>Ga0196958_10000084_pt1 | contig 38673 bp, 48 predicted proteins | sample S1v_10metaG_FD_148654 | JGI IMG/M metagenome (GOLD analysis project Ga0196958, IMG submission 148654) | Soil microbial communities from Anza Borrego desert, Southern California, United States - S1+v_10 | ecosystem: Environmental > Terrestrial > Soil > Desert | place: USA: California | collected... | reverse complement strand
CGAATCCATCCGGCCCATCGTTGTTAAGTTTTGATGTGGATATGTTATTGCTAACGGGTTTTTACGTTGCTCTACCACTGAGCTAACCCCCATCGTGGTTGGGGGTGAAGGATTCGAACCTCCGACCTACGGCTTCCAATGCGATAACCGTTAATGCGTCCGACCCACAAATTTGACGTTGGTAATGTTATTGCTCTCAGACGCCTCTACCACCGAGGCACCGGGACCGTAGGTGGTCCCGATTAGATTCGAACTAATGATAACTGAGTTGCGTCCGTACCAACAAGTGGGCGACGGTGGGGATCGAACCCACGACCAATTGGGTGTAAACCAACCGCTCTACCGCTGAGCTACGCGCCCTTGTATGTAAGGTCATGTTATAGGAACGGAAAGGGCGTAACGTGCTCCTGACGTATTGCTTTGTGGGATTTGGACCCACTCGGATAGGTTTCCCCTCCTTTATCCACTGTGATAACCGTTGCCTTCCGGCCCTTACTCTTACTAGTCTATCAGAAGGTGAAGTCGTTGTCAAGTGCATCATCTAACTGCACTCTCAACCGCGCTGCCTCACGCTCTGCCTCTTCTAGCTTCTTTCTAAGCTTTGCTACACTTGCCTCAGGATCACCCTGATTGGCTGCCCAATCATCCTTTTTAATCCAAGGCAACCGGGCGCTTGATGCGCCCCGTTCAATTGCTGAGTCCGCAAACCCCTGCTGAATGATATCAGCCCTAGCAAGATCACGCAATAGTTGCATGTAGCTTGTCTTAGAAATCTGCTTATTAAGGTACAAGTGATAGTGACCCGGTGTAGAACTAGGAATTAGCTCTGCTTCGAAATCAATATCCAAGACCGGGCGGTGGTACTCAATGCCATAAGGATAACGCTCTACCTTAGAGGTAATAAGGTTAGCCTTTTCAATTGGCTGATGGGTCCAGGGCTCGGCTTCCATTTCGTCAGATTCACCGCGAAGTGTCGTTCTTACGGTCATATGACCTAGCATAAAACTTGGAAGCTTGCCCCAAAAGTTCTTATCTCCGTGCAACCAACCCATTATTCTCCTTAAGGCCACAAAATGAATACTTCGGTGAACCGTTCCATCGCAATGTCTGCGTCGTCACCATAGTCTTCCTTGATATCTTCTTCGTTAGTTAGCTCTAGCTCGTAGGCATCCAAATCTTCTACTAAGCCATAACCGAATGCATTAAAGTGATGGAAGCTATTACCTTCTTCATCACTTGCAATTACAACCGGGGCGTCGTCAGGAATATCCTTTAACAGAGCCTTTAATTCGCCAGCGTTCACGAGAACCAACCGGCGATAGCAATTGCAATGTCCCAAAGACCAGACTCTTCGCCAGTTACATTCCATGAAATAATCCGAGTTGCCTTATCGACAAACTCCCAAACCATATCTTTCATTGTGTTCCTTTGATAGTAGGGTTACTTTACGTTGGAGCAGTGGGATTTGAACCCACGACCTATCGCTTATCAGACGATGGCTCTAACCAGACCGAGCTATACTCCAATGTGCTACCCTTTGCTTTATAGACTATGAGGCGGTAGCTTTCCCCTCGTCAGCCCCCTGGGAGTCGAACCCAGTTTCTCTTGTATCCAAAACAAGCAGATTACCGTCTTCCCCGAGGCTGATGTATGAGCGGGTGGACTTGCTTCCACCATGAGAGAGGCAAGTGTCGCCAATTGTACTCTCTCAACCATTCGTTAGCCGCTAAGCATGGATTCGAACAGGTGCTACCTGCCTCCGGTTCCCTCACTGAATTAGCCTGGGCCGTTATCTTCCACCGAATGTGCGTTACCGGCCATACTTGCTTTACCGGTTATTCCGCCACACTCCTAGAGTATGCCTACTCTAGTTTGTCGGAGTGACAGGATTTGAACCTGCGGCCCTCTGGTCCCAAACCAGATGCGCTACCAAACTGCGCCACACTCCGATTATCTGATGAACTGTCTGACTAACAGGGGGCGACCCTACGATACCAGACTGCATTTATCTTGAGTACCAATAGAATTCATCAGATCGTCCTAGCAGCGGTGCGGAAAGCTTCAAGCTAACCACATATACTAAGACTCTGATCCGTGTACTTTGGATCATTGCACCCGCCGTAAGAATCGAACTCACGCTAAGAGGTTTGGAAGCTCTTGTCCTACCATTAGACGAGACGGGCATAAGATACAGGATATGTGATTGACGGTGGGATAGTTTCCATAATGTGTTGTAATAGATAACCCATTGTCTCCGACCCTGTAACGTAATGCGGACGGGGATCGAACCCGCGATGGCTTGGAGTGAAAATCCAAGTTGCGTACCAGCACACACCGCATCATATGGCGTCTTTATCGCAGACTCACGCCGGGCTTCAACACCGGGCGAGGAGGCCGAAGCCTTTATTCCTCACGCTGTTGTGCGGATACAGGGAATCGAACCCTGACACTGGCGGTGGAAGCGCCATATTCTAGCCGTTAAATTACATCCGCATAAAAAGAACGGTCATGTTGCTGGAATCGGTGTTTTCATTTCCAATAAGATAACCAAAACCATCCGGCCCGCTCTTTTCAAGTCTATCAGGTGCTACTCACGTTGTCAAGCAACTTGTCTTACTTACCAGACTTGTAGTTACCGATAACGTTGCGAGCAGCTGTGTTTTCACGACTCCTGCGCCAAGGAGCACGTCCCTGGTTTAGCTTTGGAGTGTAACGACCCTTACCTCTAGCCATATGTAGCACCTCCTGATATTACAAATTAGTCTTTCGACTTGCACTCGGACAAGGATTCGAACCTCAATTCTTGGTACCAGAAACCAATGTCTTGCCGTTAGACGATCCGAGTATACCTATATTGTAGCACTCGTTGACTTTGTTGTCAACCTTGTGCCCCTAGACGATTTCGAGCCGCCACTTGCCCTTTTAGAGAGGACCGCACTACCGTTATACTATAGGGGCTTATGAGAAGTTTCAAGTCATTCTCAGGACCGCTTCCCTGACACGTTCTATTCTATCAGGCTGAGTTGAGCTTGTCAAGCTCCTGTTGGATTCTGTTTGTTTCGATTTCCAACGCTAGCTTCTTAGCAGACAACTCGGCCTCTAGGCGAATTCTAGTCTCTTCTATTTCTTTAGCACGCTTCTCAGTTAGATCAATCTTCTTAAATTTAGAGAAATCTGGATCAGAAAATACGATCTTTGCAGCAACATGCTGGGCTTCACCATTCATAAAGTAAGCCTTCCAGATATCTCCGGACTCTTCTCCCTCACCACTTAGAGTAAGCAAAACATTAGGATACTCCTTTGAAAGAGCAACCATATCTTCCTGCCAGTCATACCACTTCATAGACTCTGAATCAGAAAGGTCTAATGGTAGATCATAACTACCGAAAGTCTTACCACTATTGCGATCCTTTAAGAACCTCTCCAGCTCAACCGGGTCCGACTGGTCACTCACAACATCTAGATCATATCTTGTATAATATCCCATTATACTTCCTAAACTATAGTAGTTAACATAATAAACCCGCACTCAGGACAGAGACCATATCCCACTCTAATAAGTGGAGCCACCTTGCCACCGGCATGTACGTCATAACTATCCCAATCAGGGTCCACATGCCTCTTGCAATTTACACAGTCATAACCTTCAATAGAAGGAATGCCTGAATCTTCACAGCTACCGGGCGCAACCGGGTCCTTGGTCACAACATCATACCAAATCATCGATTTTCCTTAGGCAGTCGCTTCTCAACAGTCCACTGAATATCTTCCCAGCCTACCACGTTGTTAGGGTCGTAGTCAATAGCCTTGGGAGGCTTCTTGTAGTCTAGCATCTGAGCATCCCAATGTGCAGGGTTGTTGGAGTCAGGACCATGATAACCGTCCCAACCGGCGCGCTCTGTAAACTTTCGATCACAACCACAAGCACACCAATAAAGCTGGTTTGTATTCTCTTGTGGAAAGATCAAATATCCAAAAAAGCTAATGATCTTATACAGGATAAAGAATAGGATCGCAAGCATAATAAGTATAATAAGAAGTTTACCCATCTAGCTCCTTTCGCCATTGGCGCTTTTCTAAGCGCTTCATTTCACGCTTGGACCGGGGGCCAGAGCAGCAAGCACACTGACCGAACCAGCCAAGCTTACCAAGCATCTTCATCGCTGTCAACCCCTTGTTTGGGTGAGGTTGGGCTGACGTTCCCGCACGGCTTATTTTAAGTGCATACGGGGGTGGCAGCAGCCAGCACAGTTTTAATGTCCCTGTGGCAACCTCACTACATCTTACTACTAGGTCTAAGTCAAATTAACCACCTCCCCTCAGGGAAATAGTCTAATACTTAGGGAAGCACAGGCAACCTAGTCCATAACCGGCCAAAGCCAGCAAACTAAACCATATTATGGTCATTGTTCCCCCTCGATTAGAATTGAACACATCAAAACATATAGCACCATACTAATGAATGCCAAAGGAAAAGACGCACTAACTATAATCAGGGCGGTGACCAGAAAAAAGAAACCAGGAAGGGTAAATACCCACAATCTCATGTTTCCTCCTATGGGCCTGTGATTATCCGCTGAATGGCAGGTACACGCAGATCAGGCTGGTGAACAACACACATCCAGCAGTGGAACGTTGAGTGGTCACATTCCTTAGGCTTACGCTGTAGGACACCAGGCCAACGCTTAGGCTGAGCCTCGCTACCACAGTCAGGACAAGTCTCGTCCATTTGTAGCGCACGACCAGACTCACACAGATCACACAACTCAGGACGTGGACCCTTCTGCACCTTAGGCTCACGAACCGGAACACGGAATTCACCGTTCTCGTCCGGTAGCTGGTGACCCTTAATTGCGTTGCAGGTCTTGTGCATAAGCTGTAGGTTGCTTATGTCGTCTGTCTCTTCTCTAGTCCAACCGTCCCTCTTTGCAAGAAACTGAGGGTAGATGTGGTCAAGAGTGTTAATGTCCTTGGGGTCATCAAGTGGACGGTCACAACCAGGAAACATACACTGGTTGCCGTCACGATCCTTTAGAAACTGCTCGGCCTCAGCACGAGTCATCTTTATAGCCATTCTAGCCACGATCCACCTCCGCATTCATTATAGCATAATCTGCTAGCCTAGTCCATTTTTGTTTCCTTCCACATATTTAAACATAGCTCACGCACATACTTTGAGTAGTGCTTGGTTATTCTTCCTGGGGGAATACTATCACGCTTGATGAACTCTGTCAACAAGTTCCTCACGTTACTATAGGTGGTCGGACATAGTTGCACAACCTCTCCCTGAACCTCTACCTGTCGGTAGGACAGAGGAAGTGGTACATGCCTCTCCACACACTGACACTCTATCATATGATTCCGATGGACTGCAAGTGTGCCCGAATCTCAGGTGGCATATCACTGGTCTTTTTAGGGGCCTTGATAACATTCCTGTTTTCGGGCACTACATTCCGTTCCGCCTTCCTATAATCCCTAGCCGTCTTAACCTCAATTACAGGGTTTAGATCACGAGGAGTACGAGTTAATGCGTTGAAAATAGCTCCACATGTTGCATCACTTAAGTCCTTATAACCTTGACGCATGTGGTCAATCTTTCCATTAGGGAACAGTCTAAGCTGCAAAAGCTCTTCACGCAACTTTGGTTCATCCGGCCCCTTAAGCCTTGATTCGTTCATAATAACCGCCATATCAACATACTGCTCTTTCTTGATGGATAGAAGGTCAGTCCTGATTCCAATGGAACTCAGATACTTTCTCATATCCTCGCTGCGCCACTGGTCGAAGGTTACCAGGCGCAGGTTGAATCCCTTGCGCTGTAGAGACACAATATACTCCTGAACCTCCGTAAAGTCAACCTCATTATTCTTTGATGGCTCCCAAAATCTCAGGGCATCTACAATCACCATAGGGGCAGGTTCAGTAATCTTTTCACCGAACTTACGAGTAACCCAACCGTCAACGTGAGCCAATGCTACCGCACAACGGTCGTGCTTCTGAGCAAGGTCAACGTGTACGAAGTATTGTACATTTTCCTTAGGGCTAAAATCCCAATGGAACTCACCACGGGAATCACCTTCGTTAACTACACCGTTAGGCTCCTTGAATGCCTCTTCGATCTTGTTACGATCCTTGAAGAATGCGTCAACCGCCTCAGGCGGCATACATGCAAAACGACCTAGTGAGTCAACATAATCGTCAGCAAACGAAATTGCAAAGTCTTCGATACGCCTTCCGGGGTTAACGTCCCAAGTAGGACGCTTTAACGCATATGTTCCCTTAAACTTATAACCTTCAATGTGGTCTTCATCCCACTCAATAGTAATCTCATTGCCCTGGAAGCCGTCCGGTAGGTCAGGGTTAAGCTTTAATGTTGCACTACGCTTGACAACCTGCTTTGCTACAACGTGATGGTCATAACGCTGGGAAATAAAGTCACCCTTGAATCGAGGGAAGGATAGCATTACTACCTTACCAAACTCAGGGAAACGACTATCAACCGAGGCCCTGTGCATCTTGTAAATAGCATCTGCGGTCTTACCCTGAATGGATACAGACTCTAGGGCAAAACCGGAAATCTCATCAAGTACGGCCATGAAACAGTTAAGTCCCTCCCAAGCCTCTCGCTCGGAGTGACCTGAGTATAGATTAACATTCTTGATGAAATTGAACACGTTCTGCCTTGCTGGCTGACCCATTGGGCTTGCATCATACTTACCCTGGAACCAGTTAGACTTAGTGATAAGCCTGGACACGTTAGCAAAGAATACGTTAGAAGCCTGGGCAGCGTTGATAGCGATGTTCAAAATGTCAATTGAGTCACCACTTGGCTTGCCATAATACTTGGCAGGGTCCTTTAGGCAAAGTAGAAGGTAGATAATGTAGCAACATGAAATACCACTCATAAAGTCCTTACCTGAACCCTTACCAAGCATCAGGATTACCTCACGGTTAGTTTGATTCCACCGGCGCTGGGCTTCCTCCGGTGTCATAAATGATTCCAGAGTTTCCTTGCGATAGATTTGGGTGCTGTTCAGAACAGCCTCTCTCTGAATAGGAGATAGGCTAAACTCAGGACGGTTCAGGTATCTTTCATCTTTGATGAAAGAATCAATGTCAACCGGGATTTCTTCGAACTCGCTGTCGTCGAGGATTGCGAGAAAGTCGTCAAAGCCTGCCATTACTCAGGTTCAACAATCGTTATCGGCTCAACCTTACCCGTAACGTCCGCAAGCCTGCGTGCAACTTCAACCTTGCACTTATTGCAGTGTGCGGTAACTTCGCGGAGGATAGCAACAAGCTTCTCTTGCTTTTCCTCAATCTCAGCCATTTCATCACCAAGAGCCGCATCAGAAAGGAGTCCAGACTTCTGTAGGACTTCTACCCTCTTGGCTGAAATATCAGACAGGCTCTTTAGTGCAGTGGCTCGGGTCTTAAGATCATTCTTATCCGTTGCTTCTTCAACAACGTCCCAAAGCTCTGAAATGATACGGTTGTGCTGTCCGTCAAATTCATGGACAACCTCTTGCGCCCTCGCACGCAAAAGGTCATCATCCTTAGCAACAGACTTGAATTGCTCAACGTAATTCAATACGTCCTTACGGGCAACCCCGGTATTCTTAGCAATCCATGTAGCATTACGACCTTCCAGGTGGTACTTGATAACCTCATGTACCTTGTCTGGTTCGTCGTCCCTTAATGCTAAAGCTGTCATATCTAGATCATAAGCCCGAAACCGTCATTTGTCAAGTTGTTGGACGACTAAGACGCTCTATTTCACGCTTAATGTACCAAAGAGCTTTCTCTAAGTCTTGAAGCTCTGTATCCTTACTCTTTAAACCGGCGCGAGCAATATATTTTACAGCATTGCCTCGATTAAAGTTCATCTGCTCGGTAAGTTCAATTACTTCCACACCCCGATATGCCGTGTAGTGTGAAGGGTGGTTTACTGGATCGTTCACTTCTTTACTCCTATCAATTCATCTAGCAGTTCATCCTCAGATAAAGTTTGATTATAAGCAACCCTAAATAGTCCTGCGAACAGAATGAGCAATGCAATAGCTGAAATCATCTTCTCTTCCTTAATACTAGCATTTCTAAATCTGGTCGATCCAAAAGTTCGTCCTTGCTCAAAAACCTATCCATACCCTCATGGGTAATAATGGACACGTCTGCCTTTTCATATAGTTCTGTGGCAAATGCTTCTGCATCATACCGGTCCCGCTGCCATTCTAAAACAACGGTAAAGTTTCCTGTTTCCCAATTTTTTTGCATTCCCTCCCAAATCAAAGGCTCAGCACCTTCTGCATCGATCTTGGCTACCGACTTGCCAAAAATTTGCAAGCAGACATCATCAAGAGGCCAGGCTTGAACGGTGATACCCGCACCGCCACTTACAATAGATGCTGCACCAGAATGGCCCTCAGGAATATGCAAAGTGACTTTGCCGGGTTGATTAGAAAGAGCAATATTCTCAGGTGTCACGTTCTCCCAACCGTTAAGCTTTATTGATTTTTCTAGCAACCTGTATACTTTGGGGTTTGGCTCAAAAGAAACAACCTCACGACAATTGTGCTGTGCCGCCCAGCCGGTATAGTATCCTACATTAGCACCAATATCAAAGAATTTATCGTTTGGAGTTACATTGTTGCTAAACCATGTAGTAATCCATGACTCCCAATACCCGTCGTTTGCTGCATGGCGAGTGAATGTCTCGTCGGGATACTCACAATAAAGCCAATACGATGACAACATTCGACAACAGCGGGAATCATCATCACCGTGCCACTCGCTCAGAGCACCAGCCTGGCCGATCCGCTCTACTTCTTGTCTATTGTTATATCTCACTGGATTCCAAACTTCTTAAGGTAAATATCTATTATTTGGTAGCTGACTCCACATTGATCTGCAATCTGAGCGATAGTCTTTCCTTGCTTGCGTTGCAAAGTCAGCCACTTCTTACTGTGGTATAGCTTACTCAATTCTCCCTCTTAACTCCCTTGAAAGGCTTGCCTTCTCTTTTGATCTTTTCAAACTTTCCTGAGGAAGTATTACGCTTGCCCCACAAGTCAACCGTGGGATTCTTCCAATCACCATAGCCACCGGGCGGGGCGCTGTAATGACGCTTACCCTCAATAGTTGTGATTGTTGCAAAGGGAGTCTTGCCCTTCTTAATTCTAAACAGCCTCTTAAGCCAACGCATTATCTTCCTCTCCACCAAGCCACTAATAAAGCTATTGCTAAAATAATTAGAACGGCAATCATAAGCCAAACAAACGGAGTCATTTCACCGCAAGTCTCTAGGCACTCAGTGTTCTGGTTGTTAATGACAACTACTGCTGATCCTGCTGGCATTATTTCCTCCTAGTTAGTTGGTTGTACGCATAGTAAGCGATTGCACAGGCATCGCCAACGTCGTCGTCGGTGATCTTCATACCCGGCCACTTGTCGTTAATGAAGTCCATAGTACGCTGCTTGCGCATCTTTCGCTTCTGACCAGTATACCATGAGGGTGACTTGCCTGGGTAGTCCAACTTCATCTGTGCGGTTTCTGCTCTAGTAAACGGAGGATTTCCAATAGCTCGCTGCCATTCAAGCGGCGAGACGTGGATAACCTTAGCGCGTCCGAGGAGTAATTGAGCAAGGACCGCTCCATAGACAAGCGAAAGATCAATTGTGACTCGGACGTTCTTGTTGTTGGCAAGAATCGCACCTTCCATCGCAATAAAGTCAACATCAAATTGATGTAGCAAAGCTGCGACCTTTTGCGAAGCGTCCTTAAGACGGTCGAATACCGTAGCACCTTCGAACAACACCTTCCCCCACTTGACCGGCTTCCGGTTGTAAAAGATACAGAACGCCAGCGATTTTGTTGAGCAATCGATCCCCATAACCCGCGAGGCTTTGGTTTTTTGCAAACTTACGAGGCTCACGCCACACCTACTAACTGCAATAGTTCCATTCTATTTAAGGCTCGTTCTGCCAAAACACATGACTGGCAGGTTGTCCCCTCGTTATATCTGGACAGAGGCGTCGTCTTGCACTTTTTGCATAGACGCTTCTTGCCTGACTTACGATCCTTCTTTTCATAATATTGTTGCATGATCTTGGCATTGGTCACAACCTTGCAGCATTCCTTGCTGCAATACTTCTGATTGTGCCTGGTCGGTGCAAACGGTGTTTCACATTCGGGATTCGCGCAGAGTTTTATTGTCTCCACCTCCCTTGCCAAGAGTTTCACAGCTTCGGAACCTCCATAAGAGGAATGTCTACGACGCCTTCGCCATACATCTCCTTATTAAAACAATCCTTCTGTACCGGGCATGAGCGACAAATCTTGTTGCTTGGCTCACCTGAATTACGTGCTCGGACAAAAGGAATGATTGGCAGGTCATTGTTATCAAAAGCTGCTCTTGCTGTTCGTAGCCATTCTAGAACTTCGTTAATCAAAGCCTCATTGGCCTCATTTAGTTCTACTGGAATGACTAGCATGGTTTGATCGTTCTTATTTACATACAATAAAAATCCTCTTTTAAGACCGGTGGCCTTAAGGTACAGAAGAATCTGAATCAGATGGTTCGTCATAGGCTTACCGCTCATCTGTCGGAAACTAAAAGCATCTTCTCTAGTAGTCTTGATTTCACATACTAGGTTTTCATCGTTCCACTTAACAATAGCATCTAGATACCCGCGAACCGGTGGGTCTTCTAGCTTAATCTCTACTTCGTCTTCAACCACCATGCCGGATGCCTTTAAGGTCTCCTGTAGATAATCATGGACAGCGGCCCCAACACCCATATTAGCTACGCCCATTGAATCAACGTCGTCTTGCCAACTATCAGTGCCACTAAAAGCAATAAACCAGAAACGGGCACAGGTTCCATGCCCGTACCCGATACTGCTCGGAGAAAAAGTCTTCTTCTGTGTAAATGGCTTGGAGGGCCTTCTCTGTGAGAGAAGACCCTGCTCAATTGCCTGAGCAATGTCAGATGCGTTGAGTTTGTTGCCTTGGTTCTTGAGCTTCAAGCCCTTAATCATTTGTCGTGACATTAATCTTTAACCAAATACTTAACTGCGTTTGACAGCTTCTCTAATTCGGCTGAGAGTGTCAATAACATGTTCTTCTTTCTGGTCTTTTCCTCCTTGGTTATGTCTAGGTCATATAGCATATAAACCTTGCCTTCTAATGCGAACTTACTGCTCAATGCTTGCAATTGAACGACCAACGGCTTAGCGGTATTGGCTGGCACATGGGGATTGGCGATAAGCTTTGTCAGCTTCGTCAATGCCATATCTACATCGTCGTCCTTGAAGTATAGGCTTATCTCGGTTAGTTCCTTCGAAAGATCGGAAACCATTTCGAGTAAACTCTTCTCTTGATCCATTATACCACATTCCCTTGTTCTCTCAAATATGCGGCTTTCATGGCATCGAACATATCCTTTGATATAACAGCCAATCGAACCTTTTTATTCCCTGTGCCTAGAGTCACACCAATTAACGGTTCGTAACCACCGGCCTTGAATGCATCTGTGCATACCTTGGCCCAACTATCAATGCTTAGTCCATATGACTTCTCGTACTCCTTAACGTCGATCATAAACAGATCGTCAAGAATACCGTCACCCTTGTCATGCTTTCCACGACCGGAGTTCTTCTGTGGCTTAGCACCATACTTCTTAAGCTCTCTGAGTTCACTATTCTTATCAGCCATCAAAATGCCAACTTAAAGTTCTCGATAAAACTTGTATGCTCTTCTGAGCAAGTATACTTCAATACACTGTCGCTTGGATAGTATGTTGCTCCTATCACAGTTTCCTTGCAAAACTGGCATCTGTAAGCACCGCCGATCTTGCGACCTGGCGGCCTTGATTCACCAGCCGGTGTCTGTGTCGTCTGCTTGAACTTTTCCCAATTGTTCGTCATCCTTTACCTCCCCTGTCATCTTCATTTCCGTATCATCCTTGACTCGCTTATACAGATCAGGGTTGTTCTTAAGCTCTTCTACAAAAGCATTCTGACCGTTCCACTTCTCTTCTTCGAAGTAAACCCAGGCACCTGCCGCACGGACTGATCCATACATCTTACCCATTGTTACCAGTTCATCAACGTGATCAATTCCTACGTTGTCACCAGCATAGTAGAAGATATAATTACCAGAGCGCTGAGGCACACCAACCTTGTTCTTTTCTCCGAACACCTTGACCTCACGACCAATTGGCAACTGGTGAACCTTATCTCCAAGGAACACCTTGCCCATCTTCTGGTTGCTCTCAGTATTGCTAGAAGTCAGCTTAAGAATGGCACTTGAACCGAATACAACTGCCTGGCCTCCTGTTGGCTTCATTGCCATATGACCGCCACCGGAGTCCTTTGCGCGGGTCTGACTAATAAGAACTACGGCTGTTCTATCGTTGTCGTAGAGAATACCATTCAACAGAATACCGGTCGCCTTGGCATTAGCACCAATCTGCTTACGCTTATCGTAGTCCTTCATTTCTCCATCTTCAAGGAATACCTCTGGCATGATTACCGAGATAGAGTCAATGACTACAAAATCAATACCGGCCTTAAGCAGCGGAGCCAACTTGTCACCAATTGCTCCTGAGCTACGCTCCTGAATTACAAACAACTCTTCGGTATTTACTCCAAGCCTCGTTGCCCACTTTGTATCAAATGAGTTCTCTACATCAACCCAGGCACAAACAAAGCCTAGCTTCTGCAAATGTCCTACAGTTTCCATGAGCATACCGGACTTACCGGCGCTCTCGTTACCGTAGACTGTAGTGATAGCGCCCCTGGCGAAACCGCCGCCGAGCACATAGTTTACTGTGATGCTGGATGAGGGCAGGAACTCCTTGGTAATTTCCTGCGCCGTCTTAAATGTCTTGGCTACCTTTGGGTCAAGCTTTCCTAGGAAGGCTTCCAAATTACTCAATTATCATCATTCCTTATTTTTAAGTGCCGGTCATTTCTTACCCGCGACCGGCCAACGCGGTACTACTCGTCAGGCCAAACTACTTTGGCAAAGAACCACCAAAGAAACAAGGTTGTTACTACCAATGGTAGCACAAAGAACAAGAGAAAATCAACGGTTATCACCGCTTCCTCCGATCACACCGCGCTTCTGGCGATCTAAAAGCTTATGTAAATTCTGTGAGGCAGTATCGTTAAGCTCGATTCCTAGTTCCTCTGCCGCAGCAGAGAGATACCAAAGAACGTCACCCAACTCCTTCCCTATTTCAGTCTTGGCTTCCTGGTCGATTACTCCACCCTTATCACGCCAAATCTTTTTTAGCTTACCTGCTACCTCGCCCGCCTCATTCGACAAGCCTAGAATAGTATAGGAAACTGCATTAAAGCTTCCTGTACCAGACTCAGGATAGATTGCCGTAGACTTCGCAACCTCCTGGTAATCACTGAACTGCATCGTTAATCTCTCCACTTTCTACAATATAGGTCATGCTTTCTTCGTTAAAGGCGATGCGTACTGCCCTCTTACGAAGATCAATACTTTCTAGCAACTCCTTTTCGACGTTCACTGTGCCGCCATGATGATCTAGAAGTGCAATTAGAATAGCTGTATTCCAAGTTAGCATCTCTACTACTTCATCATAGGACGTTTCTGAGGGTGATTCCTCCATCACGCATCCTTTCTAGGTCTGCATCAATTACCGCGCCAGGGACGCACTTGATTGATGCCTTTTTAAACTGTGAATCGAAGACTAGCACAGAGGTCAGGTTCTTCTGGTTATCAGCGACAACCATGTAAGCCATATCTGTACCCTTCTTGGTCTTGCGTGGGAAGAAGGAAACTACTTTATACATACTATCTGGCATATCTGGATAGTCCAACTCCCACAAATACTGAACGAACGGGTCTTCCTTATTCTCGGTTACTTCCTCATCCTTGCAGAACAAAGCGATTCTGTTGTCTGAAACCAAGATGTAGTATAGCTCGCCACTGTCAATAGGGGTGTCCTCAGAAGTGAAGATACCAACGTTACCAGTGTTGTCAAGAAGATCAATACGAGCCCAACCGTCCTTACGAAGAACGCTACGAACCATGCCACGTACCAGGAAAACTCCCTTTTCTTCATACTCATTTAATGATGTTAGCTGAGTGCGGATTACACCAGGCACGGAGCCTAGATCGAACTCAGGGATTCCTAGATACTCATAGAAGTTGCTACGCTCATCGCCGTGCAATGGGTTATCATCAAACCGGGCTGCGCCAATGGCATTCATTCCAGTCAAGCAACGGCTATTTAGACCATTACCCTTAGTTCCTACCCATGCTGCCAACTCAGTATAGCTCTCATACGGAGCCCTGTCAATCAGCTTTGCAGCCGTAATGTCAGAGATATACTTAATGTTCATCAAGCCCATTCGAATGTTTCCATCCTCAATAGAGAATCCAACATCAGACCTGTTGATGTGTGGCAGAAGAATCTTCATTCCAAGACGCTTCGTTTCAATCATATAGTCTGTAATGGAATCCTTGTCACCTTCGTTATTAAGCAGGGATACCATGAACTCCTTTGGATAGTAGCACTTAAGCCATGCCGTCCAATAGGAGACCAGAGAATATGCCACGGAGTGAGACAGGTTGAACTGGTATGAAGCTGTTTCCTCAATAGAGTTCCAGAGGAATTCAGCCATTTCCACTCCGACGTGCTCCTGAGCACCGGCAACAAACTTCTCACGATATTCAGCCAATAGCTTAACGTCCTGCTTCTTAGCTGTTACCTTACGAATCTTGTTTGCCTGGCTCATTCCCATACCGGCCAGATCACTTACCAAACGCATCGACTGTTCCTGGTAAATTGGCAGGTAAAAGGTTTCCTCCATGTACTTGTCAACCAATGGGTGAACCTTTACAGCCTTCTCCTTTTTTGCCTTACGCTTAAGATAGGAATTACCGAAGACGTTCATTGCACCGGGGCGGATCAGAGCATTCGAAACCGCCAAATCATTGAACGAGTCTACGTTCATCTTCATAAGCAGCTTTGTGTAAGGCGTAGCCTCACACTGGAATACTCCCTTTGTGTTACCCTCTGCAAGCATACGGTATACATTCTGATCCTCTAGGTTGAGTCCATATAGATCAACGTCGATGTTATGACGCTTCTTGATTAGCCTAACCGTATCAGCCACAACCGCCAGGGTCTTAAGACCAAGGAAGTCAAACTTAATCAGACCAACATCGGCAGCCTGGTCCATATCCATAGCCAATAGAGAGATACGTGCTCCCTGCTTATCGCTTGGGTTGGTAGCAGTCTCGATAGGAGAAATCTCAGATAGCTCCATCTTAGCCATAACAATACCGGCTGCGTGCATACCGCCACCACGGATACGACCACGAAGTTCACCAGCAAGCTTCATTACGTCAGGATACTTAGCATTGAATTCCTTGCCCTGCTGAGTGCCCATGAAGAAATCGAAGTAGTCTGCACCAGGAGGCGCGTCAACATTCTTTGTTGCACGGTTAACCTCAGCAACCGGGACACGAAGCACACGAGCAGCGTCCTTAATTACATTCTTATCCTTGAAGTAGGTGTAAGTAGCAATTGAAGCAACGTTCTTATACTTGCGACGTAGATATTCCTTAACTTCGTCACGACGCTTATCTTCGAAGTCCATATCAATGTCAGGGTAGTCGTCACGCTCAGGGTCGATAAAGCGCTCAAACAGCAACTTGTAATGTACCGGGTCAAGTGCTGTAATGCCTAGAGCATAGTTGATATATGAACCGGCACCTGAACCACGACCGGGACCACACATAATACCCTTGCTCTTTGCCCACTGAATAGCATCGGCAACGATGAGGATATAGGTTGGGAACTTCTTAGCCACAATAATGTCATACTCGCTCTTGGCGCGGTCCTCATACTTCTTCATTCCAATGTGACCAAGGCGTTGCATACCTTCACGAATCTTACGCCATAGAATCTCGTCAGGGTCCTCACCCTTTGGCTGTGGCAAAAGATCAAGTCCCTGGTGGAATGGATACTCACCAATAGACTCGGCAACCTGCATCGTGTTCTCGTAAATATCTGTACGAGTAATACCCTGCCTGGCAAACACAGTCATGTGCTGCTCTGCTGTGTGCAGGAACAATCCAAATTCCTGAAAGGTCATGGTCCTGTCAGGGTACATATAGTTGTACCTATCCAAGAAATCCATCTTCTCAGACTTAGAGAAGTCAAAATCACCCATGCGCTTCTTAGGGTTCGTAGACAGAATTAGCAATGCCTCTTCTACCCACAAATCTTCCTCGCGGGCGTAGTGACAGTCACTCGTTGCCACAGCAGGGATTTGCAGCCTGTCAGCAATTTCTAGGAGCGCCTTGTTTAGTTCAGGTGGGTTGTGACCCTGGACCTCAATGTAAAAGCGGCCTGGGGCGATACGGCTCAGGTTCTTGGCGTGGTTGATTGCTGCTTGCATATCGCCACGCTCAATTGCCTTAGCCAGCAAGCCAGAGAGACAGCCGGAAGTAATGATTAGACCATCATTATGTGCTTCTAGAAGCTCAAGATCAATACGTGGCTTGTGATAGAAGCCCTCAGTCCAAGCCAACTCATTTAGCTTGTTAAGAGTCTTTAAACCGGCATCGTCCTGAGCCAGCAAAATGATGTGGTTATATACGTTTGTACCATCCTGGCGCTTAGCTTTTGCGCGACGGTCGAACCTGTCGGTTTCTGAGATATAACCCTCAACACCGAGAATGGGAACAATGCCTGCTTCCTTAGCAGCTTCCTGAAATTCCCTGTGACCGGCCAGGGTACCGTGATTTGTCTGAGCCAGGTGAGTCATTCCTATTTCCTTGGCCCGCTTCATATACTCTTTTGGGGTATTCAAACCGTCCAACGCTGAGTAATGGTCGTGCAAATGTAGTTCAGTGTAGTTCACTTGCCCCACGTCCTTCTAAGAACGCTAACATAGCTCTCACTAATCTTGTAGTGATTGGCAATTTGCGTGTCTGTATGACCTGCACTCATAAATAGCTTGATAGCCCTCAATTGACTATCACTTAATTGCTTGTATGACATTGTTTCCCTTCCTGGCTTATGGGAGCGACCCCTTATATTCCTAAAACGTTAAAATTCTCTTCAAGAACACGACTGATTCGCCACTGTCCTGTTGTAGAAACTTGTCCCCAAGCGTAACGCTTACCAAATAGAACTGACTCATATTTTTCACTATAAATAAGGTCTAACTCAACAGCTTCATCAGGTTCTGCCTTACGCATATCTCCCTTTATGTTTAGGCCACCAAGGTAATCATTCATAATCGTACCTATCTCCGGTTTCTAGATATCTAAAAATAACCGCTGCAACCTGTAATGCCTCAGCTACGACATTTTCCATAGGTTCGTCACCCTTAATCGCATCCCAAAGTTCATCGACTTCTTCCTTTAGAACTCCATAGAACTCGTGCCTACCCCACTTCTCTGAACCGTGCTTAGCGTATGCCCTGTCAAGCTGTTCCTTGATAGCAATAAATGCTTCAACCTTGTCCATCTTCATCCTCTTCCTCGTCGTGGTCGTGACCACAAATTGGCATTCCGTGTAAATACATAACTCCGCTTACGATAAACTTAGCAAAATCTAGATCGGCTAGCATCTTAGCAAAATCATTCTGATCTAAAGCATCAAAGCTACCGGCTGACTTAAAGCGACTAACGCTGTCAATCAACCGGTCCATTGCTGAATTAAGGTTTGAGAGGTCATTCTTGACGGCCTCTTGGTAAACCTCTTCAAATTCTTCGTCCACTACTTCTCCTTTTCTTAATGAAGGCTGCTGTTGCAGTTCTCCTATCGCCCCGACCGCCTATCATGCGGTGGAACTTCTCAGCGCCTCTGTGGCACTCTGCACACAATGCTACCATATCTGACAGGCGCTCATTTCCAAGGCGCTCATATGTCAGGTGGTGCAATTGAATCTGGCCTGTTGTCGTGCCACAAGCCCTACAATACCGGCCAAAGGTGGCAAACCATAGCTCTCGCTTAGCTTGCCACCTTTGGCTTTTAAGGTATTCTGTGTAGAAGGAACGATCCTTCATATTACCAGGTAAGCTCTCCGGCTTCCTGGCGTACTGGCTTATCGGCTGGTGCCTCGTCTGAATCATCATCAACCGGGTCACCGTCCTTGTAGACCGCGCCGTAGTAGCCTGGCTGCTTCTCGTAAGGAATTGGACGCAATGCAGCCTCTTCCAAATCAATTAGCTCAACATCGGTGTCGTCATATAGCTCAACGCCCTTTGCCTCACGAAGCTTCCATGCGGTCTGCTTTCCAGAACCGCTCTTAATGATCATCCACATCTTATCGGTGATCTGGTTGTTTGGGTCCAATTCGACCTCAAGCATAAGGTCTTCAACAAATGAGGAACCGAAACCACGAGAAAGAACAACCGGCTGTGGGCCTTCGCCATCCTTGTAATCTACTAGTACCCAAATGTAGAAGTTCTTACGCTGCTGCCAACCTAGGTCACGATCTTCCTGGTGACGCTCACATGCGTAACACTGCCCTTCGGATTCCTTAGTGCAATTTGCACGACGCTTGAATCCTTCCTTACCGGGAGCCTGGTGCTCTACCGACATTACAGGAAGTCCACGCTCTGCGTTGAAAGTCGGAATAGACTCATCGAACTCCTGTAGGAAGCGAACATATACCTCGTTCGGCTTACCCTTATTCTTGTTGTGCTTCCAGTTGAAGTAATTCGCCCTTGGGCGCTCACGTTCCGCTGCGGCTGCTGCCTGCCTTGCCTTTTCGGCCTTGAATGCGGCCAATCCCTTTAGTGTCATTTTAGTATATCTCCTAGTTTCATATTCGAGGGCTTTGCCCTTCTACATACTATTGTACCCTACGATGCATTAAACGTCAAGAGAGATATTCGAAGTTTGATACAGCATTCTTAATGGAATGCCGGATCGTTTCATCGTCCATATCTCCTGGGTCCTTAGCACCCTCAGGAAACCGGGTTGCGCCTCCGTGATGAGCCCACATAACTCGCTTGGTATTCATCATTTCAGCAATTTTCTCGCCTAGTTCCTCGCCAGGATTGTGTCCTATGCAGAGGTTGGAACCAATCTTCCTGCACTTAGAACAGTTAGGGTAGAACTTCTTCTTATCATAGTCTACCATGATGGTGATTGTGTTGAAATACTTTCCCAACAAAGCAGCATGCTCCTTTGAGAAATGACCCATAAGGCAACCGACTGCGTTAGGATAACCACATTGGTAAAGCCTCATAACATCGAAACTAGCTTCAACAATGACTACCGAATCGCCCGTCCTCTTCGCTCTATGAAGATTGAATAGTGTTTTCGATGTAGGTAGCCCAGGAGTATTCTTAAACGTCTTACCCTCGATAGACCTGCGTACCGCTCCGACTTCAACACGCCCCATAGGATCGTGCATTGGTACGCAAACCATATCAAGTTCTGTATCATAGCCAATCTCAAAGTCCTTAAGTGTTTGCTTCTCAAATCCTCTATCGCGCATGTAGAGTTGTGGCTCAGCATATCTCCACATATCTCTCTTAACTTCTGCTAGATAATTGGAATTCTTGGAACCGTCACGATTCCTGTGAACATATGGTGTCCAAGTCTCACTGACCTCAGTTAAGGTTTCTAGCTGCTCAACTACCTTGTTGATATCCAGCTTGCTACGCGCAATCAACCTGAGCGCCTGGAAATCATTTAACTTACCAATGGTCTTGATCAAATACATCAAAGTACCACTCTTGTTACAAGACGGATTAAAGCAGAAGAAGATTCCACTGTTCTTGTCTACTGTAAAACTAGGTGTGTCGTGGTTGCCGTGGAAAGGGCAGTAGCACATAAAGTTACTTTCAGTCTGCCCCTCCACGTCAATCCTAATTGCTCGGAGAACGGCCTCTACCTGATCCTCGGTGTAGAAGGAATCATCTTCCCACCTAAGACCCCCTCGGTCTGCCATGCCTTATCCTCTCCGACGTAAACGCCTTGCATTGTATAAACGAATCCAAAGACATCATCCTTAATCCACTGCTGTTCCCATACCGGGTCAAGATCAAGCAGAGGAACGAATCCTTCTGCTCTCATCATATTCAGCATTGCTAGTCTATGTGTGTCTCTTGATTGTACTATCTTATCACCGGCCACCGTGCCCGGTAGCTGGAATCTACGAATTATTTGCTTCGTCATTATTTTCACGCGGTCCAAACATTTCCTTGAAAATACCCCGGTTAACATCGACCTCAACAAGCATATCCCATAGATCACCAAAGCGGTTCTTGCGACCAACGATTTCTAGCGTGTTGTCGTCCAACTTGTGGACAGCAAAAACCATATCTGCGCTGTACTCTAGAGCACGAGCCCAGGCTAGCTGGTCAATTGTTGGTGGCTTGTTACGGCCCTGGTCATTATCGGTAACTGCTGAGATAACAATGATTGGAATATTGTTGTTAACTGCTAGAAGCTTCAACTCACGGCTAAGTGCGGTCATACGAGCAGTCATTTGAGTATTCTTCTCGTTGTCCATCATTAGCTGCTGGTAGTCAATAACTACTAGGTCTGGCTGGTGCTGATCGATCTTTGCCTGCACAACGTTAGGAGTAACGTCCTGGCCTGCTGTACCACCGACTACAATAAATGGTGGACGCTCTGCGGCATACTTCTTGAAGCTCTCAAATCTCTCTTCGTCATAAATACCGCGACCAAGCTCAGAATCCCTAAAGGCTCCTTCGCCCATCATTGTGTAGATACGGTTACGCATAGCCTCAGGAGTCATTTCCATAGAAATGATCATAGCCTTACGGCTTGACTTCCACGTCTGCTTAGCAAGCAAACCAGCAATCCAGGTCTTCATATTACCAGAGAATCCCATAGCATAAATCAGGTGACCACCGGCCATACCGGTCGTGTAGGCAGAATCAATACCTTCGAACCCCGTAGGGATACCAACGACTCCACCATTTTCCTCGGCACGCTCACGGACCTTCTTGTAGTAGTCCTCAGCCAGATCAAAGTCCATGATATTTACGTCTTGGACAATGGTTGACTGACGTGTCAACTTTGCAACCTGCTGTTGCAAACCTTCAAGAACCTTCATAGTTGGGAAACCATTTTGCAAGTTCTTTCCAGTCATTAGGATCAGCCTATTGATCTGACCCTGAACGTAACCTTCCTTCATCCTCTCAATGTAAGCCTTGGTAGGCTCATTAACAGGAACTTCCTCCACGTCCGGGCAGAGCTTGATGAGGGTATCAATATCTGGTACTGTGCGGTGACGGTTGTAGTAATCTTTTACGACCTCAGCCGCGTCACCCCACTCACCGAATACTTCTGAATCCTCTCCGAGAATTTCATAGATATCCTTGTTCTTACACACTGCATTGATTACACTTAGGGCTTCTGATGCCATCTTTGTCTGTGTTCCTCCACTCGCTTCTTAGTCTGAATTGCTAGCAACCGGCGATTTTCCTCATCCTCTATGTCCTGAACTCTCCACTCATTAAGATCGGATGAGTTCCTGAATAGATCGAGGGTCGTGTGGTTCCGACCGGATAGCGTGAAATAATACTCTAATGTTGGCATGGCCTCAAACCCAAGATCATCCAACATATCAATGAAGCCCCACTTCTCAGTGTAACGGTTAAACTTGGGCTTCCTGCCGTACTTGTCCTCATACAATTGGATATACCGTGTCATCAAGGCGTTGACCTTTTTGGTCTTTGTCTTGGCGTCCATCAGTTCTCCTTAAGTTCGGCCTCAACCTCAGTAAGCTTTTCGGTAAGCTTGCTCTCTACGAATTCTGAGATACGGTTAAAGGCGTCCTCAGTTGACTCACCTGAAAGTGGTGAGGCTTCTACAGCAACATCATAACGCAGACTCTCGAAGTCTCCCATGTTTCGTGTATATCCAACAGCAACCCGGACCCTTGGTGGCTGTGGTGCATTTGGCTCAATCAATTTCTTCTCCGTCTTCTACAATAATCTCTTCTGGATCGGGTTCGCACTGAAACCCGACTTCAATCTTTGGTGTACTGGTCTTTACGATTTCGCCTTCCTTTGCCTTGTTTTCAGCCTTCTTTTCGGCCTCTTCAACCTTTTCGCCAAACTCCTGAATTTGTTCGCTAAACTTCATCCACATAGCGGCTACATTCAAAAGACCTTCCACATCGTTCATTCGCTCTGCTATTTCCCCAGCCACGTCAAGTGCGGTTGCACCCTGTAACAATGCAACCTCGGGGTCAATATCAGAGTCCTTCGGTAAAGACTTATACTTCATTATTTGCACTCCAAACCGGGATATAATCGCCACTCTCAGTTCGCATGTAGAACATGGTCTGCTGTCTTAGCAAGGCCAATAGTTCTTTGCGAGTAGGTAAACGTGCTCCCGCATACATTGTACCATCTTTACGGGGTCGGCCACTACCATTTGTAAGCATAAATTCATGCAAAGCAAGAATATCATCCTCACTCCACTTCATACGTGAAAACGGTGTTCCCTTAGAATTCATTCCCTTGTGATGAATACGAATAGGTGAATTGATATCTCCACGAGAAACATACCCCTGAATCCTCGCACGGTGACGATTAAGCAACTGAGCAACCTCAACCGTGTCATAAGCATTCTTCATTTTCTTCTTAGCATCAGACAATACAAAGTCAGCGATGCGGTCGCCTTCAAAATCCCAGGCCGTCAGAATATCCCTCGGCCTATCCTGGCGTAGAGTTTTATAAAGTTTACCCTCTAAAAAGAAGTAAGACTTCTGAACAGCACTTCTATCTAGAGGTCTTAGGTTCGGCGGTCCTATATCGTACTTCCGATGAGCCTTGTCAGCCATCTACCAGTATCACTTTCCTTAGCAATCATGGGTCGTTTCCCACAGCGAATACAGAACAACTCATAATGGCTGTATTCGCTAAACACGATATCAAGGAACATGCGTCCTTGGCACTTCTTACACGTTAACATTCTTATCCTTATCTTTATCCTTGTTAGGAAACTTGTATACACCTGCGGCGGCTAAAGCTTGGAATCCAATAAAAATCCATTCCTCTTGGGTTATGCCTCCAGTATAAACTGCATAAATTGTAGAGACAATCGCTCCAATAGCTGCAACAATGGACTTCTGATATTTCTTCCAGACAGCCGTAAACCTCTCTACCAACCCGGCGGGCTGATCTGGCGCTCTGTGTCTACCCATATCAGTATTATATCACGTCTTTGTATTGGTGCGTCGAACTTCCGTTGGGCAAGGCCATTTCACGGCACAGGTCAAGCAATTTCCACCCTCGCCAACACTTGTCACATTACTGTGCTCAAGATCAATATTAGGATCATACAGCGCAAGAAGTTCCTTAGCCCAAGCGACCTTATCCTCAATACGCTGACCTGGCGGCTGCCATGTAGACCACAATTCTAAGTCCTCCAATCTATTGTCTGCGCGATCACCATTCTACGTGGAGAAACGTTTGCCGTCAACGTAAGCCACATGATCGTGAATTTCGATCAACTGAATGTGGGCTCTTTGTGTACCACTAGAGTCAGTTTCGACGTGTCCAATGGCAAATCCCTGTTGCCAATTGGGTGATCTGTCGTAGTCCATGAGACTCGCATCACACAAATTGCCAATCTCGAATCCCCGTAGGGCTTGCCCGGTGATGGGGTAGGTGATATTGTAGTTGCCAAGTCGATGCGAATGTCCTCGCATGAGGGACACCCCCCAATTGAGTACATCATTTCTGACGCTTTCTGCACTATGCTTGGAAATAGATTCTCCGTGGTGACAGTAAATGTCTCCATAGCGCTTGAGCGGAGGCTCCTCATACTGGTGCCATTCGAAGTTGGTAACATCAGCCCCATAAAGCTGCTTAGGATCGATGAGTCCAACCATCGCTGGCGCATTCTTTGCCAAATACTTTTCATGCCTATACCATCCGTGGTTTCCATCAAAGAAGTGCTTGTCTGCATCAGGAACGATTGCATGAATATCTGCAAGGAAGTTCCTGGTGTCTGTGACACCGCCCTCCAAGATATTAGTTGTTGTTTCTGGACCAATGGCCCACCTGCTAGTGCTGTCAGCATCGTCAATATCTCCTAGAAGATCAACTGCCTGCGGCTTCCACCACTTTAGAACTTTCATCCATAGCTCTACACTTCGCCTATCGTGAAGTGGAAAGTGTACGTCTGAACAAAACAACCATCTTAGGTCGTTACTCAATTTGTTACCTCTTCTTCTAACTGGCGTCTAACCTTGCCAAGATAATAGTTCGTAAGAATTAACTCTCCGTTAAGCCTGGTATCGGGGTAGGTAAAAAACTTCTTACCCGCGAGTCGCATAGTAGTTTCTTCGGCCTCTTTGAGATATTCAATCATCTCTTGCTTGTTCAATTGCCAACTCCTCTAGAATTAAGAATGTCTCTAATTCGTCTCATCATGCTATGCCCGTCCATTGGCTTAGTCCAAGCCTCAGAGGGTCCAAAATACTCATTAACCAAATCCCGTACCCGGCGTAGTGCCTCTTCGGGGTCTACCTTCAAGCTGTCACTCATTAAAAACCTTTCTACGACAGAACCCCAAGCCGTAGCCTGGGGTTTAAACTGCCTCTACTATAGCACACTCAAGATCGCTTGGCAAACTGTCGCCCTTATCCATGTTGCACAACCAGTGGGCTGCTGCAACATTATCGTAAGTGTGTGTACCGCCTCGTGACAGAGGGATGATGTGATCTAGTGTAGCACGCATCCATGCGTCTCCGCGTAGTCGCTTGTTAATACGCTCTCCGCAGATGTTGCAAGTCCATTCATCGCGCTCAAAAACTGCGAGGTGGTCAATTTTCTCACCCCTTGCCATTGCCGCACGGCGCCTCTTTGAATGGTACTTGCGCGCCACTGTTACATTACACTCATCATACTTAGAATCCTATAGCTGTATAGTGAATTAATCCCCATGTTTCAATTACCTTAGCGTTTCTCTCCTGTGCTGAAATATGACAAATAAAACCTCGATGGTCAATCTCTCCTCCATCGATTGATCTGGCTGTAGCAAGCTTCCTCAGATGAGTACCAGTAGTCTCAATAGTAACTTGAACTATCGGCTTACAGGCTGCTGAGAAGAAATTACCAAAATAAATTGTTCTTTCTACCCAATCCTTGGTGCTAGCTCCAAAAAGAGCCTTACCTGCCAAAATCTTCGCCCCATTGTCCCTAGTCAGGCCACCGTCATGCATAGTATATCTCATCCTTGGACTATTTTCAAATAGCCACTGTTCATTGTTAACCATTTGCTGTAGCTTTTCCTTGGTTAAGGACTTATCATTGACCGCTACCGGTCTGTACGGTGTCGCCGCCATCCTCTACATCCACCTCCTGATTGGCATCCCTGTTGGCTACTGCCAATTGAAACTTTAAAACAGAAATTTCTCTTTCCTTGTCTGCCACCAGGCTCAAGAAAAAATCAATTGCATCGTTTGCATCTACTTCGTTTGCCATAATTCTCCTAAGTTTTCCTTTCTATATGATACCATACTTTACTTCTTCTTCTTATCTATCTCAGCTATTCTAGCTTCCATAGCCGTTAGTCTTTCATCGATTTTTTGAATGCTACCAACCAGTGCAGTAATTACAGCCATAACATCGATACCTGATGCTTGGTCTGAGGATGGATCACCCTTTACCAGCTCCTTCGGAAGCTCGTCAGTAACAAATCCGAACTGCTCGATATCTGGAACGCCTTCGTTATTCTTTCCACCAGAATATCCCTTACGAAGATACTTACGTCCGCGCATCTTCTTAACCATCTCTAGAGCATCAAATGATACGTCAGTGATTTGCCTCTTCGTCTCACGGTCAGAGTTGACAACAAATGAAGTTGCCCACACCGGCAAGAAACCGGCGTCGTCGGCACCACGAATTTCGATTCGTGGACCACCAGTGTCACCAGCGATGTAGTAATACTTAATCAATCCACCAAAATTGTTTCGGTTCACGAAAGTCATTCTTGCAGATGAGCCCGGAACTCCACTATCTGTAACTGAAACGTATGAGTCATCACCAGTAATAGTAGTTCTACCCCTAATGATTGTTGCTCCACGCTGAATGCTAAACTGAGGCTGACTCTGGAACGAGCTATTAATACCCGCCGGTCCATAGATATTAGTTGTTTCTTCACCAATCCAGAATCTAAGGTCACCGTCACCTGTAGAGTCACTTCCGTCAAACAACTGGAAACCACCATCGTTGCTCAGCCATAGACGAAGCTTATTTCCATTGTCATATAGACGAGTTCCGTTTACTTCTGTAATATCCATACGGGTGTCTAGCTGAGGGGCAACTGATGAAGTTCCTCGGTCAGTAGCGTGACTAATGAAGAATCCTCCACCGTTTGTAGTGTCACCACCATAAGTCATGTTAACGAACTTCGTTACTAAGTATGCAGACTGATCACTCTGTAGCTGGAAAGCATTCCATCCACCATACACGTTGGCAGTTGGAATTCTCATAGCAATAGTCTCAAGACCAAAAGGCCATGAACCACTTGAATAAGACTGAACCTTGGTTGCAAGACCGGTTGGTGCGTAGAAGGTAATTTCACCAGATGTACCACCGGAAAGAATCTCTACTCGTCTACCAGTTGTGTTAGTTCTAAAGCTTCCACGCATAGTTGCTGATCCAAATTCAACAGTACCGTCACCGTTAATGGTCCAACCGGCTGCATTTGGAAGATAGTTGTAAGACCTAATAGAAACGGCTGAGTTGTTAGCAACAACCGCAGCGTTAGAACTACCTACAATTAGCTGTCCATAAATCCTAGCCTCGCTAAAGTTAGCCATACCATTCATGTTAATTGACCATGAAGGAAGATCAACACCACCATAGTTAGAGGTTAGAGAAGACTGCATGGTTCCGGTTGTGATGGTTGCAGCATTGATAGAAGCAATGTTAGCAGCATCAATTACAGCAGTACCAATGTTTGCAGAAGATGTGATGATCTGATTTGTACCGATCTTATCTGCTGTTACGGCTCCTGCATTGATCTTTTCTGCTGTCACTGCACCGGCCAAAATCTTGTCTGCCGTTACCGCGCCTGCCAGAATCTTTTCTGCTGTTACTGAATTAGCCGCTAGCTTTGCTGTTGTAACGGCCAAGGCATTAATCTCATCAGCAGTAATTGCACCGGCGGCGATCTGGCCTGCACCAATACTATTAGCAACGATCTTGTCCGCACTTAACGTACCAGCCTGGATTCGATCACCGTTAATAGTATTTGCCGTCATATGTGCCGTGTTAATAGAGCCTGCTAAAATTTCTGTAGCAGTTACAGCATTGGCGGCAATCTTGTCGGCAGTTACTGAATCTGCCGCAAGCTTCTCTGTAGTGATTGTACCAGCAGCAATACGATCAGCACTAATCGTACCAGCAGTTAGTTTACCTGCATCTAGATTAGCTATTACTGCATTATCTAGAGTTCTAGCCTGCCATGCTGAACCGGTCCATTCCCACTGACCAATAATAACCCCACTAGCATTGCGCTGGAACCAAATATCTCCCGCGCGTGTACCGGAGCCTGTAGCAGCACCCGTTGAATAGGTAATCGCATTCTTGCCGTTGGCAGTGGTATTAGCCGTAGTTGCAAGTCCATGAGCGGCGTCCGCACGATTCTGTGCCGTTTGTGCATTTGTTACTGCGGTGTTTGCAGTACCCTGGGCAGCATCAGCAGCATTCTTGGCTGTAGTTGCCGCAGCGGCAGCATCAGTGGCCGTCTTATCTGTAACAGCAACCCAAGCACTTCCATTCCAACGCTTAGGTGTATTCGCTCCACCGGTAGTATCAATCCAAAGATCATTTGAATTACCGGCTGGTGCCGTTGTCTGATACCAGACCTTTCCCTTGCTACCGGCCAACCCACTCGCAGCTAAAGCATTTGCGTCGGCAGTCTCAGCCGCTGTAGCAGCAGCATCAGCAGCGACCTGAGCATTCTGAGCAGCAATAGCAGCAGCGTTGGCCGCGCTCTGCGCATTACCAGCAGAAATTTCAACATCAGAAATTGCAGCGTCTCTTGCATTGCTCCACGTACCATTAGCATAAATATATGGCTTATTCTTGTCGTCTGTATCAAACCACATATCTCCATTGACATATGTTCCACCAGTCGGCTGAGAAGGCTGGTAGTAAACCCTGTTTTTACCACTGGCTAGGGTGGTGGCATTATTGGCTGCCGTTTGAGCAGCAGCAATCGTAGCATCACGCATGTTTGTCCACGTACCATTAATATACGTGTATGGCTTATTGCCGTCGTCGGTGTCAAACCATGTATCACCATTGATGTATGTGCCACCGGTGGGCTGATTCGGCTGAGGATATATTCTATTCTTACCATTTGCAGCAGTGACGGCCTGATTCGAAGCAGTTATGGCATCAGAAATTGCAGCGTCACGGGCATCAACCCACTGACCTGCCACCCGAACATACATATGATTCTTATCGTTAGAATCGAACCATGTATCACCATCATTAACCCCCGTGCTTGGAGCAACATCATCGTACCATGCTCGGCCGCCTCCGAGCTGATCAGCAAAATTAATTTGATCGACACTGATTGCACCATCCTCAATATCCAGTCCTGAGATACGAGCGGCTGTTCCTTCTGCCTGCGGCGAAGGTGGTGACTTCTTAATCTTTTTATTTACTGATACTAACTTGAAGTAATACTTGTCACCATAATCTAGGTTAGGCAGCACAGTCTTCTGGCTACCAGTCGCCCACCCCTCAAAACGACCTGCTATTGTCGTATCAGATGGGGTAAAGTTCTGAATCTTAGAGGCGTGAATCTCAATATACTGCAAGTTAAAAGGGTTGATGGTACCTAGACTGGTTTTTCCATCCCATTCCACAACAAGTAGCCCCATGTTATTCGAAATAATTGGAACGCTGGGGATTGGTGGAGTGTCCTCGGTTGCTGTCTTACTAATACCATTAGACTTATTTCCAGTATTATCTACTGACTTAATGGTTATCTTTACAGTTAACTCAATACCGCCGAATGCCTCGGCATTCATCACTAGATTTAATTCCCAAGTAGTTGCGGTGGTGGTATATACCTTAGACTTACCGTTAGCCTCTGCAGTGATTTCAAAATGCTTAAAATCCTTAAGAACCTTACCGTTACCGTCAAGTGTTGGAGAGTCCCAAGTGGCAAGAAAAGATTCACCCGTTGGCTTCCATTCAACGTTTAGAGGATCTGCCGGAGGAGTTACATCTCCATCGGTTCTGAATTGGTAGGTAGGCGACCAGTCGGATACATTCTCCCCATCGTTATAACGAAATGCGAGTAGATAGTCCTGGCCTGGCGTTAAATCTCGAAGCAGCTTTCTCATACAACATCAACCCTTATAGAGTATTCTATATCACTAGGAATATCCAAATCCATAGAAGTAGGAGTAGCAAGGACTGTTCTAGCTACTAATAGACTATTATTATCAATGGAGTTTGTTTCAAACCTAACTCCATCAACATACACACTTCCTGAACCGGCGGCGGTGGCACTTGGTCTAATAGCAATATATGTAATCGCTGACCAGTCTGGCGAACCAGTCTTAGTTGCAGCGCTTCGGGTTACGCGAGCTATGTTGTAGCTATTAGCTACCGGTGCTGGGAGGACAAACTCATAATAGTTCGTAGCATCGGTGCCCATGCGAACCCTAACGCTTGATAAGTTAGTTGTAGCATGATATGCAACAACTAAAGAGTCTATATCCGTAAATTGGGAAAGGTCTTCAAAAAAGCCAGACAATTCAGCATTAGTAGTTCCGTTTGCATTGTAGTCAATCTTAAGCGCGGAGATAGAAACTCTAGCATTTGAACTAGACATTGTTCCATTAGTCCAAATCACCGGAAGATCAGGACCAATTACGCCCAGGGCGCGGCCGGTGTCCACCGGAGATGAGCCCCAAAGACCAACCTCATAGGCTGTACTAATCAAGTTGGGCTCTACAGAACCTCGGAATACAATTTTATCACTATTCGGATCAACAGAAACAGAAAGAACAGGGACTCTCACGACTTCAAAGCCAAGGCGTGTATTATTCACATTAACTGCTGCAGAGCTGGTTCCTAAAGCGATAAAGGCAGCAATCTCTGGAGACTGTCCCGCCAAGTAACGCTTAATCTGTAATTTTCCATTAGCAGTAATCATGCTGGAGTAAACCTCACATCAATATCGAATGCTCCATTATCTGGTAATTCTAATAGTACATCAACCCTAGTAGTTCCGTCATCACCAATCCGAATTGTCTGCGAAACAATAGAATAACCAGTTGGGGCACTTGGAATTGGTGAGTTAGGAAATTCCAATACTGGGCCATCGGTTGCGTCGACAACATCATCACTATTTTCATATACTTGATAGCTGTTCTCGTTATTTTCTTGGCGGATATCAACAACACCCGGCGGAACAAGGAACCTGGGGTCTAGCTCAATATCTCTTCTATCGTTTGGCATGATTTTAGTATACTCCCTATCCTCCTAATGTCAAATTCTTAGGCGACTAAGAATTAGGAGCGTGCTCGCCTCAAGATCAGACTTGTAGTAAGTCCCTTATCAAAACTATTCTTCAAAGACACCACATAATACTTATGCTCAGACGGGTTCATGTTCTTAGCAGGAAAATTGATAGTAACCAAGTCTCCAAGCTGAATTAGATAATTACCGAAAACATTTAAAGTTAATTCATCTACACCGGTGGCCCATTGATCAAGAACCCACTGACCAAGTTCATTTGCGGCGACCTCACTTTGAATAAACTTATTATCGAATTCAAGAGAAATAACCCCCTTGCGTCGAATAGAATCCTCATCCTTCTTAATAATGGTATTAGCGTCTTCTGGATTGGATAGAGTACGTCCATAGACAAAAATCTTCTGCTGAATCTTATTGTCTTCACCAAGAGTTACCGCATCCTCACCCTTAACAATTGCATCTCTACGCATAGTATTAACTAGCGTAAACTTCGCACTAAAGGCATCAGCAGTATAATCAAGACAAGCAATTTGATCCTGTCCCGTAAAGTATAGGTAAGAATGGCCGACCGGTACACTATCCTCTTCGAAGTCTACAGTAAATTCACGCATTTCGTGAACAATTGGACCAAACTCATCGAAGAAATAATTACCAGGACTATTAAGAGATGTGGCTACCCACTTACCGAACCGGGCTGGCCCTCGATTGTGAGCAAGGTAGGAATAAAACCTCCACTCCCTCTCAATGAAACCAGAGGTAAAGCTTCCTGTCTTCAAATCAAGATAACTTGACTCATCTGGACCGGGGACTTCGCTGGCAGCATGATTCATACCATAAAAGTATTCGAAATCACACTTACAGTTACCACGAACAAATAGACTATTCTTACGCTGCGAGACCGGCCGAAGATTCGCAGCAATTGTCCAACTACCCAAAGCGACACCATTAATGTAGGCAGTAATTTGAGCATCCCCATTGGGGCGCACGGCATGCCTAACATCTAAATCATACCATTGATCAGGAAGAATTGTAACAGCATATCCCTTATTGAACCAGTTGGGAGCCATAGGCCAACGAATACCAGCCTTGTTTGTTCCCATGTGAACCAAGGAAACTTCGTGACGATGAACTCTGTTCTCTCGCTCTACAATGTAAGTTGGAGAAACTTCAATCCAATAACCGGTGTCACCCCAATCTCCATCAATCCTAATACCCGCACAGGCATGATCAGGACGAATGTTATTCTTCGGAAACTTAAATCTAGTTCCGTATGTAGCATTTGGAGAACTAGAAATCTCAGCCTCATGGTCAACCGCAAAATAATCCATAGCACCAAACACAGAAGAAAGCGTAACAGTTCCATCAGGATTATAAAACATACCGGCCCTAGTCAAATCAATAGGGATATAGAAGTTATCATTGTATCCGGTAGCCTTACCAGTATACGTAGAAGACTTAATCTTATGATTTGTCTTGCCACTTCCGCCCACTCCACGCTCGGCAATCTTTAGCTTTCCTGTAAAACTATTAGCCCAAAACATGTTAGGATGAGAAGCAGCGTCAAGCTCATCCTTTTCTTCCTTGCTGTAAATATACTTAAACTTTTTCTTGCCATCAACATCGTGATACGCATAGTCCTTACCACGATAACGAATTATTTCACCGCGAATATTTACCAAAGACTCATAAGGCCAATACTGAACATCCTTTTGTTCAATAAACATTTCCATCTGGTTAACCAGAAGGTCACGGGTTAAGGCGGCGGCGCGCAGCACAATGTCTTCCTCTTCTGGTTCCCATACAGTTTCCATAATTGGAAACCCCTTGGTCTCTTGGAATTCTGCTGGCTTCCACTTAATCTCTACTTGATTAACAGCCATATCATCATCACCCGAAAGATCAACGATATCTGCTAGCTTCTGACCGTTAGGGACCGCATCGAAGTTCCAGCTTACCGTTTTGGCCGGTCCAAATACAGACTTACGAGTCTTAATTTGCATAACATCATACTCGTCAAACCAAACTGCGGTTTGAGTACCCTCAGACAACTTGCTGATTTGATCCCACACACTTCCCTCTTCTGACCAGAAGTAAGGAATTACCTGCCCCGTATCAACAACTTCACGAGTATAGTTATAATTGGTCATACCAACCTCATCCATTAACTGCCAGATAATTGCTCCAACAGTCATGTTCTCCCAAAAGATATTAGGCATTTCTGTATCTTGCAAGAATACAGAAGAATCCTTTAGTCCGACCTCTACAGAATCGTCGTCTTGACCTCCCCATGTATCAGCCCACATAGTAAACTCACGGAAACGCTCGTCTACCGAGCCGTTCCGTGGAGTGGCATCAACACTTAAATCAAGAGTGAACTTAACCTTCTTATCAATTAAACCATAGTAAATGGAATCCTCATTTTCATTATTAAAGCGAAGATCAATGTTGGTTAGTTCAATGGTAGCCGTGTTTGAGGAGCAACGCCCCAGCGGAGCAATGAAGGAGCGCTCTGAAATCTCAAAATCTTTACTATAATTAATCAAGAATTCTGATAAATCATGCTCTAGACGCAAACCCATCTGTATAACGTCTAGATTAGCATAGCCTTCATTCATACTTCTTACCACTAGACGAATGCCTTGAAGCCAACCGGCCCCGTTATAGTTAGGCACATTTGACCAAGTTTCTGAATTATCGCTAGCTCTCCATAAAACAACAAGACCGGTAGTTGAGTTAGGGATTACATCAGAAGAAACCGTCTGCCATGTTGTGCCGTCTTCTGTAATCTGAATATCGTAAGACTTTGGCCTTGCATAGCTCAAGTCAAAACCAACAACTATCTTGTTAGAAATTACTGGCTCGTCATAGATCAGTGTTAATGTTATAGGCGTAACAAACTCATAGTCCGATGTGGCAACTGGACTTAGCTTGGTACGCTGGCTTGATGACCAATACTTATAGGTATCCTCGGCAGAGGCCAAGTAAAACCGGGCCTGTGCAGGCTTATCCCTGTATCCGTCTTGTAACTTAATTGGTTCACTTAACCTTGCCTTAGCAATGCCAGTGTTTGGACGATTAGGCATACTAATGGAGTTAATGTCATAAATACTATTCCATTCAACATCAGACGGGTCATTTGCTGGAGTGACAGAAACATAAATCTTATCCTCATCACCGGCGTTAACCTGCTTGATCTTGCTAAAACGATTATGCTCCCACTCGGCAAGCAGCTTAGGTACCGCACGAATTGAATGACTCTCCATAAGAGTTTCTCGCGCTGCGGCTGTTGCTGACTTCATTATACCTCTTCCATTTCTATATTAAGTTCCCAAAAATCATATAACCCTCTCTTAGAAAGAGTCTTTCTAAAACTGGTGAACATGACTCGGAACGATTTCTGAGTCTTATCACCATAAGTAAGCTTTAAAGTGAACTCACCAGCATTATTATTATAAAAGTTTTCAAGCTCCTCTCCGCCCCAAAATCCATCGACTGTATAAGTTGCGCTACTTGGCAATTCATTCCATGAAGTGCTGAATGTTCGCTTATCTGCTACAACATACTTTCTTCGAGTTCCGTTAGCCATTCGCTTAGGGCTCTCAATCCTCTCAACAGTAACTGATAAAGGCTGCCTATTGTGGTCAGTTACTTTATTGTTATTAAACTCCATAAGAGCATTGATATCAAATTTCTCTGGCATTACTTGATAACTCTCCTTCTACCGTTGCGTGCCTCACGGGCGTCAATTGCCTTTTCGACAGCTGTTTGAATGTCAATTTCTTCCTTGACATATGCTCCTCGTAGGTCAATAGTAATATCATACACGTTTTGCTCTCCTGATGCAACATTATCAACAACCTTAACTGGCATTGCTGTACCGGGGCGGCCTGGAAGATCATATCTTGCATTGCCAATGTTGGCCTTAAGAATATCCCACTGTGGACCAGTGAAAACTGGCTCAGGAACTCGGGTACCATTAGATACAATCTGATTCTCACCTGGCATCAGGTACCCACCATTATCATACCAACCATTTCGCTGCCAAAATACTCTAGCCTGTGCCGGACTTCCGTAACGCTTACCAAAGTAGTTCATACCAGCCCATGCCTGCTCGGCTACCGGAGCCAAACGCATCTTAGGTGCGGCGACGCCAGGACGCTTATAAGCATTCCAGGTGGAATCAATGTGCTGGAACAAACCGGAAGCAGTAGAGCGTGGGTTCTGAGCATTTGGATTCCAACTAGATTCCTTATTGATAACCCAATCAATTGCAGCCCATTGATCACCGGCACCCCAGCCTCGTTGATTAGCTGCGGACTGCACAATACCACGAACACTATCTCCACCGAAACCGACTGGAGTAGTTCCACCAGAAGCTATCTTCACACCGGCAGCAGCGATTGCCTCCGGTGTCATGGCCCAGTGAACGTGGTTTCTATGCTGTAACTGAGTTGCAGCATTGTAGGCAAAATCTCTACCATTCTTTAGGTTCGGCCTGTCATCACCGAGACCATTATAGATAAGCTCTGTTGATCCACGGAAGTTATCATAAATCCAACGATTCATTTCTGCCATGAACATGTTACCGACTCCACCAGGGGTTCCCCTGAGTCCAAGGTCAACAGCCATTCCTCTACCGTGATAGTCATTAGAGCCACGACGGTCATTGTAGGCAGAATTTAGACCGGCTTGAGGGAATCTGCCTCTAATGGTATTCCATAGGCGCTCCCAAGGCATATTACCATCAGCGATAACACCAGTGCTTCCCATTGACGCTGCGGCTGCGGCTGCGGCATCTCTTTCAGCAATTGCCTGAACTAGCTTACCTCTGGCTGCAATACCAGCAACCTGCAATGCACTCATCATGTGCATACCAGCAATACCAGTGGCGAATGAGCTTAGTGGACCAACAGGGGCTCCGATATCTTCGCCATTATTAATCCGCTGAACAAGATCCTTGTTATTCCGGTAAGCTTTAGCATTAACCATGTATTCACCGGTCTTTGCAATGATTAACTCTTCGGAAGGGTATGGTGATGCACTACGAGGAACACCAGTTCTATCCTTCTGACTATATCCAGAACCGCCAATTTCACCTCCAGTGTGTCTTGCTGGTTGACCACCGTAGTCTCTACGGTTAACATCAGCCATAGACATACCGCCAACAAGAGAAGGTCCAACAGGTGGTGCAGACTGAGGGCCAGGTGGTAGAGTTCCAGTCTGTAGGAATGCTCTTACCTGTTCCATTGTCATGCCTAGACCTTCACCGATCTGGCCTGCAATGTTAGCAGCAATTCCCTTCCAGTTAATAGAAGTCTGTAGGTTAGTTGCAGCAATATCTACGTTATCGTCAAGTGCCTTACCAACAATACCGGCCCACTTGCCACCTTCCCACTGTAGGTGAACACCGTACTCCTGGTAAATTCTTTCTACTTCGGCGGTGTGGTCACGAAGTTCCTGCTCATTCTGAGGAACAAACTCCTGTAGTGCGCGCAGACGATCTGCCAATCCGCGTCTATCGGCCTCAGTCTGCCTCTGCTCAGAAGCTATACGAGATTCTAGAGCCTTTCGGTCAGCCTCACGTCGTGCAGCCAAGCCCTCCTCTGCAATCTGACGCTGAATAGCTAGGTTTTCACGAGCAGCTTCTTGCTCTGTCTTCAAAGCCTCAATTGCTGAGTCACGAGCTTCCTGAATCTGATTAAGACGCTCCTCATGCCACTCCCTACGCTGCTCGCGCTGTGTCTCCAAACCTTCAATCTGAGCTTCAAGATCAGCAATGCGTTGTTCTGAAACACTTTCTAGTGTAAGGTTTGCATCCTCGTTAGACCACTTCTGCTCCCTCGCACTTACCTCATTAGAGATACGGGCAGCCTGGTCTAGATCACCTGAGTTAAGGGCAATGTTGAAGTCAATATTGCTGTTAAGGCGTTCAGCCATTCTGTCGATGCGCTGCTGCTCAGCCTCAAAGATTCTCTTACGCTTCTCCTCAGCATCTTGCTCAGCTTCAATTGTGTCACGAATACCCTGGATACGCTTTTCAAATGCTGCATCCTCTGCATCTGCTGCGTCCTGAGCAGCCTCCTCCTGGGCATCCCAATAATTTTCTGCACCCTCGATACGGCCTTCCCAATATGCGTCCTGGTCGCGCTCTAGACGATCAAAGTGAGCATCCTGAGCCTTTTCCTGATCCTCATAACCTTCTTCAATTGCATCCTGCTGAGCCTGTAGACCGTCTATAACAGCGGAACGAGCCTCATCAAACTGACGATTTGCTTCTGCCATCATATCGCTAGAAGCTCCACGTAGAATCTGCTGACGCATATCAACAAGCTCTTGGTAATTGTCCTGATTGTAAGTTATAATGCCGTTAGGATCTGGAATGCCAGAAATAGCATTGCTTAGTTCATCAACTTGACCTGCGGCGGTCTCTGTAGCATTGCCGAATCCCTGTGCAACAGTTTCAGCATCCTCTAGGCCAAGCATGGCGCGGTGAGTGTTAAGTACCAATAGGTGTTCTTCACTACCAAGCCTCTTTCCAGCCTGTTGCATACTTGCAAGAGCCCTAGTATACTTCTTCTCAACTTCTTCAATGCCTAGAGTACCGGTTGTGCTAGCCCCGAGCTTTCTGTCTTGCACCTCAGCGATAGAGTTAATTTCATCCTTGATTCGCTTGCCCTCAGCTTCGCTGATAATACCGGCCTTAATCATACCGTCAATGAAATTATCCATAAACTGATCGTATGATTCTTCCAAGGCATTGAAGGCGTCCGCTATATCTTCATTATTCATAAATAGCTTGTTAAGCTCTTCATCGGAAGCAGAACCGGTGTTATTTACAGCCCTCTTACGAATTTCAGGCCACTGCCTAGCAAATTCATCAGCCGTCTTAATTCCGAACTCATCGAAAAGATCAGCCACCCTGTCATCCTTAATGACCTCTTGGAACATGCCATCGAAAATCTGAGAAGCCTCACCGGCAGCGGCCTCAAAAGCATCCGCCTTAACATGAATGTTATCACCGGCTGCATTAATAGCAGTTGTTAAATTACTTCCTAGGTCCCTAGCCAATGCCTCAACCGGTCCGCTTAGGTCACCACCTAGCTTTTCCTCAATCCAGGTTGACATACCCTGCCAAGCACCGTCAGCATCCTCAGAAGGAGTGATAGCGATATCTACACCAAGGCTACCGTCAAATGTTCTCTCAATCTGGTCAGTGATAACTGCCCTGACGCTTTCAGGGTCAGAAAGGTCAATGCGGTCAAACTTAACCATAAGCTGCCTCATTGTGACTTCATCAATATCCATCATTTGCAATGATGCTTCGAATGCTTGACGAGCCTGCTCAACTGATCCACCGGTAGTTACAACCTTTAGAGCCTGCTGCATTGCCCGATCGAATCCTTCGCCCTTATCACTTACATTAGCAAACGCATCGGCAAGGCCGTCAACACTATCTGCCATCTCCTTAGCAAGTGTTGCTGCCTTCTGTGAATTGCTTACATCTGCCTCATCCATACCCGGAAGCTGACCTGGAACATATGAGTAACCTAGAGCTTGTGACCAAGCCTCGGTTGTGCTAGCCATTGCGCTAGATGCAGCAGCAACTTCATGCATATCACTAACAATCTTCCTAACAATTAATGCTCCACCAGCCAGGATTCCTACCGGGCCAAAGATGCGCAAAGCCACACCGGCCACCCTAGTGAACTGTGGGGCCAGAGTCTTAAGTGTATCTAGTGGCCGTGCAGAACTTGTAAGCAGTGAAAAGTTCTTCTTAATATTTCCACCGTTTAGAGCAGGACCAATAGCTTTTGCCTTTTCAAGAATCTTACCAAAACCACCGACCATTCCACTAATCATGTTAGGGAACATCATAAATGCAGAACTTGCAACTAACGCAATATTGATCCACTTATCATTTATAGCATCAGATGAACCGGCCATCATTGACATACCCATGACTCCTACACCGGCTGCTGCACCTATGTTGCGCCCAATCTTATCAAAGTTCTTTTCAGTCTTCGTAGAATTTGCAGCAATATCCGCAGAAGAACTCTGCATTGCAAGGAAGTTCTCACGGTCTTGCCTAGAAGCATAACCGTTTAGAGGATTGCCCTGCTCATCTCTTGATCCCTTAGCATAACGATATCTACCAGCCTTGTCCT
>Ga0196958_10000083_pt1 | contig 38697 bp, 40 predicted proteins | sample S1v_10metaG_FD_148654 | JGI IMG/M metagenome (GOLD analysis project Ga0196958, IMG submission 148654) | Soil microbial communities from Anza Borrego desert, Southern California, United States - S1+v_10 | ecosystem: Environmental > Terrestrial > Soil > Desert | place: USA: California | collected... | reverse complement strand
CCGCGCGGGGGCGAGGCCGGCCCGCGCGGGGGCGAGGCCGGCCCGCGCGGGGGCGAGGCCGGCCCGCGCGGGGCCGGGGCCTCCGGGCGGACCGGAGGCATCCCTGGCCGGTGGCGAGCAGCCGTACCGGGGAGTGGAACCCGATTCCGCACAACTGCGGCCCTGAGCTGCTCGGACTTCACCCACAAAGGTGAGATGTGCGGCGGCGGGCCCCGGGGCCGGACAGTATCCCGAAATGTGAGTTCAACACCGATCTACGACGAGCTGGCGGCCACCTACCTCGCCGACACCGACCTCGGCCGGCCGGCGAGCCCGGAGCCCGGCGCCGCGGCCGAACCCCCGCCGGCCGAGCCCCGGTCGCGCGAGCGGACCAACGCCTGATCTTGACACGCCCTCCCGCACCGGGGTACGACCACTGACGTCCTGTTTGACGAGGCCGCCGCCTGTGTCGAAGGGTTCGAGCGGCATGACTGTGCGGGCACTGCTCACGGCGGTCCTCCTGTTCGCCGCCGCGGCGTGCGGCGGCGCGACCCCGGAACCGGAGCCGGTCGAGGAGGTCACCCTCACCTGGTGGGACTACCTGGACCACTCCCCCACCGCGGACCAGGCGGTGGACTCGCTGGTCAAGCGCTACCAGGAGGCGCACCCCGGCGTGACGATCGAGCGGACGGCCATCCCCCGGGCCGAGTTCGCGGCCAGGCTGGACGAGGCCGCCGCGGCGGGCTCGTTCCCCGACATCGCGGTGGTCGACGTGGCCGCGCTGCCCCGGTTGGCCGAGCGGGGCGCGATCGCCGACCTGACGCCCCGGTTCTCGTCGTGGGAGCTGCGGGACAGGTTCCTGGAGCCGGTGCGGGAGAGCGTCCGGCACGGTGACGCGTTCTACGGCGTGCCGCTGCGCACCAGGACGACCGCGCTGCTCTACAACCGCGAGGTGTTCAAGGCCGCGGGGGTCGACGGGCCGCCCGGGACGTGGGACGAGCTGCGCGCCACCGCCAAGGCCCTGACCACCGGGGACCGGTTCGGGCTGTGCTTCGCCGCGCCGGCGGGCGACGACCTGACCACGACGTTCCTGCCGTTCCTGTGGCAGGCGGGCGGCGCCGTGGCGGACATCGGCGGCGCGGCCTCGGTGCGCGCCCTGTCCTATGTGGACGATCTGGTGAACGCCGACCGCAGCGCGCCGGCGGACGTGCTGCGGTGGACCAGCTCCGACGCCGAGCGCGAGTTCGTCGCCGGGCGGTGCGCGATGATGATCAACGGGCCGGGGTCGATCCCGGCGATGAACCAGGCCGGGCTGGACTGGGTGTCCGCGCCGCTGCCGGCCGGCCAGGCGGGCAGCGTCGCCCCGCTGGGCGGCGAGGCGTGGGCGCTCGGGCGGACCGGGCAGCACGCCGACCGCGCCTGGGACGTGCTGCGGTGGCTGGCCGAGGAGCGCGACAACGCCACCGAGTTCGGCGCCTCGTTGAGCGCGCTGCCCAACCGGGCCGACACCATCGACGACCTCGGGTGGCAGTGGGACCCGAACGTGCCCGCGTTCGCGGCCCAGCTGTCCCGCGCGCGCCTCGCCTACGGCCCGAACTACCCGCAGGTCTCGGAGGCGATCTGGACCATGGCGCACCAGGTGCTGGCCGGCGAGCGCTCACCGGCCGACGCGGCCGGCGACGCGCGGACCCGCCTGGAACCGCTGCTGCGCTGACCCGCGCGGCCGACGGGCCCCGAGAGCCGTCAGGGTCGCCGGGAGCCGCCGGAGGCGTCGGAACCGCCGGGGCCGTCGGGAGGCGCCGCGACACCAGCCGCGCCGGCGCCCACGGGAGCACCGCGCGGTTCTCCGGCGCGGCAGCACGCGGGGTGCTGCGCGGCTCCTGGCGCGCGGGAGGCTGGATCCGGGACGCGCGGCCGCCGAACCCCGTGGTGAACGGCCGTCCGGGCTGCCCCGGACGGCCGTGTTCGCGCGCCGCCGTTTGCCGCTCCCGCCCGATCCCATGCCCCTTGCCGGCGAGTCCACCCGAAAGTGCGGACGAGCCCTCGTGGAAAGGGAAAACGGCCCGGACCCGAGCTTGTCCCCGAATGGGCCCGGGTATTCCGAGCCCATGCGGAAAGAGGCACCGGCGAGGAGCACCGCCGGGAAGAACGCCACCGGGAAGGGCGGCGACACCGGGACGAAGCCCCGGGTGAGCCGGGCGCAGCTGCTCGCGCTCGTCGTCGGGACGCTCCAGGTCCTCGCCGCGCTGGTGCCCGTGCTCCCGCTCAGCCAGGCGCACCACACCCTGCACCTGTGCACGGGTCTGGCCGGCGTCGTGCTCGCGTGGAAGCACGAGCACGCCCGGCTCTACGGGGTCGCGCTGCTGCTGCTCTACGGCAAGCTCCTGTTCGACGACATGAACGCCTCCACCACGTGGCTTCAGCTGCCGACGCTGGACACCGTCGCGTACGGACGGTCCGCGGTGGCCGGTCTGGTGATCACGTTCGTGCCCGCGTCCGGCCGGCGGTAGTCGCCGGCGGTCATCGTGCCGTCGGGGTGGAAGCGCAGCTTCGGGCTGGGGCTGCGGGCGATGGACTCGAACATCACCAGGTCGGCGGGTGTGGTCGGCCGCCAGTACATGTGGGCGCCGTGGGTGACGCCCATGTCCAGGTCGATCATGGTCGCCACGGCCCGGTCGTAGCGCCGCTCGGTCAGCGCCCGACCGCCGGAGGCGTGGATGTCGAACACGTCGTGGTCGCCGGTCAGCGGGCGCAGCCACCCCCGCCGGTCGTAACCGTGGACCACGCCGTCCCGCACCAGGTATTCACCGCGGCGTTCCAATTGGGCCATCTTGGGTCCCAGCGCCGTGAACTCCTCGCGCCGCTGGGCGAAGCGGGCGAGCAGCCGCTCGGTGACGCCGTGGCGCGGTAACCGCGGCCGGAAGAAGCCGACCAGCCCGCGGTGCCGGACCCGCGCGCCCAGTCGGACGTCCAGGTCGTCGATCGTCTTGGCCTTGACCGGAGCGGGCTTGGGCAGCGCGCCGTCGCGCAGCCACGCCACGGCGTGCGGGTTGGTCGCCCGCACGTCGATGACGAGGTCCTGCTCCGCGGCCACCTGCTGGAATTTTCGGGCGTGCTCGGTGGGCATGCCGAAGACGGGCTCCACCGATGCCAGGGGGAAGAGGTGATCAGTGCGCACGGGTATTAAGGTCCGCCCCCGGTAGGGGTGCGACAGAGCGCCGGGTCCGGTTAGCTCTTGACGTGACTCCTGGCGAACTGATCGGGCTGCCGGCCGACCCCGTCCGGTTGCGGGTGGTGTCCGCGCTGGTCCTGGGGGCCCGGAGCCCGGCGGAGGTGGTCGGGATGACCGGTGTGGACGCCCGGCGGGTGGACGGCGCGCTGCGCAGGCTCCGCGCCTCCGGGCCGGTCGCCGGGCAGCCCGGCGGGGTGCTGGTCCGCCAGGATCTGTTCGAACAGGCCGGTCGGGTGCCGCGCCCGCCCGCTGATCCGTTCCTGCGGGACGGTCGCCTGCTCAGGCTGCCCGCGCAGCGCGGGCGGCGGCGCGCGGTGCTGGAGCGGGTGTGCGTGGTGTTCGAACCGGGCCGGCACTACTCCGAGCGCGAGGTGGCGGACCTGCTGCGCGGGTGGTGCGACGGGGGCGAGGTCGACCACGTGACGGTGCGCCGGTACCTCGTGGACGAAGGGCTGCTCGACCGGGCGGACGGGCGGTACTGGCGCTCCGGCGGCCCGATCGAGGTCTGAGGGCGGGGGCTCCGGCGGGCTCGGCCTCGGGCCGGGGCTCGGCCGGGCAGGCGGGGTAGGCGGGAGCGGGTGGTTCCGGCGGTCCGACGGGGCAGGCGGGTCCGGCCGGGCAGGCGGGGCAGGCAGGCCCGGCGGAGCGGCCGGGCGTGCGGGCACGGGGACGGGCAGGTCCCGGGAGCGGGTGGGTCCCCGGAGGGAGCGGGCAGGCCCCGGGAGCGGGCCGGATCGGCGGCGCGGGCGGACCCGGTGGGTGGGGGCGGGTGGCGCTCCGGCCCGCTCGGCGGCCCGGGGCGGCCGGAGCTGATCGGCCGGGACCCGAGCGGCCGAGCCCGAGCGGCCGAGCCCGAGCGGCCGAGCCCGAGAGGTCTGGACCAGAGCGCCCGGGACCGGAGGAGCCGGGCCGGAGCGCCCCGAGCCGGGGGTCGGGCGGCTCAGTTCACCTCGTCCGGGTGCGGCCCGACCCGCTGACCGGTGTCCAGGGTCGCGATGCGGTCCAGGTCGCCCTGGTCCAGCTCGAAGTCGAACACGGCGAAGTTCTCCGCGATCCGGCTCGGCGTGACGGACTTGGGGATCACCACGTTGCCCAGCTGGAGGTGCCAGCGCAGCACGACCTGCGCCGGGGTGCGGCCGTGCTTGTCGGCGATCCCGGTCAGCACCTCCTCGCGCAGCAGGTCGCCGCCCTGGGCCAGCGGGCTCCAAGCCTCCGTGGCGATGCCGTGCTCGGCGTGGAAGCGGCGCAGCTCCTCCTGCGGAAGCCGGGGGTGCAGCTCGACCTGGTTGACGGCGGGCACGGTGTCGGTCGCCTCGATCACCTTCTCCAGGTGGGCGGGCTGGAAGTTGGACACGCCGATCGCCCGCACCCGGCCGTCCGCGAGCAGCTTGCCCAGCGCGCGCCAGCTGTCGACGTACCGGTCGCGCGCGGCGGCGGGCCAGTGGATCAGGTAGAGGTCGAGCTGCTCCAGGCCGAGCTTGCCCATGCTGGTGTCGAACGCGCGCAGCGCCTCGTCGTAGCCCTGGTCGGTGTTCCACAGCTTGGTGGTGACGAACAGCTCGTCCCGCGCGATGCCGGACGCGGCGAGCGCCCGGCCGACGGGCTCCTCGTTGCCGTAGATCGCGGCGGTGTCGATGCTGCGGTAGCCCACCCGCAACGCCTCGGCGACCGCGTCCTCGGTGTCCTGAGTGGACACCTGGAACACGCCGAAACCGAGCTGCGGCATGGTCACGCCGTTGTTCAGGGTGATGGTATTCGTCATGACCCCATCATGCCCGCTGTCAACGGCTCCCACGTCCTGGACGGCGTTGACGGCCCTTCCGCGCGGCTGGTCCGATGCACGGGTGGCCGCAGTGCAGGCAATCCCCGACACGACTGCCGATGACGTGACGACCGTCGACGTGACCGTCCTCATCCGCCTCAGCGCCCCGACGGCTCAGGTGGTCGACACGGCCGCGCAGTTCGCGGAAGCGCTGCGGACCGCGCTGGACCTGTCCGACGCCGACGTCGACATCGTGGTGGAGCTGCCGAGGCCGAGGGCCGAGCCCGAGGTGCGCATCCTCGCGGACTCCCGCCGGGTGCTGTACCGAGGGGTGGACGTGGAGCTGACCAGGTTGGAGTTCGACCTGCTGCACCACCTGTGCACCCACCCGCACCAGGTGCACCGCCGGACCTCGCTGATGAGCAGCGTGTGGGGGTCGACCAGTTTCGTCGACACGCGAACGGTGGACGTGCACGTGCGCCGGATTCGCCGGAAACTGGGCGAGGCGGCCTCCCTGATCACCACGGTGCGCGGTGTCGGATACCGGATGGACAGCCCTCTCGCGGTTTCGGTGGAACACGACGCACTGGCAGTCTGATTGCGCTTCGCACGCAGCGGCGCCGCATCTCGTGCGCTTAGCACGAAGCGGTGCTGCACCTAGTGCGCTTAGCACGAAGCGGTGCTGCACCTCGCGCACGCACCGGTCGCTTCGTGTTCTCCTCCCCGTACGGCCTGGGCGCAGCCCAATCAGATTCGTCCGGGGGTGTCAAGCACGCTTTACCGCTTGACACCCCCGGACGAATCTGATTGCCTTCGGCAGGCCGTGCGGGGAGGAGAACACGACCGCTCTTTCTTTTCCTCCTCCTTGGTGGCCTCTCGGCCGCTCTTCATACTTGTGTCCTGCACGGATCCAGGTGAGATTCGGTGCTGTACCGATCTAAGCTGAAGAGCTTGAAAGAGTCCTCGCCGGACAGGCAGGCCGCCAAGGAGGAGGAAGAGCAAAAGCGGTCGTGTTCTCCCCGCATGGCCTGTCTAAAGACAACCATGCTTTTCCGGGGGGTGCAAGCGAAAAGCGCGCTTGCACCCCCCGGAAAAGCATGGCAGCCCTCCGGGCAGGCCATACGGGGAGAACACGAAGGCACCGGTCTGCACGGGGCGTGTGGAAGAGCCGAAAGCTGAAAGCTGGAGCGCAAGGTTTGCGGTGCGTGGGGTGAGGGTGGTGGGGAGTGAGGATGGTGGTTGTGTGGAGTGGTGGTGGGGAGGTCGGTTAGCTCAGTAAGGCGATCTGGCGTTCCACCTCGGGGGGAAGTCTGCGGCGGTGGCGGGCTACTGCCGGTAGGCGGGCGGCGGCTGCGGTCAGGGCTGCTCGGGCGTCCTGGTCGGACAGGGCTCGGCGGGCGAGGGTGAGGGCGTCGCCCAGTGCCCGGGGCAGGGGGCGGCGCAGCCAGGTGGTGAGCAGGTCGTTGCGCAGTTCGGTGCGGCGGCCGGTGGCGCTGGGCGGGCGGGAGCGGGACGGGTGGTGGTGGGCCACGACGTCGGGCACGTAGGCGCACGCCCAGCCGGCCGCGGCCAGGTCCCACGAGAACAGGCGCTCCTCGCCCCGGAAGAACAGCACCGGGTGGAAGCCGCCGACGCGCAGGAAGGCCGTGCGCCGCACGATCGCCCCGCAGCACAGGAAGCCGAGCACCGCCGGGCCGGGCAGGTCCGGTGGTGTGCCGAGGGCGGAGTCGGCCATGATCGCGCACATCGGGTCGGTGCGGCCCTCGGGTTCGACCAGGGTGCGCGCGGCGACCAGGCCGAGTCTCGGGTGCTGCTCGAACAGCGCCTCGGCGCGGGTGATGGCGTCGGGCGCCCACCAGGAGTCGTCGTCGCTGAACGCCACGTAGGGCGTCCGGGCGTGGCGCACGCCCCGGTTGCGGGCGAGTGCGCCCTCGTTGCGGCCCAGCGGCAGCACCTCGACCTCGGGGAAGTCCCTGGCGACGCGGTCCACCGTGTCGTCGGACGAGCCGTTGTCCACCACCACGATCGGTACGGCCAAGGCCCTGAGGTGGGTCAACGTGCGGGTCAGCTCCTCGGCTCGGTCACGGGTCGCGATCACCACCGTCGTATCCGCCACCGCTGGGTATTACCCCCGGGAGAAGTGGTTACACCCGGATTCCACGGGTAGGCCCTTCGACATGGGCTTCGAACGAGCGGTCGTGACCGGTGGGGCGGGCTTCCTCGGGTCGCACGTGTGCGAGGCGTTGCTGCGCCGCGGCACGAAGGTGGTGTGCGTGGACGACTTCAGCACGGGGTCCCCGGACAACGTGCCGGACGGCGCCGGGCTGGTGGTGGCCGACGTGGGCAAGCCGCTGGACCTGCTCGGCGACGTCGACCTGGTGCTGCACCTGGCGTGCCCGGCGTCGCCCGCCGACTACCTGCGGGCGCCGGTGGAGACCATGAAGTCGGGCGGTTTCGGCACGCTGCACGCGCTGGAGCTGGCCGCGCGCAAGGGCGCGCGGATCGTCGTGGCGTCCACCAGCGAGGTCTACGGCGACCCGTTGGAGCACCCGCAGCGCGAAACCTACTGGGGCAACGTCAACCCGATCGGCCCGCGCAGCGTCTACGACGAGGCCAAGCGCTTCGGCGAGGCTCTGACCTGCGCGTTCCGCCGGGAGCACGGCGTGGACACGGGCATCGTGCGGATCTTCAACACCTACGGGCCGCGGATGCGGCCCGACGACGGGCGGATGATCCCGACGTTCGTGCGGCAGGCGCGGGCGGGTGAGCCGCTGACGGTGCACGGCGACGGCACGCAGACGCGGTCGCTGTGCCACGTGGACGACCTGGTGCGCGGGCTGCTCACCATGGCCGAGTGCGACCACCCCGGTCCGGTGAACCTGGGCAACCCGGAGGAGGTCACGGTGCTGGAGGTGGCACGCCGGGTGATCGAGGTGACCGGCGGGTCGTCGGGCATCCGGCACGTCGAGCCGATGCAGGACGACCCGCGCCGCCGCCGGCCGGACATCGCGCTGGCCCGCGAGCTGCTGGGCTGGCAACCGGAGATCGACCTCGCCGAGGGGCTGCGCCGCTCGTTCGGCCGACACCTCGTCGGGTAGTGCCCGGCCAACGGACGAAAGGGGAACAACCGTGCGCGTGCTCGGAATCAACGCCGTCTTCCACGACCCGGCGGCGGCGCTGGTGGTCGACGGCAGGATCGTGGCCGCCGCCGAGGAGGAGCGCTTCTCCCGCCGCAAGCACGGCAAGCGGCCGGTGCCGTTCTCGACGTGGGAGCTGCCGGAGCAGGCCGCCCGCTGGTGCCTGGCGCACGCGGGCCTGACCCCCGGCGACCTGGACGCGGTCGCCTACTCCTACGACCCGTCGATGGCGCTGCCCGACAGCGACGTGCCGTGGGAGGACCTGCGCACCGAGTACGCCCGCCGCGCGCCGCAGTTCCTGGCCACCGCCCTGCCGGGGCTCGACCCGGCGATCGTGCGGTTCGTGCCGCACCACGTGGCGCACGCGGGTTCCACCGGGCTGGCCGCGCCGTTCGGCGGCGACTGCGCGGTGCTGGTGTCCGACGGCCGGGGCGAGTGCGGCTCGCACCTGGCCGGCAGCTACCGCGGCCACCGGCTGGAGACCCTTGCCGCGCAGCAGCTCCCCCACTCGCTCGGGCTGCTCTACGAGGACCTGACCGAGCACCTGGGCTTCCTGCGCTCCAGCGACGAGTACAAGGTGATGGCGCTGGCGTCCTACGCCTCGCCCGTGCACCTGGACCTGATGCGCGAGCACATCCGGGCGACCGGGGACGGCGGTTTCCACGTGGCGCCGGTCGACTGGGCCACCCTGGCCAAGCGCCGGGGGCCGGACGAGGAGGTGACCCGCGAGCACGCGGAGCTGGCGGCCAGCGTGCAGGTCCGGGTGGAGGAGGTGCTGCTGGACCTGGTGCGGTGGCTGCACGAGCGGACCGGCCAGCGGCGGCTGACCATGGCGGGCGGTGTCGCGCTGAACTGCGTGGCCAACACGCGGATCTTCGCCGAGGGCCCGTTCGACGAGGTGTGGGTGCAGCCGGCGGCCGGTGACGCGGGCACCGCGCTGGGCGCGGCGCTGCACGTCGTGGCGCACGAGGGCGAGCCGGCCGCGGCGATGCCGGGCGCGGACCTGGGCCGCGGCTGGACCGACGACGAGATCGAGGAGTACCTGCGGCGGGCCAGGATCACCTACGAGGAGCCGGCCGACGTCGCCGCGGCGGTGGCCGAGGCGTTGGCGGACAACCAGGTGGTGGCGTGGTTCCAGGGCCGCAGCGAGTACGGGCCGCGCGCGCTGGGCCGCCGCTCGCTGCTGGCCAACCCGTGCTTCGCGGAGAACCTGGCCCGGCTCAACGACGTCAAGGGGCGCGAGCAGTTCCGGCCGGTCGCGCCGATGGTGCTGGCCGACCGGGCGCGGGAGCTGTTCACCCGCGGCCCGATCCCCAGCCCCTACATGCTGTTCGTGCACGACGTCCGTCCGGAGTGGAAGGACCGCATCCCGGCGGTGGTCCACGTGGACGGCACCGCTCGGGTGCAGACGGTCGACCCGGCGCAGGAGCCGCTGATGGCGCGGGTGCTGACCGGTTTCGCCGAGCGCACCGGGGTGCCGGTCGTGGTGAACACCAGCCTCAACACCGCCGGTAGGCCGATGGTGGACGACCCGCGCGACGCGCTGGAGTGCTTCGGCTCCGCGCCGGTCGACCTGCTGGCCATCGGGCGATTCGTGGTGCGCCGATGAACCCCGGGACGAACCCGGGGACCAGCCCCGGAACGAACCCGGGAACCAGCCCGGGGATGAGCCCGGACTACGCGGTGGTGATCCCCACGGTGGGCCGCGACAGCCTCGGCGTCGTGCTGGACGCCCTGGAGCACGGCTCCGGTCCGCCGCCGCGCGAGGTGATCGTCGTGGACGACCGGCCGGAGCCGGGGCCGCTGCCGCCGACGCACTCCGCGCGCGTGCTGCGCAGCGGCGGCAAGGGGCCCGCCGCCGCCCGGAACGCGGGCTGGCGGGCGGCGTGCTGCGAGTGGATCGCCTTCCTGGACGACGACGTGGTGCCGCCGCGGGACTGGAAGCTCCGGCTGGCGCGCGACCTGGCCGGGCTGGGCCTGGAGGTCGCCGGGTCGCAGGCCCGGATCGCCGTGCCGCTGCCGGCGGACCGCAGGCCGACCGACTGGGAGCGCGGCACGGCCGGCCTGGCGGACGCGCTGTGGATCACCGCCGACATGGCCTACCGGCGGGCGGCGCTGGTCCACGTCGGCGGGTTCGACGAGCGCTTCCCCCGCGCCTACCGGGAGGACGCCGAGCTGGCGCTGCGCCTGCAGGGCCAGGGGTACCGGATCGTGCGCGGCGACCGGCTGACCACGCACCCGGTGCGGCCCGCGGACTTCCTGGCCAGCCTGCGCCAGCAGCGCGGCAACGCCGACGACGCGCTGATGCGCCGGCTGCTCGGCGCCGGCTGGCGCTCCCGCATCGGCGGCCACCCGGGGCGGTTGCGCCGGCACGCGGTCACCACCGCGGCGGGCGCGCTGACCGTCCTGCTGGCGCTGGCCAGGTCGAGGGCGGCGGTCCTGACCGGCGCGGTGTGGGCGGCGCTGACCGCGCGCTTCGCCGCCGAGCGCATCGCGCCCGGTCCGCGGACGCCCGACGAGGTGCTGCGGATGGTCGTGACCAGCGTGGCCATCCCGCCGGCCGCCTGCGCCCACCGGGTGCGCGGCGAGCTGCGCCACCGGGCGGTGGACCGATGAGGATCCTGGTGCTGCGCGCGCTGGGCCTGGGCGACCTGCTGACCGCGGTGCCCGCGCTGCGGGGGCTGCGCCGCGCCCACCCGGACGCGGAGATCGCGCTCGCCGCGCCGGCGTGGCTGGCCGACGCCGTGGAGCGGGTCGAGGCGGTCGACCGGCTGCTGCCGACCGAGGGCCTGGCCCCGGTGGACTTCCCCCGGCCGGACCTCGCGGTGAACCTGCACGGCCGCGGCCCGCAGAGCACCGACCTGCTGCGCGTGACCGGGCCGGAGCGGCTCATCGCGCACGGCACGCACGTGCCCTGGCGGGACGACCAGCACGAGGTGGACCGCTGGTGCCGGCTGCTGATGCTGCACGGCATCCCCTGCGACCCCGACGACCTGCACCTGCCCCGCCCCGAGCGCACCACCGGCGACGTCGTGGTGCACCCCGGCGCCAGCCACGGCGCGCGGCGGTGGCCGGTGGAGCGGTTCCGGGCCGTCGTGCGGGAGCTGGGGCCGGCCGCGGTGGTCACCGGCAGCCCGGCGGAGGCGGACCTGGTGCGCTCGGTCGCGGACGGCCGCGCGCGCACGTCGCTGGGCAGCCTGGCCTCGCTGCTGGACCTGATCGCCGGCGCCCGCGCGGTGCTGTGCGGCGACACCGGGGCGGCCCACGTCGCCACCGCCTACCGCACCCCGTCGGTGCTGCTGTTCGGCCCGGTGGCGCCGGACCGGTGGGGGCCGCGCTCCGGCCCGCACCGCGTCCTGTGGCACGGCTCCACCGGGGACACGTTCGCCGACCGGCCGGACCCCGGCCTGCTGCGGATCACGGTCGAGGAAGTCCTCGATGCGATGGGAGGTGTGCCATGGCCCGGATCGGTGTCATCGGCGCGGGCTACGTCGGTCTGACCACGGCGGCGTGCTTCGCCCACCTCGGCCACCGCGTGGTGTGCGCCGACGTGGACGAGGGCAAGGTCGCCGCGCTGCGCCGGGCCGAGGTCGGCGCGCACGAGCCCGGCCTGGCGGAGCTGGTCTCCACCGGCGTGCGGACCGGCGACCTGGTGTTCACCGCGGACAACGACGCGGCGCTGGCCGGGGCGGAGTTCGTGTTCCTGTGCCTGCCCACCCCCACCGGCGAGCGCGGCGAGGCGGACCTCAGCGCGATCGACGCCGTGCTGGGGCGGGCGGACCTGCGCGACGGCGTGCTGGTGGTGAAGTCCACCGTGCCGATCGGGACCGCCGACCGGATCGCGCGGTCGCAGCGGGTGCCGGTGGTGTCCAACCCGGAGTTCCTGCGCGAGGGCTGCGCGGTGGACGACTTCCTGCGCCCGCAGCGGGTCGTGGTCGGCTCGGACGACGAGTCGGCCGCGCGGGGCGTCCTCGGCCTGTACCCCGACGCGCCCGCGCTGGTCACCGACCGGGCCAGCGCGGAGCTGGTGAAGTACGCGAGCAACTGCTTCCTGGCCATGAAGCTGTCCTACGTCAACAGCCTGGCGGAGCTGTGCGAGCGGGCCGGCGCGGACATCGACGACGTCACCGAGGGGATGCGGCTCGACGAGCGGATCGGGGCGGCCTTCCTGCGGCCGGGACCGGGCTGGGGCGGCTCCTGCTTCCCCAAGGACACCCGGGCCCTGCTGTGCACCTCGGCCGACGCGCACGTCGACTTCCCCCTGCTGCGGGCGACCATCGACACCAACGAGCGGCAGGCGCACCGGGTGGTGGACAAGGTCCGCGAGGCCGCCGGCCCGCTGGCCGGCGCCCGGATCGGGCTGCTGGGCCTGACGTTCAAGGCGGGCACGGACGACCTGCGCGACTCGCCCGCGCTCGCGGTCGCCGGCCTGCTGGCCGGCGAGGGCGCGGTGCTCACCGGCTACGACCCGTGCGTCGGCGCCGACACCGGGCCGGTGCGCGTGGCCGGGTCGGCGCTGGACGCGGCGCGCGACGCCGACGCGCTGGTCGTGCTGACCGAGTGGCCGGAGTTCGCGGAGCTGGACTGGCCGGCGGTGGCGGCCGGGATGAGCCGCCCGGTCATCGTGGACACCAGGAACCTGTTGCCCGCGGACAAGGTCACGGAGAGCGGCATCCGGCTGGTCGGCACCGGGCGCGCCGTGACCTGAGGACCCGCCGGCCGGGCCCCAGCGGAAGGGGCCCGGCCGGCGGGGCGCGCGGGTCAGGTCCGCGCGTCCCAGCGGAACAGGCGGACCGCCAGCGCGCCGCCCACCGCCGTCCACCCGAGCAGCGACAGCGCCGCCAGGCCCGGGTCCCCGGGGCCGCCCCAGGCGACCTCCACCAGCTCGGCCACCCCGCCGCCGGGCGCCAGCAGCGTGCGGGCGTCGGTCGACCCGAGCGACCAGATGCCGCCGCCGAGCAGGGCGAGGAAGAACGGCCCGGTGGTGATCTGGGCCAGCTCGGCGGTCGAGGTCACGCCGCTGGTGGCCACGCCGGCCGCGCAGCACGCCGCGGCGCCGCCCACCACCGCCAGCGCCAGCAGGTCCGGCCGCGCCGGCAGCGGCGCCCCCGCCGCCAGGCTGACGCCCAGGAGCAGCGCCGCCTGGGCCGGCGCCAGCAGCAGGGGAGGCAGCAGCACGCCGGTCAGCACCACCGCGTCCGACGCCGCGCCGGTCCGCAGGCGCTTGAGGTAGTGGTCCTGGCGGCGGGAGGCGAGCGAGGTCGTCGTCGTCACGTAGACCGTGAAGCCCAGCGTGGACAGCAGTTGCAGGGCGACGGCGGTCGACCAGCCCTCGTCGCCGAACGCCAGGGCGAAGTAGCCGCCGAGCAGCAGGGGCATCCCGAACGCCAGCGACGCGGCGGTCCGGTTGCGCAGCAGGAGCTTGAACTCGGCCGCGCCCAGTGCGGTGATCACGCCGCGACCACCTCCCGGCCGGTGCGGGCGGCGTGGAAGACGTCCTCCAGGGACGCCTGGTGCGCGCGCAGCCTGCCCAGCACCAGGCCGTCGCGGCGCGCCCACGCCAGCAGGGCGCCCAGGTCCTCCTGCAGGTCGCGGGTGCGCACGTCGACCCGGCCGGACGGGGCGTGCACCACGTCGCCGGTCAGCATGGGCAGCGAGGCGACGTCGTGGCGGCCGGGCATGTCGAACGAGATCCGCGCCGGCTGCGCGGCCAGCACGTCGACCAGCGCGCCGGACACCGCGACCACGCCCTCGTGCAGGATCGCCAGCCGGTGGGCCAGCGACTCGGCCTCCTCCAGGTAGTGCGTGGTCAGCAGGACCGTCGTGCCCTCGGCCAGCAGGCCGCGCACCACCTCCCAGGTGCGCTGCCGCGACTCCGGGTCCAGGCCGGTGGTCGGCTCGTCGAGGAACAGCAGCTCGGGGCGGCCCAGGACGGCCAGCAGCAGGTCCAGCCGGCGCCGCTCGCCGCCGGAGAGCTGCTTGATCCGCACGTCCCGCCGGTGCGCCAGGTCCAGCCGCTCCAGCTCGGGGCCGTGGTCGCCGCGCCGCCACAGGCGGGCCATCTCCCCCACCGTCAGGTCGGCCGGGAAACCGCTCTCCTGGAGCACGACGCCGGTCCGCGCCCGGATCGCCGACCGCTCGCGGTGCGGGTCGACGCCCAGCACCCGCACCCGTCCCCCGCTCGGCGCGCGCAGGCCCTCCAGCGCCTCCAGCACGGTCGTCTTGCCCGCGCCGTTGGTGCCCAGCAGCGCGAACAGCTCCCCCTGGGCCACTTCGAGGTCGACCCCACGCACCGCCTCGAAGTCCCCGTACCGGCAGCGCAGCCCCGTCACGTCGATCACCGGATTCCGCATGGGCCCATGCTCGCGACCCCGCGGGGGCGCGGGCAGTGCCGCGGCGCACCGATCACCGTGACAGATGTCAGCAGACACCGGTGCGGTCCGGCTCGTAGATTCGTGCCGTGACGACACCGCTCAAGGTCCTGCGCCGCGTGACCTGGCTCTCGGTGACCGGCGCGGGCCTGATGGTCGCGGTGGTCACGGCGCTGGACCTGTCCGGCGGCCGGTACGGGTGGCACGCCGTGCCGCTGGTGGCGGCCGTGGTGGTGGTCAGCGTCCAGCACGCGCGCTACCTGCGGCAGGCGATGGGCGGCCTGGGCCGGGGCGGGCAGCGGGTGGTGGAGCACCTGGTGACGTTCGCGGTGGCGCTCGGCGCGCTGGCGCTCGCCGGGGCGCGGGCGCCCACGTCGATCGCGTGGTCGCTGCTGCCGGCCGCCGTGATCGCGCACGTGGTGGCCAACCAGCCGAAGGGCTCGCGGTGGCTGGTCGTGGCGGGCGGGACGGCCGCCGTCGCCCTGGTGGGCGGGTTGACCGGCTCGCACGACGTGGTGGGCTCGATCGTGGTGCCGGCGGTGGTGGTGGGCATGTTCGTGGTGGCCGACCTGGCGCAGCTGTGGTTCTGGGACGCGGCGCTGGAGCTGGACCGGGCGCGGCAGACCTCCGAGGCGCTGGCCGTGGCCGAGGAGCGGTTGCGGTTCGCGGCCGACCTGCACGACGTCCAGGGCCACCACCTCCAGGCGATCGCGCTGAAGGGCGAGCTGACCTCCCGGTTGATCGGCCGGGACGACGAGGCGGCCCGGCGGCACGCCGACGAGGTCGCCGACCTGGCCCGCACCGCGCTGCGCGAGACCCGCGAGGTGGTGCTCGGCTACCGGCGGGCCAGCCTGGGCACCGAGATCACCAACGCGGTGGGCGTGCTGCGGGCGGCGGGCATCGAGACGGCGGTGTCCGGGGACGCCGCCGACGTGCCGCCGCCGCTGCAGCCGCTGTTCGGGGCCCTGGTGCGGGAGGGGACGACGAACGTGCTGCGGCACAGCCGGGCGCGGCGGTGCGACGTGGCCATCAGCGTGTCCGACGGGCAGGTGAGCGTGCGGCTGCGCAACGACGGGGCGCGGTCCGAGGACGGGGCCGCGGCCGGGTCGGGGCTGGCCGGGCTGCGGGAGCGGTTCGCGACCGTGGGCGGGCGGGTCGAGGTCGGCGCGACGGGCGCGGACGGCTTCGAGCTGGTCGGGCTGGTGCGGTCGTGACCGGGCCGGGGACGACCGGCGGGAGCGCGGCGATCCGGGTCGTGCTGGCCGACGACGAGGACCTGATCCGGGGCGCGCTGGCGGCCCTGCTGGAGCTGGAGGACGACCTGTCGGTGGTCGCGCAGACCAGCGACGGCGACGCGGCCGTCGCCGCCGTGCGCGCCCACCGGCCCGACATCGCCGTGTTCGACCTGGAGATGCCGGGCCGCGACGGGGTGCTGGCCGCCGAGGCCGTCCGGGACCTGGCCGGGGTCGCGGTCGTCCTGGTCACCCGGCACGCCCGGCCCGGCGTGCTGCGCCGCGCCCTGAGCGCCGGGGTGCGGGGGTTCGTGCCCAAGACGACCCCGGCCGCCAAGCTCGCGTCGATCCTGCGCGACGTGCACGCCGGCCGCCGCTACGTGGACTCCGAGATCGCCGCCGCCGCGCTCACCGAGGACGCCTGCCCGCTGACCGCCCGCGAGCTGGACGTCCTGCGGCACGCCCTGCGCGGCGGCACGGTGACCGCGATCGCGCGGGAGGCGCACCTGGCCGCGGGCACCGTCCGCAACTACCTGTCCTCCGCGATGACCAAGCTCGGCGTCAGCACCCGCTACGAGGCCGCCCGGCTGGCCTGGGACGAGGGCTGGATCTGACCCACGTGCACCACCTTCGTGGTGGTCATCTCGTCGAGCAGCTCCGGCCCGTACCCGAAGCCGGTGCCCGACAGCCGCCGGGGCTGGGCCGCGCCGCCGGGGGCGCCGCCGAACACCGCGTTGACCTTGACCGTGCCCACCGGCAGCGACCGCCACGCCTGCTGGGCGTGCGCCATCGAACCGGTCAGCACCGTCGCCGCGAGCCCGTGCTCGTCCCGCGCCGCCTCGGCGAGCCCCTGCTCGAACGACTCCACCACGCGCACCGGCACGACCGGGCCGAAGGTCTCCTCCCGCATCACGCGCATGTCCGGCGTGCACCCCTGGAGCACCGTGGCCGGGTAGAACGCGCCGTCGCCGTCGGGGACCTCGCCGCCGACCAGCGCCGAGGCGCCGGCCGCCACGGCCTCCGACACGTGCGCGTGGACGTGCGCGCGCTGCCGGGCGTCCACCAGCGGCTGCGGCGTCCAGTCGCGGGCGGCCTTGCACACCGCCTCCAGGAACTCCTCCGCGATCGCCTCGTGCACGTAGACCCGTTCCACCGAGGTGCACAGCTGGCCCGCGTTGGTGAACGCGCCCAGCGCCGCCTGCTCGGCCGCCCACGCCGGGTCCACGTCGGAGTCGACCACCAGCGCGTCGTTGCCGCCGTTCTCCAGCAGCGCCTTCGCCCCGGTCACGGCGGTGGCCGCGGCGATGGAGCGGCCCGTGGCGGTGCTGCCGACGTGCGCGACGACGTCCACGCCGCGGTCGGCGACCAGCCGCGCGCCCACCGCCCCGTCCCCGGTCAGGCCCTGCAGGACGCCGTCCGGGAACTCCGGCGCCAGCAGCCCGCACAGCAGCTCGCCCACGTGCGGGCAGCGCTCGCTCGCCTTGTGCACCACGGTGTTGCCGGTGACCAGCGCGGCGCCCAGCAGCCCGCACGCCACCGCCACCGGGTCGTTCCACGGGGTCAGCGCCACCACCACGCCGCGCGGCTCGGGCACCATGAAGTCCGTCGCGTCCCAGGAGCCCAGCAGCGAGCGGCCCCGGTGGACCGGCCCCAGCTCGGCGTACTGCTCCAGGGTCGACGCCCCGGCCAGCACGCCCTCCCGCGCCGAGTCGAGGGGGCGGCCGGTCTCGGCCCGCACCAGCTCGGCCAGCTCCCCGGCGCGCGCCCGCACGGCCGCCGCCGCCGCGCGCAGCGCCGCGCCGCGCTGGGCGGCCGGGGTCGCCGCCCAGCCCGCCAGGGCGGCGCGGGCCGTGCGGAGCGCACCGGCGACGTCCTCTTCCGAGGCGGTGGGCAACGAGCCGACCAGTCGGCCGTCGAGTGGGCTGTGGACGTCGAGGGCGCGCATGTCGGTCATGCCGTCCGGGTACCCGTGGCCCCCAGCCGAAACACGAGGAGGGGCCATGCCCGGACGCCAGGAACTGCCCAGCACGGTGGCGCGGTCGTCGAAGAAGGCGCAGCGCACGTGGATCAAGGCGCACGACTCCGCCGTCGAGACCTACGGCGAGGGCGAGCGGTCGCACCGCACGGCGTTCTCGGCGCTCAAGCACTCGTTCGAGAAGGTCGGCGACCACTGGGAGCCCAAGGACCACAAAGGACCGTCGGACTCCCAGGCCGCCCGCAGCACGCCCAAGCGCGGCCGGACCGCCGGCGGCGTGGACGCGCACGCCAGCAAGCAGCACCTGTACGACCTGGCCAAGGAGCTGGACGTGCCCGGCCGGTCGACCATGACCAAGCAGGAGCTGGTCGAGGCGATCGACAAGGCCAACCGGAAGAAGACTAGGGCTCGCGCCAGTTCGAGTCGGTGAGCCGCTCGGACGCCTGGGGGCCCATCAGCAGCATCCCACCGTCCACCACGAACGACGCCCCGGTCACGTAGCCGGCCGCCGGTGTGGCGAGGAACGCCACCACCGCCGCGACCTCCTCCGCGTGGCCGGGGCGTCCGAGCGGGTAGCCCGGCCGGGGCTGCTCGCGCGGGTCCACGTCCTCCTGGCCGGTCATCGGCGTGGCGATCTCGCCCGGCGCCACGGAGTTGACCGTGATGTCGTGCTCGGCCAGTTCCAGCGCCAGCACCTTGGTCAGCGCGCCCAACCCGGCCTTGGCGGCGCAGTACGGCGCGGCGCCGACGCGCGGGGTGTGCTCGTGCACGGACGTGATGTTGATGATCCGTCCGCCCCGGCCCTCTCGCACCATGTGCCGGGCCGCGCGCTGCGAGCACAGGAAGGCGCCGTCCAGGTCGACCGACAGCACCGAGCGCCAGGTGTCGAAGTCCATGTCCAGCGCCTTGGTCCTGGTGCCCGTGCCGGCGCAGTTGACCAGCACGTCGACACCGCCCAGTTCGTCGGCCAGCTCGTCGACCACGGCCGCGCCGGTGGGCAGGTCGGTGAGGTCCAGCCGGCGCACGGCCGCCCGCACGCCCAGCTCGCGGACCTGCTCGGCGGTGCGCTCGGCGCCGTCGGCGTCCTCGTGGTAGGTGATGCCGACGTCGACGCCGCCGCCCGCGAGGGCCACCGCGATCGCCTTGCCGATGCCCGAATCGGACCCGGTCACCACGGCGCGCTGCGGCGCGCCCCTGCGGTCTTGCGGAAGTGGGGTTCCCATGCGCGGCGGATACCCCGGGGGTCACGCGACACACCGCCGGACGTTTGCGGTCCACCCGACAGGGAAAGCCGAAAAGGACGAAGGGAGACCACATGAAGGCCGTCACCTGGCACGGGAAACGGGATGTCCGAGTGGACGAAGTGCCCGACCCGGCGCTCAAGGACCCGACGGACGTCATCGTCCGGGTCACCTCGACCGGGCTGTGCGGGTCCGATTTGCACCTCTACGAGGTGATGGGGCCGTTCCTCGACGAAGGCGACATCCTCGGCCACGAGGCGATGGGCGTGATCGAGGAGGTGGGCGCCGACGTCACCGCGGTCAAGCCCGGCGACCGGGTGGTGATCCCGTTCAACGTCTCGTGCAACTCGTGCTTCATGTGCGACCAGGGTCTCCAGTCCCAGTGCGAGACCACCCAGGTGCGCGAGCAGGGCACCGGCGCGGCGCTGTTCGGCTACACGAAGCTCTACGGGCAGGTTCCCGGCGGGCAGGCCGAGTACCTGCGGGTGCCGTTCGGCAACACGCTGCCGATCCGGGTCCCGGAAGGACCGCCGGACGACCGGTTCGTCTACCTGTCCGATGTGCTGCCGACCTCGTGGCAAGCGGTGCGGTACGCGGGCGTGAGCCGGGAGGAGGACAGCCTCGTCGTGCTGGGCCTGGGCCCGATCGGCGACATGTCCACGCGCATCGCCCGGCAGCTCGGGGTGGGCACCGTCATCGGCGTCGACCTGGTGCCGGCGCGGATGGAGCGGGCGCGCAGGCGCGGCACCACCGTGCTGGACGTGCGCGACACCCACCTGGTGGACCACATCCGGGACCTGACCGGCGGGCGCGGGCCGAACGCCGTGATCGACGCGGTGGGCATGGAGGCGCACGGCGCGCCGGTGGCGAAGCTCGCCCACCAGGCCGTGGGGATGCTGCCCGACGCCATCGCGGCGCGGTTCATGAAGACCGCGGGCGTGGACCGGCTGCACGCGCTGCGGCTGGCGATCGAGATCGTCCGTCGCGGTGGGACGATCTCGCTGTCCGGTGTGTACGGCGGCATGGCCGACCCGCTGCCGATGCTGACCCTGTTCGACAAGCAGGTCCAGCTGCGGATGGGCCAGGCCAACGTGTGGCGCTGGGTGGAGGACCTGCTGCCGCTGCTCGGCGACGACGACCCGCTGGGCACGGAGGACTTCGCCACCCACCGCCTGCCGCTGGCCGAGGCCCCGCACGCGTACGAGATCTTCCAGCAGAAGAAGGACGACGCCGTCAAGGTGCTGTTCCAGCCGTGACGCCCTGAGGGGCCGGGCCGCTCACCGGGGTGGTGGTTGCGAGCGGATATGCCCCACGCGCTTCCGGTGGGTCGCCGAGGACTTCGGTTCGGCGGCCCACCGGACGTGCTCCCCGGTCCCGAAGAGACTCGATAGTCCATTGTGGACTGCCATGGGCCCGTCGCCGGGCGGGGTCAGTCCAGGTCGTCCCGGTCGGCCCCGCCGTTGCCCTCCTTGCGCTCGCGCCACGGCAGGAAGAACCACAGGGTGCCGAAGAACAGCGCCGCCACACCGCCCAGGACGAACGAGGGCCAGCCGCCGATGATGATCTCGCCGAGCAGCAGTATGGTCCCGGTCATCGCGAAGGCCAGGCAGGCCAGGCCCACCACGGCGAAGCGGTTCGCCACCTCGATGATGTCCTCGCGCCGACCGCGCCGGAACAGGATGCGGTGCCACGCCGCCGGCGCGGTGAGCAGCGCCACCGCGCCGGCCGCGAAGAAGACGGTGACCAGGTGCGTCGCCCGCACGTAGGTGTCGGCCGACGCGTAGCGCTCGGTGAACGCGATGGACAGCAGGAAGCCGAACAGGATCTGCACGCCGCCCTGGGCCACCCTCAGCTCCTGGAGCAGCTCGCCCAGGTTGCGGGCCAACCGCCGCTGATCCGACTCTTCGGCTTCGCTCACCCGCGCCGAATACCCAACATCATCGCTGGTCAACCGCCCTGACCGGCCTCGGCGACCCGTCGGTGGGGTCGGGCGGGGACATGTCCGCCCCGTGCCCGTGAGCAGGTGGTCGACCACCGCCTCGGTGATCACCTCGCCGGGCGGCGCGGAGTGGGCACGGGCCGAGCGTCGCGGGGCGGCGCCGCCTGCTCCGGCCCACCGGGCTCGGGCGGGTCGCCCGGCCGCGGTCCCCCGATGAGCGCACGGCGCGGCGGCCGGTCCCCCCCCGGTGCCCTACCGGGACGCACCGGCCGCGCGACGGCGCCCTACCGGGAGGCTACGGCCACGAGCCCTCCTCGCTGTGGGCCACGACCAGCTCCCGCAGCTCGCACCCGGCCGGCTGGCGCAGCGCGAACACGATCGCGTCGGCCACGTGCTCGGGCGGGTTGAGCCGGCTGTCGTCCGGCGGCCGGTACTGCTCGGCGCGGTCGTCGAAGAAGTGCGTGCGCATCCCGCCGGGGATCACCAGCGTCACGCCGACGCGGCCCGCCGTCTCGGCCGCCAGCGCCCGCGTGAACCCGACCACGCCGAACTTCGAGGCGCAGTAGGCCGTGGCGTCGCTGACCGCCTTGATGCCGAGGGTGGACGCGATCGTCACCACCCGCCCACCGTCCAGGTGGGGCAGCGCCGCGCGCACCACCGCGGCCGTGCCGAGCAGGTTGACCATGACGACCCGCTCCCAGTCGGCCGCCGGCACCTCGTCCAGCCGCCCGCACGCGTCGGTGCCCGCCGCCGTCACCACGGCCCGCAGGCCGCCGTTGCGCTCGGCGATGGCGCGCACCGCCTCCTCCGCCGCCCTGGTGTCGCTCAGGTCGACCGACTCGAAGTCGGCCACCTCGTCGGACGTGGGCGCCGCCTTGTCCAGCACCAGCGGCGTCCCGCCCAGCTCGTGGACGGCGTGCACGACGGCCGCGCCCAGCCCGGACGCCCCGCCGGTCACCAGCACCTGTCCCGGTCCCATCTCAGCCCCTCCTCGCCAGCAGTTCCGTGGTCGACCGACCCCGGTGGTAGGGCACGACGACGGTCCGCCCGCCCCACGTGCGCACCAGGTCGGCCTCGGGCAGGGATTCGGCGCGGTAGTCGCCGCCCTTCACCCAGATGTCCGGCCGCAGCTCGGCGAGCACCCGCTCGGGGGTGTCCTCGCCGAACACGACCACCTCGTCCACGCAGCCCAGCGCGCGCAGCACCTCCGCCCGGTCGTGCTGGCGGGTGACCGGGCGCTCGGGGCCCTTGAGCCGCCGCACGGACTCGTCGGAGTTGAGGCACACCACCAGGCAGTCGCCCAGCGCGCGGGCGGCCTCCAGCGTCCGGACGTGGCCCGCGTGCAGCAGGTCGAAGCAGCCACCGGTCGCGACCACCACGCCGCCGCGCGCCCGCGTGGCGCCCACGGTGGACCGGTGGGCCGGGCGGAAGCCCGACGCGCCGCCCCCGGCCAGGAAGTCGGCGGCGGAGGCCACCGCGGCGGCCACGGCGTCGTCCGCGGCCGCGCCCGCCATGAGGCGCGCGGCGGCCGTCACGGCGAACCGGTCGCCCGCGCCGCACGGGTCGAGCACCGCGACCTTCGGCGCGGGCACCGCGACCGGCGTGCCGCCGGTGTCCAGCAGCGCGCCCTCGGAGCCGAGCGTGACCACCACGGCGCGGGCCGACCACCGCTCGCGCAGCGCGCGGGCGGCGTCCTGCGCGTCCCGCTCGCCGCTGAACCGCTCGGCCTCGCCGTGGTTGGGCGTCACCAGCCGCGCGCCGGGCGTCGGCGCGGGGCCGCGCGGGTGCGGGTCCCACACCACCGGGCGGTCCGCGAGCGCGGCGCGCAGCCGCTCGTCGCGCGCCAGCCCGCGGCCGTAGTCCGACACCAGCACCAGGTCGGCGGCGCGCACCGCGTCGAGCATCTCGTCGGTGGCGCGAGGGTCGCCCGGCCCGCCGCCCCGGTCCATCCGGGCGATGGACCGGCCGCCGCTGCGCAGCCGCGCCTTCACCGGCGTGGCGGCCGGCGAGGGCCCGAACACCGCGGGGACGCCGGCCAGCGCGTCGCGCAGCCGCACCCCGTCGGCGTCGGCGGCCAGCGCGGTCACCAGCGTCACGTCGAGGCCGTCCCGCGCCGCCAGCGCGGCGGCCAGGCCCGCGCCGCCCGGCCGGACGTGCTCGGCCCGCACGTCCACCACGGGCACGGGCGCGTCCGGGCACAGCCGCTCCGCGGTGCCCTCGATGTCGATGTCCAGCAGCGAGTCGCCGACCACCGCGAGCTTCACGACACCCTCCGCGCGGCGGCGGGCAGCGCGGCCTCGAACGCCGCGCACAGCGCGTGCACCGCGACCAGCTGGGCCTCCTGCACGTTGGCCGGCTCGCCGGGCAGCGCGAGCGCCTCGTCCGCCTCGGCGGCCAGCGGGTTGGGCGCGGGTCCGGTCAGCGCCCACACCCGCGCGCCGACCTCCCGGCCGGCCCGGACCGCCTCCAGCAGGTTCGGGCTCCGGCCGCTGGTGGACAGCAGCACCACCACGTCGTCGGGCCGGGCGTGCGCGGTGACCTGCCGGGCGAAGACCTGGTCGTAGCCGTAGTCGTTGCCGATCGCGGTCACGCTGGAGGTCTCCGAGCACAGCGCGATCGCCGAGAACGGCGCGCGGTCGTCGCGGAACCGGCCCACCAGCTCGGCGGTCAGGTGCTGCGCCTCGGCCGCCGAACCGCCGTTGCCCGCCGCGAGCAGCCGCCCGCCCTCGCTCAGCCGGCGCGCCAGCAACCCGCCCCAGCGGGTGATCCTGGGCGCCTGCGCGCGCAGCCCGGCCAGCGACTCGGCCAGCCCGCTCAAGTGCTGCTCGACGCTCATCGGACTCCTCCCGCCGCCACGGCCGGGGACCGCTCGGCGCCGATCCGCGCGTAGAGCCGCTCGGTGTCCTGGGCGATCCGGTCCCACGTGTAGCGGGCCTGCACCCGGTCGGCGCCGGCCAGCCCGTAAGCCTCCCGGCGCGCCGGGTCGACCAGCAGCGACCGCAGCGCCCTGGCCAGCGCGATCGGGTCGCGGGGCGGCACCAGCGCGCCGGTCACCCCGTCCACCACGGTGTCGGTCAGCCCGCCGACCGCGGAGGCCACGACCGGCACGCCGCAGGCCATGGCCTCCAGCGGCACGATCCCGAACGGCTCGTACCACGGCACGCACACCACGGCGTCGGCCGAGCGCAGCAGCGACGGCATCGCGCGGCGCGACACCTGGCCCGCCAGCCGCACCCGGTCGGCCACGCCCAGCGCCCGCGCGTGGTCGAGCAGCCGCCGCGCCTCCGGCTCGGACCGCACGTCCGCCGAGCCGCCCGCGATCACCAGCTCGGTGTCCGGCAGCGACCGCAGCGCGGTGATCAGATCGGCGAAGCCCTTGCGCGGCACCAGCCTGCCCACCGCGACGACCCGGTGCGGCAGCCCCCGGCGGTCGCGCGGGCCCTCCGGCCGGAACAGCCTGGGGTCCACACCGCACGGCACCACCGCGATCCGCGACCGGGGCACGCCCATGCGGATCAGCTCGAACACCTCGTCGCCGCAGGTGGCCGCCACCCGGTCCACCTCGCGCCCGATCAGCCGCTCGGTGGCCACCCGCTCCGGCGGGCTGGTGTCGTCCTCGCCCTGGTGCCGCCGCTTGACCACGCCCAGCGCGTGGAAGGTCTGCACCACCGGCACGTCCAGCCCGCGCGTCGCCAGGACGGAGGCCAGGCCGGACATCCAGAAGTGGCCGTGCACCACGTCGGGGTGCTCGGCGCGCCACCGGTCCCGCAGGAACTCCGCGAAGTCGCCCATGTGCGGCAGCAGGCGGTCCTTCGGGACGTGCGCGGCGGGCCCGGCCGGCACGTGCACCACGTCGTAGCCCTGGTCGGTGCGCACCCGCTCGGGCAGGTCCGGGTCGTCGCGCCGGGTGTAGACAGTGACCTCGTGCCGCAGCCGGGCCAGCGCCGCCGACAGGTCGGCCACGTGCACGTTCTGCCCGCCCGCGTCCACGCCGCCCAGGGCGGCCAACGGGCTGGCGTGCTCGGACACCATCGCGATCCTCATGAACTCACCTCCGCCAACAACCGGTCCCAGTTCCTCAGGAACGCTTCGAGGCCGTACCGGGCCAGGGCGAACTCCCTGGCCTGCTTGCCGTGCTCCCGCGCCAGCGCCGGATCCGCGATCAGCGCGGCCATGCCGCGGGTCAGCTCCGCCACGTCGGTGGACACCACCCCCGCCTCCGGCGGCACCGCGCGCACGACCTCCGTGCACGCCAGCGCCACCACGGGCATCCCCACGTGCATCGCCTCGATCAGCGACAGCCCGAGGGAGGTCCAGCGCACCGGGTGCAGGTACAGCCGCCGGCTCGCCAGCTCCCGGTGCAGCGCGCCCAGCGGGTGGTCGCCGCGCCCGCCCAGCTCCTCGGTGCCCATCCCGTACAGGTCCAGCGGCGCCACCGCCGCGAACCGCTCCAGCAGGTCCGTGCCCACCACGCGGCCCCGGCGGACCGGTTCGTTCACCACGACGGCCGCGCGCGGCAGCTCGCCGGTGTAGAGGTGGCCGGGGTCGACGACGCCGTGCTCCACCACGACCGTGCGCGTGGCGCCGCAGTCCCACATCAGGTCGTTGAAGTGGGTGACGTGCACCAGCAGCCCCGGCCAGTCCGCCATCGGGTGCCGCTGGTTCGGCTGCGCGGGCGTGTTGTGCTCCAGGTAGATCACCGGGACGCCGCGCGGCACCCGCGCCAGCTCCTCGACCCGCTGCACGACCGCGACGTCGACGGCGTCGGAGTCCACTTCGGACAGACGGACTTCACGGGCGGCGGGCCAGTCCCGCCCGGCCAACCCCACCCCGTCCGGCGGCGCGGGCAGCAGGTAGTCGTGTCCGCCCCGGACGAACGCTTCCGTCCAGGACCCGTGCACGTGCCACAGCAACACTCTCACGTCCGCACTCCCACTAGTTCGGCGACGGCGGCGACCACTTCGGCCGGCGTGACCCGGTCCAGGCAGGGGTGACCGGGCACCGGGCACTCGCGCGCCCGCGAGCCCGCGCACGGCGCGCCCTGGTCACCCAGCAGGACGTGCCGCCCGTGCGGCGCCCAGCGCTCGGCCGGCACGACGGGCGCGAACAGCGACACCACGGGCGTGCCGACGGCGACCGCGAGGTGCGCCGGGCCGGTGTTGCCGACCACCACGGCGTCCGCGCCGGCCAGCACCCCGGACAGCTCGGCGAACGTCGTGCGCCCACCCAGGTCGAGCCCGTGCTCGCCGGCGACGTGCGCGGTCAGCGCCGTTTCCTCGGGCCCACCGGTGACCACGACCCGGCGCCCCGCCGCGGCCAGCGCGCGCACCGCTCCGGCGCACCGGTCCGGCGACCACGCCCGCGCGGGCACCGAGGCCCCGGGGTGGAGCACGACATAGGGTCCGGGAACGGGCGATTCCGGCGGTGGCAGGACGGAAAGCCGCCCGTCGTCGCCCGGCGGCAGCTCGAAGCCCGCGGCCCGCGCGACGCTGAGCGCCCGTTCGGACTCCGGCACGGACGGCTCGTCGCGCAGCCGGACGTCCAGCAGCGAGCCGGGGTAGTCGGTGGACCGCGCCACGATCCGCGGCACGCCCGCCAGGCGCAGCAGCAGCGCCAGCGGCAGCGGGCTCTGGTGGAACGACGTCAGGATCAGCGCGACGTCCGCGCGGACCTCCCGGAGCAGGGCCATGAGCGCGTCGACGTCCGGTCCGCGCACGGGGGGCGGGGACGCCGCGATCCACGGGCAGTCCCACGTCAGCACCCGCCGCACGCCGGGCAGCAGCCGGCCGGCCTGCGCGCCGGAGTTCCCGCACAGCAGCACGACCTCGCCCGCCGCCGCGGCGGCCCGGACCGCCGGGCCCGCCAGCAGCACGTCGCCGTCGTTGTCCAACCGGGCCACGAGCGTGCGCACCGCGGTCACCTGATCGCCGCCAACGCGCCGGCGAGGTCCTGCGCCACCACCGGGGCGCGCTCGACCTCCGCGCGCAGCGTCCGCGGCGTGGGCACCATGACCGCCGACGCGCCGGCCGCCAGCGCCGCGTCCACATCGGCCCCGATGTCGCCGACGACCACGGTCCGCGCCGGGTCGACCGACAGGGCCGCGCACGCGGCCAGCACCAGCCCCGGCATCGGCTTGCGGCACGCGCACCCGTCGTCCGGGTGGTGCGGGCACACCTGCCAGGTGTCGAACGGGCCGAGCAGCTCGTCCACCCGGGCGTTGACCGCGCGGACCTCGTCCCACCCCAGCATCCCGCGCCCGATGCCGGACTGGTTGCTCACCACGCCGGTCCGCACGCCCCGCGCGCGCAGCGCACGTACAGTTTCCACTGCACCTGGCATCAGGGAAACCCTTGCCGGATCACCGTTGTACGGCACATCGCGAATGAGCGTGCCGTCCCGGTCGAACAGCACGGCTTCGGGGTACTGGTCCACAGAGGAGAGTTAGCCGGCCACCTCGTCGGCGAAACACTTCTCGGGGAAGCGCTACTCACTGTCACCCATGTGTGAAGACCCGCGCGGGGGGTATCCACTCCCTGAACGCGATCCAGAGGAGAGGTTGTTTTCTGTGACGACGATCGAGAAGTCCGTGGACGTCGACGTTCCGGTCACGACCGCGTACAACCAGTGGACCCAGTTCGAGTCGTTCCCGCGCTTCATGGAGGGCGTCGAGAGCATCCAGCAGGTCACGGCAACCCGGACCCACTGGGTGACCAAGATCGCCGGCGTGCAGCGCGAGTTCGACGCGGAGATCACCGAGCAGCACCCGGACGAGCGGGTGGCCTGGCACAGCGTGGACGGCCCTCCGCAGGGCGGCGTGGTGACCTTCCACCGCATCAGCGACACGTCCACCCGCGTTCACGTGCAGATGGAGTACGACCCCCAGACGCTGGTCGAGAAGGCCGGTTCGGCGCTGGGCGTCGTCGAGCACCGCATCAACGGCGACCTGAAGCGGTTCAAGGAGTTCATCGAGGGCCGCGGCAGCGAGACCGGCGGCTGGCGCGGTGACGTGAGCCGGCCGCCGCAGGCCGGCGAGACGCGCCACGACCTGCCCGACGGCGGCAGGCCCGGCGACCCGATCCGGTGAGCGGGGCGGGCGGCCGGGCGCCACAGCCGGGAGGGCTCCTCCCGCTCCTCCCCTGCCACGGCCGCCCGTCGCCACTCGGCGCGGTCGGGTGACCGCAGGTCCATCGCGTTTGGGGTGGCCGGACCAGGTCCGGCCACCCTTTCGCGCGTTTTTCTTCGCCATCGAGTGGGAGATTCCTCACTCGATCGGGGTAAATTTTTCCGCAGGCCGCACAACCCGCAGCCGTCTCCGCGTTCCCACCCGCTGATCGATCACCCCACGGGCATCGCGCACCGGCGAACAGGCGTGGACCTGAAAATCATTCAAGGCGCGTCGGCGCCCCGGGGAGCGCGGCTCACGCGCGACTCGTGCGCGGTTCACAAGAGCGGAATTCCACGCGAACCCGGCACGCGGCCGAAACCCGTTCGGCCCGGACATCCCGGGATGTCCGGGCCGAACGGGTTCGCGCCATTGGGGTCGTCAGCCGCGCTTGAGGCGCTCGGCCACCTGGTACACCGACTGCCACAGCGCCGTCGCCGCGTCACCCAGCAGCGAGCTCTCGGCGGGCTTCCCGCCCTCCGTGATGTCCAGCCCGGCGTCGGGCGGCACCACGTCCTGCGCCAGCAGCTTCTCCAGCACCGCCATCACCACGTCCGGGTGGCCCAGCGGCAGCGGCGCGGCGAACGTCTGCACGGAGCGGATCTGCTCCCGGTGCCGGTCGGCCAGTTCGCCGACGTCCGCGCCGGCCGCCGCGCCCGCCACCAGGTGGACCCGCCGGTCCCGCAGCTCGGCCAGGACCACCTCCGCCTCCCGCAGCGGGTCGTCGGTGACCGGCAGGCGGCACCAGACGACCTGGAGGTGCTCGGTGAGCGGTCGCCAGGTCGCCGGCAGCTCGCCGTGCGGGGCCGCGCCGGCCGGGTCCAGGACGAGCACCACGGGTGCGTCGGACGGACCCGCCCAGACCACGGACGGGCCGGTCGGTTCGGTCTGCGTCATGCCGACACCTCCACTCCAGCGGGTTCCACGGAGGGTTCCACGCAGTACACGGTGAACGCCGAACGGATGATCGGCTGGGCCACGTTGCGCACCCGGACCCCGCCGGGCGTCATGCCCTGCTCCACGCCGAAGTGGGCGTGCCCGTGCACGGCCAGGTGCGTGCCGGTCGCGTCGATCGCCTCGCCCAGCAGGTAGGAGCCGAGGAACGGGTAGATCTCCGGCGGCTCGCCGCGCAGCGTGTCCGGCACCGGGGCGTAGTGGGTCAACGCCACCTTCACGTCGGTGTCGAGGCCGCGCAGGGCGCTCTCCAGCTGCTCGGCGATCCCCATGGTGTGGCAGATGAACGCCTTCATCTCCGGCTCGCCGAACGCGCTGCCGCACTTGCCGGCGAACCCGCCGCCGAAGCCCTTCACGCCCGCGACGCCCAGCGTGCGGCCGTCGACCTCGACCCGGGCGGTGTCGCCCTCCAGCACCGTCACACCCGCGTCCGCCAGGACGCGGGTGACCTCGGCGGGCTTGTCGTCGTGGTAGTCGTGGTTGCCCAGCACCGCGATCACGGGCACCGGCAGGCCGGTGAACTCGTCGGCCACCACCCGCGCCTCCGCCACGGTGCCGTGCCTGGTCAGGTCACCCGCCAGCAGCAGCACGTCGGCGTGCTCGCCGACGTTCTCCAACGCGGGCCGAAGACGCCCGCAGGCGTCCTCGCCGAGGTGCACGTCCCCGACGGCGGCAACGCGGATCATCGCAACTCCTCCCTGCCGTCCGGTTCCCCGACCGGCACGACCTTCACGTCGTCCAGCACGGTCAGCTCCGGCGCCACGTCGTGGATCACCGCCTCCAGCTCGTCCTTGCGCTCGGCGCAGGCGACGTCCCCGGACAGCAGCACGTTGTCGCCGCGCACGGTCACCCGCACCCCCAGTTCGGTGGTGCGGGGGTCTTCGGCCAGCGCCCGGCGCAAGCGGGCGGCCAGGTACTGTTCAGCGGTCATGGCTAGCTCCTGATGTCAAGGCGCCGCGTGAGCACGAGGAACGCCTCGGCGTACGGGGAATGGGCGGTCGCTGCCTCCACCTGCCGCCAGTCGATCTGCTCGCGGCAGGCGCGGGCGAACGGCAGCAGTTCGCTGAAGTCGCACCGGTGCCCGTCCAGCACCAGCAGCTTGCTGATCATCACATCGGTCGCGGGCATCACCGGCAGCGTCACCGAGCCGACCGCCTGGTCCTCGGCGCGCGCCAGCGTCTCGTCGGTCACCTGCACCTCGTTGGGGCGGAACAGCAGGTCCACCAGCGAGTCACCGTCGTAGACCTTGAGCAACCAGTCCTCGGGGGCGTCCGCCGCCCGCATCCCGGCCGCCACCAGCGCGCTCACCGCGCTCTTCGCGTCCTCCTCGCGCACCAGGATGTCGACGTCGTGCTCGGTCGCCGGGCCACCCCGCGCGTACACCGCACACCCCCCGGTCAGGGCGAACGGGATCTCCTGCGTGCGCAACGCCTTCGCCACCTTGGTCAACGTGCGCAGCAACTCGTCTTGAACGCCGCTCATGGTTGTGACTACCCCGACCCCCCGCGCTTCACACTGCGCCGGACGGGTATCCGGGGACCATGACAGCCATCCCGCCCGACCCCGATCCCGCCCAGACCCCGGGCCTGGAACCCGGTGGCGGCGTCGCCCCCGGCGACACCCCACCGGACTCCGGGCAGACCGCCGGCCTGTCCCACGACCCGCCCATCCCGCCCCGCAGCCGCAACATCGTGGCCCTGGTCCTCGTGACGATCCTGGTGGTGCTGGCGCTGGGCTTCGTGGTGGCGCAGATCCTGGGCTGGGCCAAGATCTTCTGATCGCCCGCCGCTCCCGATCCCCCGCCGGCCGCCGGCCGCCGGCGCGGGTCCGGGCGCCGGGGCTCCTCCCGGGAGCCGGCGCTCGACCGCCGGACCCGGGGATCGAGGCTCGGCCGCCGGTGCCCGGGAACCAGTGCCCCGGGACCAGGGCCCGGGGGTCAGGGCTTGAGCGGCGGGCTGGCGGTCACGCCCTCCTTGCGCCCCATGCCGTCCAGCAGCGACCCCAGCACCTCGCGCGCGTCGTGCCGGGGCGCCCAGCCCAGTTCCTCGCGCGCCCGCGCGAAGTCCAGCAGCGGCGTGGTCAGGGCGAGGTCCACCCAGCCGTGCGAGGTGGGCTGGAGCCGCAGGTGCCAGGTGACCCGCGCCAGGCCGCGCAGCACCGCCGGCGGGATCGGGACGTGCTTGCTGCGCATGACCTCCGCCAGCACCCGCGGCGTGACGACGGGATCGGAAGCCAGGTTGAACGCTCCCCCGGGCTTGTCCCGCAGCACGCGCACCACGGCGTCGGCCACGTCGTCGGCGTGCACGAACTGCAGCACCATGGTGTTGGGCAGCGGCAGCACCGGCAGGTTGAGCCGGAAGAGCCCGAACGGCACCAGCGGCCCCAGGAAGTAGCGCTTGATCTCGGTCGCCGCGTCCGCCTGGAGGATCAGCGCCGGCCGCACGCGCGTCACCACCAGGTCGGGGTTGGCGCGCTCGACCTGGTCGAGCTGCCGCTCGACGGCCGCCTTGTGGCGGCTGTAGTAGGAGGTGGACACCCCGTCGGTCGGCCAGCTCTCGTCGACCGCGTGGTCCTTGGCCGCCGGCGAGTACGCGCCCACCGAGGACATGTGGACCAGGTGCGGCACCCCGGCCTTGCGGACGGCGCGGAACACGCGGTCGCTGCCCGCCACGTTGACCCGGTACAGCGCGGCCTGGTCGTGGCCCGGCTGGATCTTCCACGCCAGGTGCACCACCGCGTCCGCGCCGCGCGCCACCTCGGCCAGCGGCTCCTCCGCGCCGGGCCGGGACAGGTCCAGCGGGGTCCACTCGATGTCGTAGGGCGGTTCGGGGGACGGCGGGCGGCGTGACACGCCGTGCACCTCGATGTCCGGTTCCCCCGCGAGCCTGCGCAGCAGAGCGGTGCCCACGTTGCCGGTCGCGCCGGTCACGACGATCCTCATGGACAGCGGTTACCCACACGTGCCGGTCACTACCCGCGGCACGCCGTCGCCACGGGAGGTGACAAGTGCTCGAAGCTGCGGGGTGGGGGCTCCTCGCCGGGTCGGCGCTGCTGGTCGGGGCGCTCGTCGGGTACCTGGCGCGGGTGCCGCGCGGGGTCATCGCGGCGGTGATGGGCTTCGGCAGCGGCGTGCTGATCTCGGCGGTGTCGTTCGACCTGATCGCCGAGGCGCACGAGCTGGGCGGCCTCGTGCCGACGGCCGTCGGCTCCGCGATCGGGGCCGTGGTCTACACGGCGGCGAACGTGGCGCTGGCCCGGCGCGGCGCGCGGCACCGCAAGCGCTCCGGCGGGTTGCAGCCCAGCGAGGACCAGCAGGGCGGGTCGGGCACGGCCATCGCGATCGGGGCGCTGCTGGACGGCATCCCCGAGTCGGTGGTCATCGGGGCGAGCCTGATCAGCGGCGGCGGGGTCAGCCTGGTGACCGTGGCCGCGGTGTTCGTCAGCAACGTGCCCGAGGGCCTGTCCAGCGCGGCCGGGATGCGTACCGCGGGCCGCGGTGCGCGGTACGTCTTCGGCCTGTGGACCGGGATCGCGCTGGTCAGCGGGCTGGCCGCGCTGGCCGGCTACGGGCTGCTCGCCGGCGCGCCCCCACAGTGGCTGGCCGGGATCACCGCGTTCGCGGGCGGCGCGATCCTCGCGATGATCGCGGACACGATGATCCCGGAAGCCTTCGACGACGCGCACCTGCTGGTGGGCCTGTCGACGGTGGCCGGCTTCCTGTCGGCCTTCGCCCTGTCCCACGCCTGAGCGGCCCGCGGCGGCCGTCACGCGCCCGCCGGCGCGCGGTCGGCGCCGGCGCGCGCGGCGGTCACCGCCCCAGGGCGGAGCGGATCAGGTCGCGCGCCCGGTCCATGATCGCCACGGGCGGCCCGAGCAGCATGTTCGCGGCGGGCGACTCCACGCCGGGGTGCGGCCGGGTCGGCGCGATCGCCTCGGCGGCGCGGACGGCCTTGGCCAGCGTCCGCAGCCGGTCCTCGTCGTACTGGGCGCGCAGCCGGGGGAACTCCTCGTTCTCCTCGTGCCGGGCGTGGGCGAGGACGTCGTCGCGCAGGTCGCGCAGCAGCGTGTCGAAGCCCTCGGCGTCGGGACCGATCCGGTCCAGCGTGGACAGCAGCTCCTTGGCCCGGCGCTCCTCGGCGACCCGGGCGTCGACGATCGCGTCACCGCCCTCGCCCTTGCGCGCGGCCGGGTGCACGACCTCCTCCTCGGCGGTCTCGTGGACCGCGAGCAGGCGCACCAGCCGGCGGAAGGCGGCGGTGCGCTCATCCCCGTGCGCGGTCTCGACCTCGTCGAACAGCTCTCGGATCTCGCCGTGCTGGCGGACCAGCAGCGCGATCACGTCCTCATCGTCAGCCATGCGCGGTGGGTTACCCGCAGCCGACCGGCCGAACCGCCCGGACCCGATCAGCGCTCGGAGGGCGGCTCGCGGCGGGCGCGGTGCCGGCGTCCGAGCCACGACCCCTCACGACCGGGTGGACGAGTCGGAACCCGCGACGAGGGTCGCCAACGCGCTCCTGTCGACGGCTGCGGAGGAAGGGCGCACCCGGGAACCGTTGTCCCTGCACGGTATTGGCTCGATAAGGTCCACAGTGGACTTACTTGGCGAGAGGGCGGACCGGCACCACGACCTCGGACGGCCCCGCCACCGCCCCCAGGCGGCGCCATGCCGTCGCACGGCACGGCCGGGGACGCCCACAGCACAGGCCGGCAAGGCGCACGGTAGTCCATTCAGACGATGCGCACGCCCGCCGGAGCACCCGCACCTACGCCGTTCGGACGCAGGCGGCCGGCAGACACCCGCCGAGAACCATGCGGAACCGATGGACCGGGCGACCGAGCCCGGTCGCGCGGAGCCCGTCCAGGGAGGGGAACACCGACGAACGGCCCTGGAGATGTTCACCCGGATGCGCGCACCCGGCGCGACACGGTGCGGAGCGACGCGGAAAACCTTGTCGACACCCCGGCCGCTGCGGAGAATTCGGGGAACCTTGTCAGGGGGTGAACCCGGTGCCGCGTGGAGAGCGCCCGTTGGACGTCGGCGACAGTCCGCTGCTGAAGTTCGCAGCCGACCTGAGGGCGCTGCGGGACAAGGCCGGTGGTTGCAGCTACCGGCAGCTCGGAGCCCGCGCGCACTACTCGGCGACCACGCTGTCGGACGCGGCGGGCGGGCGGAAGCTGCCCAGCCTGGCCGTGACGCTGGCCTACGTGCGCGCCTGCGAGGGCGACGTGGACGAGTGGGAGGACCGCTGGCGCCGGGTCGCCGCCGAGGTCCAGCCCGCGCCGGCCGCGAACCCGGACGAGGCCCACCCGCCCTACGCGGGCCTCGCCCCGTACGGCACGCGGGACGCCGAGTGGTTCTTCGGCCGCGACCGCGTCCTGGAGGACCTGGAAGCGCGCATCACCGCCCGCCGGTTCGTCGCGGTGTTCGGCGCGTCCGGCGCGGGCAAGTCCTCGCTGCTGCGCGCCGGCCTCGTGCCGCGCCTGCCCGGCACGACCGTGCTGACCACGCCCGGCGAGCTGGACGTGCTGCCGGAGAAGCTGGACCTGACCCACGACCTGCTCGTCGTCGACCAGTTCGAGGAGGTCTTCACCCTCTGCCCGGACGCCGAGCAGCGCGCCGCCTTCGTGGACGCCCTGCTCACCGCCCCGTGCCGGGTGGTGCTCGGCGTGCGCGCCGACTTCTACGGCCACTGCGCCCAGCACCCCCGGCTGGTCGACGCGCTGACCGACGCCCAGCTGCTGCTGGGCCCGATGGGCCCGGAGGAGCTGCGCCAGGTGATCATGCAGCCCGCCGTCAAGGCGTCCTGCACGGTGGAGACGGCCCTGGTCAGCAGGCTCATCGCGGACGCGACGGGCCAGGCCGGGGTGCTGCCGCTGCTGTCGCACGCGCTGCTGGAGACCTGGCGGCGGCGGCGCGGCACCACCCTGACCCTGGCGGGCTACGAGGCGGCCGGCGGCATCCAGCACGCCATCGCCCAGACCGCCGAGCGCACCTTCACCTCCCTGGAGAAGCACCAGCGCGTCCTGGCCCGCCAGGTGTTCCTGCGGCTGACCGCCCTGGGCGACGGCACCGAGGACACCAAGCGCCGCCTGCCGCGCGCCGAGCTGGACGCCGACGTGGACGTGGACGTCGTCCTGGACCGCCTGGCCCACGCCCGGCTGCTGACCCTGGACCGGGACACGGTGGAGATCGCCCACGAGGCGCTGATCCGCTCGTGGCCGCGGCTGCGCAACTGGCTGGCCAACGACCGGGACGGCCTGCGCACCATGCGCCGGCTCACCGAGGCCGCCGCGACCTGGGACTCGCTGGACCGCGACCCGGACGCGCTGTACCGGGGCTCCCCCCTGGACGCGGCCGTGGAGTGGACGCGGCGCGACGGCGTGCGCCCCAGCGCGATGGAGCGCGACTTCCTGGCCGCCAGCCTGGCCGCCCGCGACCAGGAGCGCACGCTGGCCCACCGCCGCACCCGCCGGCTGCACCAGCTCGTCGCGCTGCTGCTGGTGCTGCTGGTGTTCGCCACCAGCGCGGTGGTCCTGGCGATCCGCGCGCAGAAGCAGGCGGCGGCCGAGCGGAACCTGTCGGTGGCCCGCTACGTCGCCAACGAGGCGCAGAGCCGCCGCGACGCGGGCAACCCCGACCTGGCCAACCAGATGATGATCGCGGCCTACCGCCTCAGCGGCACCGACGACCTGCGCGACCAGGTGCTCAGCGCCCACGCGGCGGGCGGCCTGGACATGGTCAGCCGCTCGGTGCTGCCCTCCGGCCCGGTGGTGATCCCCGACGGCGCGCAGGTCCCGACCGCCCGCGCGCCGGAGATCGCCGACGACCGGATCTACCAGCGGCTCGGCCGCCTGCTGACCCCGCGCAACACCGTGACCTCCTTCGCCGTCACGCAGTCCCAGCGCGCCTACGCGACGACCGCGGAGCAGCCGGACGCCCGCGTCTGGGACGTGACCGACGCCCGCAACCCCGTGGTCGCGCACACCTTCACCGGCGCGGTCACCCGCATCGCGTTCGCCCCGTCGGGCGGGAGCCTGCTGGTGACGGTGGAGCGCGCCGCCGAGGCGAAGGTCTGGGACACCACCAACCCGGACGAGCCGTCCCTGCTGGCCGTCCTGTCCGGCCACCCGCACTGGATCAGCGACATCGCGTTCAGCCCGAACGGCAGGGTCCTGGCCACCATCGACAACCAGAGCACGGTCCGGCTGTGGAGCCTGGCCGACCCGCGGCAGCCGCGGCAGATCGGTGAGCTGGACGACGGGCGCGACGTCTCGACCCTCGCCCTGGGCCACGACGGCCGCACCATCGCCGTGGCCGGGGCGACCGGCGCGATCCGCCTGTGGGACCTGACCGACCCGTGGGCGCCGACCCAGGTCGCCACCCTGGAGGGCCACTCGGACAAGGTGCTGAGCCTGGGGTTCCGCCGCGACGGCCGCGCCCTGGCCTCCGCGGGCAAGGACGGCACGGTCCGGCTGTGGGACCTGGCCGACCGGGACCGGCCGGCGCAGCGCGCCCGGATCAGCGGTCACACCGAGGGCGTGTACGGCATCGGCTTCGGTGACACCCCGGACTGGGTGGTGACCTCGAACGCCGACGGCACGACCCGGTCCTGGGAGTTCGACGTGGAGGTCGTCATCGCGAAGCTGTGCGAGGCCGCGGACGAGCCGATCGCCGAGGACGAGTGGCGGCGCACCTTCGAGGGCATCGACTACCGCCCACCGTGCGGATGACGCCCGGCAGGCCGATAATCGCGGCGTGACCACTCCCCGTGACGAGGACCGCACCACCGCGATCCCGGCCGCCCCGGTCCCGGACGGTCCGCCCCCGGCCACCACCCCGGTGGACCCCGCGCCCACGCCGGTGGGTCCCGCGCCCACCGCGGGTCACAAGCCGAGGCCGACCAGGATCAGCGGCACCTGGGTGGCGGTGGTGGCCTCCATCATCGTGCTGATCGTCCTGCTGGTCTTCATCCTCCAGAACCTCACCGACGCGACGATCACCTTCTTCGGCGTGTCCAGCACCCTGCCCCTCGGCCTGGCGCTGCTGTTCGCCGCGATGGGCGGCGCGGTGGTGGTGGCGCTGGTCGGCGCGGCCCGCATCCTCCAGCTGCGCCGCCAGGCCAAGCGGGAGCTGCACCGGCGCTGACACCGCGACCGGCGGGCGCCCGCCCGCCGCCGGTCGGGGTCGCGGCCGCGATCACGGCCGCGGTCAGGAGCTGGAGCGCACCACCAGCGCGGTCGGCAGCAGCACGAACGGCGGCAGGTCGTCCTCACCGGCCAGCTCCGCCATCAGCCGCCACGTCAGCGTGCGGCCCAGCTGCTCGACGTCCTGCCGGACCGTGGTCAGCGGCGGCTCGGCGGCCGACGCGGTCAGCAGGTCGTCGAAGCCGACCACCGCCACGTCCTGCGGCACCCGCCTGCCCCGCTCGCGCAGGGTCCGCAGCGCGCCCAGGGCCATGACGTCCGAGGCGACGAACACCGCGTCCAGGTCGGGCGCGCGGTCCAGCAGCTCCGTCATCGCCGCCGCGCCGCCCTCCGGCGTGAAATCGCCGTGGGCCACCAGGTCCGCCGGCAACCGGGCCTGCCCCAACCCCCGCTTCCACCCGGAGAGCCGGTCGATGCCCGCCGCCATGTCCTGCGAGCCGGCGATCGTGGCGATGCGCTCGCGACCCCCCGACACCAGGTGCCGGGCCGCCGCCACCGCGCCGTTGAAGTTGTCCGAGTCCACGTAGGGCACTCCCCCGGCGCCCAGCGGCCGGCCGCCGACGACGGCGGGCAGGCCCGCGTCGATCAGCGTGCGGGGCAACGGGTCCTGGCCGTGCAGGCTGACCACCAGCACGCCGTCGACGTGGCCGCCGCACAGGTAGTTCACCAGGTCCTGCTCGTCGCCCTCCTTGCTCATCATCAGCACGAGCTGGACCCGCTTGCCCGCCAGTTCCGCGTACGCGCCGCGCAGGACGCCCGCGAAGAACGGGTCGGCCAGCACCCTGCTGCCCGGCTCGGAGACCACCAGGGCGATGCAGTTCGCCCGGTTGCCCGCCAGCGTGCGGGCCGCCTGGTTGGGGCTGTAGCCCAGGCGCGCGATGGCCTGGCGCACCGCGTCCCGCGCCTTGGGGCTGACGTACGGCTCGCCGTTGATGACCCGCGACACGGTCGACTTCGACACCCCGGCCGCCCGCGCCACCTCGGCCAGCCGGGCACCCGACCGACGCCCTTTCGACGGGCCGACGACGCCGCTCACGGGGCGTCCGCCGCTGCGGGCGCGCTGATGGGAGCTGCGTGCTGATAACCCATGGCGATCATCTTATGGCGTATCCGCCGGATTGCCGATGCGGTCAGGGGGTGCAACGGGGAGGAAGCCCGACAACGAGGCGTTCCCGGCCGCGCGCAGTGCCGAAATGCGCACCGAACCAGCACACCCCTGCTCTTTTCACCCGGGAAAGGCGCACCTTCGCGCAGTGAACGAAGGTACGCCTTTGCGCAGCGGACGAAGCGACAGCACCCTGCTCCGCTTCCCACGAAGCAGCGCCGCACCTAGTGCGCTTTGCACGCAGCGGTGCTGCACCTAGTGCACACACCGGTCGCTTCGTGTTCTCCTCCCCGTACGGCCTGGGCGCAGCCCGATCGCATTTGTCGGGGGGTGTCAAGCACGCTCTTCGCTTGACACCCCCCGACAAATGCGATTGCCTTCGGCAGGCCGTGCGGGGAGGAGA
>Ga0196958_10000082_pt1 | contig 38919 bp, 35 predicted proteins | sample S1v_10metaG_FD_148654 | JGI IMG/M metagenome (GOLD analysis project Ga0196958, IMG submission 148654) | Soil microbial communities from Anza Borrego desert, Southern California, United States - S1+v_10 | ecosystem: Environmental > Terrestrial > Soil > Desert | place: USA: California | collected... | reverse complement strand
GCTCCGGGGTGGCGTGCTCCGGGGTGGCGTGCCCCTTGTCGCCGTGCCCTTCGTCGTCGTGCCCCGGGGCGCCCCAGGGCGTCGGCGGCGGGGGTCGTCCGAGCGTCCCGCTGGTGCGCCGGTTCGCCCTGCGTGAGCATGGCGACCATGCCGCTGAACTCGTACCGCTTCCGCAGCGTCTGGCGGGTCGACCTGCCCCCGGTCGACGTGTTCGACGTGCTCGCCGACCTGGGCAGCTACCCGCACTGGTGGCCGGAGGTGCGCCAGGCCCGGCAGATCGCCGAGAACGCCGCGGAGCTGCGCTGCCGGTCCCTGCTGCCCTACGACCTGGTCTTCCAGACCTGGCACAACGCGAAGGAGCCCGCGTCGGGCCTGCTCAGAGCCGACCTGGTCGGTGACCTGGACGGCACGGCGAGCTGGCGCGTCCTACCCGACGGACCGGGCTCGCGGCTGGTCTACGACCAGGAGGTCACGGTCCGCAAGCCGCTCCTGCGCGGACTCGCGCTCGTCGGCCGCCCGTTCCTCAAGGCCAACCACGAGGTGATGATGCGCAACGGCCGGCGCGGCCTGCGCACCTACCTGGCGGGCTACCAGGCGGCGCGGCGCCTGGCGACCACGCCCCCCGGCGCCGCGGACCACCCCTAGGCGCCCCGGCGCCCGCCGGGTCCCCCACCCGGCGGGCGCCGGTCACACCACCAGGCTGAGCAGCGCCGCGACCGCGAAGCCCACCACGGACAGGATGGTCTCCAGCACCGTCCACGTCTGGAGCGTCTCCTTGACCGACAGGCCGAAGTACCGCGACACGATCCAGAACCCGCCGTCGTTGACGTGCGAGGCGATGACCGAGCCGGCCGCGATCGCCATGACCACCAGCGCCAGCTGCGGCTGCGAGTAGCCCAGCCCGCCGACCACGGGCGCGACGATGCCGGTCGTCGTCACGATCGCCACGGTCGCCGAGCCCTGCGCGATTCGCATCCCGCAGCTGATCACGTAGGACAGCGCGATGACCGGCAGCCCCACGTCGGACAGCTCGGTCGCGAGCACCGCGCCCACCCCGGTGGCCGACAGCACCGCGCCGAAGAACCCGCCCGCGCCGACGACGAGCAGGATCATCGCCACCGGCCGCAGCGAGGCCGCCGACAGCTCGCCGACCTGCGCGCGCGTCATCCCGCGCCGGTGGCCCAGCAGCCAGAACGCCAGCAGCACCGCGATGGTCAGCGCGACCGCCGGCGTGCCGAAGAAGGTGAACACGCCCAGCGCGGTGGAGCCCTTGGGCAGCAGGATGCTGCCGAACGTCCCCGACAGGATCAGCACCAGCGGCACGGCGATGATCCCGAGCACCAGCGACAGCGCCGGCTCGCCGCGGGAGTCGTCGGCGCGCAGCTTCTCGGCCGCGGCCAGCATCTCCTCCGGCACCGGCACGACGACCCGCTTGCCCACCCACGCCGAGAACAGCACGCCGCCGATGAACCACGCCGGGATCGCCACGGCCAGCGCCATGATGATGATCCAGCCCAGCGACACCCCCAGCAGCCCCGCGGCGGCCACCGGCCCGGGGTGGGGCGGCATGAACGCGTGCATCACCGACAGCCCGGCCAGCAGCGGCATGGCGTACAGCACGATCGACCGGCCGCTCTGCTTGGCGGCCACGTAGACCAGCGGCGCGAGCACGAAGATGCCGATGTCGAAGAACACCGGGACGCCGAAGATCAGCCCCGCCAGGCCCATCGCCAGCGGCGCGCGCTTCTCGCCGAAGGCCCGCAGCAGGGTCCGGGTCAGCACCTGCGCGCCGCCGGAGGCTTCCAGGATCGCGCCGAGCAGCGTGCCGAGGCCGATGATCACGGCCACGTGCCCGAGGATGCCGCCGAAGCCGTTCTCCAGCAGCGACCCGGAAGCCTTCTGGGCGGAGCCGACCAGCTTCTCCACCGGCAGCCCGGCGGCCAGCGCCACCAGCAGGCCGACCACCAGCAGGGCGATGAACGGCTCCACCCTGACCTTGATGATCAGCACCAGCAGCAGCGCGATGCTGAGCCCGGACAGCGTGAGCAGCCCACCGGTCGAGTGCTGCAGCCAGTCCATCACGCGCGGCTCCGGGTGTTGCGCAGGGAGTGGCCGGGCAGGGCGTCGGTGCGCCTGCCGCCGTCGATCACGGGGACGCCGTTGACGACCACGTGGGGGATGCCCGCGGCGGCCTGCCGGGGCTCGTCGAAGGTCGCGGTGTCGGCCACCGCGTCGGGGTCGAACAGCACCAGGTCGGCCGCGTAGCCCTCCTTCACCAGGCCGCGGTCGGCCAGCCGCAGGCGCTTGGCGGCGCGCCCGGTCAGGTGCTCGACGCACTCCTCCAGGCTGAGGACGCCCAGCTCGCGCACGTACCGCGCCAGGTAGCGGGGGAACGTGCCCCACGCGCGGGGGTGCGGCCGGTCGCCGACCAGCAGGCCGTCGCTGCCGCCGGTGTGCGCGGGGTGGCGCATGATCGCCCGCACGTTCTCCTCGTGGCCCACGTGCATCAGGCACGACGTGCCGAGCCGCTCGGAGACCAGCGTGTCGAAGTACAGCCGGGCGGGCGCGGTGCCGGCGGCGCGCGCCGAGGCGGCCACGCTGCGCCCGACGAGGTGCGCGTTCTCGGCCCGGCGCACGCCGTTGATCTCGATGGTGTCCCAGTCGACCGGCACGCCGTGGCAGCCGTCGGAGCCGGTCTCCTCGATCTCGGCGCGGATGCGCTCGCGGGTGTCCGCGTCGGACAGCCGCGCCAGCGTCGCGTCCGGGCCGCCCTCGCTGCTCCAGCTCGGCAGCAGGGCGGACAGGTAGGTCGCGCCCGGCAGGTACGGGTAGGTGTCCAGGGTGATGTCCGCGCCCGCCGCGATGGCGTTGTCCAGCAGCGCCAGCAGCTCGCCCGCGCGGCCCCGGTTCACCTCGAAGTTCATGGTGGCGTGCGCGAGGTGCAGGGGGCAGCCGGACTCCCGCGAGACGTCCACCATCTCGGCGTACGCCTCCAGCGCGCCCGCGCCGTAGCTGCGGTGGTGCGGGCTGTAGAACCCGCCCAGCTCGCCGACCACCCGGCACAGCGCGGTCAGCTCGGCCGCGTCGGCGTACATGCCCGGCGTGTAGGTCAGGCCCGAGGACATCCCGACCGCGCCCTGCGCCAGCGACTCGGCCAGCACCGAGCGCATCCGGCCCAGCTCGGCCTCGGTCGCGGGCCGGTCCTCCCAGCCCACGCACAGCATCCGCAGGGTGCCCTGCGGCACCAGGTAGGCGGCGTTGACCGCGATGCCGCGGTCGAGCCGGTCCAGGTACTCGCCGACCGACCGCCAGTTCCAGTCGAACCCCGCCGGGTCGTCGTTCCACCCGGCGAGCTGGGAGCGCAGCGCGGCCAGCACGTCGTCGTCCACGGGCGCGTAGGACAGCCCGTCCTGGCCGAGGACCTCGGTCGTCACGCCCTGCGAGACCTTGGCCAGGTGGTCGGGCTCGGCCAGCACCTGCAGGTCGGAGTGGGAGTGCATGTCGATGAAGCCGGGCGCGAGCACCAGGCCGTCGGCGTCGACCACCCGCGCGCCGCCCGCGCCGCGGCGGCCCTCGCGGGCGATCTCGGCGATCCGGCCGTCCCGCACGCCCACGTCCGCCCGGTAGCCGGGCGAGCCCGTGCCGTCCACCACCCGCGCGCCCTTGAAGACGATGTCCACTCCGACGTCCCCTCTCAGAAGTACGTGCGCACCAGGTCGACGACGGTGGTGCCGTCGACCACCGGGAGCAGCTGCCACTTGTCGAACACCGTGCACGGGTGGGAGAGCCCGAAGCCCACCCAGTCGCCGACCTCGACCGCCGAGCCGGCGGGCAGCCGCAGGAAGGCGTGCTGGTCGTTGAGCGCGGTGACCGCGCCGTCGGCGGGCCGCTCCGCGCCGTCGCGCCCGCGCACGACCTGCGGCTCGGGCAGGCCCTCGTCGAACGACACGTCGCGCTTGCCCATCGTCAGCAGCGCCAGCTCGGGCTCGGGCCGGGAGACCACCTGCGCCCACGCCCGCAGCGCCGGCCGCAGCGGCTCGCCCGCGCCCCGCCCGAACGGCGAGATGCCCCGGTAGAAGCCGTCGTCGTGGGTGACGTACGCGCCGCTGCGCAGCACCGGCCGCACCGGGAACGGCCACGGCCCGGTCAGCGCCGCCGCCACCTGGTCGAAGTAGGCGCTGCCGCCGGCGGTGAGGATCGGCTCGTCGACCTCGAACAGCTCCCGGGCCGCGACGACGAACTCGCGGAAGTCGCCCAGGTAGCCGTCCACCTTGGCCAGCGACGGCGCGGAGGCGTCGTGCGCCAGCGCGCCCTCGTACCCGCTGACGCCGACCAGCCGCAGCGCGGGGCTGCGCACCGCGGCGCGGGCGACCTCCAGGGCCGTCCCCGCGTCGCGCGCGCCGGTGCGCCCGCCGGGCGCGCCCAGCTCCACCAGCACGTCCACCGGGCGGCGCGGCGAGCCGAGCGCCTCGGTCATCCGCTCCACCCCGGCCACGGCGTCCACCCAGCAGGTGAACTCGAACGACGGGTCGGCGGCCAGCTCCGCCGCCACCCACGCCAGCCCGGCCGGGTCGAGCAGCTGGTTGGACAGCAGCACGCGCCGCACCCCGAACGCCCGGTAGACGCGCAGCTGGCTGGTGTTGGCCGCGCTGAGGCCCCACGCGCCGCGGTCGAGCTGGCGGGCGAACAGCTGCGGGGCCATGGTCGTCTTGCCGTGCGGGGCCAGCAGCACCCCGTGCTCGGCGCACCACGTCGCCATGGTGGTCAGGTTGTGCTCCAGCGCGGCGGCGTCCAGCACGACCAGCGGACCGACGAAGCCGTCGGCGAACAGGTCCAGCCGGCGGTCGGCCACCTCCCCGATCGTCGCGCCGAACGCGCTCGCGGGCATTCCCTTGAACCGCCAGTCCAGGCGCTCGTGCCGGATCGCGGCCACGGCGTCGTGGTCGATGTCCACTGTCTCGCTCCTCACGTTGCGTATGTCGCAACGGCTATTGCGCGATGTGATGCTGATCTGTGTAACATTCGCCTGCCGCCTCGTCAATCAAGTGGCTCGGAGGAGCGGATGCGGTTCGACCTAACGGGCGGCGTGGTGTGCCTGGGCGAGACCATGGTGGTGCTGGTGCCCGCCGAACCCGGTCCGGTGCGCGCGGCGCGCACCTGGACGCGGGCCGTCGGCGGCGCGGAGTCCAACGTGGCCATCCACCTGGCGCGGCTGGGCCTGCGCAGCCGGTGGGTGGGCGCGGTGGGGGACGACGCGTTCGGCGGGGCCGTGCTCGACTTCGTGCGCGGCGCCGGCGTGGACGTGTCCGGGGTGCGGGTCGACCCGTCCCGGCCCACCGGTCTCTACGTGAAGGAAGCGGACGCGGCGGGCAGCCCCGTCCGGTACTACCGGCGCGGTTCGGCTGCCTCGGCCCTCGGGCCGGACGCGCTGGACCGGGTCGCGCTCGACGACGTCCGGCTGCTGCACGTCAGCGGCATCACCGCCGCCCTGTCCGACAGCTGCCTGGACCTGCTGCGCGAAGCCCTGTTCCGGCCGCGGCGCCACCTGGTGTCGTTCGACCTGAACTGGCGGCCCGCGCTGTGGCCGGGCCGAGACCCGTCGGTGCTGCTCGAACTCGCCGACGCGGCGGACGTCGTGCTGGCCGGCGCGGACGAGGCCGAGGCCGTGTGGGGCACGGGCGACCCGGCGAAGCTGCGCGCGCTGCTGCCCCGCCCGGCGAGCCTGGTGGTGAAGCAGGGGGAGCGGGGCGCGACCCTGGTGGAGGGCGACGAGTTCACCTACCAGCAGGCGCTCAGGGTCGACGTCGTGGAGCCGGTCGGGGCGGGCGACGGGTTCGCCGCCGGGTACCTCGCCGCGCACCTCGCGGGCCTGGCGCCGGCGCGCCGGCTGCGCGCCGGGCACCTCCAGGCCGCCGCGTCCCTGCTCACCAGCGAGGATGTGGGTGAGCCACTGCCGCCGGAGGTGACCGGTCCGCTGCTGGACGCCGATCCGCCGACGTGGGCCGCCGCGCACCTGAGGAGACTGGGATGAGTCAGAGCCTGGACCGGGCGTTGACCCTGATGGGGGAACTGGCGACGGGTGCCAAGACGCTGGACGAGCTGTCCGCCGTCATCGAGGTCCACAAGTCGACGACGCTGCGGCTGCTGCGCACGCTGGAGTCGCACCGGTTCGTGCGCCGCGACGGCGTGCACCACTACCGGCTGGGCGCCGCGCTGTTCGACCTGGCCAACCGGGCCCTGGAGGAGCGCGACGTGCGCCGCGCCGCCGAACCGGCCCTGCGCGACCTCAACGCGCGGCTCGGCTACACCGTCCACCTGGCGTCCTACGAGGGCGGCGAGGTCATCTACATCGACAAGTACGACAGCACCCACCCGATGCGGATGTACTCGCGCATCGGCCGCCGCGCGCCGCTGCACTGCACGGCCGTGGCCAAGGTGCTGCTGTCCGACCTGCCCGAGGAGCGCCGCCGGGAGGTGGCCGAGACCATCGACTACGTGCCGCTGACCGCGAACACCATCACCACGCCCGCCGCGTACCTGGCCGAGCTGGACCGCGTGCGGGAGCACGGCTTCGCCGTGGACAACGCCGAGCACGAGGACTTCATCCACTGCGTCGCGGCCCCGATCCGAGGGGCCCGCGGCGAGGTGCTGGCCGCGGTGTCCATGTCGGTGCCCAAGGTGATGCTCGACTTCGACGGCCTGATCGGCCACCTGCCCGACCTGCTGGCCACCGCCAGGGCGGCCTCCGTCGAATGCGGCTGGACCCCCACCCCCACCCCTTCTTGACCCTCCACCCCCCCGGACCGGCTCCAGCCAGGTCCCCCCGTTCCCGCGGCCTCCCATGCCCCGTGCGAGGCCGCGTCGGTAGGTCGCGCCCGATTTTCGGCGATCACGCTCTTCGATCGCCGAAAATCGGGCGTGAACTGCCGACTACCAGGCGGCCGAGCCGCCGCCTGCGAAGCAGCGGCAATCCAACACAGGAGCGACATGTCCAAGACCGAGATCCGTACCGCGAACGCGCCCAAGCCGGTGGCGTCGTTCTCCCAGGGCGTCCGCAAGGGCAACGTGCTGCAGGTCGCGGGCCAGGTGGCGTTCGACCCCGAGTCGGGGGCGATCGTCGGCAGCACCGTGGCCGAGCAGACCCGGCAGGCGCTGGCCAACGTCGCCGCCGTGCTGGAGGCGGGCGGCGCGTCGCTGGAGGACGTGCTGATGCTGCGCGTCTACCTCACCGACACCGCGCACTTCGGCGAGATGAACGAGGTCTACAACGAGATCGTGACGCAGCAGCCGTTCCCGGCCCGCACCACGGTGTACGTGGGCCTGCCGGAAGGTCTGCTGGTGGAGATCGACGCCCTCGCGGTCGTCGACTGACGGCGCCGTCCCGGGCCCGCGCGCGGTGACGCGGTGGACTTCTGCCGGTTGTTCTGCGTGGTGTTGAGGTAGCCGTGGGGGTTGACTCGGGTCAACCCCCACGAAGCGCGTCACGGAAGGACCCACGGCGATGGCCAGCAACGCGTCACCGATCGGCTGACCTCAGTTCGGCGGCTCGCGTGCGGCACCGATCTGCCGCGTCCGGGTCGCCGAGGCCGTCGTGCACGTCGGCCAGCACGTCGAGCACCGCGCCCAACCGGTGGTGGCGGTGCCCGGCGAGCACCTCGGCCGCTTCGACCAGCTCGGCGTGCGCCGCGACGAGGTCACCGAGCCGGCACAGCGCCAACCCGCGCAGGTGCCGGGCGTCGCAGGTGCTGCTGGGGGCGGTGGCGGCGACCGAGTGCCGAAGCGCCTCGGTCGCCGCCTCGAGCACCTCCGGCCACCGCTCGAGCCCCGCGAGGCTGTCGGCGGTGCGCACCAGCAGGCTCCCCAGCATCTCGTCGGTCATCTCCGGGGTCACGTCGAGCTTGCCGGAGCGGACGTCGTCCAGCAGCCGCCGGTGCACCTCCAGCGACTCCTCGTACCGGTGCAGCCGGTGCAGCACCACCCCGAGGCAGGACAGCGAGATCCGCTCGCCCAGCGCGTACCCGGCCCGGCGGAACAGCTCCCGCGCCCGGCCCGCGCTCCGCTCCGCCGCGGCCAGGTCGCCGAGCCGCACCTGGGAGACGGCGCGGTAGTGCACGGCCCAGGCTTGCTCCTTGACGTCGCCCGCCGCGACGGCCGCCCGCCACGCCTCCTCGTGCAGCGCGAGGGCCTCCTCGGGCCGGCCCAGCAGCACGCACCGCGTCCAGGTCAGGAAGTTCAGCTGCACGGCCTCGTCGCGCACGCTGCCCAGCGCCCGCGCCGCCGCCACCCCCGCCGTGAACACCTCGACCCAGGTGTCGCCGCGCCCCCGCTGGTCGGAGTACCAGTGCACGGCGGTGGCCAGGTCCAGCACCTCCCGGTGCATCCCGTGCCCGGCGGCCCAGCGCAGCGCGCCCAGCCAGTGCGACGCCTCGGCGGTCAGCCACGCGTCGGCGTCCCTGCGGTCGTCGAACAACTCCGCGGGCGCGGTGCGGGCGTCCGGGCCGAAGAAGCCCGCCGCCGTGCCGGCCGTGCCCAGCAGCCAGGACGCGACGCGCCGGCGCGCCTCGTCGTGGTCGGGCTCCTCGTCGGCCAGCCGCTCCCCGGCGAACACCCGGATCAGGTCGTGGAACACGTACCGGCCGGGCGTCTCGGCGGTGTCGAGCAGGTTCACGTCCACCAGCTCCTCGAGCGTGTCCTCGGCGGTGAACCGGTCCACGTCCGCCGCGACCGCGGCCAGGTCCGGCGTGAACGACCCGCCGGGCGCCAGCGCCAGCCGCCGGAACAGCAGCGCGGCCTTGCCGCCGAGCTGCCGGTAGGACAGCTCGAACGCGGCCCGCACCTGGAGGTCGCCCGCGGTCAGCGCGGACAGCCGGTGCCGCTCGTCGGCCAGCTGCCCGGCCAGGTGCTCGACCGTCCACTTGGGACGACCGGCCAGCCGGTTGCCCGCGATCCGCAGCGCCAGCGGCAGGCGCCCGCACAGCTCGGCCACCCGCCGGGACGCGGCCGGCTCCGACGCCACCCGCGACCGCCCCGCGATGACGCCCAGCAGGTCCACCGACTCGGCCGGGCCGAGCACGTCGAGCCCCAGCCGCGCCACCGCCTCCAGGCCCGCCAGCACCTGGCGGGAGGTCACCAGCACCAGCGAGCCCCGGCCGGTGGCCAGCAGCGGGCGCACCTGCGCCTCGTCCGCGGCGTTGTCCAGCACCAGCAGCGTGCGGCGGTCGCGCAGCAGCTCCCGGTACAGGTCGGAGCGCTCCGCCTCGCTGCCCGGCGGGTCCTGCACGCCCAGCGCCAGCAGCACCCGGTGCACCACCTCGGCCGGGTGCACCGGCCGGGGGTCCATGCCGCGCAGGCTGAAGAAGAAGCACCCGTCGGCGAACCGCGGCCCGAGCCGGTAGCCGGCCCGCACCGCCAGGCTGGTCTTGCCCGCGCCCGGCGGGCCGTGCACGACGACCACCGACGTCCGCGCGGTGGTGTCGGACATCTCGGCCAGCGCCAGCAGTTCCCGGTCCCGGCCGGTGAGGTCCGCGACGTCGGGCGGCAGCGCGCAGGCCGCCACGGCGACCGGCTGCCGCCGCACCCGGCCCTCCTTCGCGGCGCCGACCAGGGCGCGCAGCTCGTCCGGGGACAGCGCGAGCACCGCGGCCAGCGCCTCCACCGTGCGCCGCTGCGGGCCCCTGGCCCGGCCGCGCTCCATGTCGCTGATCGCGCGGACGCTCACCCCGGAGCCGTCCGCCAGTTCCTCCTGGGTCAGCTGCGCGCGCCGCCGGTGCCCGCGCAGCAGCTCGCCGAACGTTCTCCCCACTGCTCCGACCCTACTGCCGGCGGTGCCCCGGGCGATCGCGCCGGTCCGGGCTGGTAATGCTTCGGGCATGAAGTGGTACGCGGACCGGCCGGAGCGGCTGGTGTGGCAGGTGGTCGCCGACGCGCTGGCGGTGGCGTGGGTGTGGTTCTGGGTGACGGCGGCGCTGGCGGCCCGGGACGTGGTGCTGGCGCTGCGCGCGCCGGGCGACGGGCTGACCAGGGCGGGCGGCGGCCTGCGGGACACCTTCGCCGACGCGGCGGCCAGGGCCCGCGAGGTGCCCCTGGTGGGCGGGAGGCTGGGCGAGGCGCTGGACCGCGGCCGGGACGCGGGCGGCACGCTGGTCGACGCCGGGAACACCCAGGTCGAGGCGGTGGAGACCGGCGCGCTGTGGCTGACGACCGCGCTGATCGCCGTGCCGGTGGCGTTCCTGCTGGTCACCTGGCTGCCGCTGCGGGTGCGCTACGCCGTGCGCGCCGGGGCGGCGCGGCGCCTGCGCGACACCGGCCGGCGCGACCTGCTGGCGCTGCAGGCGCTCAACCGGCTGCCGCTGCGGGAGCTGGCGCGCTTCGCCGGCGACCCGGCCGACGCGTGGCGGCGCCGCGACGAGGAGGTCATCGGGCTGCTGGCGGCCAGGCAACTGGCGGTCGCCGGCCTCCGCGACCGATGACCGCCGCGCCCCGGGACAGCCGCACCACGACCCGACCGGCGTTGTCGTACCCCTGTGGTTGGCTATGTGCAAGGGGTGCTCCTCAGCGGGGTACCCCTTGGCCGTGTTCGGCGGTGGCCGCCCGGTGGCCGTGGTCATCCGGTGGCCGTGGCCGCTCGGCAAACGTGGTCATCCGGCAAACGTGGTCATCCGGTGGCCGCTTGGCGACTGCTCGGCGACCCTTGGCCACTCGACAGCTGCTCGGCGATCCGTGGCTGCTCGGCGGCTGTCCGGCGATGATGCCCGCCTGACGACCGCGGCTGCGGACCGACCTCTCCGGCACGAGCCCCGAGCGATTCAGCCGACCGAGTGGTCCCCCCGAGTGGTTCCTCAGCGGCGCACCGCGCAGGCTCGACGAGCCGCGCCGAGCGGACCTGCCGAACCGCGCCGCCCCGGAGCCGCGGGGGAGCGGCGTCGGCGTTCGTCGCCGTGCCGGAGCAGCGGGCCGGAGCAGCGGGCGGGTGCGGCGATCGGGGGACGGGGGAGCGGGCGGTCAGTAGACCGGACCGGTGAACTTCTCGCCGGGACCCTGGCCCGGCTCGTCGGGCACGGCCGACGCCTCGCGGAACGCCCGCTGCACCGACTGCAGGCCCTCGCGCAGCGGCCCGGCGTGCGGGCCCAGGTACTCGGCCGACGCGGTGACCAGGCCGGCCAGCGCCGTGATCAGGCGGCGGGCTTCGTCGAGGTCGCGGCGGGGGCTGGCGTCCGGGTCGTCGTCGGCCAGGCCGAGGCGCTCGGCGGCCGCCGAGAGCAGCATGATCGCCGCTTTGCTGATCACCTCGATGCTGGGGACGTCGGACAGCTCGCGGACGTTGTTCGGAGGCAGGTCGGTCACGGGGGCCATTCTCGCAACCTCCCCGGACGGGTCGCCGGTTCGGGGGTTGACAAGGCCGTCTGCTAGTATTCTCCGCGCGACCAGTCCCCACACGTGTGGGGACGGCAAGTGGAGCCCCCGCTCCCACCCGCGTCCCACCGCCCAGGTGGCCGGGTCCGGTCACCTCGACGGGTGGACTGCGCCCATCGTTGTGCGATCGGTCGGAAGCGGGCCTCACACCGGGCAGGTGTGGGGCCTCTTGTCTTTGGCGCACAACGAGTCACAAAGGACGTGAATGACAAGTCCCTCGAACCGAGGTGCCCCCGCCAGCACCGAGCCGCGCATCAACGACCGCATCCGCGTGCCCGAGGTTCGACTGGTCGGGCCGAACGGCGAGCAGGTCGGGATCGTTCGCATCGAGGACGCGCTCCGACTCGCCCAGGAAGCGGATCTCGACCTCGTCGAGGTCGCCGCGCAGGCACGGCCGCCGGTCTGCAAGCTCATGGACTACGGCAAGTTCAAGTACGAGAGCGCGCAGAAGGCCCGCGAGTCGCGTCGCAACCAGCAGCTGACGGTCATCAAGGAGCAGAAGCTCCGCCCGAAGATCGACCCGCACGACTACCAGACGAAGAAGGGCCACGTGGCCCGCTTCCTGTCGCACGGGAACAAGGTCAAGGTGACCATCATGTTCCGGGGCCGTGAGCAGTCCCGGCCGGAGCTGGGTTACCGGCTGTTGCAGAGGTTGGCGGAGGACGTCGCGGAGCTGGGCTTCGTCGAGTCGAACCCGAAGCAGGACGGCCGCAACATGATCATGGTGTTGGCGCCGCACAAGACCACGAAGACCCGCCCGGTGAAGCACGAGCAGGACTCTGCCGACGACACCGCGGAGCAGGGGTCTGTCGAGGAGTGACCTCCCGGCCCCCGAGCCGGGAGGCAAGCACGGCCGCCCCTCCGGCGGTGGCTGCACGAGACGAGGACGGAAATGCCCAAGAACAAGAGCCACAGCGGGACCTCCAAGCGCGTGAAGGTCACCGGCAGCGGCAAGCTCATGCGCGAGAAGGCCGGCAAGCGCCACCTGCTGGAGAAGAAGTCCAGCAAGCTCACCCGCCGTCTCTCCGGCGCCACCGAGGTCGCGAAGAACGACGTGCCGCGGCTGAAGAAGCTGCTCGGACTCTGAGCTTCCCACTCCCCCATGAACACCGGGGCCTGACCCGCCCCACGAGATCGACAGGATGGACCCGTGGCACGCGTCAAAAGGGCAGTGAACGCCCAGAAGAAGCGCCGTACCACCCTTGAGCTCGCCAGCGGCTACCGCGGCCAGCGTTCGAGGCTGTACCGCAAGGCCAAGGAGCAGGTGCTCCACTCGCTGAACTACGCGTACCGCGACCGCCGCGCGCGCAAGGGTGACTTCCGGAAGCTGTGGATCCAGCGCATCAACGCCGGTGTCCGCGCCAACGGCATGACGTACAACCGCTTCATCCAGGGCCTGCGGCTGGCCGAGATCGACGTCGACCGCAAGATCCTGGCCGAGCTGGCCGTCAGCGACCCCGGCGCCTTCACCGCGCTGGTCGAGCTGGCGAAGGCCGCGCTGCCCGCCGACGTGAACGCGCCCGTCGAGGACAAAGCCTGAGCGTCGCACCACGACCCGAGGATGCTCCGTTCACCGAGCGGACTCCTCGGGTCGTTGCTGCTCGGCGCCTGACCCGGCGCGCCGGCCGCGACCGGGCCGGGCGCTTCCTGGCCGAGGGCGCGCAGGCGGTGCGCGAGGCGCTGTCCTGGGCCGCCACCGGGCGGGGGCGGGTGCACGAGCTGTTCGTCACGGCCGTCGCCGCCGAGCGCAACCCGGACCTGGTGCGGACCGCCGCCGACGCGGGCGTGCCGGTCAGCCGCGTGACCGACAAGGCCGCCGCCGCGCTGTCGGAGACGGTGACGCCCCAGGGCGTCGTGGCCGTCTGCGACCCGGTCGACGTGCCGCTGTCCCTGGCCGGAGCCCGGCTCGTGGCCGTGCTGCACGGGGTGTCCGACCCGGGCAACGCCGGCACCGTTGTGCGCGTCGCGGACGCCGCCGGGGCCGACGCGGTGGTCTTCGCGGGCGACACCGTCGACCCGCACAACGGCAAGTGCGTCCGGTCGTCCACCGGCAGCGTCTTCCACCTGCCGATCTCCCGCTCGCGCGCGGCCGACGAGGTCTTCGCGGCCTGCCGCGCGGCGGGCCTGCGCCTGGTGGCCGCCGACGGCTACGCCGAGGACGACCTGGTCACGGCCGACCTGCGCGGCGACCTGGCACGCCCCACCGCCTGGGTGTTCGGCAGCGAGGCCCACGGCCTGCCGGACGAGGTGGTGGCGGGCCTCGACACCGCCCTCAAGGTCCCGATCTACGGCGCAGCGGAGAGCCTCAACCTGGCCACCGCCGCCGCCGTCTGCCTCTACGCCTCCGCACGGGCGCACCGCGCCTGAACCCCGGCGCCGTTGCGCGCCGAGCGGTGGCGGTGCGGAAAGCGGCCTGCCGCCCGAGGGGACCCCCGCACGGGCGGGCGCGTGCCCGTCGCGGCCCGGCCGGCGTGGTAGTCCGCTCACCTCGCCCCGCGCGGACGGACACGTGCCCGGGAACGCCGCGCGCCACGCACCCGGACCCGGTCGGACCCGCCGCGCGCCACGCACCCGGACCCGGTCGGACCCGCCGCGCGCCGACCCCGCCGCTCGGCCTCCCCTCAGTCCTCCAACCGCGCGGTCAGCGCCCGCAGCACCGGGTCGCCGGCCGCGGGCTTCCCCTGCGCCCGCAGCGCCTCCTCCAGCGTGTTCGCCGTGTCGCCGATGATCTGCGGCGGCGTGGTGCCGGTGACCATGCCGGCCGCCCGCCGGGCCTCGGCCTCCGCGTTCACGGCGTCACCGGACGCCAGCAGGAACCGCGCGCCGCGCTGGGCCAGGAACGCCTGCCAGTCCGCGTCGCCCAACCGCGCCGCCAGCTCCTCGGCGACGCCGTTGTGCTCCACGGCCTGCGCGTGCTCGCCCCGCTGGAAGTGCTGGAACGCCCTGATCGCCGCCATCCGCGCCGTGAGGTGCGTGCGGTGCTCCTCGTCCTCCACCGCGGGCAGCAGGGCTTCGGCCGACTCCAGGGCCGCCAGGCACGCGGCGTGCTCCTCCGGCGGCATCGCCGCCGCCGACTCGACCCACGAACCGGCCGCCTCGGGCTCGTCCGGCACCTCCTGCCACGCCCGCGCGGCCGAGGCGTAGGCGTCGGCGCTGCCCGCCGGCTCGTCCAGCCGCCGCAGCACGCCGCCCAGGACGTCCAGGACCAGCGCCCGCCGCCACGGCTCGTCCGCGGGCACCAGCGGCAGCGCGACCTCCAGGTGGCGGCGGGCCGACTCGTTCTCGTCCAGCCGCGAGCACGCCTGCGCCAGCCGGAAGCGCACCGGCACGACGATCTCGTGGGACACGTCGTGGCCCTCGATGGCGCGGACCGCCTCCTCCAGCGCCTCGGCGGCCTCCACCAGCCGGCCCGACTTGAGGTAGCCGCCGGCCAGGGCGTGGCACGCCTTGGCCACGTCCTCGGGCGCCTCGAACTCGTGCCCGGCGGAGACCGCGGCGCGCAGCTCCTCCAGGTGGTGCTCCTCGACGCGGAGCCGCTCGACCGACGCGACGCGCTGCCGGTGCGCCTCGGCGGTCCACGGGCCGCGCGGCGAGCTGAAGCGCGCGACGAACTCGGCGGCCGTCTCCACCGCCGCGGGCGAGCCCTGCGCGGTCTGGACCTTCACGAGCAGGCGCAGCGCGTCGAACCGCACCGACGGCGACGGCGAGGCCGCCAGCACCTCGGCGACCAGCTCGGACGCCTCGTCCAGCCGCCCGGTGGTGGCCAGGTGCTGGGCCAGGTCGCAGCGGGCGCGCCCGACGAGCACCGGCGCCGCCCCCTCGGCCAGCGCCAGCGCCGAGCGCACCAGCTCGCCCTGCTCGTCGAACTCGCCCACGTCGGCCAGCAGGTCCGCCAGCAGCAGCCGGGTCAGCACCCTGGTGTACGGGGAGCCGGACCGGTCGGCCTCGGCGACGCAGTCGCGGGCCACCGCCGTCGCCGCGACCGCGCCCGCCTCCTCGGACCACATCACCGCGCCCCGGCAGCGGTACCGGTTGGCGAGGTCCTCCTCGCCCGCCGCGGCCAGCCGGACGACCGCGGCGTCCAGCTCGGCCAGCACCTCGGGCAGCGGCCGGGCCTGCCGCCCGACCAGGGCGCGCCGGGCCGCGACCACCGCCGCCAGGCCCTCGGGCAGCAGCGGGTCGAGGTCGGCGGGCAGCGAGCGCAGCAGCCGGATGCCGGTGACGAAGTCGCCCTCGTCGAACGCCGCGGCCATCTCCCGCGCCAGGTCGACCGGGTCGCCCACCGCCACCGGCTCCTCCGCCTGCCCGGGCGCCGGCGGGCCGGCGACGGGCACGGCCAGCGGCACGTGCGCGGTGTCCGGCAGGGCCAGCTTCGCCCTGATCCGGCCGCTGACCGCGGCGGTGCCGTTGCGCTGGTCGAAGCGGGCCGCGAGGTCCAGCGCCCGCGCTCGCAGCAGCTCCCGCAGCGCGGTGGTGGACAGCACCTCCACCCGCCCGTCGCGGGGCACGGCGAACTCGAGCTCCCGGTCCACCCGGCTCAGCAGCAGGGCGCCGCCCGCCGCGAAGTGCATGGCCTGCGACGGCGAGGGGGAGTGGTGCACCCGGTGCAGCTGCCGCCGGAGCAGCTCCACGCCGCGCTGCACGTTCCCGGTCCGCGCGCAGAACACCAGGTGGTCGTCCAGGTAGCCGCCGTACCGGTCGTCGCGGACCAGCCGGTGCGCCACGGTGTGCGCCTGCCGCGCCCGGTCCAGGTCGCCCAGCTCCACGTACGCGGGCGCGAGCGCGGTCAGGATGCCCTGCGGCTGGGTGGCGCAGCCGGAGTCCGCGTCCAGCTGGTGCTCGGCGTGCGCGACGGCCTCGGCGTGGCGGCCCTGCCGGATCAGGTGCCCGGCCTGCTCCTCGACGACGCACGCCTCGCAGTCGCTCATCGGGCCCCGCTCGGCCGCCAGGTACCGCGCGAAGTGCTCGCGGTAGGTCTCCTCGTCGCCGACGTGCTCGGCGAGGTGGGCGCGCGCGCCGTGCACCGGCTGCAGGGAGAACCCGTGCTGCCGGTAGCGGGTCTCCAGCTGCCCCAGGACCGACTCGACCTGCGCCAGCGAGAAGCGCGGGTCGGTGATCAGGCCGCTGACGATCCACTTGTGCGCCCAGTCGTAGCTGTGCGACTCCCACTCGTCGAACGCCGTCGGGTCGCGCCTCTCCGCCGCGCCGCACCACGCGAACGGGGCGAGCATCAGGTCGTAGCGGCTCAGGTCGTAGGCGGACCGGAGCAGCGCGATGCGGCAGCTCACCCCGAGCGGCAGGTGGTCGGCCGCGTCGGCGGCCCGCGCCGCGCGCTCCAGCGCCTCGTGCCGCGCCATGCCCTCGGGCAGGTGGTACGCCTCGACGAACTGCTCCTCGGCGGCGCTCTTGTCCTCGTTCACGCGGTGCCCCCCACGGCGCGGTCCAGCAGTTCCAGGAACGAGCGGTTCAGCGCGGCGGTGTCCTTCGGCCGCATCGGCCGCCGCGCCTGCAGCAGGGCGTGCACGTAGAGCGACTCCACGGTCAGCTCCACCAGCGCCGGGTCGGTCAGCCCGGCCAGCCGCCGCACCAGCGGGTTGCGGCAGTTGAGCACCAGCCGCTGGGCGGCGTCGGACCCCGCCGACGCGAGGCTGCCCAGCAGCTCCGCCCACAGCGGGTCGGCCTGCTCGCCGACCTGCTCGGCGTCCCGCCGGCGCTCGCCCTCGGCGTCGGTCACCAGCAGGGCGGGCAGCGAGCCCGGGTCGAAGTCGCGCGGCACGGCCTCGCAGTCGTGCCGCGCCAGCACCTCTGCGGCCAGCGCCAGGCGGTCGCGCAGCGCCCGCTCCAGCGCCGGCTCCGGCTCGCCCAGCGCCGCGAGCACCTCGGTGGGCGCGACCCGGCGCGCCGCCGCCGGGCCGTCCAGCGCGACCAGCCGCTCCATGATCTCCGCGTCGTAGGCGTAGCCCGCGTTCAGCAGGCCCATGCCCTGCGCGTGCGCGACCGGCGCGAGCTGGCGGAACTCGTCCACGTCGGACACGTACGCGACGGCGCCGTGCCGGCGCTTGAACTGGCGCAGCGACTGCCCGCCGTCGGTGGTCTCGAACGGCAGCCACCGCTCGACCAGCCGCAGCATCTCGTCGTCCACCCTGGCCAGCGACTTGATGCCGAGGTGGTGCGCGTCCAGCAGCGCCGCGGTGCGGTCCGGGTCGGTCGCGTCCAGCCGCACCAGCCAGTCGCGCACCTGCCTGCCCAGCTCCTCGCGCACCGCCAGCAGCGCCTCGTCCTGGTAGAGCGCCTCGCGGCTGGCCGTCGGCCGCAGCGCCGACGAGTCGACCACGCACCGGACGAAGTACGCCCACTCCGGCAGCAGTCCCTCGATCGCGTCGCCGACCAGCATCCGCTTGAGGTACACGCGGTGCGACTGGCGCGCGCCGGGGTGCACGCCGCGCGGCAGCACGTAGGCCACGCCGGTCAGCCCCACCGCCGGCACCTCGACCGGGATCGCGTCGAACGGCTGCACGCCCAGCACCCGGGCCCCGTAGCCCAGCGCGTCGCGCGCCCACGGCAGGGCGTCGCCGGTCACCACCTCGCCCGCGACCACCACGCGGACCGGCAGCAACTCGCCGTACTCGACCACCAGCGCGCGCACCACGTCGCGCTCCAGCCAGTGCTCCGCGTCGCGCTCGGGCACCAGCTCGATGGTGGTGCCCACCTCGGCGCGCGCCGAGTCGTCGACCTCCACCTCGTAGTTGCCGGCGGCGTCGGCCGTCCACCGCACGGCCGGGCCGCCCTTCGCGGAGCGCGACACGAGCCGGATCCGCCCGGCGACCAGGAACGCCGACAGCAGGCCCACGCCGAACTGGCCCAGGAAGCCCTGGCGGGCGAAGCCCAGCTCGTCCCGCTTGGAGGTGCGGCCCAGCGTCGAGAGCAGGTCGTGCACCTCGCGCTCGGTCAGGCCGACGCCGGTGTCGGAAATGCGCAGGGTGCCGCCCGCGCCGGAGTCGATCGGCTCGATCACCACCTCGCCCGGCGCGTCCGGCTGGAGCGCGCGTCGGGCGGTGATCGCGTCCACCGCGTTCTGCAGCAGCTCGCGCGCGTACACGCGGGGACCGCTGTAGAGGTGGTGGCTGAGCAGGTCGATGATCCCGCGCAGGTCGACACCGAAGGTGTGTGCCATGGGGTGGGTCCACCTCGGGTCAGGTCACGTAGGACGGTCGATTCTAGGCTCGCGTCGAGGGCGGCGGACCCGGTTTTCGGCGGTTCGCCCGCCGGGCCGGCGGCTCGTGGGTGACACTGTGCCGGCCACCACCGACAATTCCGGGCCGTCCCGGCGGCGGCCGGACCGCCCGGCGAGCCGGACCCGGCCGGGCGGGGGATCATCGGTGACGGCCCGTCACGGCCGCGGTGGACCCCCGCGCGGGTCGATCACCTAGGATCGACGCGCCGCTCCGCGTCCCTGACGGGCGGCATCCACACGCGGTACGCGACGGGAGCTGTCCACCAACCATGTCCGGAGCCAACGACCCGTACGACCCCAAGCAGGTCGCGGCGCTCTCCCCGGAGGCGCTCGAAACGGCGGTGGAGCAGGCGCGGGAGGCGTTCGCGAAGGCGTCCGACCTCGACGAGCTGGCCGCCGTGAAGCCGGGCCACCTCGGTGACCGCGCGCCGGTGCTGCTGGCCCGCCGCGAGATCGGCGCGCTGCCGCCGGCCGCGAAGGCCGAGGCGGGCAAGCGGGTGAACGAGGCGCAGAACGCGGTCAGGCTCGCCTTCGAGTCCCGCCGCACCGAGCTCCAGGCCGAGCGCGACGAGCGCGTGCTGCGCGAGGAGTCCGTCGACGTGACGCTGCCGTGGGACCGGGTCCCGCGCGGCGCGCGCCACCCCATCACCACGCTCGCCGAGCGCATCGGGGACGTGTTCGTGGCCATGGGCTACGAGGTGGCCGAAGGTCCCGAGCTGGAGACCGAGTGGTTCAACTTCGACGGGCTGAACTTCGGCAAGGACCACCCGGCGCGGACCATGCAGGACACGTTCTACGTGGCGCCGCAGGACTCCGGCCTGGTGCTGCGCACGCACACCAGCCCCGTGCAGGCGCGCGCGCTGCTGGAGCGCGACCTGCCCGTGTACGTGGTGTGCCCCGGCCGCACGTTCCGCACCGACGAGCTGGACGCCACCCACACCCCGGTGTTCCACCAGGTCGAGGGCCTGGCCGTGGACAAGGGGCTCACCATGGGCCACCTCAAGGGCACGCTCGACGCGTTCGCCCGCGCCATGTTCGGCGAGGACTCCCGGACCCGCCTGCGGCCCAGCTTCTTCCCGTTCACCGAGCCGTCCGCCGAGGTGGACGTGTGGTTCCCGGAGAGGAAGGGCGGCGCGGGCTGGGTCGAGTGGGGCGGCTGCGGCATGGTCAACCCCAACGTGCTGCGCAACTGCGGCGTCGACCCGGAGGTCTACTCCGGCTTCGCGTTCGGCATGGGGCTGGAGCGCACCCTGCAGTTCCGCAACGGACTGCCCGACATGCGCGACATGGTCGAAGGCGATGTCCGCTTCACCCAGCCATTCGGAACGGAGGCATGACCGGTGCGTATCCCGGTTACCTGGCTGGTCGAGCACCTGGAGTTCCCCGAGCTCCCGACTCCCGAGCAGCTGTCCGAGGCGTTCGTCCGGATCGGCCTGGAGGTGGAGGACGTCCACCGGCTCGGCTCCGTCACCGGGCCGCTGGTCGCGGGTCGCGTGATGGAGGTCGAGGAGCTCACCGGGTTCAAGAAGCCCATCCGCCACTGCCGGGTCGAGGTCGGCCCCGACCAGGTCAACGGCATCGTCTGCGGCGCGACGAACTTCGTCGAGGGTGACACGGTCGTGGTGGCGCTGCCCGGTGCGGTGCTGCCCGGCGACTTCCGGATCGCCGAGCGCAAGACCTACGGCCGCCTGAGCCAGGGCATGATCTGCTCGGCCGGCGAGCTGGGCCTGGGCGAGGACCACGGGGGCATCCTGGTGCTGCCCAGCGGCACCGCGCAGCCCGGCGACGACGCGCTGGAGGTGCTCGGCCTGGACGACGCGGTCATCGAGGTCGCGCCCACCCCGGACCGCGGCTACGCGTTCTCCGTGCGCGGCCTGGCGCGGGAGATCGCGTGCGCGTTCGACGTGCCGTTCGGCGACCCCGGCCTGGCCGAGGTGCCGGAGGCCGAGGGCGAGGTGCTGCCCGTGCGCATCGAGGACGAGGGCGCCTGCTCGCGGTTCGCGGTGCGCCGGGTGACCGGGGTCGACCCGACCGCGCCGACGCCGTGGTGGATGCGCCGGCGGCTGATGCTCGCGGGCATCCGGTCCATCTCGCTGCCGGTCGACGTCACCAACTACGTGATGCTGGAGCTGGGCCAGCCGCTGCACGCGTTCGACGGCGCCGCCGTCCGCGGCGGCCTGGTGGTCCGGCGGGCCGCCGCGGGCGAGAAGCTGACCACGCTGGACGAGGCGGTGCGGGCGCTGGACCCGGACGACGTCGTGATCGCCGACGACAGCGGGGTGATCTCGCTGGCCGGCGTGATGGGCGGCGCGTCCACCGAGGTCGGCGACGCCAGCACGGACATCCTGCTGGAGGCCGCGAACTGGGACCCGAAGTCCGTCGCGCGCACGGTGCGGCGGCACAAGCTGCCGTCCGAGGCGGCCAAGCGGTTCGAGCGCACCGTCGACCCGGCGCTGGCCCCGGTGGCGCTGGAGCGCGCGGCGCGGCTGCTGCACCTGTTCGGCGAGGGCAGCATCCAGCCCGGTCGCACGGACGTGGGACGACCGGCGTCGCCCGCGCCGGTGACGATGCCGATCGACCTGCCCGACCGGGTGGCCGGCGTGCGGTACGCGCGGGGCGTGACGGCGCGGCGGCTCGGGCAGATCGGGTGCCTGGTCGAGGTCACCACGGGTGACGACGGCGCGACCATGGTCACGGCCGTGCCGCCGACGTGGCGCGCGGACCTCGTCCAGCCCGCCGACCTCGTGGAGGAGGTGCTGCGGCTGGAGGGCTACGACACGATCCCGTCCACGCTGCCGCCCGTCCCCGCCGGTCGCGGGCTCACCGAGCAGCAGCGGCGCCGGCGCACCGTGTCGCGCGCGCTGGCGGAGCACGGGCTCGTCGAGGTCAAGCCGTTCCCGTTCCTCTCGCCGGCGGTGTTCGACGCGCTCGGGCTGCCCGAGGGCGACGTGCGGCGCAGGACGGTCAGCGTGCTCAACCCGCTGGAGGCGGACAAGCACGCGCTGGCGACCACGCTGGTGCCGGGGCTGCTGGAGACGTTGCAGCGCAACCTGGCCCGCGGTGCGAAGGACGTGTCCCTCTACACGATGGGCCAGGTCACGCTGCCGCGCGCCGAGCAGGTGCCGGTGCCCGAGGTCGGCGTGGGCGCGCGGCCGTCCGACGAGCAGGTGGCCCTGCTCAAGGCCGCGCTGCCGCAGCAGCCCGTGCACGTGGCGGCCGTGCTGAGCGGCAACCGCGAGCAGGCCGGCTGGTGGGGCAAGGGCCGCCCGGCGGACTGGGCGGACGCGGTGCAGGCGGCGCGGCTGGTCGGCGCGGCGTACGGCGTCGAGCTGACCGCGGTGGCGTCGTCGCTCGCCCCGTGGCACCCGGGCCGGTGCGCCGAGCTGCGCGTCGGTGACTGGCCGGTGGGCCACGCGGGCGAGCTTCACCCGAAGGTCGTGGAGGCGCTGGGCCTGCCCAAGCGGACGGTGGCGTTCGAGCTCGACCTGGACGCCCTGCCGCTGGTGGACCACCGGCCCGCGCCGGAGGTGTCGGCGTACCCGCCGGTGCTGCTGGACGTGGCGGTGGTCGTCCCGGCGGAGGTCCCCGTCGAGCAGGTGGCGCGCGCGCTGCGGGCCGGTGGCGGCGACCTGCTGGAGGACCTGCGGCTGTTCGACGTCTACGCCGGTGACCAGGTGGGCGAGGGCAAGCGGTCGCTGGCGTACGCGCTGCGGTTCCGCGCGCTCGACCGGACGCTGACCGTCGAGGAGGCCACGGCGGCCCGCGACGCGGCGGTCGCGGAGGCCGCCGAGCGGTTCGGCGCGGCGCTGAGAAGCTGACGCACAGTCCCGGGTCCGCAGTGGTGCGGGCCCGGGATTGGCCCGGCCGGGTGAATCATTCGGCGGCCGGCCTGCGGGGAACACGCAGATCAGAGACGCAGCGTGACGTGTCAAGGGGTCTTTGGACCTGCTTTTCCGGGCCTGCTTGGTTCTTGCGCCGAGGTTGAACGTTCTCCAAGATTGGTTCGCGGCCCGCTGGGCCGAGGGGCGAAGCGATGAACCGCCGGGCGAGTCTGGTCGCCGGTCCGACGGGGAGCTAGCGGCGAACCCACCGCCTGATGCGCAGTCGTAGTGAGGTTGCCTCATGCGTAGCTTGGGACCGCGGATGGAAGTCGCCGTCGCCATGGCCATCCTGGGCGTCGGAGCCGCCGTGGTGGCCGCGATGCACCTGACCTGGCCCGAACCCGAGCTCCCCGCCATGGCCTACGCCGTGAGCAACGGCGAGGCCGGCGTCGCGGACCTGGAGCCGTTCGAGATCGACGACATCTCCGGCGGCCCGGTGGAGCTGACCCCCGGCAGCGAGGGCGCCCGCCTGGTCCGGCTGTCGAACCCGAACCCCGTCGACATCGTGGTGGTCACGCTCCAGGCCGTGCCCGGCCAGCCGCAGGACGCGGAGCGCAACCGGGTGCGGGACTGCCCGTCCGGCGTGCTGACCGTGGTGCCGATGGCCGAGCCGGTGACGATCCCGCCGGCCGGCTCGGTCGACGTGGAGATGGTCGTGCAGATCTCGTCGGACGTGCCGGACGCGTGCCAGGACTCGGTCTTCCCGCTGACCTACTCCGGCCGCGCCACCCGCGGCTAGGTGATCAGCTTCCGGACCGCGTCGGCGACGTAGGCGTAGCGCTGCTCGGCATCGGGCAGCGCGCCGGGGAACTCGGGGTTGACCTCCGTCCAGGTGGCCGCGATGTGCTGCACCAGGCCCAGCAGCACGGCGGGCGGGAAGTGCGCGGGCAGCGCGCCCGCGGCCTGCGCCCGCGCGATCTGCGCGACGTTGCGCGAGGTCGCCTCCGCCCCGATCGGGTCGGCTCCCGGGCCGCCGGGCTCCAGCCGGTGCCAGACGGCCAGCCGCATGACCTCCGGGTGCACGTCGTACAGGCGGGCGAGCCCGGCCGCGTAGCCGGGCAGGTCGTCGGTGGTGATCGGGGTGGCCTCGACGACCCGCCGCACGATCGACCCGTACACGGCGTCGAACAGCTGCGCCTTGCCGCCGAAGTAGTGGTAGATCTGCGCCTTGTTGGACTCCGCCTGGGCGGCGATCCGGTCGACCCGGGCTCCTGCGATGCCGTGTTCGGCGAACTCGGCGAGCGCTGCGTCGAGCAGCCGCTGCCGGGTCGCGTCCGCGTCTCTGACCATGCCGGGGAGCATACTTACTAACTGGTTGGTTGACAAAGCTTTCCCTCGCCGGCAAGCTCCTGACCAACCAGTTGGAAAGGAAGGTCCCATGTCCCGTCAAGGTCAGCTCGTGCGGTGGAGGCCGGCCCCGTCGAGCCTGCTGTTCTCGTTCGCGCTCCGCTCCCGGAGGTCGCCCGTGCCGGGGTTCGTGCGGGCCTCGCGGCTCAGGGTCGGCCGGGTCGGGTCAGAGGTGCTTGAGCGCTTCGCGCCGGGAGAGGGCGGAGAGCTCCGGGTGGGAGTCGACGAACGCGCGCACCCACCCCGGGTCGACGCGGGAGTGCTGGCGCAGCGCCCACCCGATGCCCTTGCGGAGGAAGAAGTCGGGGTCGGCGGCGTTCGCCTCGATCGCGTCGCCGAGCAGGTCGAGGTCGGTCGCGGCCTTCGAGCCGAGCTGGCAGATCACCGACACCCGCCGCCGCCAGCGGTCCGGGTCGGTCGACCAGGCGCGGACCACCGGCGTGACCTCCTCCGGGTGGGCGCGCAGCAGGGGACCGACGCGGCGGGCCGCCAGCTCGTCCACGAAGTCCCACCAGGCGCCGGTGACGACCAGCTCGTCGTAGAGCGGCAGCAGGGTGGCGTCCTGCCACTCCGGGTAGCGGCCGGTCAGGTCCAGGGCGAGGTAGCGCTCCTCGCGGTACGTGGCGTCGCGCCACAGGGCCAGGACGGCCCGCACCCACTCGTCCCGGGAGGTGAGCGGGTGCCTGCTGAAGACTGAGCGCGCGAGTTCGGCGCGTTCGGGCTTGGCCACGCCGAGGAACGGCATCTCCGACTTCATGTACCGCTGCATCCCCGGCGCCTTGGCCGCGTCGGCCACCTCCGCCAGCCCCTGCCGAACCGCTGCGAGGAGTTCGTCCACGGAGACACCGTAGGCGAGCTCTTCCCGACCGGTCAGCGAGTCCGACCAAGACCTGGTGCGACTCCGGCCGGGTCGCCGCGCCGCGGGCGTCGGAGCCGGCGCACCGGGGGTGGAGACCCAGGGCACGGCCGACCGCGCCTAGCGGGCTCCGGCGGAACAGCCCATCAGATTCGTGACCAGGTGGAGGCGAGCCTCGCCGACGTGGGAGAGAGGGGGCACCAGCAGCGTGGGCATGCCCACGCCCACCGCCGCGCCGTCGTGCGTGGCGCGGTCGCCGACCATCAGGGTGTCCTCGGGCGCCGTGCCGAGTTCGTCCAGTGCGATGCGGAAGATCCGCGGATCGGGTTTCACGACGCCGTGCTCGAAGGAGAGCACGAACGAGTCCACCGGCAGCCCGTCGAACACGGGGCGGACGTCGAAGTGGATGTCGCTGAGCACTCCGACGCGAAACCCGTTGGCCCGCAACGCGGACAGGGTCGCCGCCACGTCCACGGCGAACGGGTTGAACGTCGGGTCGGACTCCACTTCGTACAGCGCGTCGGCGAGGTCCGCGTCCAAGCCGGCGTCGGCGAACACCGCGTAGTAGGTCTCCCGGTGCAGCGCGGTGTCCGCGTCGACACCGGGCAGGTCCAAGCGGTTCACGTCGAGTGACGCGATCACGTCATCGGCCGGTGCCGTGTCGCGCTCCAACCGCCGTAACGCCTCGGTGACCCAACCCCGGAACGTGGGCGTGAGCACCAGCGTGCCGCGCCAGTCGAAGATCACTGCCCTCATGGGGCCAAGTTAGCGCCACGCTCGGTCTCGAGGCGGCGGATCAGGGTTGCTGCGGCACCACGGCTGCGGGCCGGTGGTGGGTGGGCCGGTGGTCGGCGGGGCGGTAGGTGGTGGGGCAGTGGTCGGTGGGGCAGTGGTTGACGTGCCGTGGTCGGCCGGCACTGGTCGGTGGTCGACAGGCAGGTGGTCGGTGGGTCGGTGGTTGACGTGCTGGCGGTCGGCCGGGCGGTGGTCGGTGGGTCGGTGGGCGACGAGGCGCTCCATCGGGTCTCGGTGGTTGCGGGTGTGGGCCACCGGTGCTCGCCGGCGGTGGGGCGGGTGGTTTGCCAGGCTCGGGGGTGTGGTCGACCACCTCTTCGCCGACGCCCGCCTGGCCGCTCTGTACGACGCCCTCAGCGCGGGCCGCGGCGACTTCGCGTTCTACCTGCCGCTGGTCATGTCCGCGGGTTCCGTCCTGGACGTCGGCTGCGGCACCGGCGAGTTGCTGCGCCTCGCCCGCGCCGCCGGTCACACCGGGCGGTTGTGCGGGCTCGACCCGGCCGACGGGATGCTGGCGCAGGCCCGCCGGAGGTCCGACGTCGAGTGGGTGCTCGGCGACCTCGGGAGCGCGCCCTGGCGCGGGGAGTTCGACCTGGTCGTCATGACCGGGCACGCGTTCCAGGTGTTCGTGACCGACGACGAGCTGCGCGGGGCGCTCCGCGCCGTCCGGCGGGCGCTCGCCGATGACGGGCGGTTCGCGTTCGAGACGCGCAACCCGGCCGTCCGGGCCTGGGAGCGCTGGACGCCGGACAACGCCACCGAGGTGGTCGCCACCGACGGCGCGCGTGTCCGGGTGGAGCACGGGGTGGTCGAGGTCGTCGGCGACCTCGTCCGGTTCACCCAGACCTGCACCAGCTCCGATCGGGTGTGGTCCGAGGTGAGTTCGAGCACCCTGCGGTTCCTGGGCGCGACGCATCTGGCAGCGTTCCTGTCCGACGCCGGGCTGCGGGTCGTCGAGCAGTTCGGCGACTGGAACGGCGGCCCGTCGACCCCCGGGAGCCCGGAGATCATCACCGTCGCGGCGCCGGACCGCAGCGGCGCCGGCGACACTCCGTCGAACAGTGGGTTTGAGTAAGTTTGCACATCAGTGCATACTTATCCGCATGACGGTGCGGATCGCGGTCGCGGGTGCCAGTGGCTATGCCGGGGGTGAGCTGCTGCGGCTCCTGCTCGGCCACCCGGACGTGGAGATCGGCGCGCTGACCGCCGGCGGCAACGCGGGGTCCCCGCTGCTGTCGCACCAGCCGCACCTGCTGCCGCTGGCCGACCGCACCCTCGCCGAGACCACGGCGGAGACCCTCGCCGGTCACGACGTCGTCTTCCTCGCGCTGCCGCACGGCCACTCCGCCGCGATCGCCGCCCAGCTCGGCGACGACACCCTGGTGATCGACTGCGGCGCGGACCACCGGCTCACCGACGCCCAGGCGTGGGAGCGCTGGTACGGCGGCGCGCACGCGGGCAGCTGGCCCTACGGCCTGCCCGAGCTGCCCGGTCAGCGCGACCTGCTCAGGTCCGCCCGGCGGATCGCCGTCCCCGGCTGCTACCCGACCGTCTCCTCCCTCGCGCTCGCGCCCGCCGCGGGCCTGGTCGAGCCGGAGGTCACGGTGGTCGCGGTGTCCGGCACCTCGGGCGCCGGCAGGTCGCTCAAGCCGAACCTGCTCGGCTCCGAGGTGATGGGCTCGCTGAGCGCGTACGGCGTCGGCGGCGCGCACCGGCACACGCCCGAGATCACCCAGAACCTGTCCGGGATCGCGGGCCGGCCGGTCAAGGTGTCGTTCACGCCGGTCCTCGCGCCGCTGCCGCGGGGCATCCTCGCCACCTGCTCGGCCACCCTCGCCACCGACGAGGACATCCGCGCGGTCTACGAGAAGGCGTACGCCGACGAGCCGTTCGTGCACCTGCTGCCGGAGGGCCACTGGCCGACCACGGGCGCGGTGCTGGGCTCGAACGCGGTGCAGCTCCAGGTCACCGTCGACCCCGACCTCGACCGGCTGGTGGTCGTCGCGGCGGTGGACAACCTGGCGAAGGGCACCGCGGGCGCCGCGGTGCAGTGCATGAACCTCGCGCTCGGCCTGCCGGAGACCACCGGCCTGTCCACCGTTGGAGTCGCCCCGTGACCACCCCTGGAACCGCACCGACCCGCGACCGCGGCGTGACCGGGCCGAAGGGCTTCCGCGCCGCGGGAGTCGCCGCCGGCATCAAGGAGTCCGGCGCGCTCGACCTGGCCCTGGTCGTCAACGACGGGCCGGGGCAGGCCGCCGCCGGCGTGTTCACCACCAACCAGGTGAAGGCCGCGCCCGTCCTGTGGTCGCAGCAGGTGCTCAAGGAGCGCCGGCTCAACGCCGTGGTGCTCAACTCGGGCGGCGCGAACGCCTGCACCGGCCCCGAGGGCTTCCAGGACACCCACGCCACCGCCGAGAAGGTCGCCGAGGTGCTCGGCGTCGGCGCGGTCGAGGTCGCGGTCTGCTCCACCGGCCTGATCGGCGAGCGCCTGCCGATGGACAACCTGAAGGCGGGCATCGACCTCGCGGCGAAGGAGCTCGGCGCCACCGACGAGGCCGGCCTCGCCGCCGCCACCGCCGTGATGACCACCGACACCCGGCCCAAGCAGTCGTGGGCCCGGCACCCCGACGGCTGGTCGGTCGGCGGGTTCGTCAAGGGCGCGGGGATGCTCGCCCCGAACATGGCCACCATGCTCAGCGTCATCACCACCGACGCGGTCGTCGACGGCGACGCGCTCGACGCGGCCCTGCGCGCCACCACCGCCAGGACCTACGACCGGCTGGACGTCGACGGCGGCACGTCCACCAACGACACCGTCCTGGTGCTGGCCTCCGGCGCGTCCGGTGTCGCGCCCGCCGCCGAGGACTTCGCGGCCGTCCTCACCGCCGTGGCCGCCGACCTGGTCAAGCAGTTGCAGGGCGACGCCGAGGGCGTGACCAAGGAGATCAGCATCACGGTCAACGGCGCGGTGTCCGAGGCGGAGGCGGTCGCCGTCGCGAGGACCGTCGCCGAGGACAACCTCGTCAAGACCGCGCTGTTCGGCTCGGACCCGAACTGGGGCCGCATCGCGATGGCCGTCGGCCGCTCGCCCGCCGCGGTGGACCAGCACCGGCTGGGCATCGCCGTCAACGGCGTCACGCTGTTCGCCGACGGCCACAAGGCCGCCGACCGCGCTGAGGCCGACCTGTCCGGGCGGGACATCTCCATCGTGATCGAGCTGAACCTGGGCGACGGCGCGGCGACCGTGCTCACGACGGACCTCTCGCACGGGTACGTCGAAGAGAACAGCGCCTACAGCTCATGAGCGACCGGACCGCACAGGCGAAGGCGGAGGTCCTGATCGAGGCGCTGCCCTGGCTGCAGCGCTTCCGGGGCGCGACCGTGGTCGTCAAGTACGGCGGCAACGCCATGGTGGACGACGGGCTCAAGCGGGCGTTCGCGCAGGACGTGGTGTTCCTCAAGCTCGCCGGCCTGCACCCGGTCGTGGTGCACGGCGGCGGGCCCCAGATCGCGGCGATGCTGAAGAAGCTCGGCATCGACAGCGAGTTCCGGGGCGGCTTGCGGGTCACCACGCCCGAGGCGATGGACGTGGTCCGCATGGTGCTGGTCGGCCAGGTGCAGCGGGAGCTGGTCGGCCTGATCAACGAGCACGGCCCGTACGCGGTCGGGCTGTCCGGTGAGGACGCGCACCTGCTGACCGCCGCGCGCCGACCGGCCGTGGTGGACGGCGAGCCGGTGGACATCGGCCTGGTGGGCGACATCGTGGACGTCAACCCGGACGCGGTGCTGGACATCGTGAAGGCGGGGCGCATCCCGGTGGTGTCCACGGTCGCGCCGGACGCGGACGGCGTGGTGCACAACGTCAACGCCGACACGGCCGCCGGTGCGGTGGCGGTGGCGCTCGGGGCCGAGAAGCTCGTCGTGCTGACCGACGTGGAGGGGCTGTACGCGGACTGGCCGGACAGGGGCTCGCTGCTGCACCGGGTGACCGCCGACCGGCTGGAGGAGTTGCTGCCGGGCCTGGACAGCGGGATGGTCCCGAAGATGGAGGCTTGCCTGCGGGCCGTGCGCGGCGGCGTGCCCGAGGCGCACGTCATCGACGGCAGGCTCGCGCACTCGGTGCTGTTGGAGGTGTTCACCTCGGAGGGCGTCGGGACGATGGTGACCGCCGGCGGAGTCGGCAATCGGGTAACAGCCGGCGGAGTCGGCAATCGGGTAACAGCCGGCGGAGTCGGCAATCGGGCAGCAGCCGGCGGAGCCGGTGATCGGACAACCGCCGGCGGAGCCGGCACGCAGGCAGCAGTCGACGCAATCGCTGATCAGACGGGGGAACGGGCATGAGCGACCAGCAGCGGTGGCAAGCCGCGATGATGAACAACTACGGCACGCCCGGCCTCTCCCTGGCCCGCGGCGAGGGCGCCTACGTCTGGGACACCGAGGGCAACCGCTACCTCGACCTGCTGACCGGCATCGCCGTCAACGCCCTGGGCCACGCCCACCCGGCGGTCATCGCCGCGGTCACCGAGCAGATCGGCCGGATCGCCCACACCTCCAACCTCTACATCAACGAGCCCGCGCTCAAGCTGGCCGAGCGCCTGCTGGACCTGGCCGGCGCGGACGGCGACGGCCGGGTGCTGCTGTGCAACTCCGGCGCGGAGGCCAACGAGGCCGCCTTCAAGCTCAGCCGCCGCACCGGCCGCACCAAGGTCGTCGCCGCCCAGGGCGGTTTCCACGGCCGCACCATGGGCGCGCTCGCGCTGACCGGCCAGCCCGCCAAGCGCGCCCCGTTCGAGCCGCTGGTGCCCGGCGTCGTGCACGTCCCGTTCGGCGACGTGGCCGCGCTGGAGGCCGCGATCGACGACGACACGGCGGCGTTCGTGGTGGAGCCGATCCAGGGCGAGCAGGGCGTCGTGGTGCCGCCGGAGGGCTACCTCCAGGCCGCCCGCGCGATCACCGCCGAGCACGGCGCGCTGCTGGTCCTCGACGAGGTGCAGACCGGGATCGGCCGCGTCGGCTCGTGGTTCGCCTTCCAGCGGTTCGGCGTGGTGCCCGACGTGATGACGCTGGCCAAGGGCCTGGGCGGCGGGCTGCCGCTGGGCGCGTGCATCGCGTTCGGCGCGGCCAAGGACCTGTTCGCGCCCGGCCACCACGGCACGACCTTCGGCGGCAACCCGGTGTGCTGCGCGGCGGCGCTGGCCGTGCTGGACACCATCGCCGCGGACGGCCTGCTGGACCACTCCGCCGCGGTGGGCAAGGAGATCGCGGCGGGGATCGAGGCGCTGGACCACCCGCTGGTCTCCGGGGTGCGGGGCGCCGGCCTGCTGCTCGGCATCACGCTGCGCGAGGCGGTCTCGGCGAAGGCCGCGGCGGCCGCGCAGCGGGCCGGCTACCTGATCAACCCCATCCAGCCGGACGTGCTGCGGATCGCGCCGCCGCTGGTGCTGGACGAGGCCGACGCCCACCGCCTGGTGGCCGACCTGCCGTCGTTCCTGACACCGGCCGAGGAGTCCTGATGGTGCGGCACTTCCTGCGCGACGACGACCTCAGCCCGGCCGAGCAGGGCGCCGTGCTCGACCTGGCCGACAGCTTCAAGGCCGACCGGCTGGGCGCGAAGCCGCTGGCCGGACCCAGGTCGGTGGCGGTGATCTTCGAGAAGAACTCGACCCGCACCAGGCTGTCGTTCGAGGTCGGCATCGCCCAGCTGGGCGGCAACCCCGTGATCGTCGACGGCCGCTCCATGCAGCTGGGCCGCGAGGAGACCATCGAGGACACCTCCCGGATCCTGTCCGGCTACGTGGACGCGGTGGTGTGGCGGACGTTCGCGCAGAAGCGCATCGAGGCCATGGCGTCGGTGTCCCGCATCCCGGTGATCAACGCGCTGACCGACGAGTTCCACCCGTGCCAGGTGCTCGCCGACCTGCAGACCATCCGCCGCGCGCACGGCAGGCTCGCCGGGCTGACCATCACCTACCTGGGCGACGGCGCGAACAACATGTCCAACTCGATCCTGCTCGGCGGCACGACCGCGGGCATGCACGTGCGGATCGCCGCGCCCGAGCACTTCCTGCCCGCGCAGTGGGTGCTGGACGACGCCCGCAAGCGCGCCCAGGAGACCGGCGCGTCCGTGACGGTCGTGACCGACCCGCGCGAGGCCGTCGACGGGGCGGACGTGCTGGTCACCGACACGTGGACGTCCATGGGCCAGGAGAACGACGGCCGCGACCGCGTCGGCCCGTTCCGGCCCTACCAGGTCAACGCCGAGCTGGTCGCCGCCACCGGCGTCCGCACCACCGTGCTGCACTGCCTGCCCGCCCACCGCGGCTGGGAGATCACCGACGAGGTCCTGGACGGGCCGGACAGCGCCGTGTGGGACGAGGCGGAGAACCGCCTGCACGCGCAGAAGGCGCTGCTGGTGTGGCTGCTGGAGAACTCCGGCGCCGGGCGCGGGGCGGCGCCGTGACCCGCACCGCGCGGCAGGCCCGCATCGTCGAGCTGGTCAGCCGGCGCGCCATCCGCAGCCAGTCGGAGCTGGCCAAGACGCTGGCCATGGAGGGCATCGAGGTCACCCAGGCGACGCTGTCGCGCGACCTGGACGAGCTGGGCGCGGTCAAGCTGCGCGGGGCCGACGGCGGCGCGCCGGTCTACGTGATCCCCGAGGACGGCAGCCCGGTGCGCGGCGTGCAGGGCGGCACGTCCCGCCTCGGGCGCGTGCTGGCCGAACTGCTGGTCTCGGTCGACTCGTCGGGCAACCTGGCGGTCCTGCGCACCCCGCCCGGCGCGGCCCAGTTCCTGGCCAGCGCCCTGGACCGGGCCGCGCTCAACGACATCGTCGGCACCATCGCCGGCGACGACACCATCCTCGCCGTGGCGAGGGAACCGCTCACCGGAGCGGATCTGGCGGAGCGCGTCAGCGCGCTCGCCGCAGGTCAGGAACAAGCACAGCAAGGAGAGAACCATGAGTGAGCGGGTCGTTCTCGCGTACTCCGGTGGGCTGGACACGTCGGTCGCCATCGGCTGGATCGCCGAGGAGACCGGCGCCGAGGTCGTGGCCGTCGCCGTCGACCTGGGCCAGGGCGGTGAGGACCTGGACACCATCCGCAAGCGGGCCCTGGACTGCGGCGCCGTCGAGGCCGTCGTCGCCGACGCGCGCGACGAGTTCGCCGAGCAGTACTGCCTGCCGGCGCTCCAGGCCAACGCCCTCTACATGGACCGCTACCCGCTGGTGTCGGCGCTGTCCCGGCCGGTGATCGTCAAGCACCTGGCCGAGGCCGCCAAGTACCACGGCGCGACCACCGTCGCCCACGGCTGCACCGGCAAGGGCAACGACCAGGTCCGGTTCGAGGTCGGCATCGGCGCCCTCGCGCCCGACCTCAAGGTCATCGCGCCGGTCCGCGACTACGCGTGGACCCGCGAGAAGGCCATCGCCTGGGCCGACGACCGGCACCTGCCGATCGACGTGACCAAGAAGTCGCCGTACTCGGTGGACCAGAACGTGTGGGGCCGCGCGGTGGAGACCGGGTTCCTGGAGGACATCTGGAACGCGCCCGTCGAGGACGTCTACTCCTACACGCAGAACCCGGCCGAGCCGCGGGACGCCGACGAGCTGGTCATCACCTTCGACAAGGGCGTGCCGGTGGCCATCGACGGCGAGACCGTCACCGTGCTGCAGGCGATCCAGGAGCTCAACCGCCGGGCGGGCGCGCAGGGCGTCGGCCGGCTGGACATGGTCGAGGACCGGCTCGTGGGCATCAAGTCCCGCGAGGTCTACGAGGCGCCGGGCGCCATCGCGCTGATCACCGCGCACCAGGAGCTGGAGAACGTCACGCTGGAGCGCGACCTCGCCCGGTTCAAGCGGCAGGTCGAGCAGCGCTGGGGCGAGCTGGTGTACGACGGCCTGTGGTTCTCGCCGCTCAAGTACGCCCTGGACAGCTTCATCGAGAACACCCAGCAGCACGTGACCGGCGAGGTCCGGCTCGTCCTGCACGGCGGCCGCGCGGTGGTCACCGGCCGGCGCAGCGAGGAGTCGCTCTACGACTTCAACCTCGCCACCTACGACGAGGGCGACAACTTCGACCAGTCCCTGGCCAAGGGCTTCGTGCAGCTGTGGGGCCTGCCGAGCAAGATCGCCGCGAAGCGGGACCTGGGCAGGTGAGTTCCCTGTGGGGCGGGCGGTTCGCCAGCGGGCCCGCGGACGCGATGGCGCTGCTGTCGGCGTCCACGCACTTCGACTGGCGACTCGCCCCCTATGACATCAGGGGTTCGCGCGCGCACGCCCGCGTGCTGCACCGCGCGGGCCTGCTGAGCCCCGACGAGCTGGACCGGATGCTCGCGGCGCTGGACGCCCTGGAGGCCGACGTGGCCTCCGGGGCGTTCACCCCCACCCTCGCCGACGAGGACGTCCACACCGCGCTGGAGCGCGGCCTGATCGAGCGCGCCGGACCCGAGCTGGGCGGCAAGCTGCGCGCCGGCCGGTCCCGCAACGACCAGGTCGCCACCCTGTTCCGCATGTGGCTGCGCGACGCGGCCCACCGGGTCTCCGAGGGCGTCCTCGACGTCGTGGACGCCCTCGCGGACCAGGCCGAGGCGCACCCCACCGCGGTCATGCCGGGCCGCACGCACCTGCAGTCCGCGCAGCCGGTGCTGCTCGCCCACCACCTCCTGGCGCACGGCCAGGCGCTGCTGCGCGACGTCGACCGCCTGCGCGACTGGGACGGGCGGGCCGCCGTCTCCCCGTACGGGTCGGGCGCGCTGGCCGGCTCGTCGCTCGGGCTCGACCCGGCGGCGGTGGCCGCGGAGCTGGGGTTCGACGCGCCGGTGGAGAACTCCATCGACGGCACGGCCTCGCGGGACTTCGCGGCGGAGATGGCGTTCGTGCTGGCCATGATCGGCGTCGACCTGTCCCGGATCGCCGAGGAGGTGATCATCTGGACCACGGCCGAGTTCCGCTTCGCCGTGCTGGACGACGCCTGGGCCACCGGCAGCTCGATCATGCCGCAGAAGAAGAACCCGGACGTCGCCGAGCTGACCCGCGGCAAGTCCGGCCGGCTGATCGGCAACCTCACCGGCCTGCTGGCGACGCTCAAGGCGCAGCCCCTGGCCTACAACCGGGACCTCCAGGAGGACAAGGAGCCGCTGTTCGACTCCGTCGAGCAGCTGGAGCTGCTGCTGCCAGCCCTGGCCGGGATGATCGCGACCACGCGCTTCGACACCGCGCGCATGGCCGAGGTCGCGCCGGCCGGGTTCACCCTGGCCACCGACATCGCCGAGTGGCTGGTGCGGCAGGGCGTGCCGTTCCGCGTCGCGCACGAGGCGGCGGGGGAGTGCGTGCGGGTGGCCGAGGCGCGCGGCGTCGGGCTGGCCGAGCTGACCGACGCCGAGTTCGCGGAGGTCTCGGCGCACCTCACCCCCGAGGTGCGTAGCGTGTTGACCGTGGAAGGTTCGATCGCGTCCCGCGACGCGCACGGCGGCACCGCGCCCGACCGGGTGGCCGAGCAGCTCGAGCGCCTGCGCGACAAGACCCGCCTGGCCCGCCGTGCGTAGGCAGCTCACCGAGCAGGAGCTGGCGGTCGACCCGGTGGACGCCGCGCGGCTCCTGCTCGGCTCGGTCGTCGAGAGCACCACCCCGGAGGGCGTGGTCGGCGTGCGCATCGTGGAGGTGGAGGCGTACCGGGGCGGCGACGACCCGGCGTCGCACTGCTACCGGGGCCGCACGCCGCGCAACGACGTCATGTTCGGCCCCGCGGGCCGGCTCTACGTCTACTTCGTCTACGGGATGCACTTCTGCGCCAACGTGGTCTCCCTGACCGACGGCGTGCCCGGCGCGGTGCTGCTGCGCGCCGGCGAGGTCGTCAGCGGCGAGGAGCTGGCCCGGGTGCGCCGGCCGTCGGCCCGCAGCCGCGCCGAGCTGGCCAAGGGGCCCGCCCGGCTGACCGGCGTGCTCGGCCTGGACCGGACGCACAACGGCACCGACCTCACCGCCCCGGACGCCTCGGTGCGCCTGCTGGCGGGCGACCCGGTGACCGACATCCGCACCGGTCCGCGCGTGGGCGTGGCGGTGGCGGTGGACGTGCCGTGGCGCTTCTGGATCGACTCGCCGGCCGTCAGCACCTACCGGCGCGGCACGCGACGCACCCGCGCGAGCTGACCCGACCGGTGCGTGCGCGGCCCGCGCACGCACCGGTCGGAACCGTTGAAGCCGTCGCGCGGGCGGCCGCAGAGGGCGGTGAGCCCTGGCGGAGCTGCCTGACCCCGGAGGAGGCCCGCCTGGCGGCCACGGCCCCACCCCGCACGGCACCCGGGGCAGCGCGAGGCCGTCGACGCCGCGCTGTGGCGCCGCACGGACCACCTGCGGCCCGTCAGCCTCGCGGTCATCGCCCACGCCACCGCCGCGCCCCGCCGCCGAGGGCGCGATCGGGCGGGGGTCGGGGTCGCGCCGACGACCCCCGCCCGGGACGCGGCTCCGCTAGACCTCGCCGAACACGTACGTGCCCGGCGCGTCCTCGTCGTCCCCGGCCCAGAACTCCACCCAGTGCCGGGCGAACTCGCCCTTGGAGATGTGCCCGTCCCCGTTGAGGTCCAGGTGGGCGAAGGCCCCGTCGGTCGCGGTCTCCCGGCCGGTCCACGCGCGGATCATCCGGCCGTACTCCTCGGCGGAGATCTCCCCGTCGCCGTCCTCGTCCACCGCCTCGAACATGGACTCCGCGGTCGCCACCACCAGGTCCAGCATGGTGCCGAGGTTGTCCAGCACGGACAGCAGCTCGTCGAGCGCGACCCGCTCGTCCCGGTCGTGGTCCGACGCCGCGAGCAGCGTCTCCCACCAGCCCACCATCAGCTCGCGCAGCCGCGCCTCACCGCCGTCGCCGCGGATCGCCGCCCACCGCTCGGTGAGCGCCTCGAAGTCCGACCGCTCCAGGTACCCGTCGTCGTTGGCGTCCATCGCTTGGAAGACGATGGCGCCCTTCCGCTTCTGCAAGTCGCTGGCCACCAGGCAAACCTGGCTGTTACCGGGCCGCACGACAATTGGCCACCGGGGCGATTTTTCCTCACCCGAGTGAATCTGGCGGTGACGGTGAGTAGCGCTAGCGCACGCTCCTGCGGTACCAGAGGCGCCGTTCGCCCGCCGGCAGCGCCACCCGCGTGATGACGTTGGTCAGCACCGCGCCCAGGACCAGCCACAGCACCGCGGCCAACCCGTCGTTGAGCAGCGTCCGCAACCCGACGTGCTCCGGCGTGAACAGGTCGCGCAGGCCCAGCGACACCCCGGCCGACCACGACTCGACCAGCCGCGCGAACCCGTTGGCCGGGTTGGCGCCCGCGATCACCAGGAAGATGTGCACCGCCAGCACGATGGCGAACAGCCAGCACACCAGGTCGATCACCGCGCACACCACCCGGACCGCGCGCACCCGGCCGTCGCCGCGCTCGACGACCTCCTCGCTCACCCTGGCGGGAGCCGGTTCGGTCGCCGGGCGTAACACCTCCGTGGGGCGGTCCACGGGACGTCGATCTCGATCGGGGTAGGTCATCGGCCGAGTCCTCTCAGCTAGGCAGCCCCCCGTGACCGGAACTCGCCCCGGGCTACCCGTCGGCGGCACCCGTCCAAACCGCTTTGACCAGGTAGGGGAGAATGGCCGGTCGTGAGTGAGCACATCCTCGACGAGCTGTCCTGGCGCGGCCTGATCGCGCAGTCCACCGACCTCGACGCCCTGCGGAAGGATCTCGACGCGGGACCGCTCACCCTCTACGCCGGGTTCGACCCGACCGCGCCCAGCCTGCACGCCGGCAACCTCGTGCCGCTGCTCATGCTGCGCCGCTTCCAGCGCGCCGGCCACCGGCCGATCGTCCTGGCGGGCGGGGCCACCGGCATGATCGGCGACCCCAGGGACAGCGCGGAGCGCTCGCTGAACGCGCTGGACACCGTCGCCGAGTGGGCCGGCCGCATCCGCGGCCAGCTGGAGCGCTTCGTGGAGTTCGACGACGGCCCCACCGGCGCCGTCGTGGTCAACAACCTGGACTGGACGGGCGGCTTGTCCGTGCTGGAGTTCCTCCGGGACGTCGGCAAGCACTTCTCCGTGAACGTGATGCTCGCGCGCGAGACCGTGAAGCGGCGCCTCGAGGGCGACGGCATGTCCTACACCGAGTTCAGCTACCTCCTGCTCCAGTCGCACGACTACCTCCGCCTCAGCCGCGAGTACGGCACGCGGCTCCAGGTGGGCGGCTCCGACCAGTGGGGCAACATCATCGGCGGCGTGGACCTGGTGCGGAAGGTCGACGGCAAGGCCGTGCACGCCCTGACCGCGCCGCTGGTCACCGACGCCGAGGGCCGGAAGTTCGGCAAGTCCACCGGCGGCGGCAACGTGTGGCTCGACCCGGCGATGACCTCGCCGTACGCCTGGTACCAGTACTTCGTGAACGTGGGCGACGCCGACGTGCTGCGGTACCTGCGGCTGTTCACGTTCCTGTCGCGGGAGGAGATCGCGGAGCTGGAGCGGCAGACCGCCGAGGCGCCGCACCTGCGCGCCGCGCAGAAGAAGCTGGCCGAGGAGTTCACCGACCTGGTGCACGGCGAGCGCGAGACCCGGCAGGTGATCGCCGCCAGCCAGGCGCTGTTCGGCCGGGGCGAGCTGCGCGAGCTGGACCTGTCGACGCTGGAGGCCGCGATGGCCGAGGCGCCGACCGGCGAGGTGCGGCTCGCGGACGCGCCGACGATCGTCGACCTGCTGGTCGGCTCCGGCCTGGCGGAGAGCAAGGGCGCGGCGCGGCGCACCGTGAAGGAGGGCGGCGCCTACGTGAACAACGCGAAGGTGACCGACGAGGAGTGGGTGCCCGCCAAGGAGGACCTGCTGCACGGGGCGTGGCTGGTGGTGCGCCGGGGCAAGCGCAACACGGCCGGCGTGCGGGTCCTGCTGTGATCGCGGTCACACTGTTGCGGGCAGACCGGGTCGGATAGCGTGGTGGCGAGTGCTGCACGGGCTGCTGACCTGCGGTTTCAGTCCGTGCGGCCATGCCGCGCCCCCGATTTGACCTCCGCTTCGGGTGCGTGTAACTTTCTCCCTGTCAGCGCGGAACGGGCCGGGAAGACCGGAACGGAGTGCGGCGGGTCACGAACCAAGCTCCCACCGAGTGTGGTAGAGTGGGTGACCGCGAAACGGGAAGACCCAGTCGAGGCTGTTCAGCAGCCGTTCCGACCAGGGCGTCTAGTTTCACTACAAAGCTTACTGAATGCACAAGCCTCGGATCGAGCCGCGTGAGCGGTGAGTGACGATGAGCGCGTGTTCCTTGAGAACTCAACAGCGTGCCGAATAGCCAGTAAATTGTATGAACCTCGTCAAGAGGTTTTCCTTTGAGATTGACTGGACAGCTGGCGATGTCACGGACCATATTCCGGTTCG
>Ga0196958_10000081_pt1 | contig 39023 bp, 41 predicted proteins | sample S1v_10metaG_FD_148654 | JGI IMG/M metagenome (GOLD analysis project Ga0196958, IMG submission 148654) | Soil microbial communities from Anza Borrego desert, Southern California, United States - S1+v_10 | ecosystem: Environmental > Terrestrial > Soil > Desert | place: USA: California | collected... | reverse complement strand
CCGCCGCACTCGGGCTCGCCACCAACGGCCTGAACCTGCGGATCGCGCAGAACCAGCTGGCCTCCGCGCAGGAGCAGCTCACCGAGTTGCAGAAGTCCGGCACCGCGTCGGCGCTGGAGCTGGACCAAGCGAACCTGACCGTCGAGCAGTCCATGATCAGCGTCATCAACGCCGCCGGGCAGGAAGCGTTGGCGCACTTCCAGAACAAGGACTCCGTCGACGCGCAGACCGCCGCGGTGAACGCGTCCAACGGCGCCGCGCTGGAGCTGGCCGCGTCGATGAGCGGGCCTCTGCCGCAGGCGCTGCGCACGGTCATCGCGAACATGGACGACTCGTCCCTCTCCGCGCTTGGCGCAACTCGCTCGATCAACTCGACCGGCCACGCCGTGATCGCCTTGCCGGGCGGGAAGACCATCACGCTCGACGCACGAGACTTGGCGTCGGGGGTGATCGACGACCTGAACAGGAAGCAGCTCAGCGCGAAGACTCTCTACATCGACCTCGTGACGCGCGCGGACTCGAAGGTCGCGGAGGACTGGCTGACTGGCGGCCGGAACAAGGGCGGGTGGATCCCGGGCAGTGGACCGGACGAGGACAGCAAGCTCACGCCGACGACACCGGGCGAGTTCATCGTCACGCGCCGGGCCGCGCAGAAGTGGGGCCCCTGGCTCGAAGCGATCAACGCTGCGGCCGGTGGGGACGTGCGGATGCCTGAGTCGATGCTGACCGCGATCCCGACCGCGCGCCTGCCCATCCCGGACACCGCGGCGAGCATGGGCCGCGTGCCCGCGCTGTCCGGTGCGGCGGGTGCGCCGACGGGTGGTGGCCGGTCGATCCACATCGGCGCGATCCACCTGCACGAGGTGCGAAACCTGCCGACGGTCCGGCAACTGCGCGACGGACTGCACGACGTGGAGGTGCGGTATGGCGCGTGAGGTGGTATGGCACCCGCCCGCGCACACCGGTGTCGAGCCGCTCGTACTCACCGACCAGGCCGCCGGCCTGCGCATCGAGAAGGGCAGCAGAGGGCTAGGGCTGGTGCAGTTCGAGACGGTGCAGGACGACTCCCCATGGTCCGACGGGTCCACGGTGGAGGACGTGTACGCGCTACCCCGCCAGCCCATGCTGCCGATGATGGTCTGGGGCGCCGACCGCGCCGAGTTTCTGTCGCGGCTGCGGACGCTGTCGGCGGCGCTGGTGCCGCGCGACGGCGGCGGCCGAGCGGTCCCCGGTGAGCTGGAGCTCGCGCAGCACGACGGCCGAAGGTTCCGGCTCCAGGCGCACTACCTCGGTGGCCTGCCGGATGAAGAGACCACGGACCTCGGCGGCGATACGAACTGGTGCCGCTTCCAGTTGCAGTTGCTCGCGCCGGACCCGTTCTGGTATGCGCCCGAGCCGACCGTGCTCAGCTGGACGTTCGCCGACCCGGTGCCGTTCCTTGGCAACCCGTTCCTGCCGCTGAGGATCAGCCCGTCGCAGACCATCGGCGACGTCGCCATCCTCAACCCCGGCACGGCGCCCGCGCTCGGCATGTGGCGGATCACCGGGCCCGGCAACAACGTGGTCCTGGCCAACCTCGACAGCGGAGAGCAGATCCAGATCACGGGGACCATCCCGGACGGCGAGCAGCTGGTCGTCGTCACGGACCCGCTGGCGCCCAGCATCACGCTCCAGCCGTCCGGGGTGGACTGGTGGGACAAGGTCGCTGACGGCCCGGTGCTGTGGGCAATCCCGCCCGGCACCACCTCGGCGTCGCTGACGCTGTCCGGCGCGGCCTCAGGGAGCCGGGTTGTGCTGGAGTTCCGGCCCAGGTTCGGTGCGCCGTGGTGACCCAGCGCCCGCCCGTCGCCTACCCGATCTCCCCGACCGGTGCCCGCCGCGCGCCGATCCCGTACCGCACGGCGACGCTCGTGCCGCGGTACAACGCCGTCGGGCGCTGGTCGCTGACGACCCGGCTGACGGAGGCGGTGCTGCCGCTGCTGTCGGGCGGCTGGCGCATCGCCTGGGACGGCGCGCCGGAGCCGGACTACGGCGGGCACGTCGACTACGTGCGGCTGGAGATCAGCACGGGCAGCGACGGCAAACGGCTGCTGCTGGTGACGCTGTCCGGGCCCGACAACATGGCGGTGCTCGCCGAGCGGCTGGCCTACCCGGATCCGACGCAGCCCGTGACGAACCAGGCCGCGCAGGCGTACGACGTGCGCTCGGCAGCGAAGGCCAGCACGGTGATCCTCCAGTACACCCAGCGCAACGCCGGACACCTCGCGATCAGCGGGCGCCCGACGCCGAACTTCAACTCGAACATCACCGACCCGCTCATCGGGCCCTCCGCGAAGGGCAAGGCAAGGTTCGACCCGCTGCTCGACCTCGTCGGCTCGATCGCGACCACCGCCGGGCTGCGCATCGCGGTCCCCAGCACGACGCTCGGCGCCCGCACGCTCGCCATCACCCCGTGCGTCGACCGCACGGCGTCCGCCCGGTTCTCGATCGCGCTGCGCACCCTCAAGGGCCTGACGTACGAGCTGCGGGCGCCGACCGGCACGTACGTCGTCGCGGGCGGGCGCGGCGAGGAGGACAGCAGGGATTTCCGGGCCGCGAACAACGCCGCCGCCGCCTCGGCCTGGCGCAGGGTCGAGACGTTCACCGACGCCCGCACGTCGGCCGCGGCGGGCACCGACGGCGGCGCCGAGCTTCAGGCCGCCGCCGACCAGCGACTCGCGGAGACCGGTCCGGCCGAGACGGTAGACCTGGTGCCGCTGGAGACCAGCCGACTCCGGTACGGGGTGGACTACCAGCTCGGCGACACCGTCACCGGGGAGGTCGGGATGGGCACGGGGCTGTCGGTGGCGGCGACCGTGCAGGAGGTGGAGATCACGATCGGCCGGGCTCCGGGTCGTCCGCTGGTGCGGGTGGAGCCGCGCGCGTCGACGTTGGCGGTGCGCGGCCGGTTGGCGACGGACAGGGCGCTGCTCGACCTGATCGCTCGCGTGTCCCGCCTCGAACGCGCCCAGTGACACCCGGCCAGCACCGTTGAGGCGTGGCGGAGAGCAGCTACCCGTACGACGCGGGCTCGGGCATCGCGGTCGATGAGGCCAAGTGGCGGGCGATGGCGGGCCGCTGGCTGCCGTCCGGTGTGCTCGGCGCGTCCTCACGCGACACCAACGACACCAGCCTGAAGCCCTCTCTCGGCTCGGGCGGTGCCGGGCCGACCTGGCAGATGGCTGCTGGCGAGGCGTGGCTGTCCGGCATCAAGTACACCAGCGACAGCACGCTGACGAAGACCGGCTCGGCGAACACCAACTCGCAGCCGCGCATCGACCGGCTGACGCTGCGGCTCGACACGGACACCAACACGTGCACGGCCTACATCGTGCAGGGCACCCCGTCCGCCACGCCGGTCACGCCGACCCTGCCGGACACGGCGACGCTGATCCACATGCCGATCGCGCGCGCCACCTGCCCCGGGTCGGCCAGTGCCCAGAACTACAGCAACATGGTCGACGAGAGGTGCTTCGTCGGCGGCCGGATCATCTACGGCCCCAGCACGACGCAGGGCACCGCCCTCACCCCTGGCGGCGCGTCCGTCCAGGCCGGCGACATCTGGGTGCAGACCGACACCGGCCGCATCCTCATCTACAAGGGCACCGGCCTTGGCTGGAGAGGACTCCGCGCCGAGAACGTCAACGGCGTGCCGCTCGCCTCCACGGGCACCTACAGCGCGGCGGCGAACGCCCAGGCCACGTACGCCAAGCTCGACATGCCGGCCATGCCCTACCCGTACGAGATCCGGTTCTCCGCGCACCTCCAGCTCGGCGGGCTCGCCAACGGCGCGTTCACGTTCATGATGATCCGCGAGACCAACCAGACCAACGGGGCAATCCAGGCCCAGACGACGGAGGTCGCGCGCGGCGGCCTGCTCGACACCCCGGTGTCCCTGCCCTCCAGCCGGGCCATCGCGGTGCCGACCGGGGCGGCGCGCACGTGGTGGTTGACCGTCACCCCGTCCGCCGCCTGCGCCTGGGTCTGGGACGACCCGGGCAACTGGGTCTCGGCGACGATCACGCCGACGCTGTAGCAGCACGCGGGCTAGTCCTCGCCGCGGGCAGTCAACCGGCGCAGGTCACGCCGCAGCTTATCGAGGTCCCAGCGCCCGTGACCGCCTGCAGTGACGACCTCGGGCTCGACCAGGCCAGCACGCCACCAACGCGCCAAGGTGACTCGGTCGATGCCGAGAGCGCGGGCGGCTTCGCCGGTCGAGATGAGCCTCGGGCGGTCAGTCACCCGTTCACTCTGACGGACGAATCGCCTCGGATCATCGCAGGTGACGCGCTTGTCACGATCGCCTCGCCTGCTCAGGTTAGACTCGTGTGCATCGTTTGACTCGTTCTCGCCGGCCGGGGTCGCCCCTCGGCCCCGGCCGGCACCCCGAGGAGGCTGTCGTGCAGATCGCCCCGCCCGAGCAGCTGGCCGCCATCGAGCAGGCCATGGCACTGGCCGTGACCGAACTTGAGGCCCACCTCGTCGACCAGGATGTCGACGGCGCCAACGACTACTGCGACGCCGTGCTCCTCCAGGTCGGCCGGTGGGCGCACGACGAGCTGCTGCGCCGCATCGGGGCGCGCCGTGGCCAGCCGCACTGGCGTACTTACCGGTAACTAAGGGTAGATTCCACCCGGATGGGACATAACTCTGTGACATGGCCCTTCGTTATCACCCGTATGGGTGACTGCGGGGAGCAGATCCAGTATGGCCGGCCCACCAGGTGGTGCACGGCCCGATGACCCATGCCATCGTCTGGTGGCATTGGCTCGATGATCGCGCCAGCCACGCATTCGTCACCACCCACGGGCCCCGCCTCATGACGCAGTGCGGGTACACCCCGTTCGCGTGGCGGGTGGATCGCGTCGACCGAGGCCCACGCTGCCTGGCCTGCCGGATAGCGGTGGAGAACAAGCGCTAGGCGTCGCGCTTGGCGCGGCGCGCCTGGTAACTGAGCAGCGCCATCCGCCGGTAGTGCGCGGCGCGCGCGCTGTCCGCCGCAGCCGCCCGCTGCTGCGGCGTCATGACGCTGTCCGGGTCGACCAACCGCTCGAACCGAGCCGCCGCCGCGCACCGCGCCGGAGCGGTCCGGCGCGTGCGGTCGGCAGTCCGAGCCCACGACGTGTGAGCGGCGATCCGGGCCTGGGTGGTGCGCTGCACGGGGTCCATGACCTGAGCACAGCGCACCGCTGTCACCTCAGACCCGGTCGCCGCGGGACAACGACTGGGCGCGCCGGCGAGCTCTGCGCGCACCGTTCGCCGAGCCGTACCAGCGGACCATCTTCGATCCGCGGGTCCAGCCGCCCAGCCACTCCACGTCCCCCTCTGTGGCCCCGTTCTCCAGCATGTCGTCCGCCCAGGTGTGGCGGAGCTGGTGCGGGTGGCGATGCCCCAGCCCGGCTTGCGCGCACCGGTTGACGAACATCTTGTAGAGCCCGTGCCCGGTCATCCGGATTTCGCCCGACGGGGTGGGTCGGTACGCCTGCACCAGCGCCGGCCGGTCGGCGTACGGGCGCCGTGCGCGGGCGCGCAGGTAGCGGCGAGCGGCCAACGCGGTCTTCGTCCCGATCGGGACGATGCGGGTGCCGGTCTTGCCGCGGACGGTCACCTCTTGGCGGGTGAGGTCGAGGTCGTCCATGTTCGTTGAGACCACCTCACCGCGGCGGACGCCGGCGTCGAGCATGATCCGGATGATGAACTCGTCGCGCAGGTCCGCGAACGAGCGGCCCTTGCAGGTCTTGAGCAGGGCAGCGAGTTCGTCGTCGGTGATGGTCGCGGGCGGCTCCTGCCGAGGGCTGGGCATGTCGAGGTTCGCGGCCGGGTTGGCGGTGAGGCCGCTGTCCGGCTGAGCGGACAGGTAGGCCAGCCACTGGCGCACGGCGAGCAAGCGGAGGCGCCGGGATGCGGGGGCCATGTGCTTGACCTCGTCCATGTGGGTGGCCCAGAGGTGGAGGTGGCGTGGGGTGATGTCGCGAGGCTGGGTGCAGGCGGGGTAGTGCTCCGCCAGCCAGCCCGTGAACTGGCGGACGCCGAGGAGGTAGTCGATGCGGGTCTTGGGGCTGCGCTTGCCGGCGCGGAGGACGAGGTCCCACTCGTCGCGCCAGTCCTCGAACTCTGTTGTCACGGGAGTTATCTCCACTCGGTGCTCTGTGCTGATGGTCACGGCCAGAGGACACAGCGCGGGTGTCACCGGAAACCGCAGGTCACCGCCTGGAATAGGGCACCCGAAGGGCTTGTCCAGGCGGTTCCCCAAGGAGCCCTAACCGCCAGCTAGCATCCAGCCCATGCCCCAGGACCGTGAGCGCCCCGACGCCTGCCCCGGCGCGGTCGACGTGCACCGGGCGGCCGACGGCGGGCTGGCCCGCGTCCGGGTGCCCGGCGGCACGCTGTCGGCGGCCCGGTTCGACGCCGTGCGCACCGCCGCGCTGGAGCTGGGCGACGGGTGGATCGAGCTGACCTCGCGGGCGAACCTGCAGATCAGGGGCCTGGCACCGGGTGCGGAGCACGAGCTGGGGGTGCGCCTGCGGGAGGCCGGCCTGCTGCCCTCGCGCACCCACGAGCGGGTGCGCAACATCGTGGCCGCGCCGCTGGAGGACAACCAGGCCCTGGTCGACGAGGTCGACCGGGCGCTGTGCCGGGTTCCCGAACTGTCCGAGCTGCCGGGCCGGTTCCTGGTCACGGTGGGCGCGGCGGTCGCCGGCCTGGGCGGCGACGTCGGGCTGGTCGGGGACGCGCTGCTGCTGGCGGGCCGGGACACCGGGCTGCGGGTGGCCGACCCGGTGGCCGCGGTGGTGCGGGCGGCCCGGCTGTTCCAGCGGCTGCGCGGCCCCGCGTGGCGGCTGTCCGAAGTGGACGGCGGTGTGCGGGAGATCACCGCCGCGCTGGGCGTCGCGGGTCCGCCGGCGCTGGACATCGCTGTGACTCCGGTCGCACCGGGCCCGGTGGGCGACCGGGTGGTGGCCGGGGTGCCGCTGGGCCGGCTGGACGCCCGCCTGCTGGCCGGGACGCCGGTGCGGGTCACGCCGTGGCGCAGCCTGGTGCTGCCGGCGGGCGCGGACACCTCCGGCCTGTTCACCGACCCGGCCTCGCCGTGGCACGGGGTGAGCGCGTGCACCGGCCGGCCGGGGTGCGCCAAGTCGCTGGCGGACGTGCGGGCCGACGCGGCACGGTGGATCGGAGCACCGCACGACGGCCCGGTGCACTGGTCGGGCTGCGCGCGGCGGTGCGGTCGCCCGGCGGGCGACGTGGTGGAGTTCGTCGCGACCGGGCACGGGTACGAGGAGATCAGGTGACCAGCTACATCAAGGACGGGGCGGAGATCTACCGCCGGTCGTTCGCCACCATCCGCGCGGAGGCCGACCTGGGCGGGCTGCCCGCCGACGTCGCGCGCGTCGCGGTGCGGATGATCCACGCCTGCGGCATGGTCGACCTGGTCCGGGACATCGCCTGCTCCCCCGGCGTCGTGTCGGCGGCGCGGGCCGCGCTGGAGGCGGGCGCGCCCGTCCTGTGCGACGCGCAGATGGTCGCCTCCGGGGTGACCCGCCGCCGGCTGCCGCGGGACAACGAGGTGCTGTGCGCGCTGGGCGACCCGCGGGTCCCCGAACTCGCCGCGAAGCTGGGCAACACCCGCAGCGCCGCCGCCCTGGAGCTGTGGGGCGACCGGCTGGGCGGCGCGGTGGTCGCCATCGGCAACGCCCCGACCGCCCTGTTCCACCTGCTCGACCTCGTCGCGGCGGGCGCGCCCCGCCCGGCGGCCGTGCTGGGCATCCCGGTCGGCTTCATCGGCGCGGCCGAGTCCAAGCAGGCGCTGGCCGACAGCGACCTGGAGCACCTGGTCGTGCACGGGCGGCGCGGTGGCAGCGCCATGGCCGCGGCGGCCGTCAACGCGATCGCGAGCGAGGAAGAATGACCGGCAGGCTGTACGGCGTGGGGGTGGGTCCGGGCGACCCGGAACTGGTGACGGTCAAGGCGGCCCGCCTGATCGGCGAGGCCGACGTCGTGGTCTACCACAGCGCCCGGCACGGCCGCAGCGTCGCGCGCGCGATCGCCGAGCCCTACCTGCGCGGCGACCAGGTGGAGGAGCAGCTGGTCTACCCGGTGACGACCGAGGACTCCCCCGACTACCAGGGCGAGATCGACGCGTTCTACGCCGAGTGCGCCGAACGGCTGGCCGCGCACCTGGACGCCGGCCGCACGGTGGTGGTGCTGGCCGCCGGCGACCCGTTCTTCTACGGCTCGTACATGCACCTGCACAAGCGCCTCGCCGACCGCTACCCCGCCGAGGTCGTGCCGGGGGTCACGTCGGTCAGCGCCGGGGCGGCCGTGCTCGGCAAGCCGCTGGTGGAGCGGGACGAGGTGCTGACCGTGCTGCCGGGGACGCTGCCGGTGGACGTGCTGGCCGAGCACCTGGCGGCGGGCGACCCGGTGGCGGTCGTGAAGCTGGGCCGCACCTTCCCGCGCGTGCGGGAGGCGCTGGAGCGCGCCGGGCGGCTGGACCAGGCGTGGTACGTGGAGCGCGCCACCACGGGCGGGCAGCGCACCGCGCCGCTGTCCGAAGTGGACGCCGACGGCGTGCCGTACTTCTCGCTGGCCCTGCTGCCCAGCCGGGCCGACGCGCGGCCGGCGCCGGACGGGGCCGCCGGGCCGGGCGAGGTCGTCGTCGTGGGGCTCGGGCCGGCCGGTCCGCGGTGGCTGACCCCCGAGGCGCGCCGGGCGCTCGCCGAGGCCGACGACCTGGTGGGCTACGTCACCTACCTGGACCGCGTCACCACCGCCCCGCGGCAGCGCAGGCACGCCTCGGACAACAAGGTCGAGTCCGAGCGGGCGGCGTTCGCGCTGGACCTGGCCAGGCGCGGCCGGCGGGTCGCCGTGGTCTCCTCGGGCGACCCCGGGGTGTTCGCGATGGCCAGCGCCGTGCTGGAGGTCGCCGCCGAGGAGCAGTTCGCGGACGTCCCGGTGCGCGTGCTGCCCGGCCTGACCGCCGCGCACGCCGTGGCCAGCCGGGCGGGCGCGCCGCTCGGGCACGACTACTGCGTGGTGTCGCTGTCGGACCGGCTCAAGCCGTGGGACGTCATCGCCGGGCGGCTGGCCGCCGCCGCCGCGGCGGACCTGGTGCTGGCGATCTACAACCCGGCGTCGCGCAGCCGCACCTGGCAGGTGGCCGCGGCCCGGGACCTGCTGCTGGAGCACCGGTCGCCGGACACGCCGGTGGTGATCGGCCGGGACGTCGGCGGGCCGGAGGAGACCGTCCGGGTGGTGCGGCTGGCCGACCTCGACCCGAACGACGTCGACATGCGCTGCCTGCTGCTGATCGGCTCGTCGCAGACCCGCCGCACCGACCGGGGCGCGGTGTTCACGCCCCGGCGCTACCCGTCCTGAGCCAGTCCAGCGCCGCGTCGACGGTCGCGACCGTCGGCGCGGCGGGCGCGGGCGGGCGGCGCACCAGCACCACCGGCAGGCCCAGCAGGCGGGCGGCGTCGAGCTTGGCGGCGGTCATCGAGCCGCCGCTGTCCTTGGTCACCAGGACCTCCACGGCGTGCCGGCGCATCAGCGCCACCTCGCCGTCGAGGGTGTAGGGCCCGCGGTCGAGGACGACTTCCAGCGCGGTGGCGCCCTCGGGCGGGTCGACGGTGCGCGCCACGCCGCGCGCGAACGCGCCCAGCCCCTGCCGCCCGGTGGTGACCAGCGCGCGCCGCCCGCCGACCACCGCCGCCGCCTCGGCGATCGAGTCGACCCACGTCCAGCGGTCGCCCTCCCGCTCTGTCCAGCCGGGGCGGCGCAGCACCAGCAGCGGCACGCCCGCCGCGGCGGTCGCGGCGAGGGCGTTGGCCGTGATGCGGTCGGCGAACGGGTGCGTGGCGTCGACCACGGCGTCGACCCGCTCCGCCCGCAGGTAGGCGACCAGGCCGTCGACCCCGCCGAAGCCGCCGACCCGGACCTCGCCCTCGGGCAGCCGGGGCGAGCTGACGCGCCCGGCCAGCGACGAGACCACCCGCGCCGCGCCGAGCGCCCGCCGGGCCAGCTCGCGCGCCTCGCCGGTGCCGCCCAGCACCAGCACGGTCCTCCCCTGCCCGGTCCTCCCCGGCGCGGTCACGACCGGCAGCGGGCCGTCGAGTAGAGGTGGCTGTCGAGGAAGTCCTGGGCGGTCAGGACGGCCCCGACGACGATCACCGCCGTCCGCTTCACCCCCGCCGCCGCGACCTGGTCGGAGATCGTGGCGAGCGTGCCGCGCAGCACCAGCTCGTCCGGTCGGCTCGCGTAGGCGACGACGGCCACCGGGCAGTCGGGCCCGTAGTTGGGCGTCAGCTCCGCCACGACCTCGGAGATCCGCTGCACGGCCAGGTGCAGCACCAGCGTGGAGCGGGACCGGCCCAGCGCCGCCAGGTCCTCGCCGGGCGGCATGGGGGTGGCGCGGGCCGCGGTCCGGGTCAGCACGACGGTCTGGCCGACGCCGGGGACGGTCAGCTCCCGGCGCAGCGCCGCCGCCGCCGCCGCGAACGCCGGCACACCGGGTGTCACGTCGTAGGGGATGCCCAGCGCGTCCAGCCGGCGCATCTGCTCGGCCATCGCGCTGAACACCGAGGGGTCGCCGGAGTGCAGCCGCGCCACGTCCGCGCCGGCCGCGTGGGCGGCGGCCAGCTCGTCGGTGATCCGGTCGAGGTCGAGGTTGGCGGTGTCGACCAGCCGCGCGCCCTCCGGGCAGTGCGCCAGGACCTCGGTGGGCACCAGCGCGCCCGCGTACAGGCACACCGGGGAGGTCTCCAGCAGGCGCACCGCCCGCACGGTCAGCAGGTCGGCCGCGCCCGGCCCCGCGCCGATGAAGTGCACGGTCACTGGTCTTCCTCCGCTGCGGTGTCGGTCCCGGTCACTGCCCGCCCCTTCGTCACGGCCCAGGTGGTCACCGGCATGTGGGTGCGCCAGCCGGTGAACCCGCCCACGGGCTTGTCCCGGCTGACCGAGAGCCGGGTGAGCGAGCCGCCCAGCACGCCGCGCCACCGGGCGAGCACGGCCTCGGACTCCAGGGTGACGGCGTTGGCCACCAGCCGGCCACCCGGCCGCAGCGCCGCCCAGCAGCGCTCGACCACGCCGGGCGCGGTCAGCCCGCCGCCGATGAACACCGCGTCCGGCGTCGGCAGGTCCAGCGCGCCGGGGACCGCCCCGACGACGACCTCGACGCCGGGCACGCCCAGCGCGGCGGCGTTGCGGCCGATCCGGGCGGCGCGGGCGGCGTCGCGCTCGACGGCGATCGCCCGGCACGCCGGGTGCGTGCGCGACCACTCGACCGAGATGCTGCCCGAGCCCGCGCCCACGTCCCACAGCAGCTCGCCGGGCCGCGGCCCCAGCAGCGCCAGCGCCACCGCCCGCACCTCGCGCTTGGTGAGCTGGCCGTCGTGCTCGAAGGCGTCGTCGGGCAGGCCGGGGACCAGCGGGTGCCCGCCCTCCGCGCACTCCACCGCCAGCACGTGCAGCGGGTCGGCGTCGGCGAGGTCGTGGTGCACGCGCTCGTCGGGGCCGCCCAGCCGCTCCAGCACGGTCAGGCGGGCGTCGCCGGTCAGCGCGGCGACCTCGGCGGGCGACCCGCCCAGCACCAGGACCCGCCGGCCGGGGTGCAGGTGCGGCACCAGCAGTGACGCCGGCCTGCCCACCAGGCTCACCACGTCCACCGAGTCCAGCGCCCACCCGAGCCGGGCGCAGGCCAGCGACACCGACGAGGGGTGCGGCACCACGCGCACGGCGTCGGCCCCGAGCAGCCGCACGAGGGTGGAGCCGATGCCGTGGAACATCGGGTCGCCGCTGGCCAGCACGCACACGCGGCGGCCGGCGTGCGCGGCCAGCAGGCCCGGCAGCGCCGGGACCAGCGGCGAGGGCCACGCCACCCGCTCGGCCCCGCCCGGGACCAGGGCGAGCTGGCGGGCGCTGCCCAGCAGGACGTCGGCGGCGGCGACCTCGCGGCGGGCCGCGTCCGACAGGCCCTCCCAGCCGTCCGCGCCGATGCCGACGACGGCGATCACGTCGTGCGCGCCGCCCTGGCCGGCACCGCCCTGGTCAGCGCTGTTCACGCCGGCACTGCTCATGTCAGCGCTGCTCACGCCCGCGCCACCCACCCGCTCACGGCCGCTCACACCGTGCCCAGCACGCGCGTGACGGCGATCTCGATCACGACCCGCTCCGGGTTGGGGCGCGGCTGCCGGTAGCGCCGCGCGTACCGGCGCTCGGCGTCGGCCACCTCGTCCACCTCCTGCCGGATCACCGCGCGCCCCTCCAGGGTCGACCACCGCGCACCGTCCACCTGGCACACCGCGACCCGGGCGCCGTCCGGTCCGGCGGCGAGCACCTGGCGCACCTTGTGCGAACCGCGGGAGGCGATGACCCGTGCGGTGGCCGACTCCACGTCCAGCGTGACGCCCACCGGCACGACGTGGGGCGTGCCGTCGGCGCGCAGGGTGGTCAGCGTGCACAGGTGGCGCTCGGTCCAGAACGCCCGGAAGTCCTCGCCCTTGGCAGACAGCATGGGTGCATCATGCGGCACGACCGCGCCGCGGTCGAAAACGCGCCGCGCGGTTCGGCCGCCTCCGGCCGGGAACGCCGGTCCGGGCGGGCGCCGGTTCAGGGACGCCGGTCCCGGGTCACCGGTTCAGGGGCGCCGGTCCGGGGCAGGCCGCTTCGGGAAGCCGTCGGGTCGGCGACGGGGCCGCTTCGGGAAGCCGGGGGGTTCGCGGAGCCGCCCGCTCAGCCGCCCGCTCAGCCGCCCGCTCAGCCGCCCGCTCAGCCGCCCGCTCAGCCGCGCAGCGGGCGCAGCGCCGCCGCGACGAGGGCCACCGCCTCGGCCTTCGTGGACGCGTGCGGCGAGAGCCGGACCCGACCCGACCGCGCGGTCGCCGTCACACCGGCCCGCGCCAGCGCCCGGCCCACCACCTGCGCCGGCACGCCGGGCAGCGTGAACGACAGGATGCCCGCCCGCCGCGCCCACGGGGCCGCCACGGTCCCGCCCGCCGACCGCACCGCCTCCGCCAGCTCGTCGGACCGCTCGACGATCCGCTCGTGCAGCGCGGGGACGCCGGCCGACTCGACCAGCTCCAGCGCCGTCGCGAGCGCGCCCGCCGCGATCGGGTTCGGGTTGGTGACCGACCACGCCGCCGCGCCGGGCGCCACCGGGTGCGGCGCCCCGTCGAACACGCCGGGGTCCACCACGCCGGTCCAGCCGGACAGCACCGGGCTCAGGCGGTCCAGGGCCCGGTCCGACAGCGCCGCGAAGCCGGTCGACCACCCGGCGCGCAGCCACTTCTGGCCGCCGACGACCACGACGTCGGCCGCGGACCACGGCTCGTCCAGCACGCCGAACCCCTGGATGCCGTCGACCACCAGCAGCCGGTCGCCGACCACCTCGCGCAGGGCCGCCAGGTCAGCGCGGTACCCGGTGTGGAAGTCCACGGCGCTCACCGACACCGCCGTGACCTCGTCGGACAGCGCGTCGCGCACCGATTCGGGCGTCACCGGACCGGGCCGCAGCCACCGCACCCGCGCGCGGCCGGCCCGCACCCACGGGTAGGTGTTCGCCGGGAACTCGGCCGGCGACACCGCGACCTCCCCGGCGAGCCCCAGCGCCACCCCGAACAGCCCCGTGCTGGTGTTCGGCAGCAGCACGACGTTCCCGGCGCCCGCACCGCACAGCCGGGCGGCGGCGGCCTCGGCCCGCGCCTCCTGCCGCATCAGGTCGTCCACGGTGGACGGCCCGGCGGTCATCGCCCGCTCCGCCAACCGCGCGGTCAGCTCCACCACGGCGTGCGCGGGCGGCCCGAACCGGGCGAAGTCGAGGTAGCCCACCGGCTCGCGGAACTGGGCCAGGTAGGACGGCGGGATGCTCGTGACCACCTGTGACACCTTCACGAAAGACTGACCGTGCGCGCTGCAAACTACACCCGTACGGGTTGCCATACATCACTCAAATGGAATGCTTCGGGTGTCCCGTTCGTTGAACGGGGTAACCGGGGGCCGCAAACCCCCCACCAGTCGAGCGAGGAGTACCTATGGCCACGGTGGAGCTGACCACGGAGAACTTCGACGAGGTGGTCGGCGGCTCCGACATGGTCCTGGTCGACTTCTGGGCGGCCTGGTGCGCGCCGTGCCTGCGGTTCGCGCCGGTCTACGAGAAGTCCTCGCAGAAGCACACCGACATCGTGTTCGGCAAGGTCGACACCGAGGACCAGCAGCAGCTGGCCGCCGCTTTCCAGATCCGGTCGATCCCGACCCTGATGATCGTGCGCGACGGCGTGGTGCTCTACGCCCAGCCGGGCGCGCTGCCCGAGGCGGCCCTGGAGGACCTGATCGACCAGGCCCGCAAGGTCGACATGGACGAGGTGCACAAGCAGGTCGCCGAGCAGCAAGCCTGACCGGCGAGCCCGAGGGGCGCCGACCGCGCGCGGTCGGCGCCCCTCGGCGTCCCGGGCCCGGCGGACGGGGTCAGGCCAGGCTCCCGGGCAGCCCGAACGGCCGGAAGTGCTCCGCGCCCACGAACGACGTGATCGCGGAGATCAGCCCGTCCCGCAGGGTCAGCACGTTCACCGACCACGCCAGGTGCGCGCCGGCCGCCCCATCCCACAGGTAGCAGCCCACGGCCGGCTGCCCGTTCGCGCTCAGCGGCAGGTGCCGCCACGCGCCGCACGAGGTCAGCGGCACCCGCACCGCGAAGTCCATCGCCGCCTCCCGCCCCGCGTACCAGCCGGTCATCGGCGGCATCGACCAGGTCACGTCCTCGGTGAGCAGCGCGACCAGGGCGTCCGCGTCACCGCGTTCCAGCGCCGTCGCGAACCCGGTGACGACCTCCCGCAGCCGCACGTCGTCGATCTTGCGCAGGGCCTGCTGCTGGGAGACCGCCGGCACCTTCCGCGCCACGACCCGCCGGGCCCGCGCCAGGGCCGAGTTCACCGAGGTGGTGGAGGTGCCCATGATCCCCGCGATCTCCGCGACGGCGAAGCCCAGCACCTCGAACAGCAGCAGCGCCGCGCGCTGGTTGCCCGGCAGGTGCTGCAGCGCGGCGACGAACGCCAGCTCCACCGCCTCGCGCTGCTCGTACCGCGCGCCCGGCCCGGCCGGCGCGGCGGCCAGGCCCGCGTCCGGGTAGGGGCCGAGCCAGGCCACGTCCGCGCCCTGCCCGCCGCCGGACCCGGCCCCGTCGCCGGACGGCCCGAGGTCCATCGGCAGCGCCCGCCTGCCCCGGTGCCGCACGGCGTCCAGGCAGGTCCGCGTGGCCACCGAGTAGAGCCACGACCGCAGCGAGCCGCGCCCCTCGAACCGCCCCAGCCCCCGCCACGCCCGCAGCAGGGCCTCCTGCAGCGCGTCGTCGGCGTCGTGGGTCGACCCGAGCATCCGGTAGCAGTGCGCGTGCAGCTCGCGACGCAGCGGCTCCACCAGGCGGGTGAACGCGGCGTCGTCCCCGGCGCGCGCCAGGTCCAGTTCGGCGTCCGGTTCGGGCGGGGCGGGAAAAACTTCGCTCACGACCGACGATTCTGCCCCGCGGCGGGAGTCACCACTGCGAACGGCCATCGACGACACCTGGAGGCTCCCATGAGCAGCACGCACACCGTCACCGTCGGCACCCTGAGGGTGGACGACGCGTCACTGCACTACGAGGTTCGCGGCCAAGGCCCGCTGGTGGTGCTGGTCGGCGCGCCGATGGACGCCCGGTCGTTCGAGCCGCTGGCCAACCTGCTGGCCGCCGACCACACCGTGCTCACCACGGACCCGCGCGGCATCAACCGCAGCCCGGTGGACGACCGCGAGCGCGACTCGACCCCGGAGCAGCGCGCCGACGACCTGTTCCGGCTCATCGGGCACGTGGCCGCCGGCCCGGCGGCGGTGCTCGGCTCCAGCGGCGGCGCGGTCAGCGCCCTGGCCCTCGCGCAGGCGCACCCCGAGGTCGTGCGCACGGCCATCGCCCACGAGCCGCCGCTCGCCGAACTGCTGGAGGACCGCGAGGAACTGCGGGCGCGGACCGAGGAGATCATCGCCACCTACGAGGCCGGCGACCCGGTGGGCGCGTTCCGGAAGTTCCTGGAGGTGGCGAACATCTTCCTGCCGGAGGAGGTGCTCCGGCAGATGGCCGGCAGCGAGCGCGACGCCCAGGCCGTCGCCGACGACGACTACCAGTACCGGCGGATGCTGCGCGCGACCACGCTCTGGGCGCCGGACCTGGACGTCCTGCGCGCGTCGCCGTGCCGGGTCGTGGTCGGCCTCGGCGAGGAGTCCGGCGGCCAGCTCTGCGACCGCACGTCCCGGGCGCTGGCGCGGGAACTGGGCGTGGAGCCGACCATGTTCCCCGGTGACCACGTGGGTTTCGCGGGTGACCCGGAGGCGTTCGCGACCCGGCTGCGGGTCGTGCTGAAGGGCTGAGACCCCAAGGCCGCCGGGTCGGGGCCCGAGGGCCGGGAGGGGCGCCGTCGCCGGCGCCCCTTCCCTCGCGTGGACCGCCGGCGGCAGGTGGGTCCACCCGTCCTCTGCTTCCGGCGTCACGGCATCGCTGCCGTGCCGGTGAAACCCGGTGCGACCTGCTCTCACCTACGGGTCGGCCGTCGATCCTCGCACCCTGGTTTCCCCGTGACCCGGCGCCTACACCCGAAACGATCCGGTGCGTACTCCCGGGGCCCACTGGGTAGCCCTGGGCCGATGAGAGGAGGCGGCCCATGAACCACCCCGCCCACGACCCGTCCACCGCGGAGCTGGTCGGCCGACTGTCCGAACAGGTCAGCAGGCTCGCCCGCGAGGAGATCCAGCTCGCGGTGGCCGAGGTGAGGACCAAGGGACGGCACGTCGGCATGGGCGCCGGACTGCTGGGCGGGGCGGGTGTGCTCGCCTGGTTCGGCGGGATGGCGTTGATCGCGGGGCTGGTCCTGGTGCTGGCGCTGGTGATGCCCCCGTGGCTGGCGGCCTTCGTCGTCGCCGTCGCGGTGTTCGCGATCGCCGGCGTCCTAGCCCTGATGGGCCGCAAGCAGGTCAGCCAGGGCTCGCCGCCCATCCCCGAGCAGGCCGTGAGCGGCGTGAAGCGGGACATCTCGCAGGTGAAGGAGAGGGCCCACCGATGAGCAAGGACGTTCCGCAGGACCCGGACGCGCTGCGCGCGGACATCGAGAAGACCCGTGGCGAACTCGGAGACACCGTGGAGGCGCTGGTGCACAAAGTGGACGTGCCCACCCGTGTGAAGGAAACCGCGCACGAGAGTGTGGAGCAGGTGAAGGAGGGCGCGGCGGCCGTGGCCGGCCGCGTGAACTCCGCGGCCGTAGTCGCCGCGGAGAAGGCGCAGGAGACGGCCGCGAAGGCGCAGGAGACGGCCGTCAAGGTGACCTCGCAGGTGTCGGACAGGGCCTCGCAGGCCGTTGACTCCCTGCCGCCGCCGGTCGCCGAGCAGGTGCGCCGGCACCCGGCCCTGATCGCCGCGGGCGTCGTCGCGGCGATCCTGCTGGTGTGGCGGGTGCTGCGGGGGTGCCGGTCGTGAACAAGCTGCTCTACCGACCGCTCGGGATGCTGTTCAGCGTGCTCGGCGGGTTGGCCGCGAGCAAGCTGTTCGGCCAGGTGTGGAAGCTGATCAGCGGTGACAAGGTGGCGCCCACCGCCACCCAGCGGGATCGCGGCTGGGGCGAGGTGCTGCTCGCGGCCACCATCCAGGGCGCGATCTTCGGCCTGGTGAAGGCCGCGATCGACCGCGGCGGCGCCACCGGCTACGACAAGCTGACCGGCGAGTGGCCCGGCGACACCCAGGACGTCGACAAGTAGCGCGGCTTCCCCGCCGCGACGCGGTCCCCACGACAGGAAGCCTTGGCAGGCAACGAATCCGCCGGGTGGCACCACCTCCGGCGCCCCCGCTCGGCGAGCGGGGGCCGGAGGGCGGGGTCCCACCCGGCGGTTTCCCGCGTCCGGGCGCGCCGACCGATCGGCGCCCGCCGGTCAGAACCGGGGCGGGCGCTTCTCCAGGAAGGCCCGCACGCCCTCCTCGTACTCGGCGCTGTGCACGGCCTCGTCGTACAGGGCTCGGACTTCACCGGTCTCCTCACACCGGCCGTCGATGACGAGGTCCACGATCGTCTTCGCACCGCGCACGCTCACCTGCGCCCGCGCCGCGATCAACGCCGACAACCGCTCCACCCCGGCGTCCACGTCCTCGTGGACTTCGTTCACCAGGCCGATCCGCAGGGCGGTCGACGCGTCGAGCAGTTCCGCGCCGAACAGGATCTGCTTGGCCCAGGCCGGGCCGACCGCGTCCACCAGCCGCTTGGTCGAGGGCAGGCTGTAGACGATCCCCAGCTTCGCGGGCGGGATGCCGAACCGCGCGCCGGTCGACGCGACCCGGATGTCGCACGCCAGCGCGATCTCGCACCCGCCGCCCACGCAGTAGCCGCTGACGGCCGCGATCGTCGGCTTCCCGAGCGACGCGATGGCCTGCGCGCCGCCGTGCACCGCCTCGCCGTAGCGCGCCGCCCCGTCCGCTCCCCGGCGCAACCGCGTGAACTCGCCGATGTCCGCGCCCGCCGAGAAGTGCTCCCCGCCCCGGATCACCAGCACCCGCACGGCCGGGGCGTGCCGAACCCGCCCGAGCAGGGCGGGGAGCGCCGACCACATCTCGTAGCTCATGGCGTTGCGCTTGGCGGGCCGGTCGATCGTCAGCGTCGCGACCGGGCCGGACGTGTCCAGTCTCAGCGTCATCACCGGAGAGTAGGGCGACCGCCGCAGGCGCGGGCCGTGAGCACCCTCACGCCAGCCACCAGAACGTCAGGCCGCCGACCACCAGGCCCAGCACGGCGCCGCCGACCACCTGCGCCACCGTGTGGTCCCCCAGCGCCACCCGCGACCACCCCACCAGGGCCACGGCGGGCGCGAACACCAGCGTCCACCACCCGAAGGTCACGACCAGCACGCCCAGCGCCCCCGCCGCGACCGCCGTGTGCACCGAGACCTTCCAGCCCCGCCCGCCCCGCACCGGGGCCGCGAACGTGATCGCGATGCTCACCACCAGGCTGAGGAACATCGACAGCGACAGCGCCAGCATCCGCTGCGGCGCGCCGCCGAAGACCAGCACCGCGATACCGGTGCCCAGCGAGGCCGCGCAGGTGAACAGCGGCACCAGCCGGCCTTCGCGGTTGGTCACGTGGTGGCCGTCCCACCGGCCCCGCCTGGCCCCGCGCACCACCACCGCCATCGGGATCGCCGAGCCGGTCACGCCGACGACCAGGCCCCACACCGCGGTCTGCGCCGCGTCGCCCGTGGCGTGCCAGGCGACCAGCAGCGGGAGGCTCAGCACGAGCACCCACGGCGCGAGGACCTCGGTCACCACGCGGGCGAGCAGGGGTGGCGGTTGCGCGGCCATGCGCGGAGCCTAAGGCGGGGTGGTGGCCGGCGGAGCGGTGGCCGCAGGTGATCACCGGTTGGGGTGATGTGCCAGCGGCTCCGGCCGCGTCGCGCCCGTGCGGCCCCGCTGCAGGTTCGATCCACAGTGGACGGAGGTCGGCGCGCGACGCCTCCGGTTCGTGCGCCCGGAGCCGGCGCGCCGTCTCCCCTACCGCACCGGTGGCCGCGTCCGGTGCTTGCGCATGTCGGCCGAGATCTCGTCGGCCAGCTTCACCGCTTCGGCGGCGTGCTCGGCGATGGCCGCCAAGCCCCTCGTGGTGGCGGTCAGCTCCACGTCCTTGCCGATCTTGAACAACACCCCGCCCCCTCCCGGCTCCACCTCGTAGTGGATCCGCACGTCATCCGGAACCTCAGCCCACAGGTGGACTCGCGCCATGCTCACGGCCTGCCTCCCACGTTGATCGTTGATTCCTTGCTAGAGTCCACCTTGTCGCCATCTGGTGATATCAGCAAGTGCACAAATGGGTGAAGGAGAAAATCATGGCCCCTACGTCGCCCACCGTCGCGGCGTGGGAACTCGGCCTCCGCCTCCGGGAGCGCCGGGAACTCATGAACGTCACCGCCGCGGCGGCGGCCAAGGCGATCCGCACCGGGCAGTCGTTCGTGTCCGGCGTGGAAACCGGCCGCGCCAAGATCAACGCCGCCAAGCTCGCCGAGCTCACCGCGGTCCTGGACTTCGACGAGGCCGAGTCCGCCGAGCTGCAAGCACTGCGCGAGGCCGCCGCCCAACGGGCGTGGTGGAGCCCCTACTCGGCGATGTACAGCGGTGACATGCTGAGGTTCATCGGTTTCGAGCACGGCGCGGAAACCCTCCGCACCTACAGCGCGGGCCTGATCACCGGACTGCTCCAGACCGAGGCGTACGCGATGGCGGTCATGAGCGGTGGCGCGCCGAACGTCCGGCTCGCCGAGGCGACACGCCGCGTGGAGGTCCGCCTGAAGCGACAGCAGCGCTTGGCGGGCGACGACCCGCTCAAGCTCTTCGCCCTCATCACCGAAGCCGCGTTGCGCCAACACGTCGGAGGGCGGGCGGTGATGGCCGACCAACTCCGGCACCTCACGACCACGGCCGAGGAACACCCGGAGACGATCGAGGTCCGGGTCATCCCGTTCACCGCCGACTGCTACAACGCACTCGACGGCTCGGGCTTCTACGTCATGGACTTCGCCAGTGTCCGGCTCCCGCAGTTGGTGTGGCAGGAGACCATCTCCACCACCGACCTGATCGAACAACCCATGCGCATCCGCGAGTACAGTCTCGCCTACGAGCAAGCGATGGGCTTCGCGCTCGATCGAACCGGTTCGCTCCGCTTGATCGAGCAGATCAGGAAGGAGTTCGAGTGAAGCGCTCCGACTGGCTCAAGTCGAGCCACAGCGCGAACAACGCCCAGTGCGTCGAAGTCCGGTTCACGGTCGACGCGGTAGGCGTGCGCGACTCCAAACACCCATCCGGCCCCCACCTCTCCTTCCCCCGCACCACCTGGACCAAGTTCCTCACCTCCCGCACCTGACACCGCCCCGGCCGCACCGCGAGACAGGCCGTGGGCTCCGCGCTCGACCGCGCCGAGTCACTCCGCTTGGTCGAGCAGATCGCGAAGGAGTTCGAGTGAAGCTCTCCGACTGGTTCAAATCGAGCCACAGCGCCGACAACGCCCAGTGCGTCGAAGTCCGCCTCACGGCCGACGCGGTAGGCGTGCGAGACTCCAAGCACCCCACCGGCCCCCACCTCTCCTTCCCCAGCACCACCTGGACCAAGTTCCTCACCTCCCGCACCTGACGCCGCCGACCGTCACCCCGCCTCCTCGTCCGGCGGCGGGCACAGCGCCATCGCAGCCCGGTAGGCGTCCAGGTAGCGGTCCCGCGCCTGCTGACCGGTGAACTCCCCGATGTCCATGCCGGCAAACCTGCGAAACCCGGGATCCGGTGTAGTGCACGGAAGTAAGGTCGACGGCATGGCCGAGTGGTCGATCATCGTCCCCCGGCGGGAGGTCGAGCGCGTCGACCCACTGCTCTTCGGCGCGCCGGCGGTGCCCGGCGTCCTGTCCTACAGCGCCCACGACCGCACCACCGAACGGCTGTCCTGGACGGCCGCGCCCCTGGGGGCGGTGATGGTGGTCGTCGACCTGGTCGCGCCGGACCGGTTCGGGCTCTCCCGGTCACCGGTGTTCGGCCTGCGCGACCGCCCGTTCACCGCCGAGGAAGCAGGTCGGTCCGAGGGGATCGCGATCGGTCTCGCGCCGCACGCCGCGCACGCCCTGCTCGGACCGCTGCGCGAGCTGCGCAACACCGCGGTCGGGCTCGCCGACCTGCTCGGCGCGGACGCGGCCCGGCTGACCGAGCAGGTGGCCGGGGCCCGGACGTGGGACGCCCGCTTCCGCCTGCTCGACCGCCTGCTCGCCCCCCGCCTGGCCGCCGGTCCCGCACCCGACCCGGCGGTCCGGCACGCGTGGCGGCGGCTGGCCGAGACCGGCGGCCGGCTGCGCGTCGGCGCGCTGGCCGACGAGATCGGCTGGACCAGGCAGCACCTGGCCACCCGGTTCCGCGACCAGCTCGGCCTGCCGCCGAAGGCCGCCGCACGGGTGCTGCGCCTGCACCGCGCGGCGACCCTGCTGCCCTCCACCCCGTCCGCGCAGGTCGCGGCCGAGTGCGGCTACACCGACCAGCCGCACCTCAACCGCGACTTCCGCACCATCACGGGCACGACGCCCGGCCACCACTACCACTGAGCCCGCACCGGCACGGCGGCGCCCCGGTTGCCGCACTCCCACCGCCACGTCAACGGTGCGGCCGGCCTTCCCACATCCTGAAGCCCCCTTGGCCGGTGGCCGGTCCGGGTGCCAGCATCGGGCCATGTCCCCGGCACCCGCCCTGTGCACGCGCCGCCACGTCGACTTCCGTCGGCAGGCGAGCGCGATGTGTGCCGCCCCCGCCTGACCAGTCCACTGTGGACCCGGCAACCCCGAGCGGGGAGGGACAGGGATGCGACCACGTCGCAGGACCACGACCGCGGCGACCGTCCTGCGGTCGGTGCTGGACAACGGCCCGGTGGCGCGCAGCACCATCGCGCGGCTGACCGGGCTGTCCGCCGCCGCCGTCACCCGGCAGTACGCGGAGCTGGCCGACCTCGGCCTGCTGCGCGAGGTGGCGGAGGCGCGCGTGCCCAGGGTGACGGTGGGCCGGCCGCACGTGCCGGTGGACATCGACGTGGCGCGGTACGCGGTGTGCGGTGTGCACATCGCCTTGTCGCACACCACCTTGTCGCTGGTGGACCTGCGCGGGCGGGTCCTGAGCCGGAGCCGCGAGCCGCACCCCGGGCCGGACCCGGCGGCGGTGTTCGGGCAGGTCCGGCGGCGGCTGCCCGGCTTCCTGCGCGACCACCTGGGCGAGCGCACCGCGCTGGGCCTCGGGCTGGCGATCGGCGGCTGGGTGGACCCGGAGCGCGGCACGGTCGTCCGGCACAGCCAGCTCGGCTGGCGGGACGTCCCGGCGCGCGAGGCGCTGGAGCCGCTGGGCCTGCCGGTGCACGTGGAGAGCCACAGCCGGGCGCTGGCCCGCGCGGAGCAGCTGTTCGGCGACCAGCGCAGCCGCTCCAGCGTGGTGCACCTGTTCGTCGGCAACGTGGTCGACGCGGCGATCGCCACCGCCGGCGCCGTGCACCACGGGCCGCGCTCGGCCGCCGGCAACGTCGCCCACCTGCGGCTGGACGGCAGCACCGCGGACTGCCCGTGCGGGCGCCGTGGCTGCTTCCAGGCCACGGTGTCCGACCGGGCCGTGGCCGAGCGGGCGGCCCGCGCGGGCCTGATCCCGGAGCCGTCCCTGCCGCTGCTGGTGGACCGGGCGCGCGCCGGCGACGGCCGCGCCCGCGACGTGCTGCGGGAGCGCGCCCGGCACGTCGGGCAGGCGGTCGGGCTGCTGCTCGACCTGGTCAACCCCGAGGTGCTGGTGCTCGCCGAAGCCGGTGTCGTGCACCTGCCCGAGTGCCTGGACGAGGTGCGCGCCCAGGTCGGCGACCGGGCCGGCGCGGTGGCGCCGACCAGTTTCGGACCGGACGTGCTGAGCGTCGCGGCGGGTTCCGTGGTGTTGGACGCCATTTACGGCAGCCCGCTCGACCTGTGCGCCTGAAGTTAATTCACCGAATCGCAAAATTGACCACGCCGAAACCGCGCGGGAAACTGTACGGGTAACCGCCGGAAACCCCGCTCGACCTGCGAAGGTCTCTTTTCGCACAGCTGGAGGAATACACCGTGACGAGCACCTTGAACGCGGTCTCGGTACGCCCCGTGGCGGGCCTGATCGGCGCGGACATCTCGGGGGTCGACCTTTCCCGGCCGCTGGGCGAGGAAATCGTGGAACTGATCGGGAATGCGCTGCACGAGTACAAGGTGCTGTTCTTCCGGGATCAGGACCTCGACCACGCGAGCCAGATCGCGTTCGGCCGCCGGTTCGGCGAGCTGACCTACGCGCACCCGCACGACGACGCGCCGCCCGGGGGTTTCCCGGAGATCTTCACCATCGACCCGCGCCGCTACGAGGAGCGCTACGGCCCGGACTTCACGCGGCAGGCGCGCCGCCGCCGGTACAGCTACTTCTCGGGGTGGCACACCGACGTGACCGCCGCGGTGAACCCGCCGTCGGGCTCGATCCTGCGCGCGGAGGTCGTGCCCGAGCGCGGCGGCGACACGACGTGGACCAACCTCGTCGCCGCCTACGAGGGCCTGTCCGCGCCGCTTCGGTCCTTCGTGGACGGATTGCGGGCGGAGCACCGCTACGGCGGGGCGGACCGGCCCGCCGGCGACGCCTACGCCAAGCGGGTCGACGACAACCCGTTGGTGGCGGTGCACCCGGTGGTGCGCGTCCACCCGGTGACCGGCGAGCGGGCGCTGTTCGTCAACCCCGGCTTCACCAGCCACGTCGTCGACCTGTCGCCGAGCGAGTCGAAGGCGGTGCTGGACCTGCTCTACGCCGAGATCACCCGCCCCGAGTACACCGTGCGGTTCCGCTGGGAGCCGGGCAGCGTGGCGTTCTGGGACAACCGCGCGACCGCCCACCTGGCCCCGCGCGACCTGGAGCACCTGGACGTCGAGCGCCGCCTGCACCGCGTGACGCTGGTGGGCGACGTGCCGGTCGGGCCGGACGGCCGCGCGTCGGAACTGGTGGCGGGCAAGCCGTTCACCGCCGAGCACACGGTCAAGGTGGGCTGATGGCCGCCCCGCACGCGGTGGCCGCAGCCGCTCCTGGCGCGCCACCGGCGAAACCGCTGCCGGTGAACGCACTCCCGGTCGACGCGGCGCGGTTCCGCCGGGTGTTCCGCCGCCACCCGGCGGGTGTCGTGGTGATCACGGTCGACTCCGAGGCCGGCCCGGCCGGGTTCACCGCCACCTCACTGGCGTCGGTGAGCGCGCAGCCGCCGTCGGTGTCCTTCGGGATCTCCGCGCGCTCCTCGACCTGGCCGCACGTGCGCGACGCAGGGAGCGTCGTCGTGAACTTCCTGGGAGCGCACCAGGAAGGGCTGGCACGGCGTTTCGCCACCAGCGGCCTGGACCGGTTCGCCGCCCCGACGAGGTGGCGCAGGCTCACGGGCGGCGAACCGGTGCTCGACGGCGTGACCGGGTGGCTGCGGGCCGAGGTCCGGTCGCTGATCCCGGTGGGCGACCACCACCTCGTGCTGGCGCAGGTGGTCGAGACCGACCTGCGCGAGGGCTCCGCTCCCCTGCTCTACCACGACGGCCGCTACCACTCGATCCAGGACTACCGCACATGACACTGCCACCCCCGTCGGCCGTCAGCCGGCGATCCTTCCTGACCGGACTGGCGGGCGCGGGGGCGCTCGGCCTCCTCGGCTGCTCCGCGGCGGGCGGCGCGAGCGGTCCGGCCCCGGCCGGGCCGCTGCCCACCGCCGTGCCACCCGGCACGGAGCTGACCATCTCCATCCGCACCACCCTCAAGCAACTGGAATCCTCCGGGGAACTGGCGAAGCTGCCGTTCGAGGTGCCGGAGTGGCCGAACCTGACCGCTGGACCGGACGTCATCCAGGCGTTCCGGGCCGGGTCGGTCGACCTCGCCTCCAACGCGGGCATCCCGCCCATCCAGGCCGCCGCGATGCGGTTCGACACCAGGATCGTCGCGGTCGCGCACCGGGAGACGCCGACCTACCAGTTCGCGACCGCGCCCGGTTCGGACATCCGGTCCCGGTCGGATTTCAGGGGCCGCCGGATCGCCTTCTCCCAGGGCCAGGCGCAGGGCGTGATCGTGCTGCGCACGCTCAAGGAACTGGGGCTGGGCAAGGAGGACGTGCGGTTGGTCGCGTTGAACAGCCCGCAGTTCCTCACCGCGCTGCAGTCCGGCCAGGTCGACGTGGCCGTCCTGGCCGAGCCCAGCACCACGAAGTACCTGGAGCAGTACGGGAAGGACGGCGCGCGCACCATCGAGGTGGAGGCGGTGGACCTCCTGACCGTCCTGTGGGCGCCCACCTCCGTGCTGCGCGACGACGCGAAAGCCGCCGCGATCCGGGCGTTCATCCCGTTCTGGGCGCGGGGCCAGGTGTGGGCGTGGGAGCACCCCGAGCAGTGGGTCGAGCACTACTACGTCGAGGACCAGAACCTCAGCGCGGCCGACGGGCGCCGGATCGTCACCTCCCACCCCCGGCCCCACTTCCCGCCGAGCTGGGACCGGGCCGTCGCCTGGGAGCAGGAGACCGCCGACCTGCTGGCCCAGGGCGGGTTCACCCCGCCGACGAAGGCCGCCGACCTGTTCGACCGGCGGTTCGAAGGCATCGCCGCGGACTCCGTCCCCGCCACCTACCGGAGCGCACCATGACGCAGACCCTCGCGCCGCCCGCCCGCACGGCGGTCGTGCCGCCGCGCGCCGCCGCACCCGCGGTCCGCAGGCGCAGGCTGGGACCCGGCACACCCCTCCCCTACGGCCGGGCCGCCGGGCCGCTGCTGGTGGTGGCGCTGTGGTGCGCCGCCTCCGCGACCGGCTGGCTCGACCCGCGCCTGCTGTCCGCGCCGTGGACGGTGGTGGACACCGGCGTCGCGCTGGTCCGGGACGGCACGCTGCCCGACAGCGTCCTGACCTCGTTGCGGCGGGCGGGCCTCGGCTTCCTGATCGGCGGCGTCGCGGGCACGGCGCTCGCGCTCGCGGCCGGGCTCAGCCGCGTCGGCGAGGCGCTGATCGACGGCACCGTGCAGGTCAAGCGGGCGATCCCGTCGCTGGGCCTGATCCCGCTGCTGATCCTGTGGCTGGGCATCGGCGAGGGCTTCAAGGTCGTGGTCATCGCCATCGGCGTGGCCGTCACCCTCTACCTCCAGACGCACGCCTCGCTGACCGGCATCGACAAGCGGTACGTGGAGCTGGCGGAGGTGGTGGGGCTGAGCCGCCGGCAGTTCGTGCGCAAGGTGGTCTTCCCCGGCGCCCTGCCCGGCTTCTTCGTCGGCCTGCGGCTGGGCGTGACCGGCTCGTGGCTGTTCCTGATCGTGCTGGAGCAGATCAACGCCACCAGCGGCATCGGCTACCTGATGTTCCAGGCGCAGAACTACGGCCAGAGCGACGTGATCGTCGTCGGCCTGGTGGTCTACGGCCTGTTCGGCTTCGCCTCCGACGCCGTGCTCCGACTGGTCGAGCGGAGGGTGCTGTCGTGGCGGCGCACGCTGAGCGGGTGAGCGCGGTGAGCGTTCGCGGCCTCGTGCGGCGCTTCGGGCAGCGGACCGTGCTCGACGGGCTGGACCTGGACATCGCGCCCGGCGAGTTCGTGGCCCTGCTGGGGCGCAGCGGCTCGGGCAAGTCGACCCTGCTGCGGGCCGTCGCGGGGCTGGACTACGACGTGGTGGGCGGCGGCGAGCTGCGGGTGCCGCGGGAGGTCGCGGTGGCGTTCCAGGACTCCCGGCTGCTGCCGTGGTTGCGGGTGCTGGACAACGTGGTGCTCGGGATCCCCGGCGACGCGCGGGAGCGCGGCCGGCGCGCGCTGGCCGAGGTGGGCCTGGGTGGGCGGGAGCGCGCGTGGCCCGACCAGCTCTCCGGCGGCGAGCAGCAGCGCGTCGCGCTGGCGCGCTGCCTGGTCCGCGAACCCGCCGTGCTGCTGGCCGACGAGCCGTTCGGCGCGCTGGACGCGTTGACCCGCATCAGGATGCACGACCTGCTGCGCGAGCTGTGCGCGCGGCACCGCCCCGCGGTCCTGCTGGTCACGCACGACGTGGACGAGGCCGTGGAGCTGGCCGACCGGGTCGTCGTGCTGGAGGAGGGCCGGATCGCGCTCGACGTGCCGATCACCCTGCCCGCGCCGCGCTCGCACCGCGACCCGCTGTTCCAGTCCCACCGCGACCGACTGCTGCTCGCGCTGGGCATCACCGAGGGGACCACACCGTGACCCAGTTGCACCTCAACCTGTTCCTGCACGACACCGGGCACCACGAGGCGTCCTGGCGGCTGCCGGGCAGCGACCCGCACGGCCACGTCAGCGTCGACTACCACGAGCGGCTGGCCCGCACCGCCGAGGCCGCGGCGTTCGACTCGGTGTTCCTGGCCGACTCGCCGGTGCTGTGGGGTCGGGTCGGGCGCCGCCCGTCGGGCCGCCTGGAGCCCACCGTGCTGCTCACCGCGCTGGCCCGCGCCACGTCCCGGATCGGCCTGATCGCCACCGCCTCCACCACTTACAACGAACCGTTCAACCTGGCCCGCCGGTTCGCCTCGCTCGACCACGTCAGCGGCGGCCGGGCCGGGTGGAACATCGTGACGACGGCGGGCGACGACGCGGCGCGCAACTTCGGGCTCGACGCCCAGCCCGCGCACGTCGACCGCTACGAGCGGGCCGACGAGTTCCTGGAGGTGGCCAAGAAGCTGTGGGACTCCTGGGACGACGACGCGATCGTGGCCGACCGGGAGCGCGGCGTGCACGCGGAGGACGACCGCGTGCGCACGATCGACCACGAGGGCAGGCACTTCCGCGTCCGCGGGCCGCTGAACGTGCCGCGCTCGCCGCAGGCGTACCCGCTGCTGGTGCAGGCCGGGTCCTCCGCGGACGGCCGCGGCTTCGCCGCCCGGCACGCCGAGGCGGTGTTCACCGCCCAGCAGGGCCTGGCCGAGGCCAGGGCCTTCTACGCGGACGTCAAGGGCCGCGCCCGCGCGGCCGGCCGGGACCCGGACCACGTCAAGGTCCTGCCCGGCCTGGTGCCGGTGATCGGGTCCACGGAGGCCGAGGCGCTGGCCGCCGACGCGGAGCTGGACCGGCTGATCGTGGCCGAGCACGCGCGCGACCAGCTCGCCGGGCTGCTGCGGGTCGACCCGGCCGCGCTGGAGCTGGACGCACCGCTGCCCGCCGACCTGCCGCCGGAGGACGCGATCGAGGGTGCGAAGTCCCGCTACACGCTGGTGGTGGAGCTGGCGCGGCGGGAGTCGCTGACCGTGCGGCAGCTCATCGGGCGGCTCGGCGGCGGGCGGGGGCACAAGACGTTCGCCGGGACGCCGGAGCAGGTGGCCGACACCATCGAGCACTGGTTCCGGGAGGGCGCGGCGGACGGGTTCAACATCATGCCCGCCGTGCTGCCGTCGGGGCTGGAGCTGTTCGCGTCCGAGGTGGTGCCGATCCTCCGGCGGCGCGGCCTGTTCCGCACCGAGTACACCGGCTCCACGCTGCGGGAGCACTACGGCCTGCCGCGCCCGGCCAACCGGTTCGACCGCTCGCTCACGGCGGTGTGACCGCGGCGGGGCGCGAGGGCCGCGCCGCCCCGGAGGCCGGGATCCCGGGGGCCGCGGCGGCGCGGTCGGGGATCCGACCGCGCGGACGGCGCGGCCGGGAGGGGCGCGGCTCCGGCGTCGTCGGCCGCGTCCCCGGACCGGCGAACGGCCCACCGCTCGACGCGACCGTCCGTGACAGCTGTTCACCCGAACGGCCGAGTCGGGGCGCGACCCGCCCGGAGTCGCCCCTGCACCCCCGCACGGGGCGGGTGCGGGCAGAATGCTGCCGTGACCACAGCCATCCACCAGAGGATCGCCGAGGAGCTGGGGGTGCGCGCCGGGCAGGTCGGCGCCGCCGTCGAGCTGCTCGACGGCGGCTCGACCGTGCCGTTCATCGCCCGCTACCGCAAGGAGGCGACCGGCGCGCTGGACGACGCCCAGCTGCGCGCGCTGGAAGAGCGGCTGGGCTACCTGCGCGAGCTGGAGGAGCGCCGGGCCGCCGTGCTCGACTCGATCCGGTCGCAGGGCAAGCTCGACGACGCGCTGGAAGCCTCGATCCTCGCCGCCGACTCCAAGGCCCGGCTCGAAGACCTCTACCTGCCCTACAAGCCCAAGCGGCGGACGAAGGCGCAGATCGCCCGCGAGCAGGGGCTGGAGCCGCTGGCCGACGCGCTGCTGGCCGACCCGTCGCTCGACCCGCGGCAGGCGGCCGGGGCTTACCTGACCGAGGAGGTCGCCGACGCGGCCGCCGCGCTGCAGGGCGCGCGGGCGGTGCTCGTGGAGCGCTTCGGCGAGGACGGCGACCTGATCGGCGAGCTGCGGGAACGCCTGTGGTCGCAGGGCCGGGTCACGTCCAGGGTGCGCGAGGGCAAGGAGGAGGAGGGCGCGAAGTTCTCCGACTACTTCGACTTCTCCGAGCCGTTCGCGAAGCTGCCCTCGCACCGCATCCTCGCCCTGTTCCGGGGCGAGAAGGAGGACGTCCTCGACCTCCAGTTCGACCCGGGCGACGAGGACGAGCCCACCGGCTACGAGGTGCGCATCGCCGCCCGCTTCGGCGTCGACGACCGGGGCCGCCCGGCGGACCGCTGGCTGGCCGACACGGTGCGCTGGGCGTGGCGCACCCGCATCCTCGTGCACCTGGGCATCGACCTGCGGTCGCGGCTGCGGCAGTTCGCCGAGGACGAGGCGGTCCGGGTGTTCGCGTCCAACCTGCGCGACCTGCTGCTGGCCGCGCCCGCCGGCACCCGCGCGACCATGGGCCTGGACCCGGGCTTCCGCACCGGCGTCAAGGTCGCCGTGGTCGACGCGACCGGCAAGGTGGTCGCCACCGACGTGGTCCACCCGCACGTGCCGGCCAACCGCTGGGACGAGTCGATCGCCAAGCTGGCCGCGCTGGCCCGCGCGCACGCCGTCGAGCTGATCGCCATCGGCAACGGCACGGCCTCCCGCGAGACCGACAAGCTCGCCGGCGACCTGCTCAAGCGGCACCCCGACCTCAAGCTCACCAAGGTGGTGGTGTCCGAGGCGGGCGCCTCGGTGTACTCGGCGTCGGCGTTCGCGTCGGCCGAGCTGCCCGGCCTGGACGTCTCGCTGCGCGGCGCGGTGTCCATCGCGCGCCGGCTCCAGGACCCGCTGGCCGAGCTGGTCAAGATCGACCCGAAGTCCATCGGGGTCGGCCAGTACCAGCACGACCTGTCCGAGTCGAAGCTGTCCCGCTCGCTCGACGCGGTGGTGGAGGACTGCGTGAACGCGGTCGGGGTCGACCTCAACACCGCGTCCGCGCCGCTGCTGACCCGGGTCTCCGGCATCACCGCGGGCCTCGCGGAGAACATCGTGCAGCACCGCGACGAGAACGGCCCGTTCCGGTCCCGCACGGCGCTGAAGGCCGTCCCGCGCCTGGGCCCGAAGGCGTTCGAGCAGTGCGCGGGCTTCCTGCGCATCCCCAACGGCGACGACCCGCTGGACGCGTCGGCCGTGCACCCCGAGGCGTACCCGGTGGTGCGGCGCATCCAGCAGCACGCCGCGGCCGAGCTGATCGGCAACACCGCGGTGCTGAAGACGTTGCGCCCGCAGGACTTCGTGGACGACAAGTTCGGCCTGCCGACGGTCACCGACATCCTGCGCGAGCTGGAGAAGCCGGGCCGCGACCCGCGCCCGGCGTTCAAGACCGCGACCTTCGCCGACGGCGTGGAGAAGATCGCCGACCTCCGGCCGGGCATGGTGCTGGAGGGCGTGGTGACGAACGTGGCGGCGTTCGGCGCGTTCGTCGACGTCGGCGTGCACCAGGACGGCCTGGTGCACATCTCGGCGCTGTCGGACGACTACGTCAAGGACCCGCGGGACGTGGTCAAGTCCGGCGACGTGGTGCGGGTGAAGGTGCTGGAGGTCGACATCGCCCGCAAGCGGATCGGCCTGAGCCTGCGGTTGCAGGACGAGCCGGGCCGCAAGGCCGCGCCCCGGGGCCCGCAGCAGCGCGACCAGCGCGGTGGCGGGCGGTCCCGGCAGCAGGGCGGTCGGCAGCAGGACGGCAGGCAGCAGCGGCCGGAGCGGGCGCCCGCGAACGGCGCGATGGCCGAAGCGCTGCGGCGCGCCGGGCTTGGCGGCTCCGTCTAGGGGTACTCCCGTGGCATGAGGGTCGTCGTCACGGGGGCCAGCGGCAGCGTCGGCACGGCCCTGCGGCGGGTCCTGCGCGCCGAGGCGCCGGGTGTGGACGTGCTGGGCGTCGCGCGCCGCGTGCCCGGTGGCGGGTCGCGTGACGACGACCCCCGGCACGCGCCCGACGGCTCCCGGCACGCGCCCGGCGACCCCCGGCACGCGGTGCGCGACGGCGACCCCGGGGACGTGCCCGGCCGCACATCCTGGCTGAGCTGCGACATCGGCGCGCCCTCGGCGGAGGCCCGGCTGGCCGGCGCCTTCACCGGGGCGGACGCCGTGGTGCACCTGGCCTGGGCGATCCAGCCCGGCTCGGACGAGCCCGACATGCGGCGCACCAACCTCGACGGCAGCGGGCACGTCCTCGCGGCGGCGCGGCGGGCCGGCGTGCCGCACGTCGTGGTGGCCTCGTCGATCGCCGCGTACTCCCCCGCCGACCACCCGGTCACCGAGGACTGGCCGTGCGGCGGCGTGCCGGGCAGCGCGTACAGCAGGCAGAAGGCCGAGCTGGAGCGGATGCTCGAAGGCCGCGCCGACGTGGCCGTGCTCCGGCCGTGCGCGGTCGTCCAGCCGGGCGCGGGCGCCGAGCTGGGCCGCTGGGCGGTCAGCCCGCTGTTCCCGCCGGCCCTGCTCGGGCGGCGGTGGTTGCCGGTGCCGCTGTGGTCCGGCCTGCGGGCTCAGGTCGTGCACGCCGAGGACGTCGGGCGGGCCATCTCGCTGATCCTGCGCGAGCGGTCGACCGGCGCGTTCAACGTGGCCTCCGAGCAGGTGCTCGGCGCGGACGAGCTGGCCTCGGTGCTCGGCGGCTTCCGGCTGCCGGTTCCGCTGCGCCTGCTGGAGGGGCTAGCCTGGCCGACGTGGCGGGCCGGCGTGCAGCCGGTGCACCCGGGCTGGCTGCGGCTGGCCGCCCAGGCGTCCACTGTGGACATCTCCCGCCTGCGGTCGCTGGGGTGGCGCCCGCGGCACGGCCCGCGCGAGGCGCTGGCCGCGACGGTCGCCGCGGTGGCGCGGGGCCAGGGCTCGTGGGGTCCGCTCGCGCCGCGCGCCGGTGGCCGGTGGCGCGAGCTGGGTTGGGGTTTTCCGGTGCGGCAGAGCCAAGGGGGCTGAGTGAGCGACGAAGTGGACGCCGTGGTCATCGGGTCCGGTCCGAACGGGCTGGTGGCGGCGAACCTGCTGGCCGACGCCGGGTGGGACGTGCTGGTGCTGGAGGCGGCCGACGAGCCCGGCGGCGCGGTGCGGACCGCCGAGCTGACCGCGCCCGGCTTCCGCAACGACGTGTTCAGCGCGTTCTACCCGCTCGGCGCCGCGTCGCCGGTGATCGCCGGCCTGGAGCTGGAGCGGCACGGGCTGCGGTGGCGGCGGGCGCCCGAGGTGCTGGCGCACGTGCTGCCCGACGACCGGGCCGTGCTGCTGTCCATGGACGCCGACCGGACCGCGGCGTCGGTGGAGTCCTTCGGCGCGGGCGACGGCGACGCGTGGCTCGCGGAGTTCGCCCGCTGGCAGCAGGTCCGCGACGAGCTGATCGAGGCGCTGATGCGGCCGTTCCCGCCGGTGCGGGCCGGCGCGGGGATGCTGGGCGCGCTGGGGCCCGCCGAGGCGCTGCGGTTCGCGCGGATGTTCGTGCAGTCGGTCCGGGCGTTCGGCAACGAGCGGTTCAGCGGTCCGGGCGCGCCGGCGCTGATGGCGGGCAACGCGATGCACACCGACCTGGGCCCGGACCAGGCGGGCGGCACGGCGTTCGGGTGGCTGCTGTCCATGCTGGGCCAGGACTTCGGCTACCCGGTGCCCGAGGGCGGCGCGGGGCGGTTCACCGAGGCGCTGGTGCACCGGCTGGGCGGCCGGGTCGAGTGCGGGCGCGCGGTGACCGGGGTCGTGGTGTCGCAGGGGCGGGCGCTCGGCGTGCGGGACGCGTCCGGCGGGCTGGTGCGCGCCCGCAAGGCCGTGCTGGCCGACGTGCCCGCGCCCACCCTCTACCTCGGGCTCGTCGGCGCCGAGCACCTGCCCGCGCGGCTGGTGGACGACCTGGCGAAGTTCGAGTGGGACGACGCGACGGTGAAGGTGGACTGGGCGCTGTCCGGGCCGATCCCGTGGACGGCGGCCGAGGCCAGGGGCGCGGGCACCGTGCACCTCGGCGGCGACCTGAACGGCCTGGCCGTCAGCAGCACGGAGATCGCGACCGGGCGCCTGCCGCGCACGCCGTTCGTGATCCTCGGGCAGATGACCACGACCGACCCGACGCGGTCGCCGGCGGGCACCGAGTCGGCGTGGGCCTACACGCACGTGCCGCGCGGGGAGAGCTGGTCGCCCGACCGGGCGCGGCGGCGGGCCGACCGCGTGGAGCAACTCGTCGAGCAGCACGCGCCGGGGTTCCGCGACCTGGTGGTGGGGCGCGCGGTGCACGGGCCGGAGGACCTGGAGGCGCGCAACAGGAGCCTGGTCGGCGGCTCGATCAACGCGGGCACGGCGGCGATCCACCAGCAACTGGTGTTCCGGCCCGTACCGGGGCTGGGGCGGTCGGACACACCGGTGGACCGGCTGTTCCTGGCGGGCGCGTCCGCGCACCCCGGTGGCGGCGTGCACGGCGCGGCGGGCGCGAACGCGGCACGGGCGGCGTTGGCGCGCAACGGTTTGGCGGGCGACGGCTACCGCTTGGTCATGCGCGGCCTGCACCGCGCCGTGTACCGCTGAGCGGCGCGGTCCGCCGCCCGGCCGGTGGGCGGCGGACCGCGCCGCCGGGAAGTCCGAGCGGTCCGCCTAGGAGCCCGACCGGCGCACTGCCCGGGGGCTGTGCCGTGCGGACCGGGAGGTCGGGCACTGCGGTCGAGCGCTGAAGTCGAGCGCTGGACGCGGTGGTGCGCCGGGAACAGGCACAGGGAACAGGCGCGGGCGAACGGCGCCGGGAATGGGCGCGGGGAAACGGCGCGGGGAAACGGCGCGGGGAAACGGCGCGGGGAAACGGCGCGGGCGTCAGCGCTCGGCTTGGCGTCGCTCCGCCAGGTGGGAGAGCCGGTTCAGCGTCTCCCGGTTGCGCGGGGCCAGCAGCAGCGCCTGGACGGGTTCGGGCACCAGGGACAGCGGGCCCTTCTCCACCTCTTCGCGCATCCGCACGGTCGTCGCGCCGCCCGCTTCGACCAGGTCGAACCGGATGTGCGCCGCGCCGACCGGCCACATGCGGGCCTCCAGCTCCAGCATCCGGCCGGGCTCCACGGCCCGGACCTTGGTGACGTCCTCCACCTGCATCGGCCACAACCCGACGCTGTGGTGGATGCGCGAGCCGAGGCCGGGCCAGTCCCCGTCGACCTCGCGGATGTGCGCGGCGCCGACCACCCAGCCCGCGTAGGACCAGCCGTCGGCCAGCACGGAGAACACCTGTTCCGCCGGGGCGTCGATCCGCAGGCTCACTTCGACCATGCGCTGCGGGTTCCCCCGCGGCGCCCGGCGGAAACTCCCTCGTCCGGGTGCCCTTGCGCCCCACCGGGGCCGCTGGGTCCGGGCTCGCCGGGCGCGACGCCTCCACCGGCGCCGGTCGCGGCGGTGAAGCCCTGGTCGCGGTCCGAAGTGGCCTCGCGGCGCCCGCCGACGCCGGGGTCGCGATCCCACCGGTCCGATTCGACGGTCCACTGCGCGGTCCCGCCGGGTCGGCCCGCGCCCGCCCGGGGACGGTCGCCGCAAGATATTTGTCCGTGGGACCAGCCGCATCGCCTAGCCTTGTGAGATGACCCACTCCGCGAACCACCGGGCCGGCAAGTCGCACCAGGAGATCGAGCAGGACGTCGTCGGAATCAATTCCGAGAACCCTTCCAGGACCGGTCCGGCCGAACGGAGCAGCCACGGGCGCGTCGCGGTGTGAGCGCGAGGGGTGCTGCCCGTGAACGATCAAGGTTCCGGTGCCGGGATCGGCCGATCACCAGGAGTGTCCGCATGACGCCACCGCGCACCAGCTCCCCCGTCCTGGTCGGCCGGGGCGACGAGCTGGCGGTGCTGCTGCGGGTGGTCTCGACGCAGCCGTCCGTCGCGCTCGTGGAGGGCGAGGCGGGGATCGGCAAGAGCCGCCTGGTGCGCGAGCTGCTGGGCCGGCCGGAGGTGGCGCCGCTGCGCGTGCTGACCGGGTTCTGCCAGCCGCTGCGCGAGCCGTTCCCGTACGGCGCGGTGCTGGACGCGCTGCGCGGTGTCGGCGGGCTGCTCGGCCGCGTGCCGCTCAGCCCCGTCACCGGGGTGCTGCGCCCGCTGCTGCCGGAGATCGCCGAGCGCCTGCCCGAGCCGGCGCCGCGGCCCGAGGACCCCCGGCACGAGCGCCACCACCTGTTCCGGGCGGTGCGCGAGGTGGTCGCGGCGCTCGGCCCGGTGCTGCTGGTCGTGGAGGACCTGCACTGGGCCGACGACGGGTGCCGGCACCTGCTGCGGTTCCTGATGGCCGACCCACCGCCGAACCTGACCGTGCTGGTGACCTACCGCCGCGAGGACGCGCCCGGCGGGATGGCGCTGGGCAGCGCCTACCGCCCGCCCGCCGGGGTGACCGGCGCGGTCGTGGAGCTGGCGCCGCTGGACGTGGCGCAGGTGCACGACCTGACCGCCGCGATCCTGGGCGTGGACGGGGTGCCCGCCGAGTTCGCCGCCCGGCTGCACGAGCGCACCGCCGGCATCCCGTTCGTGGTCGAGGAGATGCTGCGCGCGCTGCACCGCCCGGACTGGCGGCTGCTGGACCGGGTCGAGGTGCCGGCGCTGCTGCGCGACGCGATGGCCGAGCGGCTGGACCGGCTGCCCACCACCGGCCGCCGCATCGCGCAGGCGGCGGCGGTGCTCGGCGTGCCCGCCGCGGAGGAGCTGCTGGCCGAGGTCGGGGCGGTCGAACCGGACCGCGCGCGGGCGGCGCTGACGCACGCGCTGCACAGCGGGGTGCTGCACGAGGTCTCGGACATGAAGTACGGGTTCCGGCACTCGCTCGCCCAGCAGGCGGTGTACGACACGCTGACCGGGCCGGAGCGGCAGCGGCTGCACCTGCGGGCGCTGGACGCGCTGGAGGGCGTGCGGCCCCGGCCGCTCACCCGGCTCGCCGAGCACAGCCGCCGCGCCGGGCGGCTCGCCGACTGGCTGCGCCACGGCGAGGCCGCCGCCGACCGGGCGCTGGAGGTGGGCGACCCGTCCACCGCCACCCGGACCTACCGGCAGCTGCTGGACGAGGCGTCCCTGACACCGTCCGATGTGGACAGGCTGGCGGTGAAGCTGGGCCGGGTGGCCCGCGGCGGGATCGACCAGCACGATCCCCGCACCACGCTGGAGCGGCTGCTCGGCGACCGCAGGCTGTCCCGCGCCGCGCGCGGCCAGGTGCGGATGGACCTCGGTTTCCTGCTGATCAGGCAGTTCGGGGGCACGGTGCAGGCCAGGCTCCAGCTCGAACGGGCCGTGGCGGAGCTGACCGACCAGCCCGGCGTGGCGATGCGCGCGCGGGCCGTGCTCGCGCAGCCGTTCATCGGCGCCACGCCGCTGTCCGAGCACCTGCGCTGGATGCGCGTGGTGGACTCCTACATCGAGGCGTGCGACGACCCGCTGGTGCGCTACTCGCTGCTGGCCAACGAACTGGGCTCGCGCGTGTCCATCGGCGACCACAGCGCGGTGGCCGAGCTGCACCGGCTGCCCGCCACGTCCGACGACGTGGAGACCCGCCGCCACCTGGCCCGCGCCCACTGCAACGTCGCCGACGCGTACGCCCTGGTCGGGCACTTCGACCTGGCGCGCGACTTCCTGGACAAGGGCCTGCGGCTGACCGCCGGGGCGGGCGTGCCGTTCACCGAGAGCACCGGCCAGTCCACCCGCATCCACCTCGACTGGTACACCGGCGACTGGGGCTCGCTGGTGCCGCGGGCCACGCGGCTGCTGGAGGAGTACCGCGAGCTGCTGCCGGTGGCCAGTGAGAGCGCGCTGGTGCTGGGCGGTGTGGCGGTGGCGCGCGGCGACTGGGACGAGGCGGAGCGCCACCTCGCGGAGAGCGGCGTCCGCTCGGTGGAGAACTCCATCACCCCCATCGCGCTCGGCGGGTTCGCCGCGCTGTGCCGGCTGTGGCTGGAGCGCGGCGACCGGGCGCGGGCGTGCGAGGAAGCCGACCGGGGTTTGGACCTGGTGCGGCGCAAGGGGGTGTGGGCCTGGGCGGGCGAACTCGCCCCGGCCGCCGCCGACGCCTACCTCGCGGCCGGGCGGTCGGCGGACGCGGCGGCCCTGGTGGACGAGCTGGCGGCGGGCATCGCCGGCCGCGACGCGCCGCTGGCCGAGGTGGCGCTGAAGACGTGCCGGGCGCTGGTGGCGACCGGGGGCGAGGGCGACGCCGTGCCGTTGTTGCAGGAGGCGCGCAGCGCGGCCGACGCGCTCGGGCTCGCGTACTACTCCGCGATGCTGTCCGAGCGGATCGCGTTGTGCGGCTTGGAGGGCGGTGACGACTCGGCGGTGGTGGCGCTGAGCGCGGTCGCCGACCGGTTCGACGCCTTGGGCGCCAGCCGCGACGCGGCGCGCTGCCGGCACCTCTTGCGGGGTACCGGAGTCGCGACCCCTTCCCGACGCGGGCGGCGCGGGTACGGCAACGCCCTGTCGCCGCGCGAGCAGGACGTCGCGCGGTTGTTGGCGCAGGGGCGGACGAACCGGGAAATCGCCGACGTGCTGTTCTTATCACCTCGGACGGTCGAGCAGCACGTGGCCCGGGTGCTCCGCAAGCTCGGCGTGACTTCACGCGTCGAACTGCTCGCGTAAACGACTCGAACAATCCACGACAGGGGGCACTCCGCACACGACCGCCCCTTCACGAATTCCACACACGGCTCTTGACCACAACCTGCGCCTTTTGGCCCTTGGCACGCCCCGTGCAGCCCGGTGGCCTCGTGTTCTCCCCGTATGGCCTGCCCGGAGGGCTACCATGCTTTTCCTGGGGGTGCAAGCACGCTTTTCGCTTGCACCCCCCAAGAAAGCATGGTCGTCTTTGACAGGTCATGCGGGGGGAACACGACCGCTCTTGCTCTTCCTCCTCCTTGGCGGCCTGCCTGTCCGGCGAGGACTCTTTTGGTTTTTCAGCTTCGGGCGGTACAGCACCAAATCTCACCCGGATCGGTGCGGGACCCAAGTATGAAGAGCGGCCGAGAGGCCCCCAAGGAGGAGGGAAGTGCGTCGTGTTCTCCCCGCACGGCCTGCCGGAGGCAATCATGCCGAGCTGGGGGTGTCAAGCGGTGAAGCGTGCTTGACACCCCCAGCTCGGCATGATTGGGCTGCGCCCAGGCCGTACG
>Ga0196958_10000080_pt1 | contig 39429 bp, 70 predicted proteins | sample S1v_10metaG_FD_148654 | JGI IMG/M metagenome (GOLD analysis project Ga0196958, IMG submission 148654) | Soil microbial communities from Anza Borrego desert, Southern California, United States - S1+v_10 | ecosystem: Environmental > Terrestrial > Soil > Desert | place: USA: California | collected... | reverse complement strand
AGGGCCGATCTCTCTCCGCGAATCGAAAAACTCTCTGGAGGTGGTTCACGTGGCGAAGTTGTCCGTGGTTCCTCCCGACGCGAAGGCGCCCAAGGCGGCGCCGAAGAACATCTCAGAGGCACTGGATGGCTCGAGTCGAGACGTGCTCGCCGCCATGCGCAAGGCATTGGCGAAGAAGCTCGATGATGGCGACGTCTCATCGAACGCCATCGCGTCGGCCTACAAGGAACTGCGCGAGCTCGACCGCCTGATTCGGCAGGCGGACGCGGCCTCCGCAGCGGACAGCGGCGGGGCGGAGGAGGACGTCGATGACGCCTTCGACGCCTCGGCTATCTGAGGTAGCTCGCCACCTCAAGTTCCCCGACGGGATCAAGCGGTCGGGTTGGCCGCGGATCCAGCGCCGGCTCGCCGACATGGCGATCACCTACGACACGTGGCAGTCGGGCGCGGTCCAGCTCATCCTCGGTCGCGACGAGGCTGACCGCTACGTCGCCACCGTGGGTGGCGTGACGATGAGCGTCCCTCGTCAGGTAGGCAAGACCTTCACAGTCGGCTCGCTCTTGGTGGCGATGTGTCTCGAGTACCCGGGCCTGCGAGTGGTGTGGACTTCCCACCACCTACGCACGACGACCAACACGTTTCGGTCGATGCAGGGGATGGTGCGCCGCAAGAAGATCGCCCCACACCTGGCCCACAACGGCATTCGAACGGCGAACGGCGAGCAGGAGATCAAGTTCTCCAACGGCTCGATCATCATGTTCGGCGCTCGCGAGCACGGTTTCGGCGTTGGCATCGACGCGATCGACATCCTGGTCTGTGACGAGGCTCAGCGGCTCTCGAGCAGGGCCCTGGCTGACATGATGCCGACCACCAATCAGGCCCGCCACAAGCATGGCGCGCTCGTGTTCTTCATTGGCACGCCGCCTCGCCCCACGGACATGGGCGATGAGTTCGCTGCCCGGCGACAGAAGGCGCTCGACGGCCGGATGCCGAACGGGATCTACATCGAGCTCTCGGCGGATCAGGACGCCGACCTCGACGACCCCGTGCAGTGGGCGAAAGCGAACGCCTCCTACCCACATCGGACGCCGCACGAGTCGATGCTGCGACTGCGGGAGAACCTGACCGACGATGGGGACTGGCGCCGCGAGGCGTTGGGCATCTGGGACGAGGCCACCAAGGCGCTCGCTGTCGTCCCGGCCGACATCTGGGAGAAGCGGCGTGCCGCGGGCCCGCCGGCCCAGGACTCGCCTCCGACGGCGCTTGCCGTGGACCGCTGGTACGACGGCACCACCGCGGTGGCCGGCGCATGGCGACGAGACGGCGTGACTCACGTCGAGCTGCTGGCGCTGGACGTCGCGACCGACACCACCCGGGCGGTCGACTGGATCGCCGAGCGCGCGGGCCGCAAGATCCCGGTGTTCATCGCCGCCGACTCGCCTGCTGCCGCCATGGCCGCGGACCTGATCGCCCGCAAGGTCAAGGTCAAGCTCCTCGCCGGTCCCGACTTCGCCCGCGCCTGTCAGGGCTTCGCGAACGACGCGGTCGAGGGCGGCATCACCCACGTCGACCAGGCGCAGCTCAACGACGCACTGGCCGGCGCCACGAAGCTGCCGGTCGGCAAGGCGGGCGCCTGGGTGTGGGACCGCCGCTCGCCCGAGATCGACATCTCGCCGCTCGTTGCGGCCACTCTCGCGCTGCACGGGGCCGACGTAGCGGCGACCTCCCAACCATCGAAAGCCCACGCCTTCTAAGGGGGTCTCGTGACTGTCGACATCGTGACCCCGCAGGTTGGCCAGTACGAGCCGGACACCCCCGCGTGGTGGCTGCGCCGGCTCGAGCAGGAGTTGGCGAACCGGCTTCCCGAGATGCAGGCGTTCCGGGATCTGGTCGACGATGTCCACCCGAAGCCGGAGTCGCAGGAGACGGCGCGGAAGTTCCGCCGCATTGCGGGCCTGTCGACGACGAACCTGACGGGGCTGGCGGTCGAGGCCACTGCCGAGCGCATGTCCATCGAGGGCGTGCGGGTGGGCGACGAGCCTGACGCCGACAAGGACGTCTGGGACCTGCTCCAGCGCTGCGATTTCGACGAGGGCAGCCAGGACGCGATCACCTCCGCACTGGTCTACAGCCGCTCATTCCTCTCGGTCGAGCCGCCGTCTGGCGATCGGCCGGCCCGCCTGCACTATGAGGACCCCCGTCAGGTGGTGCTCGCGTCGTGGCCGGACGGCTCCCGGCGCGCGGCACTCAAGGTCTTCACCGACGAGTGGACCGGCACCACGTTCGGCACGCTCTACACGCCCGGCTACGTGGTCAAGATGGAACGCGCCGGCATCCCCGACTCCGGTCAGCAGACGTGGATCATCCGCGACATGGGCCGCGAGGCGGCGGTCTTCCGCAACCCTCTCGGTGAGGTGCCGTTCTTCGAGCTCCAGAACAAGCTGACCGGCTCGATCCGCTCCGAGGTCGCCCCGCTGGTCATCCCGCAACTGCGGCTGAATCAGGTCATCTTCAACACCGACTCGGTCGCGGAGTGGGGTGCGTTCCGGCAGAAGTGGGCGACCAACATCGAGGTGCCTCGCGACGCCGAGGGCAAGCCGATCGCGCCGTTCGAGGCGAACGTCACCAAGCTTTTCGTCTCCGAGGGCGACGCCACCTTCGGCGACTTCAACGTCTCGGACATGAAGCCGTACATCGAGCTCGCGCAGGACGTCGCGGCGCACATCGCCCGCCTCTCGCGCGTGCCGATCACCTACTTCCTCAGCAACGTGGCGAACCTGTCGGCCGACGCGCTCGAGCTGCTGGTCTCCGGCCTGGTGCTGAAGTGCCAGCGCCGCGTGAAGGGCTACGAGCCGGGCATCGAGGGCGCCGTGCGCCTGATGCTGCGCTCGATGGGCGACCCGCGGGCGCAGGCGGCGAACATCGAGGTCAAGTGGGCCGACATGAACACCCGATCGCCGACTCAGACCGCCGACGCCGCGGTGAAGCTGACGCAGGGCGACAACCCGGTCATCACCCCGCAGACGGCTCAAGAGAAGTACCTGGGCATGTCGCAGACCGAGCGCGACCGTGATGAGGCGTGGCGCGCTGAGCGTCAGGCCGCATCGAACCTCACTGCCGTGCTCGAGGCGGCTCAGACCAACCCGCTGCCCTGATGGTCGACGCACTGACGCAGCGCCACCGCGCGCAGCAGCTCCTCCTGCGTCGGGCGACAGTCCAAGGCGTCACCAAGGCATGGCCGGCGCTCGACTGGGACCGACTGGACGCCACCTATCCGGCCCTGGCGGTCGACCTGGCTCGGCTGGTGGAGCTGAACCGCCGCACGTCGGCTGGCCTCGCTGCTGCCTATCTGAGGGAGTTCCGCAGGGCGCAGCGAGTAGGCGGTACCGCGAGGATCGACCTCGCAAGGCCGCTGATCGTCGACCAGTTCAACGCCTCGCTCAGCACGACCTCGATCGCCGCGCTCAAGAAGGCCGCATCCGAGGGCACCGTCGCTGAGGTCGCGATGGCGAACGCACTGACCCTCGTGCAGGGGTCGATGTCCCGCCTGGTGCTCAATGCGAGCCGGGAGACCATCACCCAGACGCTCGCTGCCGACCCGCGGGCGCGTGGTTACCGCCGCGTCCTCGGTGGCGGCGGCTGCGACTTCTGCCAGATGCTCGCCGGTCGCGGCGGCGTCTACTCGGCCGAGACCGCCGACTTCGAAGCGCACGACCGCTGCGGGTGCACCGCAGAGCCCGTCTACCGGGCCTAGAACCTCCGCCGCCGAAACGGGGGCGACTGATCCCGAAACGGGAGACCGCATGTCCGAGGAGATCACGCAGCAGGCTGCCGAAACGGCGCCGGCTGAGCAGCAGGTAGCGCAGACGCAGACCAAGCCGACCGAAACGGTCGAGTTCTGGAAGCAGAAGGCGCGCGAGCAGGAGGCGAGGGCCAAGGCCAACGCCACCGCGGCCCAGCGTCTCGAGGAGATCGAGAACGCGAGCAAGACCGAGCAGCAGCGAGCCACCGAGGCGCTCACCGCCGCCGAGAAGCGCGCGGCTGAGGCTGAGGCTAGCGCTCTGCGGCTCGAGATCGCTGCCGAGAAGGGACTCACCCCCGCTCAGGCGAAGCGTCTCGTCGGCTCCTCGCGCGAGGAGCTCGAGGCCGACGCCGAAGACCTACTGGCCAACTTCAAGCCGCCGGAGCCGGCGGACGACACCGCTGCCGTGGCGGCAGCGCTTGACCTCGGAGCACGCGGTGGAACCGCGGCAGCCGGAGACCCGGCGGCCGACTTCGCGAAGTTCCTCAAGGGCCAACTCACCTGAGGACTACCTGACTAGGAGTCAGACACCATGGCTACAACCCTCTCGAGCGTCAACCCGACGCTCCTCCCGCCCACCATCACTGGGCCGATCTTCGACCAGGCGATCGAGTCCTCGGCCGTCATGTCGCTTGCGCGGCGCGTGCCCCTCTCGATCACGGCCAACACCGAGATCCCGGTCTCCATGGACATCCCCGCCGCCGGCTGGGTGTCGGAGGGCGGCCAGAAGCCCGTCGGGTCCGGCGCCATCGGCGTCAAGACCATGCGCGGCAAGAAGGTCGCGCTGCTCGTGCCGGTCTCGCAGGAGGTCGCCATGACCAACCCTGCAGGCCTCTACGCACAGCTGCGCCAGGATCTCCCGATCTCCATCGCGCGTGCGTTCGACTACGCCGCGATCCACGGTCTCGACCTCCGCACCGGCAGCGCCGGTCCGTTCACCGACTACCTGACCAAGGACGCGTCGTCCATCGAGCTCGGCACCGCCACCCAGGCGAACGGCTCGACGTACACCGACCTGGTCCAGGGTGAGAAGCTCGTCGTCGACGCCGGCTACGACTTCTCCGGCTTCGCCGCCGACCCGCGCCTGCGCCCCACCCTGAAGCTGTCGACCGACACCACCGGCCGCCCGCTGTGGGTAGACTCGGCGCAGAGCGGCATCAACACCGGCAGCCTCATCGGCTACCCGGCGTACTTCAACCGGGGCGTCTCCGGCTCCTACCGCCGCTCGGGCAACCGAGTGCAGGTCATCACCATCACCGGCACCCCGACCGGCGGCACCTTCACCGTCTCGGGCAACGGCAAGACCTCGTCCAACATCGCCTACGACGCCGCCGCGGGAACCGTGCAGACCCACGTCCGCAGCCTCGGCGGTCCGTTCTCGGCGGCGACGGTCGCCGGCTCGGCCGGCGGCCCCTACACCGTCACCCTCGGCGTAGTCGGTGTGGCCAGCGCTCCGCTGACCGCAGACGGCGCGCTCCTGACCGGTGGCACTTCGCCGTCGGCCGTGGTCGCCTCGTCCCCGGACACCGACACCAACCTGCGCGCGATCGGTGGTGACTGGACCCAGGCTGCCTACGGCGTGGGGATGGACATCTCGATCAAGGTGTCCGACTCCGCGTCCTACGTGGACGAGGCCGGCACGACCCACTCCGCCTTCCAGGAGAACCTCGTTCTCCTGCTCGTGGAGGCGTACTACGGGTTCGTCAAGAGCGACGCGCTCGGCGCCTTCGTGGCGTACACCGACGCCGCCTGATCGCAACACCCAACGGAGAGGCGGGCCGGTCATGGCTTTTCTGACGCCCGAGGATCTCACCCCCTTCGCGACCATTGACCCCGCGAAGGCTCAGGCGATGATCGACGACGCCGAGGCCATGGCCGAGCTCGTCGCTCCGTGCATCACTGCCGAGGGGTTCGCGAACGACGCGGCAGTCAAGGCGATCCTTCGGGGCGCCGTGATCCGGTGGAACGACGCCGGGTCCGGCGCCTTGCAGTCGCAGACCGCCGGCCCGTTCGGACAGACCTACGACACTCGCCAAGAGCGCCGCGGGATGTTCTGGCCGAGCGAGATCGAGCAGCTGCAGAACCTCTGCGGCACGGTCGGCGGGTCGGTCTACACCGTCAGTATGGCCGGCCCCGACCCGGACGAGTCCGAGTTGGGCTGGCCGTACTGGTGCGAGCCGGGCTGGCGCTGACATGCCCATCCCGGTCGGCCCTGACCCGCTCTACGACAGCACCACCCCGCACGTCCTGCTCGTCAAGCGCTACGTCCCGGGCGTCAAGGACGCTCACGGCAACCCGAAGGACGTCTACGACGAGCCGGTGCCGTGGCGGATCTACGGCTATGCGCCTGGTGCGAACTCGGAGCCGGCTGACCCGAACCGTGACCTGTCGATCATCGAGTGGACGGTGTACGCGCCCGCGAACGAGGAAGCGCCGCGTGACCGTGACCTCGTCGTGGTCGGCGGTCTCGACTACGCCGTCGAGGGTCGCCCGGCGGACTGGACCAAGGGGCCATGGCCTCACCCGACGGCGGGCGTCGTCGTCGAACTCAAACGTGCCGAAGGGTAGGCGATCCGCCGTGGCGAAGTTCGCAGAGAAGGTCACCATCGACCGCAAGCGCAAGGTCGTTCTCATCGACGGCGAGGAGTTCCCGTACTTCCTTGCAGAGGAAGGCCCCTCGGTGGAGAACCCCCTTGACCGCCATTCGCCGCCGGTTATCTCGCTTCCTCTGATCGCCAACGACGTCGAGATCATCCCGGAATCCTGATGGCCAAGGTGCGGCTCGAGTTCAACCGCGAGGCCCTGCGTCAGATCATGTCCGGCCCAGAGGCGCGTGCCCTGGTCAACGGCATGGCCGACGCGACCCGCGACGCCTGCAACGCCGAGTCCTCGTGGGGCGGCTACGAATCCGCGGATGCCTCGGATGACATCCGGGCCCGCGCCCGCGTGTGGTCCTACGACAACCGCAACGACGAGGCCCGCGACAACCGCATGATCCGCAACCTCGACGCGGGTGCCTGACGTGCTCGCCCCGGTCGACATCGAGAGCGAGGTCTACGTGCTCCTCGATGGCGTGCTCGACGCGGATGTCGCGACCAAGGTCCCCAATCCTCGACCGGACAAGTTCGTGCGAGTGACCCGCGCCGGTGGCCAGGGACGCAACCTGGTCCAGTCCGACCCGCGCCTGCTGATCGAGTGCTGGGCGCCCGACTCGGTGTCCGCGCTCAACCTCGCCCGGATGGCCTACGCGCACCTGTGGGCGCACTACGGCAGCTCGAGCGTCTGGGGCGGCCGGGCGTCGCTGACCGAGCCGGTGAACTTCCCCGACTCGGAGACGAAGTCCCCTCGCTACCAGTTCATCGCCACCATCACCACGAACCTCGCGGAGGTCTGATGCGCACCGTCTACCACCCCACCCTCCACGACGTCTCCCGCGACGTCCCTGACGGTGACGTCGAGTCCTGGCGCGATGCCGGATGGCGACTCACCAAGCCTCGCCCCTCGACCGCACCGGCGCCGAAGTCCGAGCCCGATGAGCCGGTCGAGCCGGTCGAGCCGGTCGAGGACCCCGAATCTCCCGCTGCGGCGACCGCTGCGGATCAGGGCCAGCACTCTGATAAAGGAGAACACTGATGGCACAGAACGCTGCCAACGTCGCCGCGGCCAGCCCGGCCGTGACCGGCGGCCTGCTCTGGGCGCCCAAGGGGACCGCACTCCCGACCGACGCCACCACGGCGCCCGACGCCGCCTTCGTGGCACTGGGCTACATCTCCGAGGACGGCATCGCGCCCTCCGGTGACGCATCCTCCACCGAGGACCAGGTCGCATGGGGCGGCGATGTCGTCGCCATCCTGGAGACCCAGAAGCGCGTCGACCGGTACACCGCGAAGCTGATCGAGGTCCTGAACGCCGACGTGCTCGAGTTCGTCTTCGGCGAGGACAACGTCGACGTCACCCCGGCCGCCGGCGCCACCCCCACCCTGATCGCTGTCTCCGACGACGGCGGCGAGCCCGAGGAGGGCGTCTTCCTCATCGAGGCCTTCTACAAGGGCATCAAGATGCGGCGCGTCATCCCGAACGGGATGCCGACCCTGACCGCCGAGGACCCGCTGGTGCACTCCGCGCTCGGCGGCTACGAGGTGCAGATCACCTGCCTGCCCGACGCCTCCGGCAAGCGGCAGTACCGCTACTACGCCCTCGACGACGCCCCGGGCGTCTGATCGACCACCGGGGCGGGGTTCCGTCGCTGGCCCGCCCCGCCCCGGTGCACCACCCCCACGGCCAGCGACCCGCCAGCGACCCGAAAGGCCAGCGACATGTTCAGAGTTCAGTACGACACCTACGCACCCGACACGACCATCGACGCCGACGAGTGGACCACGCATGAGGACTTCGTCACCTTCACCAAGGAAGGCGAGTTCGTGGCCGCAGTCAAGACGATGTCGGTCCTCACGATCCACCGAGTGGAGGAGCCGGCCACCGCCGGGCCCTTCCGAGCGGAGGCGTGATGTCCGAGCAGACCGCCACCCCAGCCCGCGCTGCGAAGAAGAAGCCCGCTCCCAAGGCCACTCCCAAGGTGATCGACCAGGACGGCGCCGAGGTCGACCAGACCGGGCCGGACCTGATCAGCGTCACCGTCGGCGAGAACGAGTACCAGATCGTCGCCGACGCACGCGACGACTTCGAGCTTCTCGACGACCTCTCCCGCCTGGACGACGGTGACATCACGAGGTTCCCGGCGATCTTGCGCCGCCTGCTCACCCCGCAGGACCAGCGCAAGGCGATGGACAGCCTGCGCGGGGAGAACGGCCGCGTCGGCGTGCTCGAGGGGACACGGTTCGTCTACGAGATCCTGGACGGACTCTCCCCAAACTCCTGACGCTCGTGAGGCTCCTCAGGGAGCATCACGGGCCACTTGCCGCGGACCTCTCGCGCTACCACGGGCTGAGGCCGCTGAGCGCGTTGCGGGAGTGGGGGCTCCCGCTCTCTGAGGTCGCCGCCTACGCCGCACACCTCCCGCCAGACTCGGCCGTCGCACGCGCACAGAACCCCGACTGGGCCATCACCCCCGAGGCGCTGGTGATGCGGGAGGTCGAGCACGCCGTCCGCGTCGTGGCGTGGCAGCAGACCGAGGACGGACACCGCAAGGCGCCCCAGCACTACCCCGACCGCATCCCGCTCACCAAGGCCGAGCGAGCGGTCGCAGCCATCAAGAGCAGCGAAGGACCGGACGTGATGCCGGTCGAGGAGATGGCCCAGCGACTCGGCTGGACCCGCGACGGACGAAGGGAGGCGTGATGCCCGAAGGTCTCGAGCTGGCCAACGCCTACGTCTCCCTCGTCGTCGAGGGCAGCAAGGTCGCCCCCGAGGTCCGCAAGCAGTTCGGCCAGGTCTCCACCGATGCCGACCGGACCGGCAGGACCGCCGGGAAGCGGTTCTCCGCCGGCTTCAGCAACTCGCTCAAGGGCCTCGGCGGCATCGTGGCCGGCGCGTTCGCGGTCGACCAGGTCAGGAAGTTCGTCGGCGGCGCAATCTCCGAGGCTTCCGACCTGGGCGAGTCCGTCAACGCCCTGAATGTCAGCTACGGCAAGTCGTCGAAGGAGATCCAGCAGCTCGGCAAGGAGGCCGCGCGAAGCCTCGGACTGTCGAACACCGAGTTCAACTCCCTCGCGGTCCAGTTCTCCGGCTTCGCCGGGACGATCGCCGGCGAGGGCGGCAACGTCGTCGACGTGCTCGACGAACTGTCGACTCGCGGCGCCGACTTCGCGTCGGTGATGAACCTCGACGTCGCAGAGGCGATGGGCCTGTTCCAGTCCGGCCTCGCTGGCGAGACGGAGCCGCTGCGGAAGTTCGGCATCGACCTCTCGGCCGCCGCGGTCGAGGCGCACGCCTACAAGGAGGGCATCGCCGCCGCTGGCGAGGAGCTGACCGAGCAGCAGAAGGTCCAGGCGCGCTACTCGCTGCTGATGAAGTCGACCGCCAAGACCCAGGGCGACTTCACGAACACCTCCGACTCGCTCGCCAACAGCCAGCGCATCCTCGGCGCAGAGTGGGACAACCTCCAGGCCACCCTCGGCCAGAAGCTCGTGCCAGTGATCGCGGAGCTCACCTCCGGCGCCGCCGACTTCATCTCCGGGATGCAGGACGGCACCGGTGCCGGCGGCGAGTTCGTCGACGCGTTCATGGGGGTCAAGTCCGAGGTGCTGCCGCCGCTCAAGGAGCTGGGTGGCCTTGCGGTAGACACCGCGCAGTTCCTCAGTGGCCTTCCCGGACCGGTAAAGGAACTTGGCATCCAGGCTGGCATCGCTGCGTTCGTGCTGCCCAAGCTCGCTGCAGGGTTGACGGCCGTACAGGTCACCGGTGCCTCCTTCGCTGCCGGCATCACCAGTTCGACCAAGCGGACTGCCGCGCTGGGTGCGACGATGCGCCAGGTCGCCGGCATTGGTGGCGCGGTCGCACTCACCCAAGGGCTGTCCGACAACGAGGACTCGCTGAGCTCATGGGCCACTGCCGTCGGCGGCGGCGCGGCGGCTGGTGCCGCACTCGGCTCGGTGATCCCCGGGGTCGGTACTGCCATCGGCGGCGCCGCGGGCGCTGCAGCCGGCGCGGTCGGGAAGTTCGTGTCGCTGAAGGTGGCCTCGGATGACGCCACCGGGTCGGCCGAGGCGGCGAAGCCTGCCTATGACGACTGGGCCTCGACCCTCGACCAGGCGACGGGCGCGATCACCCGCCAGACCCGCGCCATGATCCTGCAGAAGCTCCAGGAGGACGACCTCCTGGCCTCCGCGCGCAACCTGGGCATCACCACCCGCGACCTGATCGACGCCACACTGGGCCGCGAGGGCGCGATGAAGCGCGTGAACAACGCGGCCAAGGACAACGTCGACATCCTGAGCGGCCTCGAGCTGGGCAACCTCACCGCGTTCATCAAGGAGAACCGGACGGCGCTGGAGGGTCAGCAGCAGCAGCTCCGGCAGAACAACCGCGACCTCACCACCTGGGGTCAGGCGCTCAAGGGACTGCCTGCGGAGGCCAGGACCGAGATCAAGCAGGCCGGCGCCGACATCGCGATCAAGCAGGTGCGGGACCTCGCGCGTCAGTACAGCCTGAACCCGAAGAAGCTGGTCACCCAGATCGAGGCGGCCGGCGTCGAGGTCACCGGCCGCAAGGTCCGGGGGCTCGGGGGCGAGATCAAGAACGTCGGCAACGTCGAGACGAGCAGCAAGTGGCTCGACAGCTTCATCTCCGACACCCTGAACGGCAAGCGTGCGGCCGAGCGCGGCGCCAACGACATGAGCGGGGCGCTGAGGTCGGGCACGGCCAACGCTCGCCCGAACCTGAACCCGTTCTCGCAGGCACTGCGGGGCGCGATCGACTCCCTCAAGACCACCGCCCGCTCAGGCGGCAGCGGTGTCGGCGGCAGCCTGGTCTCCGGCGCTGAGGCCGCGATCGCCCAGAGCGCGCACAGGGTCGTCACGGCTGCGGTCAGGATGGTCACCAGCGCCATCGGTGGTGCCCGGAACGCGGCCAAGGCGAAGTCGCCCTCACGGGAGACGATGCGGCTCGGCAACGACATGGTCGACGGCCTGATCCTGCCCTTCGAGCGCCGCGAGAAGGATGGCAAGAAGGCCGGCGGGAACTTCGTCCGCAACCTGATCCGGGGCCTCCGCGGCGACATCAAGGACGTCGACAGCGGTGAGCAGGACCTCGCCAAGCGGTTCGGCCGTGTCACCGACCTGATCGAGAAGGACCTCGACCGTCGTCTCGACCGGATCGCCAAGAAGCTCAAGCGCAAGGACATCGGCAAGCAGCTCGCCAAGCAGCAGGAGAAGGCTGCGAAGTCTGAGGCCAAGGCGATGACCGCGCTGGTCAACTCAACCGGCAAGGCGCTCGGCAAGATCGCGAAGCAGTACGCGAACCACAATGCCGAGCTCGAGCGAATGCGGAGCGAGCGGGCGTCGATCGTCTCCGACGTCGCGGGCGGCATCACCGGCGAACTCGACCTGGCCTCAGCCATCTCGGAGCCGAACGAGTTCGGCTATGGCGGGGGTCAGGCGACGTTCAGTGGCGTGGCGTCGGTCGTGTCGGGTCTGGCTCAGCGGGCCCGGGTGTTCGCGGACAAGATCCGCGCCATGCTCAAGGCCGGCATTCCTCTCGGCCTGGTGCGGGAGGTGCAGGGGCTCGGCACGAAGCAGGGCATCGTGGTCGCTGATGCGCTGCTGTCTGGGTCGCAGGCTGAGATCGGGGCGTTGGCGCTCGACTACGCCTCGATCAACACGTTCGCGACCGACGCCGGCAACGCGATCGCCGAGGCGTCCATTGACCCGGTCACCGGGCAGATGTACGACGTGGGGATCGCCGCCCAGCAGGGCCTCATGGCGGGTCTGCTGAACGACCCGGCGATCGCGAAGGCGACGAAGAAGCTCAGCAAGAAGCTGACGAAGAAGCTCAAGAAGGCGCTCAAGAGCCGGTCGCCTTCTCGCCTGCTGCATGACGAGGTTGGGCTCGACGCGGGTGCCGGTATCGGCGAGGGCATGGTCGACGGTCTCGCACCCTATCCGGCGAAGGTCGCGGACGACCTCTCTTCGGCCGCGGCGATCTCGCGTTCGATCTCGGCGCGCAGCACCCGCCTGGTCGACGTGCCGCGCCTCTCGGTGGCGGAGACGACTGGAACCGCCACAGCGCCCGACCCCGCTGCGATGTTCGACCGGATGGCGATCTACCTGACGCTCGTCCCGACCGGTCGTCAGAAGGCGCAGCTCTACGTCGATGGCCGGCAAGCGGCGGAGAGGTTCTTCTGATGCCGATCCCCACTCCGGGCCCCGCTCAGGTCAGCGATGCCGCGATCCAGACCGGTTCGCCGTTCTGGCTGCGGATCAACGACGTGTGGGTGCATCTGGAGGGCGTGGCTCCCGAGGTGTCGGTGGCGGCGGAGCGTCCGGGGTCGGAGTTCATGTCGGTCGACGGTCACCGGTCGGTGTTCGTGGCTCCGAATGCGCCGCGGTCGTGGGAGCTGAACTACCAGTGGGCGACTCCTGCGGCGGTGGCTGCGTTGCGGCTGGCTGCCGAGGTGCCGGGCGAGGTGTGGTTGCTGGACTCGATGGCGGCGGCGACGAACATGCTCAGCGCCCGGGACTGCTACGGCCATGACTCGACGGCGGCGGTGTTGGACTGCGGAGGGACGCCGTTGCGGGCGCTTCCTGAGGGCGACGTGGCGTCTGCGCTGGTGCGTGGCGGGGTGCCGACGACGTTGGCGGCCTGGTCGTCGGAGGCTGAGGCCACGGTGCTGGCGACGATCGGCACCGAGTCTCTCGTGGCTCCGGCCGGCTCGGGCGACCGTCAAGCGACTGTCACGTTCACGGTCGTGGCGGATGAGGTGTTGACGGTCGACGTCGAGTCTGGCGTGGAGGTGTCGGGCCTGATGCTCACCGAGGGCACCCCCGCGCCGTTCTGGCTGGGTGGTGAGCGGACGCCGTGCAAGGTCGCGGTCGGTGACCCGTCGCAGACTGCGCGCCGTACCCGTCCGGGTGGGCTCGCGCTCTCGGAGTACGGCGTGACGTTGCGGGAGGTGGGATGAGCCTGCCCGCCGGCTGGCCCGCGCCGGCCGACGTGGAGGTGCTGCCGAGCGTCTGGCTGGCGATGGACTCCGAGTGGCCACCTGCTGAGGGTGACCGTCCTGCTGGGACCGCGCCGGTCGGCTCGTGGAGCGTCGAGCGCGAGCTGGTGGGCTCAGTCCTGCCGGGAAACGTCCGCGCCCGCTCCGGCCTGTCCATCGGCTCCGCGTCGGCGTCGATCGCACAGATGGCGGTGTCGCCACTGGCACCATGGGCAGCCGACCCCGACCGGCGTGTGACAACCGGACAGACGGCCGACCTGTACGCCACCCACGGCGGCCATGACGACGTCGCGCGGATAGCGCTAGGCGACTGGCAGGTGAGCCCGACATCGGGGTCGCTGCTCTCGCCCGGGGTGCAGGTTGACCTGATCGAGCGGCAGTACGCCGGCCGCGAGCAGGATCAGGCGCTGCCGATGGCGCAGCGCCCCATCGAGAAGGTGACCTTCGACCCGATCGGCATCATCGACATCCTCGCTCGGCAGGCCGGCTACTACGCCACCCCGCCGCCCATCGCGAGCACGATCGCGTCCGTGCCACTGGTGGGCGGTGACTTCACCGAGGTGCCGACGCCCACGTGGACCGCTTCTATCGGAGACTGGGGCGAGGTCGACGGTGTGCCATGCCTGGTCGCCGACTCCGAGCCCGTCGGCGGACAGACGATCGGCGTCAGCCTGGAAGATGTGGCACCACTCATCTGGGGCACTGTGGCGAGCGTCTATGTCATCGCGAACATCACCGACACCGTCCGGTTCCGATGGCTCAACAGTGTGGGGAACGAGGCGTGCGCGGTGGAGATCCGCCCCGGCGGACAGTTCGCCGTCCGCAACTCCCCAGCCCTCGCTTGGGTCGTCGGTAACTACACGCCCGGGCTCGACCCGAACTGGCCTAACCGGGTGGAGATCAACGTCGAGCGAGTGGGCGCCCCCTTCTTGGCCCTCGGCGCTGAATCTTGCCGCGCCCGCGTGCGCTCCTCGTCGACGGTGCCCTTCGATGCCTTCGCGACCAGCAATGGACTCTCCGGGACCATGGCGGAGAACATGGCAATCGTCTCGGACGCCACCGATGCGTCGGTGGGTGGGGTCCAGGTCAACACCACCACTGATCACGCCGAGTCCTGGGCCCCGCCGACTGCGTCCCTGCGGCTCCTTGGCGGCTCGGTCGCGTTCCCGTGGCTGCCGGCCACTACTGACGCCTGGACCGGCATCCAGGAAGTCTGTGCGGCCTGGTGTGCCAGCGCGAACGTGACTCGCGACAAGGTGTTGCAGGTGCTCGACTCCGACGCCCTCGCCGGTGTAGGCAGGACCGCCGTCGAACTGGACGTCGGTCGCCATGTCGAAGACCTTGGCTGGACCCTGGACCCCGCAGACATCGCGGACCGGCTCGAGGTCACGTACAGCCCGCCGTCCGTGATCGCCCGAGACTTCGCCGACCCGGACGCACAGCCGCCGGTGGTGTGGCAGGCCAGCGAGGTCATCCGCATCGAGGCAGGCGAGACGCGAGAGATCATCGCCGATCTTGACGTCTACGCCGGCGCCCACCCCGGCTCCACGTCCTATCGGTGGGTTCGCTCGTCGGAGTCTGCGGCGATCCGTGCGCAGGGCTCGCTGTGGGACGCCTACACCAACCCCGACGGGTCCGGCGCGCCGGTAGTAAGTGCGGCGGTCCAGTTGAGTACCCGGTACGTCTCCACTGGCCGCGCGGTCATTACCGTGCGGAACGCCCTCGGTCTTCCCGTGTACTTCGTCGACGCGGCGGGCTCACCGTGCTTGATTCTCCGCGAGGAGGTCGTAGTCCGGTTCGACAACCAGGCTCTCGTCACCCGCGGTGCCACGACCGAGGTCGCGCGTAGCCCGCTGGCGATCGACCTCGGCCGCCACGTGCAGACCGCTGCTGACGCCGAAGCGATCGCCGACTATGTCTGGGCGCGGGTCTCGACGCCGATGTGGAAGGCGTCCAGCGTGCGGGTGAAGCTCGACTGGACCCTCGACATCGGCGACGTGCGGCACTTGACCCACGAACGGTCGGGGCTGGACATCAAGGCGCTGGTCACCAAGGTCGCCTTCGACGGCGGTCCGGGCGAGGTCGCGCAGTCCCTCGACCTGGTGCTGCTGCCGCCGACCTGGGCGGACTTCGACGCCGCCTGGGTAGCCGGAACGTGGGACGACTTCGACGCCGCCTGGGCCGGGAAGACCTGGAACGACTTCGACTACGACCCCCTGAGCACGGAGGCGTGACATGCCGTTGAATCCCGCAGGTGTGCCGTCAAGGGCGGACATCCAAGCCGCGATCGACGAGGCGGTGGCGCCCCTCACTGCTCCGTGGACCAGTTACGTGCCGACATGGGACAACACGACGACGAACCCAGTGATCGGCAACGGCTCCCTCACGGGCGCCTACAGCGCGGCCGGGAAGCTGATCCACTTCCGCCTCGAGCTCAGGATCGGAAGCACGACCACCCTCGGCACGGGCGCAGGCTGGACGTTCGGCCTGCCCGTTCAGCCGAAGGCGCTCACGATGTGGCAGCCGATCGGTCACTCGCTGGCGAACGACGTGTCGGCACTGGCGACGGCGATCGGCCAGGCAGGTGTCGCGGCCGGCGCGTCCGGCTTCATCGTCCGCACTCCCGCGGCTGCATCGTCGTCCACCTACTCCCAGGCGGCGCCGTGGACGTGGGCGACGGGCGACACCCTGTGCGTCGTCGGCACCTACGAGGCAGCGTGATGGAGCACCTCTCTGAGGGCGTAGCCGCCCCGGTCGTATGCGTCCAATGAGGCAACACCACGCGGCCGGGCTTCGTCTAGCGGCTGCCTGATCGCGAGGGGGGCCGCGATGACCATCGAGGGCATGCCGTGGGGCGTGTGGCTGGGCGTCTCAGGCACGGGCTGGTCGCTGGTGGCCTTGTTCGTGTGGGGTCTGTTCACGGGCAAGTTGTTCGTCCCGCGACGCGAGGCGGACGTCTACATCGCCAGAGCCGAGAAGGCCGAAGAGGGCCGGGACACCTTGATCGCCACCGTCGCTGAGATGACCGCGGTCGGCAAGTTCCAGAAGGCGGCGATCGACGCAGCCATCCGGGCGAGCAATGCAGAGGGCGAGTCGACATGACGTGGTTGTGGCGCAGCCGGCGCAAGCAGGTGGAGGAATCCCGCGAGGCGATCAAGAAGTCAGACCGTCTCGGACCCGCGATCGAACTACAGCGTCAAGAGGCTCTCGGGGTGAGCAAGTGGGCGAGGGAGCGGCTGGACCGCAACCACCTCACGCAGATCTTCGAGGCCGGGAGGCGAGCATGAGACGGGCAGTTGTGCTGACAGTTGGGACGCTGGTCGTGCTGGGAGCGTTGGGGTTCGTCGCGTGGCTGTTCGGCGGCGAGCGGGTCCAGGTGGCGATGGCGGTGCCGACGATGCCGGTGACGCTCTGGTTCATCGTGATGTACCTGCGCGACCCGTGGTGGAAGACGTGGTTCGGCCGGTCGCTGATGCTGCTCGCCGTCACGGTGCTGCTGTGGACGCTGGCGACGCTGTTGTACCGCCTGCTCGGCGATTACCCGGGCCGTGACTTCATGCTCACCGCCATCGGGGTGGGGGCGTTCGTGGCGCTCTTGATTCGCGCCCTCGTACTGAGGGCTGCACAACTCGCCGACCTCCGCGAAGTCGAGCGCCGCCGCTGAATCTCCGCGTCCGACTGGCCCGCCTGATCGCGGGCGCCAATTCAACAGAGGAGACCGCCGTGCTGCTGACCGACCTCGCCGTCGCTGCCCGCAAGTCCGGCCTCTCGGTCGTGGAGGTCTCCGGCTGGCGCCACCGCGGCCACGGGGTGCTCGCCTCGGTCGACTCCATCGTCTGCCACCACACGGCGACCTCTCGCACGGCCAGCGGCGACTACCCGTCCATCCGCGTCGTCCGCGATGGCCGCCCCGACCTCGACGGCCCGCTCGCCAACCTCGGCCTCGGTCGCAACGGCACGGTCTACGTGATCGCCGCCGGGGTCGCCTACCACGCCGGCGCCACGAGGCAGTCGTGGATGGACAACTGGCACTCCATCGGCATCGAGGCCGAGGCGGACGGCCTGTCCTCGTGGCCGGCGGCCCAGATGGACGCCTACGCCCGCCTGTGCGCCGCGCTGTGCGAGCACTACGCCGTGCCGGTCGAGCGGGTGCTCGGCCACAAGGAGGTCTGCCAACCGGCTGGCCGCAAGTCGGACCCGAACTTCGACATGGCCGCGTTCCGTCGCCGTGTCGCCGCTGTGAGTCGTGAGGAGCTGGACATGGACGAGAAGACGCTCCGCAAGATCATCCGCGAGGAGGCTCGCGCCGCAGTCGACGACGTGCTCGACGCCGACATGAACGCGAACGAGCCGAAGGGTGACAAAGCCTTTCGCAGAATGTCCTTCCGGCAGGCGATCAAGAACATTCACAAGGCCGTCGTGAAGTGAGGATCGTCTACGCCGACCTCGGCCGCGGTCCACGCGCCAAGGTCGCGAAGGCGTGGGATGCCGTCCGCAAGCACGGTCAGGACGCCGACGCGGTGGTGGTCACCGAGATCAACGAGGGCGACAAGGGCTACGACGACGTCCAGCTCGCACGCCGTCGCTTCGGTCGGTTCTGGCGCAAGGTCGGGCTGCGGACCAAGGCGGGCGCGTTCATCCGCCGCCGCGTCAAGGTGTCGGGCAAGTCGCTCAAGCGCGCTGCTGCCGGCATTCGTGGTCAGTCGCCGGTCCGGTGGGTCAACAGCGTCCGGCTCGACGGCGGCGTGACGTTGGTGTGGACGAAGTACCCGGCTGGCTACAGGAACGGCGCTCGTCCGCGTGCCGTGCGGGCGCTGCTCGGCGTCGCATGGCGGGCGGTCTTCGCGCGCCACCGTCGCGCCATCCGCAAGGCGCTCGAGCGCGGCGACGACGTAATCACTCCCTTCGACGGCAACGACCGCAACTTCCCATGGCGCGACCTCGCGCCAGAGGGTCACGACGTCGAGCTGCTGTTCAAGGACGCCCCCGACTACGGCGTCGCCATCGCTGCCAAGGGTCGCCGCGTCGGCGAGCACACCCACACCGACTTCGCGCTCGGCATCGAGCCCATGCACCGCGGCCACGAGGTCGCGGTCGAGTTCACACCCCGGAGGAAGCCATGACCACCACTCCCACCCGCGCCGATGCTGCTGACCGCGGCTGGCGCACCCTCATCCAGGGCCTCGCCATCGACGTGCTTGTCGCCGTCGCGGCGGTCCTGCTCGTGTGGCTGCCTGACGCCGACATCTCCAAGGTCGAGGCGTGGATCGTGCTCGGCACTGCGGTGGCGAAGTCGGTCCTGACGGCGGTCGCGTCCTACGTGATGCGGCTCAAGGTCGCTCCGGGCGGCGAGTGATGTCCCCTCGCTGGAAGGGCCGCTGCGAGGCCGTCGTCGGCTGGTCCGCCGCTCAGCTCATCTTCGCTGGCGCCATGTGGCTGATCTCCCAGCGGCAGTACCGGCCCAGGGGGGTCTGACGTGGCACGCGCGTCGTTCGGCAAGACGCCTGCCGACTTCACTATGGTCGTCGGTCCGGCAGGTCAGATGCGTGTCACGCCGGCGGCCCTGACGTTCTGGGATGCGGAGGTCGGCGGCACCCAGTTCACTGACCTGCTGCTGAACGGTGCGCCGGTGTCGTCGATCACTACTCCGGTCGACGGCGAGATCCCTCTGTTCGAGGGGCCTGATGGTGTCGTGGAGATGTGGGTCGATGCTGGTGGTGGTCGGCTGCGTCTGGTGGCGAGTGGGGCGGAGAGTGCGGCGGCTGCTCAGGCTGCGGCTACTGCGGCCGAGGCGGCGGCCACGGAGGCGGAAGATGCCGTCACTGCCGCCGTCCCCAAGTCCCTCATCGACGCGAAGGGCGACCTGATCGTCGGCACCGCCGCCGACACCCCGGGTCGCCTCGCGGTCGGGGCGAACGGGCGGCAGTTGTTCGCCGACTCGACGCAGGCGACAGGGCTGCGGTGGGGTGCGGAGGGTCAGTTGCCGGTCGCGGGGGTGATTGGGGATGGAGTCGATGTCGACACCTTGACCACCCCGGGGATGTACTTCCGAGGCTCGTCAGTCGGCGTGACAACGGTCCTCCACTATCCGTTGGATGTGTGGGCCGGTTGGATCGAGGTCAGTGTTCAAGCGGGCACGATGGTCCAGCGGGCAATCTCGATCACGACCGAGTCCGGATTCGGGACGACTCGTTCGAACCAGTGGTTCAGGACTCGGTTCGGGGGCATCTGGCAGCCATGGGTCGAAGTGCGCACCAGTGCTCCCCGGCCCGGCAACACGATGACCGGCACCGGCTTCCCCGAGAGCGTCGTCACCGCCCCAGTCGGCACGAAGTACGTCGACACCGCCGCCACCAATGGCGCCGTCGAGTGGGTCAAGGCGTCCGGCGCTGGCAACACCGGGTGGCGGGTGGTCTACGGGGACACGGGCTGGCGCGACATCTCCGCCGAGTTGGTCAACGGCTGGACGGGCCAGGGTGGGACCACCGGCGTGGCGGTGCGACGTCTAACCAACGCCGTCGTGTTCCGCTACCGCTCCTTGAACGGGCAGAACGCGACATCCACCACCTTGTGGGTTCCTGCGGTCGGCTTTCGAGTGGAGTCTGCTGACGGCCAGGTGGCGATGTTCGGCTCGGCGCCAGCACTGCTTCAGATCAACACAACTCCAGCGGTGGTTTGCCCCACGGGCGTGGCAAGCGGTGGAAACGGATCTATCCAATGGACACCCCAGGCTTCCCAGCCTTGGCCCCCATCTCTCCCCGGCAACCCCGTCTAGACAGGAGATCTCGGACATGGACCTCACGACCCTCACTGACGCCGACCTCGACCAACTCCGCACCGACGTCCTCAACGAACAGGAACGCCGCAGCAACCTCGCCACCATCCCCGCCACCATCACCGCGCTGGCAGAGAAGTACATCGAGGGTGGTGGGGATCCGGCAGACCTCAGTTTGCCGGGCTGACCGCCTACACTCGAACCGCAAGGTTGCTCCCTTGCAAGCGCCCCGTCCTCTTCGGAGGGCGGGGCGCTTTCGTCGTTGTCAGCGCTGACGCAGGCGCTTGACCTTCGCCTTGAGCCGGTCGATGCGAGCGTCCTTGCGCTCGATCGTGGCGTTCAGATCCGTGATCGTCTTGTCCCGCTTCACCAGCGTCTCAACGGCGTACACCACGTCAGCTCGCGCGCGGTCGTAGTCAGCGGCCTTGTTCCAAAACGCCTCCGTCGCGTTCTCGACCAGCCCGAGCGGCATCCGGTCCAGGGGGTCGGTGCATCCGGCTGCGGCTGCCTCCTCGACCGTCATCCAACGCAGCGTCGGGGACAGTGTCGACAGGTACGTCGAGCCGGAGTCGTAGGTGACCTCGGCGCGAGTGCGGACGCCGTGGACGCAGTCGTGCACCTCGACGACCTCGGCCGAGGTGACAGCCCCAGACGGCACGTCGTACTCCGGGTACTCAGGCAGGTCGAGCGGACCGCCGGCACCCGCGGCGCTACCGGCGAGCGCGATGACTGCGACGGCGGCGATTGAGCCGGTGAGTACTGATCGCATGACAGGACGGTAGCGCTTCCCCGTCGACGTGGGGGCACTTTCGCATGCCCAGATCGGCGGCCGCTTTTCGGCGTGCTGTGGCAGGACCGCCTTGACTGACCTACCCTCAGGCGAGCAGGCGAGGGCCAAGCGTGCTCAGCGCGGCATGTGGGGGGCGTGCTGAGTCGCTGAGCCGACGAGCCGCCCACTCTCCTTACCGGAAGGAGGGTGGGCGGTTTCGGCGTTCTAGGGCAGGTCGTACAGCGCGTCGAGCCGGACGTTGACCTCGGCTAGGTCCGGGTGGCTGGCGACTTGGCGCGCCTCGTCGGTGGTTATGCGGTCCTCGCTCACCTGCCACGCCGCAGCGAAGTTCCGGAGCGCCCCCGTGACCTCGCCGATCTCCAGCGCGAGCTTCTCCTCCGCGATGACGCGCTCGCGAAGTCCGGCGAAGAAGCGGTCGAATGCGGCGACTTCGGCGGTCGTCTTGCCCTTCGCGCTGCTCAGGCGTTCAAAGGGCGTGCGGTCCTCGGGCACGTCCATGCTCACGGCCGCCACGCTTCCTGATAGCCCGGGCGGTCGGCGTAGGGCAGGGCGAGGTCGCAGAGGTCGGGACATGTCGACTGGTCGCCGAACGACACGTCATCGCACGACCGGTGACGCTCCACGATCCGCCGCTTGGCCTCACACTCGGCCAGCACGCGGGCGGGCGGGACCAGCAGGCTGCCGTCAACGCCACGCCGATATGACGTGCCAAACGGACCGCCCGCCATATTCGCCCGCGCCACCGCCTCATCATCCGTAATGCACGCGAGGAGCCAGTCTGTGAGGGTGGTGGTGGCGGTGGTCATGCGCGACCGGCCTTCGCGACGCCGCCATTGAATCCGCAGTAACGATTGCCTTTGCCGATCGGGCTCTCCACATGCACCCACTCCACGCCGTGCGGGTAACTCCCAGCGCGAGGCCGCTCAATCGGCTGACCGCAATTGGCGCATGTGACCTGTGTAGCGTTGCTCATGGGTGTGACACCTCTCAGTCAGGTGGAGCATCAAGGCCCGTCGCCTCCCCGCCAGGAGTAGCGGCGGGCCGCTTTCGTTCAGACTACTCGCCGCCGCCGACAGCCGCCACGACGCCGCACCTACCCGGCACGAAGTCGGGTCGCGTGCCGGGTCGTCCGTCCTTAACGTCCTAACAGTCGGCCTGTTAGGTCCTTAAGGTGCAGCGCGGGACGAGAAAGACGCCGCCCGCGAGGTTTCGTACTTACGGAACCGAGCGAGAGATTCTGGCGAAGGAACTCCGAGTGCGGGCGGCGCCTACTTGCACCCTACTTGAACGGCGGCGTTCAAGTGGCCGGCGACACGTGCTCAGCCCGCACCCACGCCTCCGTCAGCGACCAACGCCGGTTGCCGCCGCCAGACGCGTAGACGCAGAGTGCCTCCCAGCCTGACGGGGTGCGGCGCCACTCAAGGAGAAGACCCGGGGAGCGGGAGGTGGAGCTGCCGGTGACGTCGATCCACACGTGCTTGGGGAAGGCGTGGCCGCGGGTGGTAGTGCCGTCGGGTGGGCGCATGGGTGGAGGGTAGGTGTGGGGGACGACGGCGCTCAGAGCGTCAGCAGGTCGTCCATCTTCCCCATCGCGGCCCGATGAACCCCGAGGTCGCCTTGGATGTAGTGCTTCTGCGTGATGATGACCTGGGAGTGCCCGAGAATCTCGGCGATGATCTTGTCCGGCACCCCGGCCTCACTCAGGAGAGACGCCGTCGTCGCCCTCGCTGCATGAAGCGGCCGGCGCTCGACGCCCGCCCGGTCGAGGAACGCCCGCCATGCCGCCCAGTCCCGCCGCGGATCGGTTAGGGCGTCGCCGCCGAAGACGTACAAGCCGCGGTCAGGGATGGCGTCGAGCGCCGCCCGGACCGGCGCGACCATCGGCACGCCCCGCTCCGATGACTTCGACTTGAGCGGGACGACGCGCATCCCCTCACCCTTGATGCGCTGTGCCGCCCGGCGAATCTCGATGACGTCCTCGGCGAAGTTCACATCGGACCAGCGCAGTCCGAGCGCCTCCCCCTGCCGCAGCCCAGCGAGCAGGGCGACGGTCCAGCGAGCTCGTCCGGTCGGGTCGTCGACCATGCGCTTGACCTGCTCGAGCAACTTCTTGGCCTCAGGAAGGGTGAACTTCCCATGACTGCCCTGCCCGACGGCGGGAGCATCCACCTTCGCCGCGGGGTTCGACGCGATGCGGCCGTCGCGCTCAGCGATCACGAGAGAGCGCCGCAGGATGGCGTGCACCTGTCGCCGGGTCGCATCGGACTTCCCCTCAGCCTCCATGACGGAGTAGAGGGCGCGGATGTGGTCCGGTCGCAGGCGGTCGAGACGACGCTTCCCGAGGTGGGGGACGATCCACAGGTCGATGTAGCCCTGGTAGGTGCGCAGCGTCGATGGGCGCAGCTTCTTGCTGGCAATCTCTGTCATCCAGTGAGTCATCCACGCCTCGACGGTCGCGTCGTCAGCGAGCACCCCCTGCTCGAGCTGCCGCTTGAGCGCCTGGAACTTCGGCTTCAGTTCCCTCAGCGTCTTCGCCGTGACGGTCTTGCGGACGCGCTTGCCACCCACCCAGCCCAGGTCGACCACGCCGACCCACCGGTCGTCGGACTCGCGCTGGTAGATGCTCCCCTCGCCTCGCAGGCGCCGGTCTCCCATAGACTCTCCCTCAGTGTGTAGCCAACATGACAGCCTACGCGGCGGCATGTAGCCATACGACATAGTACGAAAAACCGCGATCTACCTGCGGTTTCTCATCGGCGGGCCCCTAGCTCAATTGGCAGAGCATCGGACTTTTAATCCGCGGGTTGTGAGCGTGAAACAGGCCCTTCGACAGCCTTCAATGTAGCCCAACGCTCGCGGTCGGTGGTCGAGGCGTGTGCTACGCCACCAGCACATGCGCCCCATCCGTATCGATGACTAGGTTGCGGTTCCGTAACTCCCCCTCAAGAGTCGGAGCACTGATGCACACTGCCTGCACGGGAGCTGAAGAGATCACCCGGCGCACATGGCTTGGGGAGATGGGGGACATCTCACCGGGGCGCCCGTTCATCGTGGGAGCGGCGGAAATGGAAGCAATGTTCGAGTTGGCGGACAAGGGTGTCCGAGTCGTGTTCGTCCCGTGCCTCAGGGAGCGGTGGCTGTACCTCACGCGGCCGCGACTGTTGCTGATGGACGAGCGCGTCAGCAAGGAGGAGCGGGTCACGGCCGCGCGGGAAGTCATGTGTCGGCTTCCTGCGGACTGACAATCTCGGCGTCCTCGATCACCTGGCTGGTGGGGGCGGGGCCTCCTGCGTCTGCGTCGGCATTTCCATCACCTCCCCGCGGCGGGAAGGTGGACCGCAGACCCTGGCCGAGATGCTTTGCGCCTGCGTTGTCAAGGAAGGGCAGCACGCCGACTAGCGCAGCTCGAAGGGCGTCGTCCCTGAGTTCGGGAGGCACTAGTCGGAAGACGGACGCGAACGCCTCGAGCTGTTCGACGTCGTCACCATCGCTAGTAGGCGGCAAGACCGGCCGGCTCATGTCCGGGACGTCCTCGACCACTAGGTCGTGCTCCCAGTCTTCCATCGTCAGCGAGCCGTCGTCGATCGAGTTGACGACCTGCTCGACAGTGCCCCGCGCCCACCCGAGCGCGTTCTCCATCTGGTGCTGAGTACGCAAGGGGAAGGACTCCTGCGCAGCCCGCTCGAACTTGCCCACCGTGGCCACCTTGGGGCCGCCGTACTGCGCGAGCTCGTCCTGGTTCAGCCCGAGCCGCTCGCGGCGCGCCTTGGCGATGTGGCCGATGACCTGCCATCCGGTCTCTTTCATGCGGATCAGCGTGCCAGCGCAACTCACGACAAGTCCAGTTCAGTAGCGACAAGTTACCGATGACGCATCGACGCAGGTCGACAGTCACACCGATGTAGTTCCGCAGGTCATCGATAACTTGTCGTCATTTCGGGTCATTCGTCCTTGACTTGTCGCTACTTGTCGCTCAATATCGACACATGCCCGCTCCTGAACCCCTCGGACCGATGGTCCGCCTCAAGGAGGTCCGGACCAAGCTCACGACTCTCACTCAGCAGCAGCTCGCTGAGCGCATCCGTGAGCAAGGCGTCCCGATCACCAACGCCGGCCTCTCCAATGTCGAGAACGGCAACAAGGTCGCAAGCGACCGCCTGCTGACCGCGTGGGCGAACGCCCTGGGTCTGGACCCGCTCCTCATCTGGCACGGCCCGCTCGTCAAGCCTGTTGAGCCGGGCGTCCCGCTCAAGAAGGCGTCAGGGCTGTGAGCCAGAAGGCCTACTCGGTTCGCTCTGCTGCCGCCGCCTATGAGGTGAGCGAGGCGACGCTGCGCGTGGCCATCAACAAGCAGTTGCTCACGGCCTACCGCGTCGGCCGCGCGATTCGCATCGACGCCGACGACCTTGCCGAGTGGTTCAAGAACCGGCCCCGCGTCGGAAGCGAGGACGACCAGTGACCCGCGACTACGCCCACGCAGCCTTCCTCGCCGCCAAGCCCACCTGGCTCCCCGAAGCCTGGGCCGAAGTCCTCGCCGACGCCGAGGGGGAGTCGTGAGCGGGGCGGGGGTTGAGAAGGAGTCGGGCCTCGAATCGCGATACCACGTCAAGAGGCTCGGTGACCCGTCAGGCAAGCACGACACCTGCCGCTACTTCGTGCTCGACCCGCAGCACGACCCGACCGCACGTGAGGTGCTGGCTGAGTACGCCCGCCGGACTCCCAATCACGATCTTCGGCGCGACCTGCGGGACTGGCTTGATGCCCTGACTGTCTGGGGTGAGACCAATGACTGAGGTTGACTACGACGTTCGTCGCGGTCACGCCTACGTCAAGGCGGACAACGGCCGCACCATCGCGCAACTGGTGGACATGGGTGGCGCCTGTGCCGTGATGACCGAAGGCGACTTAACGCCCGACGAGGCTCGCGTCCTAGGGCATGCCCTCATCTCGTGGTCCGCATGGCGGCGGCAAGTCATCCCGTCAGTCGACCACTACGCCATCACCTACGCCACCACCCCCACCCCCGGCGGCACCCCATGACCGGCGCGGAGGTGCGGCGGTCGGGTGAGGTCGAGGCACTGGCGGTGCGTGTCACAACGACCGGCGTCGTCGTGGCCGAAGGCGACTGCGTGCACTGCCCCCACCCGGCGATGGACCACTGGCCGAGTGAGGGCTGCAAGGCGCCCCGGACCGGCGACCACTGCCGAATGGATCCGACCAAGTTGGCTCGCGTCGCACTCTGTCAGCGCGGCCCGGGATGCGATGGCTACTCGCACTCGCTCCCGTGCAACAACGCCTACTTTGCGGCGATCCGGACGCCGGGTTTCGACTCGCGCCGTCAGGCCACCCCAACCGGCGGCACCCCATGAGCACCAACCTCGGCCGCAACTCCGACGCCTACATCCGCAGCCTCCCTGGTCGCTGCCCCGAGTGCGCCGTCGACATCGAGACGCGGCCCCACACCACCGACTGCCCGCGAGCCAAGGAAGGTGACGACAAGTGAGCACCACCCTCGCAACACACCCCGTCGAGGAGCCCGACCTCCTGGCGCTCATCGCCGACGAGCTGACCCCCCTCGGCATCGACCTCGCCGACGCCTTCCGTGACGCCTGCTGGGCTGAGGCGCTGGCGAACAACGGCCTGATTCATCCGTGCCGCGTCACTGCCCGCCTTGTCGAGCGTGACCCGGCGGTGAACAAGCAGCGGATCTCGGCGATGTGGTCGACGGCAGCCAAGCGGGACGGCGGCTACCTCGACAACACCGACGTGTCGGCGCAGATCGACGGCACTGTCAGCAAGGGCAACGGCAACAAGTCCACGACGTACCGGCTGTGGCGCGGCTGGGTCGGCGGTGCGGAATGAGCGCCGAGCGGGCACAGCAGTCGGGCGAGAATGGGGCGCGCCGCTGGACGCACCAGCCTTGCGTTAGGACGGAGCCCCACCCGGGGCACACGCACATCAACGAGGGTCCCCGCGGTGGCTGCGGCCTGCCCGAGTGGTGCCCCGGTGTGCGCGCCACTCCGCCCGCTTCGACCGCCAGCCGACGCCCGGGATTCGACTTCCGAGGACGCCCCATTCCGCCCACTGGCGCCGTGGTCCGCAACGCATGGACGGCGGGGGCATGAGCGGCGAGGGCGTGGAGGCGGTCGGGACTGGCGCAACGCCGCCGGTCGCGAAGTACCGGATGACGCTGGTCATCGAGGGCAACACCCACGACGAGATCGAAGGCGAGTTGCTCTCCATGACGCGGGGCGGCTACCTGCTCTTCACCGACTACTACCAGCGCGACGAGACGCACGTCGTGGGTGGTCGGCGAACGATGCGGCTGGAGCACCGGAACCCCGACATGACGCCGGAGCGGTACGACGCCGAACTCTCCGAGTGGTTCGACGCACGCAAGGCCGCCCGCACCACCCCGCCCGGAGCGCCCTCATGATCCCCCGCGCCGAAGCCGAAGCCCGCGGCCTGAACACCTGTCGCGGCCTCGCGTTCGCCGTCGCGTTCATCGCCTGCACCGTCATCGCTGGCTGCATAGCGGCCCTCTTCATCCACCTCACCTGACCACCAACCCAAAAGCCGGAGCCCGGCACCACCGACAAGCGACCCCGGGCTCGCGAACTAGGAGGAGCATCTCATGACCGAACCGACTCTCGCCTCAAGCCTCTCGGAGGCTTGGCTGCGTCGCGCACAGCGAGCCCGCAGCGACTACATGGCGGCCCAGACTGCGCCCGCTCTATTCACGCCCGAGTGGACCGCCCGCGCCGAGGCGGAGTTCACCGCCGCCATGCGTCACGCCGAGGCGGCCACCCGATGACCGCCAACGCCCACGACCTCGCAGACGCCCTCGACGGCCGCATCTCCGAGCGCGCGAAGTCCGTCGCGCTGGTGCTCGCAGCAGCCGAGTCCGCCGAGTTGCCGCCACCTGCTGCGGTGAGCTTCTTCGGCGACGGTCCGGTCGAGTTGATGCTGACCGACGTCGACGCCGTGCATCGCTGGGCGGCGTTCATGGAGGTCGGCGTCACCACGGTCCCGAACCTCGACCTCATCTGCCACGACGCCCTCGCTGTGCTGTTCGACATGCCGGTTCGGGTGTGGCGGCTGGCTAGCACTCAGGCGGCGGCGTCATGACCACCGCCGTCATCATCACCCTCGCCGCCGCCTGGATCTTCGCCGAGATCCGCTCAGTCATCCACCACCGCGACGCCGACGAAGCGCGCGAGGCCCTTGAGCGGGAACTACTGAGGCACTTCGACACCGCCGTGGACCGCGACAGGTTCGCGACCGCCCTGCGAGGAGAACTCACCCGACAGGCGCGGGCCGAACTGGTCGCACCTGACGAGCCGTGCGGGACCGTGCTGACCTTCCAGCGGTCGGGGGGTGCGTCGTGACGGCATCAGAGCAGTCGGCCGAGATTGAGGCGCTCGCACAACTGCTGGCCAAGCACCGAGACGACATGGAGACGGGTGACTACGGCGAGGTGTTGTGGTCCGGGTGCACGTGCGGCGACGAGCACACCTACGACTGGCACGACCGGCACCTCGCCTCCGTCATCCTCGGTCACCTTCGCGCCACTCCACCCGGAGCGACGCCATGACCGCCTGCTCCTGCGGCGCACAGGCCGTCACCACCACCACCCGCGCCACCGTCCGCGACGGCGACGGCTGGCGACCCGACCCCATCGACGTGTGCAAGCCGTGCGCCGACAAGGCGTGGGAAGGGCGCGAGGAGGCGAGGGCGTCGTGAAGATCACCGAGCCCGGGCTCGTTCGCGACATGCCCGACGAGATCTACCATGCCGACCCTGTCCCTGGCGGCTCCCTGTCGTCCACATTCGCCCGACTACTGACCGAGCACGTACCGGCCAAGGCGGTCGAGCGACGACGCAACCGCAAGCCCACCAAGGCGATGAACCTCGGCAAGGCTGCGCACCTGCACGCGCTCGGCGCCGGACCAGAGCTCATCGTCTGGCAGTACGACGGCCGCACCAAGGACGGCAAGGCTGAACGTGCGGCGGCGTCATTCCTCATCGAGTCCGAGGCGGCAGTCGGAGTCACGCAAGCCGAGTGCGACCAGATCCTCGGCATGGCTGAGGCGTTGCGCGCACACCCCGAGGTCGCCACCATCCTCGACGCCTCCACGTCCGAGGTCTCTGGTTTCTGGCAAGAGAGCAGCGTGTGGTGCCGGGCGAGGTACGACCTGCTCAACGACGACGACGCCTTCGACTACAAGACCTGCGAAGACGCCACGTCCCACGGCTTCGAGAAGGCGATGGCGAGCTACGGCTATCACCAGCAGGCCGAGTTCTACCAGCGCGGACTGGCGGCACTCGGACACTCGGCAGCCAAGACGCCCCTGCGATTCATCTGCCAGGAGACGACCGCGCCCTACCTCGTCCAGATCCACACATGCGACGAGCTGGCGATGGAGATCGCGACCGCGCTAAACGACCGCGCGATCGAGGTCTACGACGCCTGCAAGAAGAGCGACCAGTGGCCCGGCTTCTCAGAGCTTGAGCCGGAGCCGACCGCGCTCCCGAACTACTACTTCTACCGCCATGCGGCGGTCATCCCCGACAACCTCAATCCCTTCTCCGAGACGGTGGCCTGACATGGACCTCAGCAAGACGATCATCGCCAAAAGCGACCAACTGAACGCCGACGATCTACTTACCGGGCCGCGCACCTTCACCGTGCTCGAGGTTCGCGAAGGAAGCGAAGAGCAGCCGGTGAGCATCGTGCTCAAGGAGTGGCCCCGCAACCGACCATTCAAGCCGTCGAAGACAGTCCAGCGCATCCTCGCCTACTGCTGGGGCGCCGAGACCGACGACTGGCCCGAGGACGCTCGGATGACGCTGTTCCGAGACGAGAAGGTCAAGTGGGCCGGCGAAGAGGTCGGCGGCATCAGAGTGAGCCACCTGTCGCACATCAAGGGTCAGCAGAAGATCGCGCTCCAGGAGTCCAAGCACAAGAAGACCCTGCACACGATCCATCCGCTCCCCGACGCGCCGGCGACCACCACCGAGCCAACCCCCGCCGAACTCGCCACCCAGGTCGTCGCCGCACTCGCCGACGCCACCACCGAGGACGAGGTGCGCGAGTGGGGCAATCGAGCCCACGCGCGCAACCTGCTCGACGTGGAGGTCGACGGCGAGTCTGTCCGCGACCACGTCACCAAGCGGCTGGCCGAACTCGCTCAGGGCGGTGCGGCATGAGGACCCCCACCCACCACTGCACCCGCGACACCTGCGGCGGTTGCGACGACCTCATTGTGCAGCGCGAGACCGACCGCCGCGACCCCGAACGCGACCCCTACGGCTGGATGGCCGACCTCGCTGCCGACGCATACGAGCGCGAGATCGGGCGGTCGGCATGAGCGGGGTGGAGCAGTCGGACCTGATGGCGCTCGACCTGGAGTACCGCCTGACCATCGCACACCGCCTGGGCTGTGAGTGCGGTCCGTACTTCGTGCAGAGGCGTGAGGTGCTGATCCCCGAGATGCTGAAGGAGGCAGCCAGGCGCGGGGAGGACCCCGTGGATGTCTTTGCGGCCTTCGCGCGCAAGGTCCACCTGAGGAAGTGCGGGACCACAACGGCAGGCCGGTACGCCGCCCTAATGGCGCTCGCATCCTCCGAAGACGAGCACGCCACTCCACCCACCCAGCCCCGCCCCACCAACGGCGGTGCCTCATGAGCGCCGAGATGCTGCGTCGAGCGGCTGTCAGCATTCGCAACGGTCAGGCGAACTACACACCTGAGCACAGCGACCGATTCATGCTCGCCGTGGCGGACTGGCTGGACGCGACCGCCGACGACTGGGACCGCAGCAAGGCGCCACTTCCGGTGTCTGACATCCGCCTTGACGCGCGGGCCGCCCTCGCCGTCGCCCGCGCCTACCTCAGGGAGGACGCATGACCACCCACACCGGCGACGAGCGGGAGCACGACAGGCAGGTGGCGGGTGCGGCGGCCTGTGCATGTGAGGGCTACACGATCCGCACCGACTACGGGACGGGCATCGAGCACGACGTCGACCGGTCATCGTGCCCCCTACACGGCGGGCAGGTGGCGGGTGCGGCGGTGACGCTGACGGACGCCGAGCGAGAATGGATTGCGCTGACGATCCTCGACGCCGCCGCGGAAAGCGATACGGACACCGCCGCGCGCCTCATTGAGGCTCGCATCGAGACCCTGATCCGACGACGCCTCCCCGCCGAGACCGCCGACCGGGTGCGGCAGGCGCAGGCGGCGGCGTTGCGGGAGGCGAAGGACGACATCAAGGCTCGGATCGACACGTTCCGCGGTCTTGGCGCAGACCCGCAGTACATCTGGGCGCTCAATGACGCCTGGGGACTTGTGGCCAACCGCGAGCGCGCCCGCCGCCTCGCCTCGGACGCCGCCCAGCCGGAGGTGGGTGAGGGCCGTGAGTGAGCGCATCGAGATCCAGTTCACGATTCTGAGCGACGGTGAGGAGATCGGCTTCGGCGCATGCATCGAGGCCGATGTGGATGCCGCCCTGTACGCCGTCCAATCCGTGATCCAGAACCGCGAGTGGGAGACCACGCAGCCCGAGGTGGGCACGGGGGGTGGGTCGTGAGTCGGCCACGTCTCGGGAGCATGTTCTCCGGCGTCGGCGGTCTGGACCTCGCCGTCAGTGAGGTGCTCGGCACCGAGACCGTGTTCGTCGCTGACGTCTGCAAGGTCAACAAGGACGGCAGCGTCGGGCACCACGAGCCGCACCGCTCGCCCTGCTCAGTCCTCGCACACCGCTTCCCCGGCGTACCGAACCTCGGTGACGTCTCGCTCATCGACTGGTCCCCATGGCATGGCCGCATCGAGATCCTCTCCGCCGGGTTCCCCTGTCAGGACGTGTCGGTCGCCGGCGGACGCGCCGGGCTCCGCGACGGCACTCGGACCGGGCTCTGGTCGCAGGTCGTCCGCGCCATCACTGAACTCTCACCCCGATTGGTGGTCCTCGAGAATGTCCCCGGAATCTTCACTGCCCCCGCCGCTGGCGATGTGGAGCCCTGCCCGATCTGTCTGGGAGACGGACCAGGAGAGCATCTGCGGGCACTTGATGCCGTTCTCGCAGACCTTGCCGCGATCGGGTTCGATGCGGACTGGACGGTTGTACCCGCGTCCGGCGTGGGAGCCGCCCACCGTCGCGAGCGTTGGTTCTGTACTGCCTACCCCGCGGGCCAGCCGTGGAGCTTCGAGCACGGAGACTGTGGCACTGCTGCCGACGCCGGGCAAAGCGGACGGCGACGGTGGACACCTGAGTTCGGAGGGTCACCGTCGACACTTCCGGGGGTGACTCGCGACATGGCGCTGTTGCCTAGCCCACGAACATCTGACACCAACGGCGCTGGACACCACGGCGACGGCGGGATGGACCTGCGCACGGCAGTCGCTGAGATCCCACTTCTGCCCACGCCCATGGCGAACGAGGCAGAGAAGGCGGTCCAAGGTCCACGCCTGTCCGATGGCCAGAAGTACCTCAGCAACGTCGTCCACGACCTCCTCCCCACCCCTCGCGCCACCGACGGCACCAAGGGCGGCCCGAACCAGCGTGGGTCATCCGGTGACCTGATGCTGCCGAGTGCGGTCCAGTTGCTCCCCACGCCCACCGCGACCGACAGCAAGTCATCCGGCGCGGCGGGCTACGACAGCGGGCACGACGGCACGACCTTGACCGACGCCACGGTTCGCCAGCCCGCCAAGTGGGGCGAGTATGAGCCAGCCATCCGCCGCTGGGAGTCGGTGACCCGACCAGCGCCCGAGCCGACCAAGCTCAACGCCAAGGGCAACCCGAAGCTCTCCGACGAGTTCGACGAGTGGCTCATGGGCTACTCCGCTGGCTGGATCACCGACGTCCCCGGCGTGACGTGGAACGAGGTTCTCAAGGCTTGCGGGAATGGGGGGTCGTGTTTCAGCAGGGTGCGGCGGCGCTGCGGTGGCTGCTGGCGCAAGCAAGGTGGGGTGCCGCATGACCCACCAACACCGCCGCCTCATCCACGCCCGCGACCTCGGCGACAGACACATCGGCCGCACCGTCCAGGTCGGCCAGTGGACCGGCACCCTCACCGGCGTACTGCCCGTCGGCGACCGCGTGCAGCTCGCCCTCATCGTCGGCGGCTCCCGGGCATTCAGCGACTGGCTCGACGGCGGCGAGGGTGTCGAGGTCTGGCCGGCGGGGAGGGAGGCGTCGTGAGCGAGTACTTCCTCCACAGAAGGGCCATGTTTATTTCGTCCACAGCCTCGGCGGGTCATTCACAGGCTGAAACTGATGGTCTGTGCGGTGCCATCTCGTGGATTTCACGTGCAGATACCACAGCAATCCACAGGTTTGTGCCGAGTTACGCACAGCGTCTGTGGACGAAAAATCGCCACTCGTCGGCGGCCGCTGGGAGAATCGCATCAGCGAAAGACGAGGCGGCCCCGGGTCACCGACTGCGCCAACAGTCGGCATGTGACCCAGGGCCTCGCCGTCCCCTACCTAGCGAAAGACGAGAACGACTGATGGCGATTCTGCCCTACCCAGCCGACAGCGCAGCACCACCATCCCCAGGCGCCCTCGGCAACGCCGACGGCTGTCCCTCGTGCGTGATGAACGTCGAGCCACCGCGCTCCGTCGTCGAGATCGCCGACGGCCACCGCTGCGCGTACCTGTGCTCCGACTGCGGGCACGCCTGGACCACGGACTGGAGGGACTGAGGACGTGCCACGCATCTTCGCCAAGGTGAACACCGTCATCTGGGGTGACCCCGACTTCCGAGCGCTCCCGCCGGCCGCTCAGCACCTCTACTTCACCCTGTGGACGTCCCCCGACTTATCCTTCTGCGGCGTCCACGACTGGCGCCCTGCGCGCATGACCGGCCTCTCGCAGGGCTTCGCGACCGAGCACATCCAGCTCGTCGCAGACTGCCTGGCGGCGCGCTACTTCGTGGTACTCGATGAAGAGACCGAAGAGGCACTCGTCCGCTCGTGGGCGCGATGGGACGAGACGGTGAAGCAGCCCCGACTGGCCATCTCCTACGTCCACGCCTACGCCAGCGTCGCCTCGCCAAACATCCGTGCGGTGCTCGTTCACGAGACCAACAAGATGAGGTCACTGTGGCCCGAGCTGGCCTGCTGGAATGACCAGCGAGTGCTCGAGATGCTGGCCCATCCCGCCATTTCAGCCAAGAGTTTGCCCACCCCTGAGGACCCGTTTGGGGATGGGTTTGGGGATGGGTTTGCCCTCGGTTTGCCCCAAACGCGACCAAAGGTTTGGGGGTCGGTTTCGGTACCCCCTACAACTACAACTACAACTACAACAAACCCCTCTGTGGTTAAGGGGGGTGTGGGGGGAGAAGGCCCCAAGCCCACTCGCAAGCGAGCGGGCCAACTCCCAGACGACTGGAAGCCCAACGAAGTCCACCTCGGCTACGCCGCCGAGAACGACCTGGACATCGACGCCGAGGCCGAGCAGTTCATCGACCACCACCGAGCCAAGGGCTCGACCATGAAGGACTGGGACGCAGCCTTCCGAACTTGGCTCCGCAACGCCGTCAAGTGGCGCAAGGACAACCCAGGTCGCCAGGCGCCTCGACCAGCTCGACCCACCAGCGTCCACGACCTTGAGGAACCACCCAACGGTCTCTCGCCCACCGAGTACGCCCAGTGGGAGCTTGAGGCTCGCCAGCGCGCTGCTGCGAGGAGGGGCGCATGAGCGAGGACGTTCTCCACCCATCGCCCTACCCGATCGCGGACGCCGAGCAGAGCCTCCTCGGAGCCTGCCTCGCCGGTTGGCAGCACCCCGACGAGCTCGACGTCGAGCCCAACGACTTCTACCAGCCGACGCACGGCGACGTGTGGGCCGCAATCCTCCGCGTCCACACCGCCGGCAACAAGCCCGACATCGTCTCTGTTCGCCTCGCGCTCGGAGACCACAAGCCGCCCATCGACCCGATCTGGCTGCACGACCTGGTATCCCGCGTGCCGATCGTCTCCAACGCCCCGCACTATGCCGCCCAGGTCCGCGAGGCTGCCGGTCTCCGCGCGCTCCAGGAAGCGGGGACGCGGCTGCAACAGCTCGGCTCAACGCCCGGGAACCTCGAGGAGCGCCGCGAGCAGGCGAGACAAGCGGTCGACGAAGCGTGCCGCGGCCGGGTCGTCACACAGGCCCGCACGGTGGCCGACCTCCTGCCCGAGGCACTCGACGCGGCACAGGCTGGCAAGACCGGGGTCCTCGACACCGGCTGGCCCGACATCGACCGCGTCATCGGCGGTATCGCGCCCGGCCGCTTGGTCGTCATCGGTGCACGCCCGGGTGGCGGCAAGTCCATCAGCGGCACCAACCTCGCGCTACACGTCGCTCACCGGCACCAGCACGCGGCGCTGCTGGCGTCCCTTGAGATGCCCCGCAGTGAGGTCATGAACCGCATCCTCGCCGCGCACGCCTCGGTGAACCTGACCCACCTTGAGAACGGCACTCTGACAGACGGCGCGTGGGACGCCATCGCCGCCAAGCACGACGAGCTCAACAAGATGCCGCTCTTCGTCGACGACACGTCGTCCCTCTCGGTGCAGGGGCTACGGCGACTCGCCCGTGACGTGCAACGCCGACGCGACGACCTGGCGCTGATCGTCGTCGACTACCTGCAACTGGTCCGCCCAGCCAGTGGCCGCCGGGACGCGAGCCGCGCCGAGGAGGTCTCGCAGATCGCCCGCGACCTCAAGCTGCTAGCGCGTGAGACCGGCGCGTGCGTCGTGGCGATGGCGCAGGTCAACCGCGAGGGCGGCAAGGCGACCGACGGCCCTCGACTGACTGACATCCGCGAGGGCGGCGCCGAGAACGACGCCGACGTCGTGATCCTGCTCCACCGGCCCGACCCAGACGTGCCCGAGGTGGTCGCGACGATCGCGAAGAACCGTCATGGGCCGGCGAACACGGTGGCGACGCTCCAGATGCAGGGCCACTATGCCCGACTCGCGTCCGTGGCGTGGTCGCCGAGTGGAGGCGCCAGATGACCACCCCACCGACCACCACCCCCAACCCCCACGCGACCGCCGCGCGGGAAGCGATGAGCCAGGAGGCGAGCGCATGACACGCTGGCAAGACGACCGAGGCATCTCCGACCTGAGCGTGGCGGTCGACGAGATCTACGCCCTGCGAACCCTCAGCGCTCAGGCGGTCGAGGTGATCGACGAGACGCTGACCCTGCGGAGCCTGAGCGCGTACCGGAAGTCTGAACTCGCCGAACTGCGGACTGCGCTTCTCGCCGCCGCACGAGGTGAGCAGCCGCCGTACATCGCCGACGGAAAACAGGCGCTCGCCCATCTGGGGATCGACGACTGCCTGACCAACGCCCAGTGGGCCGAACAGCGCGGCCTGACCCCCACCGACACCACGGAGGCGGGCGCATGAGCGGGGCGCGGGAGGTGGGCGAGATTGACTCGCTGTGCGAGCCCAGCCGGGAGGACTACCGACAGGTGTGGTGGCGTAACCACGAGGGCCTTCGGTGTTCGACGTTCGTCCGCCGCGACGACCCGAACGCAGACGCCGCGATTGAGGCGCGCAGCGACTTCAAGGAGTGGTGGTCCTGATGGGTGAGGCGATGGCGGCGCGCGAGTTCCTGCCACCCATGATGAGCAACGGCAAGACGTGGGCCGACTACGGCTGGTGGAATGGCAAGGCGGCGCACGGCGCCACCACTGCGCCTACGTCCTTCGATGAGGCAGCGGCCCTGACGTGGTCGCGCTGTTGGGCCTATATCGAGGAGCACAACCTCCCGCCGGAGGTGTGCTGGCACATCTGGCCCATCGCCTACGCAGCGCTCAACGCCTGCTCGCGGGTGACTGCATATGCCGAGCCCGCACCCACCCACCCCGAGGCCGACGCATGAGCGACATCGAGCGGCTGCGTGCGGTCGGGGAGGCTGAGCGCGTCTTGACCGAGCGTGAGGTGTCTGACATCCGCGCCGTGCGCGCCGTGGGGTCTTCCCGAGAACTGGTGTCGCTAGTCGAGCGAATCGTTGCCAGCCGCTTGGACCGCCTACAGGCTGCCGAGCAGGCGGTGGAGCGGGTGCGGGCGCTGATGCGCGACTTGGCACCCGTCATCAGACGCCGCGACCGCAGCCAGCACTGGTGCGCCGAGAACTGCGCCACCTGCGCTCTCGCCAAGGTGTTCGACCGCCTCCGCGCCGCGCTCGACGGGCCGCAGACCGCCGAGCCAGTGGCGTTCGTCGCGACGACGCACGTCTGCACCACCTGCGCCAGTAGGCCGCAGACCGCGGGGGCTGGGGAGGTGGCGGAGTGATCTACGCCGACGATGCCGGTCGACTCCGAGACTCCAAGGGTCGATTCGCATCCATCCACCCTGCGGAGGTGTGCCCGAACGGGTGCGAGCGCTATGGCGACTGGTGGGTGGTTCCTGTCGATTGTTCGACGCACCTACTCGGGGAAGTGGTCGCCCGATGAGCGCGCAGTGGCTGGCGGAGGTGATCGCTGAGCACGAGGCCGAGTGGCGCGGTGACGAGACTGTCGGCCGCGTGCGGTGGATCTGCGTCTGCAAGGTCTGGCGGGGTGACGATCGCACCGCCTATCGCGCCCACCTCGCCGACGTGCTGCACGCCGCGGTGGTTGAGCGGGTGCGGGGGGCGCGGGATGGGGCGCGCGACGCCGTGCAGATGGCCTACTTCGAGGCTGGTGTCAGCGCCGAGGACATCGACGCGCTCTACGCCGACGCTGCGGTGGCTGCTGTGGTGGAGGCGCTGGGATGAATCACACCGCTGTGAGACACGCAGGACGGCCTCTCAGAGCCGCGCAGGGTCGGAGTGGACCCGAGGTGCGGGGCGGCATGTTCAGGCCGGGAGAATGGCGTACAGCGAATCGGGGGAGCAAGTGAGCGGGATGCGGTGTCTCAACTCGGACTGCGGTGCCGAGACGACCAACGGGCTGGCGCTGTGCAAGCGCTGTCAGCAGACCCTCACGGTCGCGCTGGTCAACGTCGGAGCGTTCTACACCGACGCCCTGCGCATCCGCCCCGGCGAACGAGTCAGGGTCAAGTCGACCTTCCAGTCGGCACCACCACCACCAACCGCGGTCACCTTCGACCCCGTCACCGTCGCCACGGGCTTCGTGGACGCCATCGTGATCGGCTGGGTGCGCAACCTCGAGGACGACCGCCCAGGCATCGACCAGCCACCCGACGACGTCGCCAAGGCCTGCGCATGGCTGGAGAACCACGTGCCGACCATCGTCACGCTGGAGTGGGCGGGCGAGATGCTGCGAGAAATCCGACAGTGCGAGCGCCGGTTGCAGCAGCTCATCGACCGCTCCGACACTGGCTGGTACGCCGGCGTCTGCGGCAACGAGATCGGCCGAGAGTGGACCGGCAACGGCGTGCAGCCCGTCACCTGCGAGCGCAGCCTCTACGGCACCATGGGTACGTCGTGGGTCCGCTGCCCCGAATGCGGACGCACCTGGGACGCAGGTCAGCGCCGGGAGGTCATGCTGCGCGAGGCACGCGACGAGATGGCCCCCGTCTCAGTCATCGCGCGGGCGGTGGTCGGCCTGCTCGACACCGAGGTCAGCGTGCAACGGCTGGCGAATCGCATCGACCAGTGGGTCAAGCGCGGGAAGCTGCACGACCTCGGGGTGCGGGTGCTCGACGATGGTAAGCCGCATCGTGTCTACCGCCTCGGCGACGTGTTCGACCTGCTCGGCGTGGAGTCGCGCCCAGTTGAGCCCGAGGCGTGCTAGCGTTTGGCCTGTCAGATTCAACGTCTGACGAGCGCGCCCTGACACCGCAAGGTTGCAGGGCGTTTCGCATTCTCGGGACCGCCTCACCGGGTGGAGCCGCCGCGCCGATGGACCCGGGAACCCCTGCTGCCGACCGCGACTACGGCGCCGACGAGTGGCGGCCTGGCAGTTCAGGGAGGACGTCATGGCATCAGCCCGCATCGTCCAGCGCTGGCCCGACGGCATCGAGCTTGAGGTCGAGGTGTACGTCGAGGAGTCCTACCCCGACGCTGTGGCTGAAGCGAGGGCGCAGGCTCAGCGGTTGTGGGTGGAGACGGTCGAGGCTGACTGATGCCGGGCAACCCTCGCCGAGCCAACGGTCACCGTCGCGACCAGGTCATCAAGCGAGTCAAGGCCGAGGAAGACACCTGCTGGCTCTGCCTTGAGCCCGTCGACAAGACGCTCGGACTCATGGCCGGCGTCCACTCCAAGCGATGCGCTGACCCCGACTGCTCAGGCTGCGTCCCTGATCCCATGCGCGGCGAGGTCGACGAGGTCATCCCCGTCAAGGCTGGTGGCTCGCCGTTCGACCGGAGCAACTGCCGCCTCGCTCACCGTCGCTGCAATGTCGGCCGGAACCGCAAGGCTGCACCACCGACGATCGAGCCCCTTGAGACCACCCGCCGATGGACACCCGGGGGGCGACCCCCGACCGACACGCCTAGCCCT
>Ga0196958_10000079_pt1 | contig 39559 bp, 36 predicted proteins | sample S1v_10metaG_FD_148654 | JGI IMG/M metagenome (GOLD analysis project Ga0196958, IMG submission 148654) | Soil microbial communities from Anza Borrego desert, Southern California, United States - S1+v_10 | ecosystem: Environmental > Terrestrial > Soil > Desert | place: USA: California | collected... | reverse complement strand
AGCCGTTCACGGTCCTGATCGTGGACGAACTGGCCGACCTGATCGCCTACCAACCCGACAAGCAACTGCGCGAACGCGCCGCACGAGCCATCCAGACCATCACCTCCCAAGGCCGCGCACCCGGCTACGCCGTCGTCGGCCTGGTCCAGGACCCCCGCAAGGAGGTCATCTCCTTCCGCCACCTGTTCACCACCCGCGCAGCCCTGCGCCTGGACGAACCACAACAAGTGGACATGGTCCTCGGCGACGGCGTGCGGCAGCGAGGCGCGGCGGCCCACGAGATCACCGAAGACACACCCGGCGTGGCCTGGGTCAAACAGGACGGCCAGCGCGAACCCGAACGAGCACGCGCCTTCCACGTCACCGACGCCAACCTGCACGAACTCGGCACGTTCCTGGCCAAGGCCACCGTGCACGACCTGCCGACACGACCGGAGGACACCCAGGGGAGGGAAGCGGCATGACCGGCACGCGTGCTGAGCGGATGCGGCAACCGATCGCGTTGGACGTGGCCAAGGCGGCGGCGGAGAAGTACGGCGTGTGCGTGCGGCCCTTCACGATGGAAGTGGAAGACCGGGCCAGCTTCGAGGTCCGCTACGTCGCGGTGCCGTGCGGCTCGACGGTGGAAAGCGTGTGCGGGCCGTGTGCGCGCAAGGCCAAGGCGTTGCGGATGGTCCAGTGCCGGGAAGGCTGGCACCTGACCGAGGAACCCGACTTCACCCCGGACCCGCCCACCACCGACCAGACAGAGCTGATGACCTTCCGGGCCGACCTGGTCCAGGCGTACCGGGACGCGGTCGAACACGGCAGGGCGGGCGATGCGGACGAGCTGCGCGAGGAGATCCAGGGCGTTGACGCCGAACTTCGGCAACTCGGCGTCCGGGGCCGCCTGCCCTCACCCGACGCCCCCGGCAGGCGACCGGTCAAGCGGTCCACCAAGCGCCGGCAGGACGCACCGGACCTGCCTCGGCGGCGAGTGGAGAAGCGGACCGTGGGGCGCGAGTACGCGGGGCGGTTTCGGCCCTCGATGTTCGTCACGCTCACGCTGGACACCTACGGGCGGGTCCGTGACGACGGCACACCGGTCGACCCGGACGCCTACGACTACCGGCGCGCGGCCCGCGACGCGGTGCACTTCGCCTCCCTGGTCGACCGGTGGTGGCAGAACCTGCGCCGGGTCGCCGGCTGGGACGTGCAGTACTTCGCCACCGTGGAGCCGCAGCGACGACTGGCGCCCCACCTGCACGCCGCATTCCGCGGCACCCTGCCCCACGACACCATCCGGCTGGTCACCGCGGCCACCTACCACCAGGTCTGGTGGCCCAACCACGACCAACAGCTCTACAGCGGCGAGCACCGACCGGTCTGGGATGCCGATGCCGGGGTGTTCGTGGACCCGGACAGCCGTCGACCACTGACCGCCTGGGACGACGCGGTCGCACAGGCAGAGCAGCCGGCGCACGTGGTCCGCTTCGGCCGCCAGGTCCACTCCAAGGGCATCCTGGGCGGCACCCCGGAGGCCGGACGCCACATCGGCTACCTGACCAAATACCTCACCAAGTCCATCAGCGAAGTCACCGAGCACAACACCGACCGCCAGCGCGCCCACGCGGACCGCCTGGCGGACGAACTGGCCGTCACCCCGTGCTCGGACCGGTGCCCGGTCTGGCTGCTCTACGGCGTCCAACCACGCGGCACCACCTCCCGCACCACCCCCGGCCACTGCAAGGGCCGGGCACACCGGCGGACCACCCTCGGCCTACCCGGACGGCGGGTCCTGGTCTCACGCAAGTGGTCGGGCAAGACCCTGGCCGACCACCGCACCGACCGCAAACGCTTCGTCCTGGAAGCCCTCAAAGCCGTCGGCATCGACAAACCTGAACCCGACACCTCCCAACTCATCTGGCACAAGGTCCGCCCCGGCGACCCCAACGTCCCACCACGAGCACACCAACTCATGCACGCGATAGCGGAGCGGACGCGGTGGAGAGCGGAGTACGACCGGGCGATGATCGCGGCCGGTGAGCCGCCAGAAGTTTCGGCAACTGCGTCCATAGCTGCTTGACCTGCGGATTCGGGGGAGTCATGGCAGATCGACCGCGACACATCGTCATCGAGGTGCTCTGGAAGCCGACCGACCTGGCGGACTTCCTGGGCATCCCGGAGACCACTTTGCGCCAGTGGCGGCACAAGGGCTACGGGCCGCGCTTCGTCCGGTTCGGGAAGCACGTCCGCTACCGCCCGGAAGACGTCCGGGACTGGCTGGACGAGCTGGAAACGGACCCCGCTGCCGCGTAGGCGGCCGGAAACGACAGGAGAGAAGGCCGATGGCCGGACACATCCAAGACCGCTGGATGCGCGTCAAGCGTGACAAGAGCGGCGAGCCGGTTACCGACGCCAAGGGCAAGCGGGCGAAGGAGCGCGACCCGGAGAGGTGGGGCAAGGGGGACCGCTACAAGGTCCGGTACTACGACCCGGACGGCAACGAGAAGTCCGAGTCGTTCCCGGACAAGCAGCTCCGCAAGGCCCAAGCCTTCCTGACCAAGATGCAGCACGACGTCCTGGCGGGCGTGTTCATCGACCCGGACGCGGGGAAGGTCGACTTCAAGACCTACGCGGAGAACTGGTTGAAGGGGCAGTCCCAGGACGCGGCCACGCAGCAGACCCTGCGCAGCCGGCTCCGCAGCCAGCTCTACCCGTTCTTCGGGACACGCAACGTCGGCTCGGTCAACGCCGAGTTGGTGCGGGACTGGCTGGCCTGGCTGCGGGACCGCAAGCTTGAGGCGTCGACGCAAGCCGTCTACTTCGACACCTTGTCGTCAATCCTGAGCGCGGCGGTCGAGGACAGGAAGATCCGCGCCAACCCGTGCAAGGCGCAGGGCGTCAAGAAGCCCAAGCCGAGTTCGCGGAAGGTCGTGCCGTGGTCGGAGACGAGGCTTCGGGCGATCCAACTCGCCCTCCCCGCCCGGTTCAAGCCCACGGCCCAGCTCGGGGCGGGGTGCGGGATGCGGCAGGGGGAGATCCTGGCCTTCTCGCCGGACGACGTGAACCGGGAAGAGATGCTGATCAACGTAACCCGGCAGCTCCGCCTGATCGACAAGCAAGTGGTGTTCGCTCCCCCGAAAGGGGACAAGACACGGGTGGTGCCGCTGTCGGAGGGGGTGTTGGAGGCGCTGGACGCTTACGCGGAGAACTTCGAGCCCACGCCGGTCACCCTGCCGTGGCTCGAACCATCCGGGCGGAGAATCACCGTGCGTCTGCTCATGGTCGGCAGGACGGGCCTGCCGACCACGGGCAGCGCGTTCAACGAGGTGGTCTGGAAGCCGGCCTTCAAGCGGGCCGGGCTGACCTACACGATCAAGGGCGACGGGATGCACGCCCTGCGGCACTTCTACGCCTCGACGTTGCTCGCCCAGGGCGTCTCGATCAAGGAACTGGCGGAGTACCTGGGGCACGCCGATCCGGGGTTCACGCTGCGGACGTACACCCATCTCCTGCCGTCGAGCCACGCACGGGCTCGGTCGGCGGTGGATCAAGTGTTCCGCCCGCAGCGGGCAGGGGAACCCCGGACGGCCTGACGACGGCCCAGCAAGATCAACCGTCGTCATCCCTGCAGGTCAGGCGGTGAACCCTTTGAAGATGTTGGTGAATTCGTACTGGCCCTGGGAGATGCTGCTGCACGTCGGCGAGATGCCGCCGCCGGGGCAGGAGCCGTTGTCCCGGCCGACCGACCAGAAGCCCAGCAGGCCGATCTTGTTGGCGTTCGCCCACGCGACCAGCTTGTTGGCGTGCGCCTGGGTGAAGACCTTGCCGTTGAAGTTGCGGCCGATCATCGGGGTCACGCCGAGCAGGCGCTTGAGCTCCGCGTCGGACTTGGCCGGCCAGATCGCCTTCATCTGCCGCAGCGAGCTCTCCGCCGCCGCGATCACCGCGTCGCCCCAGTCGGCCCGCGAGGACCCGAACTCCATGGTCATCGGGTTCACCAGCACGGTCAGGCCCTTGGCCGCCGCGTTCTGCAGGATCTGCACCGAGTACGGGTCCATGCCGTAGTCGTCGCCCTGCACCCGCATCGTGTAGCTGATCGACGTCCCGCGCTCGGTCTGGAGCTTCTTCAGCGCCGTGTTGACCATGTCGTGCGGGATGGAGGCTTCGACGTCCACGTCGAGGTGGTTGCTGCCGACCGCGTCCAGCACCTTCTTGTACGCGCCGGCCAGGGCGTCGGCCGTGGAGCAGGTGTACTCCAGGTACGGCCCGGCCGCGCCGCCGGTCGCCACGATCACGTCGCCGCCCAGCGCCTTGAGCGCCTTGACGTCGTTGATGATCCGGCTGTCGTTGAGCGGGATCGTGCCGCCCCACGAGGGGTTGCAGCCGGAGCTGTCGGCCAGCGCGAAGGCCAGCGTGAACACCTTCTGGCCGGTCGCGCGGGCCACCGACTCCAGGGACGGGGTCGGCATCGTGATGTCCACGTACGGCGCGGACTTGATGCTGCCCGGGGGCGGGGTCGTGGTGGACGTGCTGGTGCTGGTCGACGTGCTGGTCGACGTCGACGTGCTGGTGCTGGTGGTCGTCGTGGTCGTGGTGGTCGTCGTGGTGGTGCTGCCGGCGCACGGCTGGCCGTTGAGCTTGCAGTTCGTCGGCAGGCCGGTGCCGTTGACCAGGAACCCGAAGGAGGCCGACGCGCCGGCCGCGAGGCTGCCGTTGTACTCGCGGTTGGTGAACGTGTGGTGGTTGCCGGAGCTGGTCAGCGCGGCGTCCCAGTAGGAGCCCGGCTTCGTGCCTGCGGGCAGGTCGAACTCCAGCTTCCACCCGGTCAGCGCCGTGCTGCCGGCGGTGATGGTGTACTTGCCCTGGTAGCCCGATCCCCAGGACGAGTCCTGGGTGAACAGGGCCGTGGGCGTCGCCGCGGCGCCCGCCGGGGCCGCCAGCAGCAGGCCGGCTGTGACCGCCGCTGCGACTCCGGCCGCCAGTGCGGCCAGTCCTTTGCGCTTGTTCGACATCGCACTTGCTCCCGTGGCAGGGGGACGGGGGTGGTGGAAGTGGTGCGGGAGCGCGGGGCGCGGCACGCCCCCACACCACGTCGCGTGCGGCGCCGCCACAACTGACAGCACCGACACAGTGACGGTAGGTGGCCTAGACCACTTCGTCAATGGGTCTAGACCTTTTCCGGTCGAGCCGGGTGGGAACCGGGGGTGGGACACTGTGCCCGTGGATGCTGCCCCCTGGTCCGCCGGCGCCGCGACCGGCATCGGCTCGCTGCCCGGAACCGACCCGCTGGAGGCCGCGCGCGTCGTCCTCGGCGAACTGCCCGACCTCCCCCACCTGCCCGAGCTGCCCGCGCGCGGCGTCGGCGCCGACCTCCTCGGCCGCACCGCCGCGCTGCTGGTCGACCTGCCGGTGGAGGTCGTGCCCTCCGGCTACCGCACCGCCGCGCACCCCGGGCGGGACCACCGCCGGGCGGTGGACCTGCTGCGCCGCGACCTCGACGCGTTCGAGGAGGCGGCCGACGGCCGGGCGCCGGAGGTGGTCAAGGTCCAGGCCGCCGGGCCGTGGACGCTGACCGCCGGCGTCGAGCTGGCGCGCGGGCACCGGGTGCTGACCGATCGTGGCGCGCTGCGGGAGTTCGCCGAGTCGCTGACCGAGGGCCTGGCCCGGCACGTGGCCGAGGTGGCGAAGCGGACCGGCGCGCGGGTGCTGGTCCAGCTCGACGAGCCGAGCCTGCCCGCCGTGCTGCGCGGGCTGCTGCCCACGCCGTCCAAGCTGGGCACGGTGGCCGCGGTCCCCGGGCCCGACGCGCGGGCGCTGCTGCAGTCGGTGATCGAGGGCGTCGGCGCGGACGTGGTCGTGCACTGCTGCGCGCCCCGGCCGCCGATCACGCTGCTGCGCGAGGCGGGCGCGAAGGCGGTCGCGTTCGACGTGGCGGTGCTCGACCCGCAGCTGTGGGACGAGGTCGGCGAGGCTTGGGAGGAGCGCACGGCGCTGTGGCTGGGCGTGACGCCGAGCGTCGACCCGGGCCACCCGGTGGAGCTGCGCGAGGTGGCCCGGCCCGCGCTGGACCTGGTCGACCGCCTCGGCTTCCCGCGCTCGGTCCTGGGCGCGCACGCCGTGCCGACGCCGGCGTGCGGGCTGGCCGGCGCGACCGCGGCCTGGGCGCGCCGGGCGCTGGCGCTGACGCGCGACGCGGGCCGGGCGTTCGTCGAACCGCCCGAGGGCTGGTGACCGGTCCGGCCGGCGGCTAGTCTCCCCCTCATTAGGGAAGGTTCTTTACTTAGGCCACCGCCGCCGGCCGGAGCGGAGGTTCCATGGGGTTCCCACGACGGGCGCTGGCGCTCGTCCTGGTCGGCTCGCTGTCGGTGGTCCCGGTCGCGCCCGCGCAGGCGGCGCCGGCCGGGCAGGTGCGGGTGGACCAGGTCGGCTACGGCACGTTCGAGCCGAAGCGGGCCTACCTGATGACGCCCGCGCCGGTGGGCGGCCGGTTCGCGGTGGTCGACGCGCGGGGCCGCACCGCGTTCTCCGGCCGGGTCGGCGGGTCGCTGGGCGCCTGGAGCGCGGGGTACGGCGCGGTGCAGCCGATCGACTTCACCGGCCTGGTCCGGGCGGGCGCCTACCGGATCAGGGCGGGCGGCGCGACCTCGCCGCCGTTCCGGGTCGGCGAGGGCCTGTTCACGGCGGTCGCCGACCGGACCGTGGAGTTCTTCCAGGCGCAGCGGGACGGGGCCGACGTCGTCCCGGGGCGGCTGGGCCGCGCGCCCGCCCACCTGGCCGACCGCTCCGCGACCGTCTACGACACCCCGGTGTTCCGCGGTGACGGCGGCGACGAACTGGCCGAACCGCTCAAGCCCACCGGGGACACCGTGGACGTGGAGGGCGGCTGGTTCGACGCGGGCGACTTCGTCAAGTTCACGCACGCCTCGGCCTACGCGACGGCCGCGATGCTGTTCGCGCAGCGCGACCGGCCGGACCCGGCGCTGGCCGCCGAGACCCGGTTCGGGCTGCGCTGGCTGGACAAGGTCTGGGACGCCGACCGCGGGGTCCTCCACGCGCAGGTCGGCATCGGCACCGGCAGCCCCGAGCACGGCTTCCTGGGCGACCACGACGTGTGGCGGCTGCCGGAGGACGACGACCGGCTCGACGTGCGGCCGGGGGACGCGAAGTACTTCATCAAGCACCGCCCCGTGTTCCGGGCCAACGCGCCGGGCGAGCGGATCAGCCCCAACCTGGTCGGCCGGGTCACCGCGTCGTTCGCGCTGGCGGCGCAGGTCGAGGCCCGGCGCGACCCCGGGTTGGCGCGCTCCCTGCTGGCGCGGGCGGCGGCGCTGTTCGAGCTGGCCGAGACCTCGGACGTCGGCGAGCTGGTGACGGCGTTCCCGCACGCCTACTACCCCGAGGACTCGTGGACCGACGACCTGGAGTTCGGCGCGACCCAGCTCGCGCTGGCGGGTCGGGCGCTGGGCGACCCGCGCGCCCCGGGGTGGGCGCGGACCGCGACGCACTGGGCCGCCGCCTACCTGGCCGGCGGTGACCGCGACACGCTCAACGTCTACGACACCAGCGCGCCGGCCCACCACGACCTGGTGCGGCTGCTGCGCACGGGCGTGCCCGGCGCGGAGGTGACGGAGGCGCAGCTGGTCGGCGACCTGCGGCGGCAGCTCCGGTCCGGTGTGGACAGCGCGGCGGGCAGCCCCTTCCGCACGGCGGCGAGCGTGACGTCGTTCGACGTGGCGACCCGCAGCTTCGGCTTCGCGGCCACCGCGCGGCTGTACCGCGCGCTGACCGGCGACCGCTCGTTCGACGCCTTCGGCGTGCGGCAGCGCAACTTCGCGCTCGGCGCGAACGCCTGGGGCACCACGCTGGTCATCGGCGTGGGCAGCACGTTCCCGCGGTGCCCGCACCACCAGGCGGCCAACCTGTCCGGCGACCCGGACGGCGGGCGCCGCGTCCTGGTGGGCGGGGTGGTCAACGGGCCCAACGCGGCGGAGCTGTTCGACGGCCTCGGCGAGATGCCCGAGGGCGCCGTCCCGTGCGCGAACCCCCACCCCGGGCGGTTCGACTCGGCGACGTCGCGGTTCGTGGACGAGCTGACGTCGTGGCCCAGCTCGGAGCCGGCCATCGACTTCACCGCGACGGCGGTGTTGGCGTTCTCCCTGGCCTAGCGGGCCTCACAGCCGCTCGAACGGCTCCGCGTACCGGAACCGCCCGCGCAGGTCCGGGCGGTGGGAGTGCAGGGTCCGCACCTGGAAGTACCGGCCCCACTCCGGGTCCGGGGACACGACCCCGCACTCCCGCGCCGGGCGGAAGCCGAAGCGCGCGTAGTACTCCGGGTCGCCCAGCAGGGCCACCAGCGGCTCGTCGAGGGCGTCGGCCGCGCCGAGCACGGCGTGCACCAGGGCCTTCCCGACGCCGCGCCGCTGGTGGTCGGGCCGCACGCCGAGCGGCCCGAGGCCCAGGGCGGGCGCGCCCCCCACGGTGGCCCGCGTGCACACCACGTGCCCGACGACCGCGCCGGAGGGGTCCTCGGCGACCAGCGACAGGGCGGGGATCCAGCCCGCGTCGGCCCGCAGCTCGGTCACCAGCCGGGCTTCGCCGCCGGGCCGGGCGGCGAACGCGGCCTCGGTGACGTCGGTGATCGCCTGCACGTCCTCGGGTGTCTCGCGTCTGATCAGCACCGGGGAAGCCTACGGCGTGGCCAGGTGCACGCCCGAGGGCATTTCCGCGCCGCGCAGGAAGGCCAGCAGGACGTTGCGGAACGCCCGCGCGGCGTTGGTCGGCGCCACGTCCGCCCGGTGCGCCAGGCCCACCGTGCGGGTGGTGCTCGGCGCGAGCGGGGTGCCGTGCAGGGACCGCGCCGCCAGGACCGTGCTGGGCACGATCGCCACGCCCAGGCCGACCTCCACGAACCGCAGCACGGCGTCCATCTCCCCGCCCTCCACGGCGAACTGCGGCTCGAAGCCCGCGCCCCGGCACGCCGCCAGCGTCGTCTCCCGCAGGTCGTAGCCGGGTCGGAACATCACCAGCGGGTGCTGCTCCAGGTCGGTCAGGCGCAGCCGGTCCACGCCCAGCGGCCGGGCGGAGGCGACGACCAGCTCCTCGCGCAGGACCGGCGCGACGGTCAGGGCGCGGTGGGCGTCGCTCGGCGACACGATGACCAGCGCCAGGTCCAGGTCGCCCGCCTCCAGCGCCCGCACCAGGTCCCGCGACCCGCCTTCGGTGACCGACACCCGGATGCCGGGGTGCGCGTCGTGGTAGCGCTTGATGACGTCGGCGAACAGGCTGCCGCACAGGCTCGGGGTCGCGCCGACCCGCACCCGGCCGCGCCGGAGCCCGACCAGCTCGGCCACCTCCAGCCGCGCGGTGTCCACATCGGACAGGATGCGGCCGGCCACCGGCAGCAGCGCCTCGCCCGCCGGGGTGAGGGTGACGTTGCCGCGCGCCCGGCTGAACAGCTCCGCCCCCAGCTCCCGCTCCAGCGCCCGGATCTGCTGGGACAGCGAGGGCTGCGCCACACGCACCTCCTCGGCGGCCCTGGTGAAGTGCCGCGTCCTGGCCACTGCCAGGAAGTACGCCAGCTGCTGGAGGGTCATAGGCCCAGGCTATCGTCAAGCAACCCACGATGTATTGGACGACTCGTCACACCGGTTCCTAGCGTCGGAGCCGTGGACACGATCCGGCTCTACCGCAGCACGATCGGCAAGAAGGCCGTCATGGCGGTCACCGGGGCCGTGCTGCTCCTCTACGTCGTCGCGCACATGGTCGGCAACCTGTCGATCTTCGCCGGGCCGGGCGCGCTCGACGCCTACGGCCGGTGGCTGCGCGCCACCGGGGTGCTCTGGCCGGTGCGCATCGGCCTGCTGGCGTGCGTCGGGCTGCACTTCACCGCCGCCTACCAGCTCACCGCGCGGGCCCGCCGCGCCCGCGGCCGGTACGAGCACCGGCGGCCCGTGCAGGGCTCCTACGCCGCGCGCACGATGCGGTGGGGCGGCGTGGTCATCGCGCTGTTCGTCGTCTACCACCTGCTGGACCTGACCGTCGGGGTGCTCAACCCCAACGGCGTCCCCGGCGCGATCCACGCCAACGTCGTGGCGGACTTCCAGCACTGGTACGTGGTGCTGGCCTACGCGGTGGCCGTGGTCGCGCTGGGCCTGCACATCCGGCACGGCCTGTGGAGCGCCACCCGGACCCTCGGCGTCACCACCTCCCGCGTCGTCGGGCTCGGCGCGGCGGTCGTGATCTGCGCCGGGTTCCTCTCCGTCCCCTTCGCCGTCTTCACCGGATTGGTGAGCTGACATGCCGTTCCACACCGAAGGCCCCCCGATCTCCGACCGGCGCGCGCCGGCCGGCCCCGTCGAGTCCCGCTGGGACCGCAGGAGGTTCACCGCCCGCCTGGTCAACCCGGCGAACCGGCGCAACCGCACCGTCATCGTCGTCGGCACGGGCCTGGCGGGCGGTTCGGCCGCCGCGACCCTGGGCGAACTCGGGTACCGGGTCAAGTCGTTCTGCTACCAGGACAGCCCGCGCCGCGCGCACAGCATCGCCGCGCAGGGCGGCATCAACGCCGCCAAGAACTACCGCAACGACGGCGACAGCGTGCACCGCCTGTTCCACGACACGGTCAAGGGCGGCGACTTCCGGTCGCGCGAGTCCAACGTCCACCGCCTCGCGCAGATCAGCGTCGAGATCATCGACCAGTGCGTGGCGCAGGGCGTGCCGTTCGCCCGCGAGTACGGCGGCCTGCTGGACACCAGGTCCTTCGGCGGGGCGCAGGTCTCGCGCACCTTCTACGCCCGGGGCCAGACCGGGCAGCAGCTGCTGCTGGGCGCCTACCAGGCGCTGGAGCGCCAGGTCCGCGCCGGGCGGGTCGAGGTGCACCCGCGCACGGAGATGCTGGACCTGGTCGTGGTGGACGGCCGGGCGCGCGGCGTGGTCGTGCGGGACCTGGTGACGGGCGCGGTGTCGACGCACTTCGCCGACGCGGTCGTGCTGGCGACCGGCGGCTACGGCAACGTGTTCCACCTGTCCACCAACGCCAAGGGCTGCAACGCCACCGCGATCTGGCGCGCCCACCGCCGCGGCGCGCTGTTCGCGAACCCGTGCTTCACGCAGATCCACCCCACGTGCATCCCGATCAGCGGCGACCACCAGTCGAAGCTGACGCTGATGAGCGAGTCGCTGCGCAACGACGGCCGGGTGTGGGTGCCGGCGGACCCCCGGGACACCCGCGGGCCCGGCGACGTCCCGGAAGCCGAGCGCGACTACTTCCTGGAGCGCATGTACCCCAGCTTCGGCAACCTGGTGCCGCGCGACATCGCCTCCCGCGCGGCCAAGAACATCTCCGACGAGAAGCGCGGGGTCTACCTGGACTTCGCCGACGCCATCGCCCGCCTGGGCGCGCCCGTCGTGGCGGAGCGCTACGGCAACCTGTTCGAGATGTACCAGCGCATCACCGGCGACGACCCCTACCGGGCGCCGATGCGCATCTACCCGGCCGTGCACTACACGATGGGCGGCCTGTGGGTGGACTACGACCTGCGGTCCAATATCCCCGGCCTCTACGTCATCGGGGAGGCCAACTTCTCCGACCACGGCGCGAACCGGCTCGGCGCCAGCGCCCTGATGCAGGGCCTGGCCGACGGCTACTTCGTGCTGCCCGGCGTGATCGGCGACTACCTGGCCGACGCGCCCTTCGAACCCCTGGCGGAGGACCACCCGGCGGTCGCGGACGTGGTGTCCGAGGTGCGCGGCCGGGTGAAGGCCCTGCTGGCGGTGGACGGCGACCGCACGGTCGAGTCGTTCCACCGCGAGCTGGGCCGCCTGATGTGGGACCGGTGCGGCATGGAGCGCAGCGGGGCCGGCCTGCGCGAGGCGCTGGAGCGCATCCCCGAGCTGCGCGAGGAGTTCTGGCGCCGGGTGAAGGTGCCCGGCACGGGCGCGCGGCTCAACCAGGAGCTGGAGAAGGCCGGCCGGGTCGCCGACTTCTTCGAGCTGGCCGAGCTGATGTGCGTCGACGCCCTGCACCGCGAGGAGTCGTGCGGCGGCCACTTCCGCACCGAGAGCCAGACCCCCGACGGCGAGGCGCAGCGCGACGACGCCCGGTTCTCCTACGTCGCGGCGTGGGAGTTCACCGGCGCGGAACCCGTGCTGCACAAGGAAGAGCTGGTCTTCGAGCACGTCCAGCCGAGCACCCGGAGCTACGCGTGAGACTGACCCTGCGGATCTGGCGGCAGAGCGGCCCGACCGGGCGGCTGGTGGACTACCCGCTGGACGGCCTGTCGCCGGACATGTCGTTCCTGGAAGCGCTGGACGTGCTCAACGAGCGGCTGGTGCTCGCCGGCGAGGAGCCGGTGGCGTTCGACCACGACTGCCGCGAGGGCATCTGCGGCGCGTGCGGCGTGATGATCAACGGCGTCGCGCACGGGCCGCAGAAGGCGACCACGGCGTGCCAGCTGCACCTGCGGCACTTCCGGGACGGCGACGTGCTGACCGTGGAGCCGTGGCGCGCCGAGCCGTTCCCGGTGCTGCGGGACCTGGTGGTGGACCGCTCGGCGCTCGACCGGATCGTGGCCGCCGGCGGGTACGTCAGCGCGCCGACGGGCAGCGCGCCGGACGCCCACGCCACGCCCGTGCCGAAACCGGACGCCGACACGGCGTTCGAGGCGGCGGCGTGCATCGGCTGCGGCGCCTGCGTCGCGGCCTGCCCCAACGGCTCGGCGATGCTGTTCACCGCCGCGAAGGCCACCCACCTCGGCGTGCTGCCGCAGGGGCAGCCCGAGCGGTACTCGCGGGCCCGCGACATGGTGGCCGAGCACGACGCGGCGGGGTTCGGCGGCTGCACCAACACGGGGGAGTGCACCGCGGTGTGCCCCAAGGGCATCCCGCTGACCACCATCACCCGGCTCAACGCCGACCTGCTGCGCGCTCACACCAGCCGCAGCGACAGGTAGCCCACCGAGCACACCAGCAGCGTCGCCAGCAGGCCCAGCAGCAGCGCGCGCGGTCCGGTCGCGAGCAGGGAGCGCGGCCGGACCGCCGTGCCCAGGCCGAACATGGCCGCCGTGAACAGCGCCGTGGTCAGCACCCGGGACCAGTCCACCGCGGCGCCCGGCAGCAGGTCCGCCGACCGGACCGCGACCATCGCCAGGAACCCCAGCAGGAACAGCGGGACCAGCGGCCCGCGCCGCCGGTTCACGCCCGCCGCGATCGGCGCGAGCAGCGCCACCCGGCTCAGCTTGACCGCCATGGCCGTCGCCAGGCCCGCCGGCGACGCGGCGGCCGCCACCTGCGCCACCTCGTGCACGCTGAGCCCGATCCACTCCGGCGACGCGCCCAGCAGCGGCAGGACCACCATGGTGAGGGTGCCGAACAGCGTCACCAGGGCGATCCCGGTCGCGACGTGCTCCTCGTCCCGCTCGGTCGCCACGGCCGCGATCGCCGACGCGCCGCAGATCGAGAAGCCGCTGGCCACCAGCACGCACAGCCCGCGCGGCAGCCCCAGGCGCCCGCCGAGCCACAGCGTGCCGCAGAACGTCACCCCGACCGTGACCAACGCGGCCACCAGGATCCCCGGCCCCAGGTCGACCAGCTGCGGCAGCGACAGCTGCAGCCCGAGCAGCACCACCCCGGCGCGCAGCAGCTTGCGGGTGAGCGGCGCCAGGTCCGGCAACCGCCCGCCCACCAGGACTCCCAGGACCAGCGCGGCGATCAGCACACTGCCAGCGTGGGGCGCGCCGGCGCGCCCCGGTAGCCGGCCGCGGGCGATGAAGTCATACCCTCGAGCTATGACCGAGCTGCCCGACCTGGACTCCCTGCGCCTGCTGGTGCTGGTGGGGGAGACGGGCAGCCTCGGCCGGGCCGCGCAGGAGCTGGGCGTGGCGCAGCCGTCGGCGAGCAAGCGGCTGACCACCCTGGAGCGCCGCCTGGGCCTGGTGCTGGTCGACCGCGGCCGGCGCGGCTCGGTGCTGACCCCGGCGGGCGTGGTCGTCACCGAGCGGGCGCGGCGCGTGCTCGACGAGGTGTCCGGGCTGCTGGCGGGCGCGCGGGCGCTGCGCACCTCCCGCGAGGCGCAGCTGCGCGTGGCGGCCAGCATGACCGTCGCCGAGCACCTCGCGCCGAGCTGGATCGGCGAGCTGCGCCGCACCCGCCCCGACCTGCACGTGGGCCTGCGGGTCACCAACTCCGAGACCGTGCTGGGGCTGGTGCGCGAGGGCGCGGTCGACCTCGGGTTCGTGGAGGCGTGCGGCCCGCTGCGCGGCCTGTCCACCCGCAGGGTCGCCGTGGACCGGCTCGCCGTGGTGGTGCCGCCGGGGCACCGCTGGGCCCGCCGGCCGGTCACCGCCGCCGAACTCGCCCGCACCCCCCTGGTGGTCCGCGAACGCGGCTCGGGCACCCGCGACACCCTCGACCGCGCGCTGCCCGACGCCTGCCCGCCCGCCCTGGAGCTGGGCTCCACGACGGCCGTGCGCGGCGCGGTGGTCGCGGGCGTCGCGCCGGCGGTGCTCAGCGTGCTGGCGGTCGCCCTGGACCTGGCCGACGGGCGGCTGGTGGAGGTCCCGGTGGCCGGGCTGGACCTGCGCCGCGTGCTGCGGGCGGTGTGGCCGGGCGGGCGGCGGCTGGTGGGCCCGGCGGCGGAGCTGCTCGCGATCGCGGTCCGGCGTAGTTGAATGGGGCCATGAGCTGGTTCCGCCGACGCACCGAGCCCGCACCGCCGCCCGCGCGCCGGTCCGACCGGGAGCGGGCGGCCGAGTTCTGGCGGCGGTGGGCGGAGCTGCTGCCCGAGGTGAGCGCGGCGCTGGGCGACGGCGAGCCGCACCGGGTGGAGAACCGGCTGTGCGAGCTGGTCGCCGACCTCCACCCGGACCTGCACTTCTCCCTCGAACGCGGCCACCGCGCGATCTACGCGCTGGTCGTCAGCGGCCAGGAGGACCCGCGCCTGCGCCCCTGCACCGACGCGTGGGCCGCCGCCGCCCCTCCGGAGGACATGATCTGGGAGTACCACGACTCGGTGCCGCCGGTGCCCGACCCGACCGGGGTGACGGTCAACCTGGGCGCGCGGCGCCTGCGGCTGGCCGACGTGCGGGTGGTCGCCCGGGTCGCCGACGGCCTGGTGGACGTGGCCGTGTTCCACCCGCTGTTCCCCGAGCTGGACGAGCGGCAGCGCCGGACCATGACGTTCCTGCCGCTGGACGCCACGCTGGGTGAGCGGCTGGCGGGCGAGCGGCTCGGCCGCGTCGAGCCGGCCGCCGCCGAGCCGGCGGGCGCCTTCGGCCTGCTGGAGCTGCGCGAACTCGTCCGGGGACTGTCCGGGGATCGGGCCTGAGATCGTCGTGGTGGCCGGCTAGGCTCCACCCGTGACCGCCAGCGATTCACCCGAGCAGACCAACGGCGCCGCGCAGGGCGTGGAGGACGTGCCCGCCGCCGCGCGGGAGCGGCACGCGGCCCTCGCGGAGGAGGTGCGCGGCCACCAGTTCCGCTACTACGTCCTGGACGCGCCGACGATCAGCGACGGCGAGTTCGACGCGCTGCTGCGCGAGCTGGAGGCGCTGGAGGCCGAGCACCCGGGCCTGGCGACGCCCGACTCGCCCACCCAGCTCGTCGGCGGCACGTTCTCCACCGAGTTCCGGGCCGTGGACCACCTGGAGCGGATGCTCAGCCTGGACAACGCGTTCTCCCGCGACGAGCTGCGCGCGTGGGTCGAGCGGGTGGAGAAGGAGGTCGGTGCGGGCGTGCACTACCTCTGCGAGCTGAAGATCGACGGCCTGGCCGTCAACCTGCTCTACCGGCACGGCCGCCTGGAGCGGGCGCTGACCAGGGGCGACGGGCGCACCGGGGAGGACGTGACGCTCAACGCCCGGACCCTGGGCGACGTGCCCGAGGTGCTGACCGGCACCGCCGAGCACCCGGTGCCCGAGCTGGTGGAGGTGCGCGGCGAGGTGTTCTTCGCCGTGGAGGACTTCCTGGAGCTCAACGCGAAGCTGGTCGAGGCGGGCAAGCCGCCGTTCGCCAACCCGCGCAACACGGCGGCGGGCTCGCTGCGCCAGAAGGACCCGAGGGTCACCGCGTCGCGGCGGCTGCGGCTGATCTGCCACGGGCTGGGCAAGCGGGAGGGCTTCGAGCTGACCCGGCAGTCCGAGGCGTACCGGGCGCTGCGGGCGTGGGGCCTGCCGGTGTCGGAGCACACGCGGGTGCTCACGACGTTCGAGGAGATCGACGCGCACGTCGCGCACTGGGGCGCGCACCGGCACGACGCGCTGCACGAGATCGACGGCGTGGTGGTGAAGGTCGACGAGGTGTCGCTGCAGCGCAGGCTCGGCTCGACCTCCCGCGCGCCGCGCTGGGCGATCGCGTTCAAGTACCCGCCGGAGGAGGCGACGACCACCCTGCTCGACATCAAGGTGCAGGTGGGCCGCACCGGCCGGGTGACGCCGTTCGCGGTGATGGAGCCGGTGAAGGTGGCCGGCTCCACGGTCGCCCGCGCGACCCTGCACAACGCGAGCGAGGTCAGGCGCAAGGGCGTGCTGATCGGCGACCGCATCGTGATCCGCAAGGCGGGCGACGTGATCCCGGAGGTGCTGGGCCCGGTGGTCGACGCCCGCCCGGCCGACGCGCGCGAGTTCGAGATGCCCGCGTCCTGCCCGGAGTGCGGCCACGCGCTGCGCCCGATGAAGGAGGGCGACGTCGACATCCGGTGCCCCAACGCCCGGGGGTGCCCGGGGCAGCTGCGGGAGCGCCTGGCCTACCTGGCGTCGCGGTCGGCGCTGGACATCGAGGTGCTGGGCTACGAGGCCGCGGCGGCGCTGGTCGACTCCCCGGTGTACGGCGACGAGGGCGACCTGTTCGCGCTGGACGCGGCGAAGCTGGCCGAGGTCGACCTGTTCCGCACCCTCGCGGGCGAGCTGACGGCGAACGCGGTGAAGCTGCTGGACAACCTGGAGGCGGTCAAGCGGCGGCCCCTGTGGCGGGTGCTGGTGGCGCTGTCGATCCGGCACGTGGGGCCGACGGCGGCCCGCGCCCTGGCGCGGGAGTTCGGCAGCCTGGACCGGATCAGGTCGGCCTCGGAGGAGGAGCTGGCGGCGGCGGAGGGCGTGGGCCCGACCATCGCCGCGGCCGTCCGGGAGTGGGTGGGCACGCCGTGGCGGCAGGAGGTGGTGCGCAAGTGGGCCGAGGCGGGCGTGCGCACGGCCGAGGAGCGCGACGACTCGGTCCCGCGCACCCTGGAGGGCCTGTCCGTGGTGGTGACGGGGTCGCTGGAGGGCTTCTCGCGGGACGAGGCGAAGGAGGCGATCCTGTCGCGCGGCGGCAAGGCGGTGGGCTCGGTGTCGAAGAAGACGGCGTTCGTCGTCGTGGGCGACGCGCCGGGGTCCAAGGCGGACAAGGCGTTGCAGCTGCGGGTGCCGGTCCTGGACGAGGCGGGCTTCCGGGTCCTGCTCGAGCAGGGGCCGGAGGCGGCGACCTCGGTGGCCACCTTCGCGCCGGACGAGCCCGCCGCGGCCGACGAGCCCGGTGGGGCTGAAGCGCCCGCCGGGTCCGGGAAGCCGGCCGGGGCCGGGAAGTCCGCGGCGGGCAGGAAGACCGCCCGGGGCAGGAAGGCCGCCGCGATGGAGGAACCCGGTGCGGTGGAGGAACCCGGTGCGGTGGACGGATCCGGTGCGGTCGGCAAGGCCGGTGCAGTGGGCGAGTCCGGTGCGGCGGACGAGTTCGGCGCGGTCGACAAGGCCGGTGCGGCGGACGGGGCCGACGCGCGGCCCGGCCCGCGCGACCCGGCGGCCGGCTAGCCCTCGCGCGCGCCCCGCCGGCCGGGCACGGGGGAGTGGTGGGAGAACGCGGTCTCCAGCACCCCCTCACCGCGCGTCAGGCCGGGCAGCCGCAGCCGGTGCACCCGGGCCGCCGGGATGTCGCCCTCCAGCACGCAGACCCCGTCCCGCACGACCGAGCCGCGCGGCGCCGCGGCCGGCCCCGCCGGGACCGGGGACACCGCGGCGAGCACCTGCCTGCCGTGCACGCCGCCCCGCCGCAGGGTGTCGCGCACCGACTCCTCCACCGCTGCGAAGAACGCGTGCGGCACCGAGCCCGCCTCCACCCCCAGCCGGAACCGCACCCCGCTCCCGGCGGGCGCCGGGTCGACGCGCAGCCCCACGGTCACCAGGTGCGGGTTGTCGTCGGCCCCGATGACCGCGACGTCCTCGCCGCCGCCCACCGGGTGCTCCAGGCACGGGGCGGTGGTCTCCCGGAAGGTGACCGCCGGCCCCGCGCCGGCCGGCTCGGCCGCGATGACCTCCTTCTGCACCTCCCCGTACAGCGCCACGGCGACCTCCCGCCGCCCGTCGTCCTGCCGCAGCTCGATCAGCGGGTCCTGCTCGGCCGGCCGGGTCGGTGCCGCGTGCAGCGTGCCCGCCTGCTCGGGGCGCTCGGGCACCACCCGGTCCGGGTCGGCGCCGGCCCGGTCGGTCTTGTGCACGGTCGTGTCGCCCACGACGAACGACACGACCGCCGAGCGGATGGTGATGCCGCGCCGCCGCTCCAGCTCCAGCGAGTCGGTGCGCGTGGACCCGCCGTCCGCGCTGCCCACGGGTCGATCACGCCGGCGGCGTGCAGCAGTCGTTCGGTCAGGCCGGCCCTACCGGCGTCGACGTGCGCCAGGATGCCGAGGTCGAGCGTTCGCACGGGCTGTCGCGTCCTCTGGGCAGGTGTGGGTGACCTTCCGGCGGGGCGGGACAGCTGCGCGCACGACCGCCTCCTCGGGTGGTGCGGGGAGGACCACTGGAGCAGTGGCCCGCCGCGGCGCACCACCGGTTCCGCGGTTCCGGGTCAGCCGGGGAAGCGCCGGACCCACCGCTTCTGCCAGGGCGTTTCCACCGCGCGGTGGTGGTAGTGGGCCCTGGTCCAGGCGACCGCTTCACCCGATGGGACGCCCGCCAGCACCGCCAGGCACGCGATGACCGTCCCGGTGCGCCCGACGCCGCCGCCGCAGGCGACCTCGACGTCCTCGCCCGCCGCCGCGCGGGCGTGCAGGCCGCGGACGGCGCGCACGGCGTCCGCGGTGGAGCGGGGCAGCAGGAAGTCGGGCCAGTCGACCCAGTCGTGCGGCCAGGCGAACTCGCGGCCGCGCCGCAGCCGGGAGCCGCCGAGGTAGAGCCCGTACGACGGCGCGTCGTCGGGGGAGGGGTTGCGCAGCCCGCGTCCGCGGACCGCGGTCCCGTCGGGCAGTTCGATAGCACCGGCCAACATCCGCCGATGCTAGCCGGCCCGGGACCACCTGCCCGGCGCGCCCCCGGACGGCTCCGGCCGCTCGCCGCGCCGCGCGCGCCGTGCGAGGCTGGTCCGGTGCTCCAGGTCTGCCTGAACGGTTCCCGCGAGCCCGGGAGCCACCCCGCGCTGCCGCTGTCCCCGCAGCGGCTGGCGGCCGACGCCGCCGCGCTGGCGGAACTCGGCGTCGCCCACTTCCACCTGCACCCGAGGGACGTGGTGGGCCGGGAGTCGCTGGCCGGCCCCGAGGTCGCGACCGCCGTCGCCGTGGTGCGCGCCGCCGTGCCGCGGGCCGAGCTGGGCGTCACGACCGCCGCGTGGGTCGAGCCGGACCCGCGCCGCCGCGCCGACCTGGTGCGCGGCTGGTCGGGCCTGTCCACCGGCCGCCCCGACGTGGCCTCGGTCAACGTCCACGAGGACGGCTGGCTCGACGTGGCGGGCGCGCTGCACGCCGCCGGGGTCGGCCTCGAACTGGGCGTCTTCCACGAGCGGGCCGCGCGCGCCCTGGTCGAGGCGGGCCTGCCGGCGGGCACGCGGCGCGTCCTGGCCGAGATCCGCCCCGCCGGCACGGCCGAGGAGGCGGCGGCCGTGCTCCGGCTGCTGGAGCCGCTGGGCGCGCCGGTCCTGCTGCACGGCGAGGACGACAGCACCTGGCCCGTGCTGGAGCTGGCCGCCCGGCTCGGCCTGGACACCCGCGTCGGGCTGGAGGACACCCTGCGCAACCCGGACGGCGCGGTGACCCGCGACAACGCCGAACTCGTCACCCACGCCCAGCGCGCCCTCCGCGCCCACGCCGCCGGCTGAGCCCGCCGCGCCGAGCCCGCCCCGCCGGCGCGACCCCGGCCGAACGCGGCGCGACCGCCGCCGGTACCGGGCGCGTGAGGGCCGACCCCGCGGGGCCGGTCGCTCAGTCCGGCAGCACCACCGACACGATCCCGGCCAGGTGCGCGAGCCGCGCCACCTCCGCCGCCCGGAACATCGGCCCGCCCGGCCGCCCCACCAGCAGCACCCGGTCCGGCTTGCCCAGCGGCGTGGCGGCCAGCTCGGTGCCCAGCTCGCGCCACGTCTCGGGCACCCAGTCCTCCTCGCCGTCGAGCACGGTGGCCCGCGCCAGCGGCATCCACGGCGGGTCCTCCAGCCGGGTCTCCGGCGCGGCCGTCGACGCCGTCACCCGGCGCGCGCCGGAGCTGTCGTGCGCCACCACCACGGCCCACCCGGCGCGGATGATCTTCGGCACGCCCTCGGTGAACACCTCCAGGCCGCGCGCGGGCTCCTCCGCGACCTCCTCCACCAGCTCCAGCTCGCGGTGGGTGTCCAGCACGCCCGCGTACGGGCGCACCGCGTCCACCTCGACCCCGTCGACGGACTCCGCGGCGGTGATCAGCACGTCCGGCAGCCGGCCGGAGGGCAGCTCCACCACCAGGTCGTCGATGGCCAGGCCGGCGCCGCGCTCCACCACGTCCACGCTCAGGATGTCGGCCCCGGTCTCACCGATCGCGGAGGCGACCGCGCCCAGGGCGCCGGGACGGTCCGGGAGCTGGACCCGGATCAGGAAGGACACGGTGCACGCCTCCAAGGGGCTGGGTTCGGGCTTTCCGGCCGATGATTCTCGCAGACGCGGCTTCGCTTTCCGATCCACCGGGCGCGTCGTCGGGCGGTAAAATCCCGCACCCCCGCGCGGGCGCGCCCCACCTCGGGCCCAACCCCGTCAAGACGCGCCCCGACCGGCCAATAGACTCGGCGGGTCCGAATTCCGAGAAAACGACCCACGGGGGTTGACGAGGTGCCGAGCATCTCCCGCGACGAGGTCGCCCACCTGGCCCGCCTGGCCAGGCTCGACGTCACCGACGACGAGCTGGACCTGTTCGCCGGCCAGCTGGACGTGATCCTCCAGTCGGTGGCCGCGGTGGGCGACATCGCCACCGCGGACATCCCGCCCACTTCGCACGCCGTCCCGCTGACCAACGTGTTCCGCGAGGACGTGGTGCGCCCCAGCCTCGGTCAGCAGCGGGCGCTGGCGGGCGCCCCCGCCGCCGAGGAGGGCCGCTTCCGCGTCCCCCGGATCCTGGGCGAGGAAGCATGAGCGCCGACGCCCTTCTCACCGCGGAGGCGGAATCATGAGCGAACTGATCCGCGACACCGCGGGCGAGCTGGCCGCGAAGATCGCGCGCCGCGAGGTCTCCGCCGCGGAGGTCGCGCAGGCCCACCTCGACCGGATCGGCGAGGTCGACGGCTCGGTGCACGCGTTCCTGCACGTCGACGCCGAGGGCGCGCTCGCGGCGGCCCGCGCGGTCGACGAGGAGATCGCCGCCGGCCGGGCCGTCGGGCCGCTGGCCGGCGTCCCGCTGGCGCTCAAGGACGTGCTGACCACCGAGGGCGTGCCGACCACGTGCGGGTCGAAGATGCTCGCCGGCTGGGTGCCGCCCTACGACGCCACGGTCACCCGCAGGCTGCGCGAGGCCGGCGTCGTGATCCTGGGCAAGACCAACATGGACGAGTTCGCGATGGGCTCCTCCACCGAGAACTCGGCCTACGGCCCGACCCGCAACCCGTGGGACCTGGACCGCGTGCCCGGCGGCTCGGGCGGCGGCTCGTCGGCCGCGCTGGCCGCGTTCGAGGCGCCGCTGGCGATCGGCACGGACACCGGCGGCTCCATCCGCCAGCCCGCCGCCGTCACCGGCACGGTCGGCGTGAAGCCCACCTACGGCGGCGTGTCCCGCTACGGGCTGGTGGCGTTCTCCTCGTCGCTGGACCAGGCCGGGCCGTGCGCCCGCACGGTCCTGGACGCGGCGCTGCTGCACGAGGTCATCGCGGGCCACGACCCGCTGGACTCCACCTCCATCGACGCCCCCGTCCCGCCGGTCGTCGCGGCTGCCCGCGAGGGCGCGTCCGGCGACCTGGCCGGCGTGCGGGTCGGCGTGGTCTCCCAGCTGGGCGGCGACGGCTACCAGCCGGGCGTGCTGCACTCGTTCGAGGCGGCTGTGGCGCACCTCGAGCAGTTGGGTGCGGAGGTCGTCGAGGTGTCGTGCCCCAGCTTCGACCACGCCCTGTCGGCCTACTACCTGATCGCGCCCAGCGAGGCGTCGTCGAACCTGGCCCGCTTCGACGCCATGCGCTACGGCGCCCGCCACGGCGACGACGGCACCCGCAGCGCCGAGGAGGTCATGGCCATCACCCGCGACCGCTGCTTCGGCCCGGAGGTCAAGCGGCGCATCATGATCGGCACCTACGCGCTGTCGTCGGGCTACTACGACGCCTACTACGGCTCGGCGCAGAAGGTCCGGACGCTGATCAAGCGCGACTTCCAGCAGGCGTTCGAGCGGGTCGACGTGCTGGTCTCGCCGACGACGCCGACCACGGCGTTCCGCCTCGGCGAGCGCACCGACGACCCGCTGGCCATGTACAAGGCGGACCTGTGCACCGTCCCGGCGAGCATGGCGGGGATGCCCGCCATGAGCGTCCCGAGCGGACTGTCCGACGAGGACGGCCTGCCGGTCGGGCTGCAGCTCATGGCCCCGGCGCTGCAGGAGCACCGCCTGTACCGGGTCGCGGCGGCCTACGAGGCGACCCGCGGCACGGTCATCGCGGACGTCCCGGTCCTGGCGGGTGCGCGATGAGGACGGCACGCGCGGTGTTGGCCCTCGTGGGCGCGGTCGGCGCGGCGACCAGCGCGTTCTCCACGCTGAAGTCGGCCCGCGGCAAGAAGGACGGGCTGGCGCTCGTCAACGCGGTCGCGAGCATCCTGGTCGCGGTCACCGGCGCGGCGCTGGCCGTGCGCGGGCTCCGGAAGGGCGGTGCGGCATGACCTCCGTGGACGAGCTGATGGACTACACCGAGGTCCTGGAGCGGTTCGACCCGGTGCTGGGCCTGGAGGTGCACGTCGAGCTGCACACGGCCACGAAGATGTTCTGCGGGTGCGCCAACCGGTTCGGCGGCGAGCCCAACTCGCACGTCTGCCCCACCTGCCTGGGCCTGCCGGGCTCGCTGCCGGTGGTCAACGGCAAGGCGGTGGAGTCGGCGATCCGCATCGGGCTGGCGCTCAACTGCTCGATCGCCGAGTGGTGCCGGTTCGCCCGGAAGAACTACTTCTACCCGGACATGCCGAAGAACTTCCAGACCTCCCAGTACGACGAGCCGATCGCGTTCGACGGGTGGCTCGACGTCGAGCTGGACGACGGCGAGGTGGTGCGCGTGGAGATCGAGCGCGCCCACATGGAGGAGGACACCGGCAAGTCGCTGCACGTCGGCGGCGCGACCGGCCGCATCCACGGCGCCGAGCACTCGCTGCTGGACTACAACCGGGCGGGCGTGCCGCTGATCGAGATCGTCACCAAGCCGATCACCGGCACCGGCGCGCGCGCCCCGGAGGTGGCCCGCGCCTACGTGACGGCGCTGCGCGACCTGCTCAAGGCGCTGGACGTGTCCGACGTCCGGATGGACCAGGGCTCGCTGCGCTGCGACGCGAACGTGTCGCTGATGCCCAAGGGCGCCACCGCGTTCGGCACCCGCACCGAGACCAAGAACGTCAACTCGCTGCGCAGCGTCGAGCGGGCGGTGCGGTTCGAGATGACCCGGCAGGCGGCGGTGCTCGCCGCCGGCGGCGCGGTCACCCAGGAGACGCGCCACTTCGACGAGTCGACCGGCGGCACGTCCTCCGGCCGCACCAAGGAGACCGCGGAGGACTACCGGTACTTCCCGGAGCCCGACCTGGTGCCCGTCGCGCCGTCCCGGGACTGGGTGGAGCAGCTGCGCGGCACCCTGCCGGAGCTGCCGTGGGAGCGCCGCAAGCGGGTCCGGCGGGAGTGGGACCTGACCGACGCGGAGCTGCGCGACCTGGTCAACGCCGGCGCGGTGGACCTCGTGGCGGCCACGGTGGAGGCCGGCGCGACCCCGGCCGAGGCCCGTTCCTGGTGGGTGGCCTACCTGACCAAGGAGGCCAACGCGCGGGGCGTGGAGCTGGGCGAGCTGGCCGTCACCCCGGCGCAGATCGCGCGGATCATCGCCCTGGTCAACGCGGGCGAGCTGACCAACAAGCTGGCCCGCGAGGTCGTGACCGGCGTGCTGGCGGGCGAGGGCGAGCCGGAGGCCGTCGTCGAGGCCCGCGGCCTGAAGGTCGTCTCCGACGACTCGGCGCTGGAGAAGGCGGTGGACGAGGCGCTGGCGGCGCAGCCCGACGTGGCGGCCAAGATCCGCGACGGCAAGGTGGCGGCGGCGGGCGCGATCGTCGGCGCGGTCATGAAGGCGACGAAGGGGCAGGCGGACGCGAAGAAGGTGCGCGACCTGGTGATCGCCCGCTGCTCGTAGTCCCGGGCGCAGCCCCGTGCACGGCCCGCGTGGTCGTCCGGGGCGCACCGCGCAAGTCCGCGACGGGCCCGGCCACTCGGCCGGGCCCGTCGCGCGTCCGGGCCGGCCACGATCCCCCCCCACCCGCCCGGCCGCGCGCACCCCGGCTGCCGCGCGGCGCTCCCGGTGGGGCGCGGTGCCGCCGGGCCGGTGTCGCGCCCGCGGCGGAGGCGGCGCCGCGGGCGCCCATTCCACCCGACCGGTCGGTCGGGTCATCCCCTTCTTGCGGTCTCCGCCGTGCCTGCTCTGTGTTAAGTCGTTCACCCAAACGGGTGGTAACGTCGCCCTAAAAGACGGCTCGGCCCAGGTCAAAGTGCCTCGTTGACTGCGGAGTGGTTGCTCTGGGTGAATTTGCCCCGCACAGATGCGTCCATCTGTGTAAGGCTTGAGCCGTTCGGTGGGGCCGGGGGGCCGGCCGGACGATCAACCGCACCAGCCGTGCACCCCGCCTCGCCGCGGGGTTCGTTGTAGGGGAGGACAACGCATGTCTGCTGAAACCGATCCCAAGCTCGTCGAGGAGATCGACGCCATCGGCGACGCCATCGGCGACGCCGTCGCCGAGGCGACCGACACCGCCGGTGTCGCGCTGCGGGTGTCGATCGGCGGTGAGCGGAAGGGCGGCGGCGGTTCGGTGCCCGAGGGGGGTCCGTACCAGACGCACAGCATGCCCGGCGGCGACCCCGACGACCCGGACGGCGGCCCGTACCAGCCGCACGAGCCGGACCCGGGCAAGACGCAACCGTTGACCCCGACCGGCGGTCCTTACCAGTCGCACTCCGCCCCGGAGGCGATCGCCGCCGCGGGAGCCGTCGCCGCGAAGAACTAGTCGCCGCGAAGAACCGGTCACCGCGAGGGAATTCCCCGCCGCGGGGAACTCCTCGCCGCGGGGACCAGCGGTGGGGCCGGCGCCGAGCCGGTCGCGCTGCCAGCCGGACGGGTGGCAGTGCGACCGGCTCGCCTGTGCTCTCATATGAGGGTGCCTCTGGCGACCGCCGACCCCGTGGGGGATGCCCGCGAACTGCACCGCAAGGGCAAGGCATCCGCTTCCGCGAACCGCTACCTGACCGCCACCCGCATCCTGCGCCGGGGGCTCGCCCTGCTCGACGGGGCCGCCGGCGGCCCGGACCCGGTGGGCCGGCTGGAGGTCCGCATCAGGCTGCTGATCACCCTGTCGTTCTGCCACGCCGAGACCGAGGGCCTGGAAGCGGGCCTGACCCGGCTCGCGACCGCCCGCGACCTGCTCGCGGACCTGCCCGGTGGCGCGCTGCGCGACGAGCTGACCAGCCTCGTCAACGGCGTCCAGGGCGTCCTGCTGTTCCGCGTGGGGCGCATCGAGGAGGGCATCGCCTACGTCGACCTCGACGTCGCCCACCACGAACGCCTGCTGGCCGCCGCCGACGACCCCACCGCCGTCGTCCAGTCCCTGGTCACCACGCTCACCAACCGCGGCAACGCCTACGGCGAGGTCCACCGCATCGCCGAGGCGGTGCGCGACCTCGACCGCGCCGTCGAGCTGGCCGCCGAGCACGACCTGCCGCTGCGCGCCGCGATCGCCACCCACGCGCTGGGCAACGTGCTGCGCCTGGCCGGCGACATCCCGCAGGCCCTGCGCCGCTACCAGGAGGCCAACCGCGCCTTCCGCGAGCTGGAACCCGGGCTGCTGCTGCGCCTGGGCATCGACCAGGCCGAGGCGATGATCAGCGTCGGGCTGGCCGACGAGGCGGGCCGGCTGCTCGACGAGGTGCTGCCCGAGCTGCGCCGCCAGCGCATCGGCCAGGACGTCGCCGAAGCCGAGCTGTACCGGGGTGCGGCGGCCCTGGCCGACGGCGACCTGGCGACCGCCCGCCGCATGGCCAGGTCCGCGCAGCGCCGGCTCGTGCGCCGCGGCAGCCCCGCGTGGGCGGCCGTCGCGGGCCTGATCGAACTGCGCGTGGACGTGCTGCGGGCCATCGAGTCCCGCCGCTCGTCACCGGCGGTCCTGCGCCGCGCCCTGGAGCTCGCGGCCCGGCTCGACGCGCTGCGGCTGCCCGACCAGGCCACCGTGGCCACCGTGCTGGCCGCGCGCATGGAGGTGCGGCACGGCAACCTCGACAGCGCCGCCGACCTGCTGCGCGGCGTGGCGGGCGCCCGGCGCTTCGCACCCATCGACCACCGGATGCTGCTGCGCCTGTGCCGGGCGGAACTCGCGCTGGCGCGCGGCAACCGGCGGGTGGCGCTGGCCCAGGCGAAGGCGGGGCTGGCCGAGCTGGGCCGGCTGCGCGACCGGATGGGCGGCCTCGAACTGGTCTCCGGCACCGCGCTGCACGGTCGCGAGCTGGGCGACCTGGCCGTGCGGCTGGTGCTGCGCGGCGGCGACTCGGCCGCGACGGCCCGCCGCCTGTTCACCTGGCTGGAGCGCACCCGCGCCCAGCTCTACCGCTACGACCCGGTCGAGTCCACAGTGGACTCGGCGCTGAGCGAGCGGATCGCCGAGGTCCGCCGGCTCAGCCGCGCCCTGCTGCGCGCCCGGCTGGACGGCCTGGCCACCGGGCAGCTGGAGGACCGGCTGGCGGCCGGCCAGCGGGAGGCCATGCGCCTGGGGTGGAGCGAGAGCCCGTGGGGCAGGCCCCGCCCGGTGGCCACCGCCGACGAGGTGGTGGCCCGGCTCGGCGACCGGGCCCTGGTGAGCTTCGCGGCGTGCGGCGACGAGCTGGTGGCCGTCGTCCTGGCCGGCGGGCGGGTCCGGATGCGCCGCCTCGGGTCGGCCGAGGAGGCGACCGAGCGCGCCCGCCGCCTGCACGCCGACCTCAACGCCCTGGCGCCCGACCACCTGCCGCCGCCGCTGGCGGAGGTCATCGCGGCGTCGGCCCGCCGGGAGGCCGAGAACCTGGACCGCCTGCTCCTGCGACCCCTGGCGGGGCTGATCGGGCAGCGGGAGCTGGTGGTGGTCCCGACCGGGGCGCTGCACGTGGTGCCGTGGGGCGTCCTGCCCACGTGCGCGAACCGCCCGACGGTGGCGGTGCCGTCGGCGACCTCGTGGCTGTCCACCACCCGGGCCGACGGCGAGCAGACCTCCGGCGTCCTGCTGGTCCGGGGGCCGGGCCTGCAGGCGGCGCAGGGCGAGATCGACCGCCTGGCGGGCTACCACCGCGACGCCAAGCTGCTGGGCGTGGCCGACGCCAAGGTCGGCTCGGTGCTCGACTCGCTGGACGGGGTGGACCTCGCCCACATCGCGGCGCACGGCGAGCACGAACCGGAGAACGCCCTGTTCTCCCGGCTGGAGCTGGTCGACGGCGCCCTGTTCGCCCACGAGGTGGGCCGGGTCCGCCGCCCGCCGCGCCGCGTGGTGCTGGCGGCGTGCGAACTGGCCCTCAACCGCGTGCGGCCCGGCGACGAGCCGCTGGGCTTCGCCGGCGCCCTGCTGGCGGGCGGCGCGCGGACGGTCATCGCCGCGTCGAGCCGGGTGGGCGACAAGCCCTCCGCCGAGGCGATGGCCGACTTCCACCACAACCTGGCCGCCGGCGCCTCCCCCGCGGTGGCCCTGGCCGAGGCGGTGGCGGTGGACCCCCTGCGCCGCCCCTTCGTCTGCCTGGGCTCGGGCTGAGGCCGACCCCGCCCACCCGTCGCGGGAGGGGCGGTGGACCGGCGGCGCGGTCAGTCCCGGCCGTTCTCCGAGCCGGACTGGCGGACGACGACGGCCACCCGGTCGTCGCTGGACACCGGGGCGCCGCCGGCGTCCTTGTTGACCGTGCCCACCAGCGCGGCGTTGTCGTCGATCGCCACCATCGCGCCGATCCGCCCGTAGCCGCCCTCCTCGTCCAGGTAAGGCTCCGGCTTGCCGGTGAAGCCGCCGTCCGGGTTCATCGGCAGCACCAGCGTGCCCGGCGTCCTCGACGTGCCCAGCCAGACCGCGTTCGACAGCGCCGCGCAGCCGCTCACCCCCGGCTTGTCCGGCCACGACCACGCGGGGTCGCCCAGCGGCCTGCCCGCCTCCACCCGGTACAGCAGGTCGCCGGCCGCGCCCGCGTCGGTCACCCACGTCTTCGAGCCGTCCCCGGACACGCACAGCCCGCCCGGCGACCGCAGGCCCGACGCCAGCACCCGCGAGCCCTCCGTCGGGTTGCCGCGCGCCGGCTGCCCCGATCCGTCGATCCGCAGCACCTTCCCGGCCAGCGACGCCGGGTCGGCGGCCGACGCCGGGTCGCCCGCGTCGCCGGTGGCCACCAGCAGCGCGCCGGTCCGGTCGTGGGCCAGCACGCCCCGGTTGCCCGACGGGCCCCTCGGGATGCCGGTCAGCACGGGCTTGGGCACGTCACCGGGCGCGATCCGCAGCACGCGGTTGTCGGTCGGCGTCGTCAGGTACACGTAGACGAGCTGGTCCTCCGGGTAGGTCGGCGACAGCGTCAACCCGGTCAGCCCGCCGTCGGACGACGCGTCCACCTCGAACGCGTGCAGCACCACCGGCTCCACGTCCTTGGTGACCCGCACCAGCCGACCCGTGGCGCGCTCGGTCGCCAGCGCCGTCACCGCGCCCGTCGTCTGGTTCACGTCCGTCAGCGCCACCGCCGACACGGGCGACAGGCACGTGCCGACGACCGCCGGGTTGAAGTCCTTGCAGCCCTGCGGCGGCGGCACGGGGGTCTGCTGCCCCGGCCGGCCCTGGCCGGGGCTGCCCGGCAGCTGGCCGGGCAGCTCGGGCTCGGGCCCGGCCTGCGGCGTGAGCTGCGGCGCGGGGCTCCACCCGGTCGGGGCCGGCTGCTCGGGGAAGCTCGCGCAACCGGCGGCCAGCAGGCCGACGGCGCAGCCGACCAGCACCCCACGGAGACGTGACACGGTCGCCAAGGCTAGGCGCGCGGTCGTGAACGTGAGGTGAGCAGGTCGGGCGCGCCCCGCCCCGCGGCCGGGCCGCGGGCCTCCTCCAGCGCCCGGTCCACCGCCCGGTCCACCGCCGCCGCGCGGTCCAGCAGCAGCACCAGCTCGTCCACCACCACCCCCGGGGCCTCCAGCGGCAGGAAGTGCGTGTTCGGCAGCACCCGGACCCGGGCCTGCGGCAGCCCCGCCACCGGGCCGACCACGCTGTCCGGCGCCGCCAGCCAGTCGTACCGGCCGGCCAGCACCGTCGTGGGGCACGTCACGCCGGTCAGGTCCAGCCTCGGCGCGCTCCCCAGCGCGAGCGCCAGCGTGAAGTACCAGACCCAGTCGTGCTCCAGGAACCGCCGCAACGACTCCACCACCGGCCACGGCCCGCCCGGCGCCGGCACCCGGTGCAGCACGGCGCCCAGCAGCGGGCCCACGCGCCGCAGGGCCTTCGCCGACGCCACCCCGACCAGCCTGCGCACGTCCTCCGGCACGCCCGGCAGGCCGAGGACGCCCGCGAACGGGTCACCCGGCGCGCCCGCCACGAGCATCAGCCCCGACACCCGGTCGGGGTGGCGCAGCGCCAGCGCGGCGGCCACCGTGACGCCCATCGCCCAGCCCACCACCACGCACCGCTCGACACCGCCCGCGTCCAGCACGGCCACCGCGTCGGCGACGTGGTCCCGCAACCCGATCCGCGCCGGGTCGGCCGGGCGGTGCGAACCCGGCGTGCCGCGGTGGCGCCAGCCGTGGACGCGCGCGACCCGCAGCACCGGCCACGCGGTCGGCGCGGCGCCCAGCCCGGGGCTCAGCAGCACGTCCGGACCGTCCACGTCGGTGCGCCACGCCCCGATCCGGGTGCCGTCGTCGGAGAACACGACATGTTCCCGCATGGTCGACAGTGTGCCGTAGCGTGCGGGTGTGACGCTTACCGTGTTGGTCCCCGACGACCTCGGCCTCCGCGTGCTGTCCGCTGTGGAGGGTGTGCGCCCGGTCCGGTACTCGGCGGGCGCCGAGCTGCCGCCCGAGGCCGCGCACGCCGAGGTCCTCGTGCCGAAGTTCCTCCAGGACACCGACCCGCGCGAGTTCTTCGGGCGGCTGCCGGAGCTGCGCCTGGTGCAGTTGCTGAGCGCGGGTGCGGAGCGGTTCATCGGGACCCTGCCCGACGGGGTGGCGCTGTCCACGGGTCGCGGCGCGCACGGCGGCAGCACCGCCGAGTGGGCGATCGGGGCGCTGCTGGCGGTCTACCGCGACTTCCCGGTGTTCGAGCGGGCGCGGCAGGAGCGGCGGTGGGACTACCACCTGACGGAGACGTTGCAGGACAAGGAGGTGCTCGTCGTCGGGGCGGGCGACCTCGGCGAGCAGTTCCGGCGGCGGCTGGAGCCCTTCGGCGCGACCGCGACGATGGTCGGCCGCACCGCGCGGGACGGCGTGCACGGGGTGGCCGAGCTGCCGGAGCTGGTCGGCCGGTTCGACGCGGTGCTGCTGGTCGTGCCGCTGACGGAGGAGACCGCGGGGCTGGTGGACGCCGCGCTCCTGGCCCGGATGAAGGACGGGGCGATCCTGGTCAACGCGGCGCGCGGGCCGGTGGTGGACACCGACGCCCTGGTGGCCGAGCTGGTGTCCGGGCGGCTGCGGGCGGCGCTGGACGTGACCGACCCGGAGCCGCTGCCCGCCGACCACCCGCTGTGGACCGCACCGGGCCTGTTCCTGACGCCGCACGTGGCCGGCTCCTGCACCGGCCACGCGGAGCGCGCCTACGCCGTGGTCGCGTCGGAGGTGGAGCGGTTCGCCCGCGGGGAGGAGCCGCGGAACCTGGTGCGCGGCGCCTACTGATCCCGCCCCCCGCGGCCGGCCCGCCTTCGATTAGCCCTTCCGGGTTAGCCCAGGAGGCGCAACGGACGCTCGCGGACATCCACCGAACCTCCTAACGTGCGGGTGCGTGGCTACTCACGACGACGCCCGGAAGCCCTCGGGCGGCTACTCCGACGAAGGTTTCCACCAGGGTCCGACGAGCGGCGCGGGCGGAGGGGCGCACCACTTCGACGACACCCGGGCGACGGGCGACACCGCTGCCTTCGACACGGCTGCCTTCGACACGGCCGGCTACACCCCGCCGGGCTACACACCGGACGCCACCGGCTACACCCCGATCGACACGTCCACCCCGCCGGGCAGGCCGGCCCACCGCGCCGAGGACGGCCGCGAACCGCCCAGGTGGACGGGCAGCGCCGACCTCGGGCTGCTGGTGCTGCGCCTGGCGCTGGGCGGGGCGTTCCTCGGCCACGGCCTGCGGAACCTCTTCGGCCTGTTCGGCGGGGTGGGCGTGGACGCGTTCGCGGGCAACCTCGCCGACCTCGGCTACCGGCAGGAGCGGATCCTCGCGTGGGTGGCCGGCATCGCCGAACTGGTCGGCGGCGGCCTCCTCGTCCTGGGCCTGTTCACCCCGCTGGCCGCGGCGGCCGTCCTGGGCGTGGTGGCCAACGCCATCGCCCAGAAGTACGGCGCCGACCCGTTCCCGGCCGAAGGCGTCCGCCACTTCCTGACCCCGGAGGGCGTCGAGCAGGAGGTCGCCTACGCGGCCATGGCCTTCGCGCTCCTGTTCACCGGCCCGGGCCGCGCAGCGCTCGACCGCGACCGCGGCTGGTTCCGCCACCCGCTGCCGGCCGGCGTCCTCTGCCTCCTCCTGGCCGCCGGCGCGGCCACCACGACCCTGCTGGTGTTCCACGACTGACCGCGCCGCCCCGCGCCCGCCCACCGCGCAAGCGGTTGCGACCGACGGGTCGCCGGCGAGCGGGCTGCCCGCGACCAGGCCGCCCCGTTCCCGCCGCGGGCCGGGTGGCCGGGGGAGGCCCGCACGCCGCACCGCCGTGCCGCCCCCCGTCCGCGGGATCACCGGTTCACGTCGCGCACCGCTCCCTTCGACGCGTCCGTCGTCAGCAGGGCGTAAGCCCGCAGCGCCGCCGTCACCGGGCGCACGCGGTCGACGGGCTGCCACGGGCGCTCCGACGCCTCCACCTTCGCCCGCCGCTCCGCCAGCACCTCGTCCGGCACCCGCAGCTCCAGCTTCCGGGCGTGCACGTCGATCAGGATCCGGTCGCCGTCCTCCACCAGGCCGATCACCCCGCCGCCCGCCGCCTCCGGCGACACGTGGCCGATCGACAGGCCCGACGTCCCGCCCGAGAACCTGCCGTCGGTGATCAGGGCGCACTTCTTGCCCAGCCCGGCGCCCTTGAGGAACGCGGTCGGGTGCAGCATCTCCTGCATCCCCGGCCCGCCCGCCGGCCCCTCGTAGCGGACCACCAGGACGTCACCCGGCTGGATCTCCTTGTTCAGGATCACCGACACCGCCTGCTCCTGGGACTCCACGACCCGCGCCGGGCCCTCGAAGCGCCACAGGTCCTCGTCGACGCCCGCCGCCTTGATGACCGCGCCGTCCTCGGCCAGGTTGCCGCGCAGCACGGCCAGCCCGCCGTCCTTCGTGTACGCGTGCGCCACGTCCCGGATGCAGCCGCCCGCCGCGTCCGTGTCCAGCTTCGACCAGCGGTTGGCGGTGGAGAACGCGCGGGTGGTGCGCACGCCGCCGGGGGCCGCGTGGAACAGCTCCACGGCCTCCGCCGACGGGGACGCGGCCCGCACGTCCCACTTCGACAGCCACGACGCCAGGTCGGGGGAGTGCACCGAGTGCACCGACTCGTCCAGCAGCCCCGCCCGCCACAGCTCGCCCAGCAGCGCCGGGATGCCGCCCGCCCGGTGGACGTCCTCCATGTGGTAGTCCGAGTTCGGCGACACCTTCGACAGGCACGGCACCCGCCTGCTCAGCGCGTCGACGTCGGCCAGCGTGAAGTCGATCCCGCCCTCGCGCGCGGCGGCGAGGATGTGCAGGACGGTGTTGGTCGAGCCGCCCATCGCCATGTCCAGCGCCATCGCGTTCTCGAACGCCGCCCGGGACGCGATCGAGCGCGGCAGCGCGGACTCGTCGTCCTCGCCGTAGTAGCGGCGGCACAGCTCGACCACCGTCCGGCCGGCCTCGGCGAACAGCGCGCGCCGGGCCTCGTGCGTGGCCAGGGTGGAGCCGTTGCCGGGCAGGGCCAGGCCCAGCGCCTCGGTCAGGCAGTTCATCGAGTTGGCCGTGAACATGCCCGAGCACGAGCCGCACGTGGGGCAGGCCGAGCGCTCGACCGCCGTCAGGCCCTCGTCGTCCACCTCCGGGGACGCCGAGGCCGCGATCGCCGTGATCAGGTCCGTCGGCGCGACCGCGACCCCGTCGACGACGACGGCCTTGCCCGCCTCCATCGGACCGCCGGACACGAACACGACCGGGATGTTCAGGCGCATCGCCGCGTTCAGCATCCCCGGCGTGATCTTGTCGCAGTTGGAGATGCACACGATCGCGTCGGCCTGGTGCGCGTTCACCATGTACTCGACCGAGTCGGCGATGATCTCGCGCGACGGCAGGGAGTAGAGCATCCCGCTGTGGCCCATGGCGATGCCGTCGTCCACCGCGATGGTGTGGAACTCGCGCGGCACGCCGCCCGCCTCGCGCACCGCTTCGGCCACGATGTCGCCGAGGTCGCGCAGGTGCACGTGCCCCGGCACGAACTGCGTGTACGAGTTGGCGATGGCCACGATCGGCTTGCCGAAATCGCTGTCGGTCATGCCGGTGGCGCGCCACAGCGCGCGGGCGCCGGCGGCGTTGCGGCCGTGGGTCGTGGTGCGGGAACGGAGCGGTGGCACGGCTCCTCCAGAGTCTGCTCAAAAGCTGTGTCGCGAAAAGGCGCGGGGTGGGCGCCGGAGTCCGGGAGCGGTGCCCTGAGGCTACTCCCGCCGCAGCTCCGCCGTGACCAGCACACCGGCGAGCGCGAGTGTGACGACGTGCACGGCGGTGCACCACAGGCAGATCTTGCCGATCAGCACGACCTCGGCCGCGACCAGGTAGACCACGAACAGCACGCCCACGGCGACGGACCCGAGCCGCACCCAGCGCAGCCGCCGGTCCCGCCACGCCGCGGGCAGGCACAGCGCCGTCAGGAACGCGAAGAACAGCAGGCCCAGCACGGCGACCGGGATGCCGAACAGCTCCGACTGCTCACTGGTGGTCACGGTGCCGCAGTCGACGACCTCGCCCTCGGCGCACAGCAGGACGTCGGCCGAGAAGTGCGCCGCGGTCATGTAGGCCGACACGGCCAGACCGGCCAGGGACAGGACGAGGCTGACCGGTGCGACCCAGCGCACCTGCGTGTTCGACGTCACTCACCGCATTTTACGTAGGTCGGTGTCGCGTCCGGGTCAGGGCTCGCCGTGCGGTCGCGCGGCGTTCCCGTCCGCCTGCGGCCCGTCACCGTCCGGCCCGTCGCCCGCCCGCTCGGGACCGGTCCTGCCGGGTTCCGCCCCGGTCGAGCCGGTCCTGCCGGGGTCGGACTTGCCGGGGTCGGTCTTGCCGGGGTCGGCGGGCGCGGACCCGGCGGTGCCGGGCTCCGGGGCCGCGGGCGCGGCGACGTCCGCGGGCTCGGCGTCGGGGGCCGGTCCGGCGGTGCCGGGTTCGTCGGCGCCGGGTTCGTCGGTGTCGGGCCGCGCGGTCGGGTCGCGGAAGCGGCCACCGCTCACCGCGGCCAGCGCGGGCAGGTGACCCGCCCGCACGGCGGGCAGCCGGACCTGCGACCGGTCCCCCAGCACGGCGCTCAGCCAGCCCTTCGGCACGACCTTGATGGCCGTCACGTCGTCCCACGCCAGCACCCGCTTGGAGAACGTGCCGCGCGCCACCAGGCGCGTCGCGTCCACCGTGGTCCGGTTCCGCAGCACCCACCACGCGAACCCCAGGGGCAGCAGGTAGAGCGCCTGGAGGCCGGGCGCGGCCCACGCGACCGGGGTCACGCAGATCAGGAGGCAGCCCGCCGCGAGCAGGGCGGGCGCGGGGATCCGGAACACGAGCTTGTCCACATCACGGGATGCTGCCACCGCTCCTCCGGAGGGGTGATGGCAGCCCCGGTCCACCCGTGCCGGGTGTCCACGATCCGGGAGTGCTGTCCCGCACAGTTGACGCCCGTCGCGGTTGACGGTTAACGTCACCGCCATGCAGCGCAACCTCGTTCTCGTACTTCCCAGGCGCGTCGCCGCCTAGGCTTATCGAGCTTGCGTCGACGCGCGACCCTCGTCCCACCCGTTCGGGTTGGCGAGGGTTTTTTCGTGCCCGGACCGTGCATCCTCCATTACCCACGAGGCAGACAATGACCAGCGCAACCTCGCGACAGGCTCCCGGCGAGCCACCGTCGCCCCGCCCTGGACCGCGGCCGAAACCGGCCCCGCCGAGCGGCGCCCCCGTCCGCGTGACCGGCGCCCAGTCCCTCGTCCGCTCGCTGGAGGCGGTCGGCTGCGAGGTGGTCTTCGGCATCCCCGGCGGCACGATCCTGCCCGCGTACGACCCGCTCCTGGACTCCACCAAGGTGCGCCACGTCCTCGTCCGCCACGAGCAGGGCGCCGGCCACGCCGCCACCGGGTACGCGCAGGCCACCGGGCGGGTCGGCGTGTGCATGGCGACCTCCGGCCCCGGCGCGACGAACCTGGTCACCCCGCTGGCCGACGCGAACATGGACTCGGTGCCGGTGGTCGCCATCACCGGCCAGCAGTCCCGGCCGCTGATCGGCACCGACGCGTTCCAGGAAGCCGACATCTGCGGCATCACCATGCCGATCACCAAGCACAACTTCCTGGTCACCGACGCCGCCGACATCCCGCGCGCGATCGCCGAGGCGTTCCACCTGGCGTCCACCGGCCGCCCCGGCCCGGTCCTGGTCGACATCCCCAAGGACGTGCTGCAGGAGACGACCTCGTTCTCCTGGCCGCCGGAGCTGCGCCTGCCCGGCTACCGGCCGACCACCCGCCCGCACGGCAAGCAGGTGCGCGAGGCGGCGAAGCTGATCGCCGCGGCCAAGCGGCCCGTGCTCTACGTCGGCGGCGGCGTCATCAAGGCCGACGCGTCACCGGAGCTGCTGCGGCTGGCCGAGGAGACGAACATCCCGGTCGTCACGACGCTGATGGCGCGCGGCGCGTTCCCCGACTCGCACCGCCAGCACCTGGGGATGCCGGGGATGCACGGCACGGTCTCCGCGGTCGCCGCCATGCAGAAGTCGGACCTGCTGGTCGCCCTGGGCGCGCGGTTCGACGACCGGGTCACCGGGCAGCTGTCGACGTTCGCGCCGGACGCGCAGGTCGTGCACGCCGACATCGACCCGGCGGAGATCTCCAAGAACCGGCGCGCGGACGTGCCGATCGTCGGCGACTGCAAGGAGATCATCGCCGAGCTGATCGAGGCGGTCCGGGTCGAGCGGGAGGTCCGCACCACCGACCTGACCGGGTGGTGGGAGCAGCTGGACGCGCTGCGGACGACGTTCCCGCTGGGCTACGACTGGCCGGAGGACGGCACGCTGTCCCCGCAGTACGTCATCGAGCGCATCGGCGCGCTGACCCCGGCGGGCACCCTGTTCACGGCGGGCGTCGGGCAGCACCAGATGTGGGCCGCGCAGTTCGTCGGGTACGAGTCGCCGCGGACCTGGATCAACTCCGGCGGCCTGGGCACCATGGGCTACGCGGTGCCGGCGGCGATGGGCGCCAAGGCGGGCGTGCCGGAGGCCCAGGTGTGGGCGATCGACGGCGACGGCTGCTTCCAGATGACCAACCAGGAGCTGGCCACCTGCGCCATCGAGAACATCCCGATCAAGGTCGCCGTCATCAACAACGGCAACCTGGGCATGGTCCGCCAGTGGCAGACCCTGTTCTACGGCGAGCGCTACTCCAACACCGACCTGGGCACGCACAAGCACCGCATCCCGGACTTCGTGCTGCTGGCCGAGGCGCTGGGCTGCGCCGGGCTGCGCGCGGAGTCGAAGGAGGAGGTCGACGCGGTGGTCAAGAAGGCCATGGAGATCGACGACCGCCCGGTCGTGATCGACTTCGTGGTCGGCAAGGACGCCCAGGTCTGGCCCATGGTCGCGGCGGGCACCGGCAACAGCGAGATCATGGCCGCCCGCGACATCCGCCCGCTGTTCGACGAGGACGAGTGAGATGACGAGGCACACCCTGAGCGTTCTGGTCGAGGACAAGCCCGGCGTCCTCGCGCGGGTGGCGGGCCTGTTCTCCCGCCGCGGCTTCAACATCGAGTCGCTCGCCGTCGGCCGCACCGAGCACCCCGACATCTCCCGCATGACGATCGTGGTGTCGGTGGAGGAGCTGCCGCTGGAGCAGGTCACCAAGCAGCTCAACAAGCTCGTCAACATCATCAAGATCGTGGAGCTGGAGACCACCGCGTCCGTGCAGCGCCAGCTGCTGCTGGTCAAGGTGCGCGCCGACGCGACCGTCCGCAGCCAGGTCCTGGAGACGGTGCAGCTGTTCCGCGCGAAGGTCGTCGACGTGTCGCCGGAGGCGGTCACCGTCGAGGCCACCGGCACGTCCGAGAAGCTCGACGCGCTGCTGCGGATGCTGGAGCCCTACGGGCTGCGCGAGATCGTCCAGTCGGGCATGGTCGCCATCGGCCGCGGCGCCCGCTCCATCACCGCGACCGCGGTGCGCTGAGATCCGTTCGAGTGAGCGCCCGCCCACCGCAGGCCGGCGTCGATCGACACTAGGAAGGGAAGTACCACCAGTGAGCGTCGAGATCTTCTACGACGACGATGCCGACCTGAGCATCATCCAGGGGCGCAAGGTCGCGGTCATCGGCTACGGCAGCCAGGGCCACGCCCACGCGCTGAGCCTGCGCGACTCCGGCGTCGACGTCCGGATCGGCCTGCCCGAGGGCTCGAAGTCCCGGGCCAAGGCCGAGGAGGAGGGCCTGCCGGTCGGCACGCCCGCCGAGGTCTCCGCCGAGGCCGACCTGATCATGATCCTGGCGCCGGACACCGCGCAGCGGCACATCTACGCGCAGGACATCGCGCCGAACCTCGCCGACGGCGACGCGGTCTTCTTCGGGCACGGCTTCAACATCCGCTACGGCCTGATCGAGGTCCCGTCCAACGTGGACGTGGCGATGGTCGCGCCGAAGGGCCCCGGCCACCTCGTGCGGCGGCAGTTCGTGGACGGCAAGGGCGTGCCCGCGCTGATCGCGGTCGAGCAGGACGCGTCCGGCAACGCCCAGGCGCTCGCCCTGTCCTACGCCAAGGGCATCGGCGGCACGCGCGCGGGCGTCATCAAGACGACGTTCAAGGAGGAGACCGAGACCGACCTGTTCGGCGAGCAGGCGGTGCTGTGCGGTGGCGCGTCGGCGCTGGTGCAGGCGGGCTTCGAGGTGCTGACCGAGGCCGGCTACGCGCCCGAGGTGGCCTACTTCGAGTGCCTGCACGAGCTGAAGCTGATCGTGGACCTCATGTACGAGGGCGGCATCGCGCGGATGCGGTACTCCATTTCGGACACCGCCGAGTACGGCGACCTCACCCGCGGCCCGCGCGTCGTCACGCCCGCGGTCAAGGAGGAGATGCGCAAGATCCTCGGCGAGATCCAGGACGGCACCTTCGCCACCGAATGGGTGAACGAGGACGACGCCGGCCGCGGCAACTACAAGAAGTTGCAGCAGGAGGGCGAGCAGCACCCGATCGAGGAGGTCGGCAAGAAGCTGCGCGGCCTCATGTCGTGGGTCGACCGGCCGATCACCGAGACCGCCTGAACCCCTTTCCCGGGACGGAGCCCGCGGTGCCACCGGCGCCGCGGGCTCCGGTATACCTAGGCGGCATGAGCGACAGCGCGCCGATCTACGACGACAAGGCCCACGTGCGGGGCAACCTCGACCTCACCGGCGCCCGGTGGATCCGCAGCGACGAGGGCGCGGAGGACGAGGAGGAGCACGTCGAGATCGCGTTCGTCGAGCACACCGACGGCGTGACGTACACGGCGATGCGCAACTCCGCCCACCCCGAGGGTCCGGTGCTCGTCTTCACGCCGGCCGAGTGGGAGGCGTTCATCCTGGGCGTCAAGGACGGGGAGTTCGACGAGCCCTGGTAGGCGTCGCCCGCGGTCCGGCCGCGCCCGGCCGGGCCGTGACGCACCCCCGGCGGCGCCGGGGCCCGCCTGCGCGGCGACCCGCCGTCCGGCCGCCCGCGCGGGGCCGTCACCCGCCCGGGGGCGCAGGACACGCGTACCGGAAACCAGCAGGTGGGACAAC
>Ga0196958_10000078_pt1 | contig 39562 bp, 67 predicted proteins | sample S1v_10metaG_FD_148654 | JGI IMG/M metagenome (GOLD analysis project Ga0196958, IMG submission 148654) | Soil microbial communities from Anza Borrego desert, Southern California, United States - S1+v_10 | ecosystem: Environmental > Terrestrial > Soil > Desert | place: USA: California | collected... | reverse complement strand
TCCCACCCTGAGCACGGATGCCCCTAATGATATCGTTAGGGGCATTTTTAATAAATACGGACAGATATCGGACAAGTTTAAGAAGCTGATGGGGCAACCACAATACCGTGAAGCTGTCCTTAAAAAGACAGGTAAGGATTGGTATATTGAATACCAATACAGGTATCCGGTAGAACTAAAACCGCCAGGCAAAAGGTTTGAACGTTTCCGGGATCGCTCCGATATCAATTACGTCCGAAAACATAAAGGGGATGCTGCAGCGGAAGAATATGCAGCCGGGGTTATCCAGGTCATTAATAATGGCCTTCGGAGTGGAATAATAAATCCGTTCGCGGATGAGGGGAGAGTTAATAAGATCCATGAGAGGCGAGCTATATCTGAAAATTCTGTGAATATGAATACCGCTCTCGAGCTGTTCATCCAGAACCGAAAGTCCAGGAAGCTCTCCGATAAGACAATCATAGACTATGAGAACCTTTGTAAGTGGTTTAAGGAATGGTTGTCCTCCCAGGACCTACTGAAGGTAGAGCCGGGGAAAATTACCACTGATCATATCGAGACGTTCCTTTCAGATTGTCAAGAGGAGCGTAACTGGTCACCGCGCACCCGGAACAATTACAAGGAATTTGTTTCGTCTATTTTCATCTTCCTTCGTGATAAAAAGCAACTCATTCAGAACAACCCCGCAATCGGCATAGATGCCCAAAAAACTAAAGCAACCAAGAATACCTATTACGATACCGAGCTTGCGAAAAATATAAAGGAATACATGGCAGAAAACGATGCCTTTATGCATTCGTATTGCCAGTATATTTATTACTCCTGTTCGCGCCCCAAGAAAGAAGCCAGGTTTGTACGGATTGGTGATATTGACACCGTAAGAGGCACAATAAGAATTACCGATGGCAAGACCGGGGAAAGGTTCGTTCCGCTTTGTACAGAACTTAAGGAATGGTTTGACGAAATAAATATTTATCAATATCCACGAGAAAGGTTCCTATTTGGACCCGGGTTTTATGGATCCCAAACACCGGTAAGTGTCAACTTTTTTACCAACAGGTACAAGCCGATAAAGGATAAATTTGGCCTAGACCGAAAATATTCAATTTACGGATGGAAGCACAATAGGTGTATCGATCTGATCCGGTTGGGTCTTACATTGGCCGAAGCTATGCAGCTTACCGGGCATGATGATTATACGAGTTTTGAAAATTACATTCGGGACCTGGGTGCGGCTATGTCCGGGAAGGTCGTAGGGGAAACGGTGAGGTTTTAATCGATTATTTGGATATTTAATATATCTTTTCGATATTTGCTATGTCTGGATAATGGGGGTACAACCTGACAGGTACATGGCTGGCTCCGCTCAAGGAAGTAGAGTCATTGAAACGAAGAAAACCCATTTTCTCCTCAGAATTGACTAAGGGGGAAAGGGGGTTAAACTCTCTCGGATCGATGGCTTCACCACTAAGGAAATATTTATACTTAAATAGTATAAAAGAATGATTCTTCTTGAGCGGAGAGAAAACGAAATTGGCCGGGCCCCTACCTGGCCTTTTTCATTTTAAAAATCTGTAAATTAGCAGTATGAAAGTATCAGAGTTGATAAAGGAACTAAAGAAACTTCCACAAGATAAGGAAGTAGGTTTGTTGTACGATGGAGAGGTCAGACTGAATGCAGGTGTGGTATATGAAAGCAACGGCGGCAAAATCGTTATTGCAGATTGCAACGAAGTGGTGTACTCTGACTTGAGCAGGCCTATTGGGGCCCCATCTGCCAAAGATAGGAGTTATTGGTATACGCCTCCTGAGCAATTGAAAGAAAACGCCTAAGCCTCGCCCCGGAACTATAAAAATTGAAACCCTGTCCACCGACACTGTAAACCATAGAAAAAGTAAACAAAATTTAGACTTTACCACGCTATAAAATATCGATATTTGGTATATTTATCGAGAAGCTATATATTTGTATTATGGCAAAGACCGTCGGATCAGGCAAAAATTGGGACGCTGAATTTAAGCAGGTGCTTGATAGGATATGTGAGGGAGAATCCTTGCGAAGTATCTTTCGCAATAATCCGCCTGTCAAATGGAAAAAGTTCTATGATCTGATAAATAGCGACCTTAATAAAGCACAACAATACGCATATGCTGCCAATGTTAGGGCAGAAATGATGTTTGAGGAAATACTCAGCATTGCCGACGATAGCACCAACGACGTAGTTCTTGACGAGGACGGTATACCCAGGGTCAATAACGAAGTGATAAACCGGTCACGTCTCAGGATCGACGCCAGAAAATGGATGCTTGGCAAGATGAACCCTAAAAAGTTCTCTGATAAAATCATCAATGAGCACGCAGGTGAAGACGGCAAACCCATAGCCCACAAGCACGAAGTAATATTCAAGCACATGAATGGAAACGATTAGCCAAACCTTCAACGCGTGCTTCGAGCCTGTCTTTTTCTCAAAGGACAGGCATATCCATATTTGGGGAGGCCGCGGCCGCGGAGGATCTCACTTTGGTACTGATTATTTCCTTTTCAAAATAATGCAGCCTGATTACTTCCGGGGCTGCTTCATGCGGCACGTCTTCGGGGATATCCGCAATAGCCTTTGGAAGGACTTCAAAGACAGGATAGAGGAAAACGGCATCGATGAATCGCTATTCGACTTTAACGAAAGCCTGATGACGGCCACCTACAGGCCAACGGGAAACAGTATTATCTCAAAAGGCTTCAGGAAATCCAGCGGCACACATAGCGCAAAGATGAAGTCTTTGGCGGGCATGACCCATGTGCTGATAGAAGAAGCCGAGGAATGCAGCGAAGAAGAATTTAACCAGCTGGACGACACACTAAGAACCGTCAAGGTCGATACCATCCAGATTATTTGCCTGTTTAACCCTCCATCAAAAAACCACTGGCTGATCAGGCGATTCTACAATCTGACAGAAAGCGAGTACAAAGGGTATTATACAGCGGAGAAGAAACAAATCGACGGATTTACCAGCATACACACCACCTACAGGGATAATATTTCCAACATGAACCGGACTACCGTAGAAAAGTTCATGGCGTATGGAAACCCAAGCAGCCATTTATACAATCCGGATCATTATTATACGATGGTAGAGGGCCTCGTATCAGAAGGCGCAAAGGGCCGCATTTTCCGGGATTGGAAGTTCATCAAGTCCATGCCCGATGAAGGATACGATATGTATTACGGTCTTGACTTCGGTTATTCCAGCGATCCGGTCGCCCTGGTTGAAATACAGGAGCATAACAATAAGGCCTATGCCCGCGAACTAATCTACATGGCTGGCCTGACCAATCCCGAACTTTCGCGCCTTATGGAAGATATCGGCGTAGATAAATCATTATGCATCTACGCCGATAGTGCAGAGCCAAAAAGTATTCAAGAACTTCAGGATCTCGGATGGTTTGTGGAACCGGCATTGAAAGGAACCGATAGCGTAAACGCTGGGATAAAATACATTCAGTCAAAGATTGTGCATTTGACCGAAGACAGCCCCAACGCAGCACTTGAATATCAGGAATACAAATGGGCGCTTGACAAGGAAAAGAACCCGACTGACAGGGCAGAAGATAAGAACAACCATTTCATGGATGCTTTCAGGTACGGACTTTATACGCATTCACACCGGTCATACGAATACTATATAGGATGAACATATTAAAAAAATTAGTCCGGCAGTTCAGCGGGCAGCCTGCACCGGAAGGGGGCAACCTGCTAAACCAGATCCTTTACGCATATATGGGGAACGGCGGCATTGTGTGGTATAATGAGGATAAGAGGGTATTCGTAAGGACGGGCTACCAAATGAACGCCGATGTATATTCGATCATATCCTCTATTATCGGAAAGACCATTCTTGCGCCCCCTGTGGTTTACAGGATAGTTGACGAAAAAGCCCTGGCAGGGTACAAGGGGCTGAAAAACAATCAAGACCCATTCATCAGAACAAAGGCAAATGCCTTCCGTAAGAAGGCCCTTGAAGAAATCAGCGACACGGAACTTGAAGCAAGACTGCTCAATCCCAATGAAAACCAAAGCTGGCAGGAATTTGCTGGAAATACAGTAGGATTTCATCTTCTCACCGGGGAGTATATGTGGTACATGCAGCAGCCTGGGGAGGATAGCATTAACGCAGGCAAACCGGTAGCAATGTACAATATGCCACCTCAATATGTCCAGCAGGTAGCGGGCACCTGGCAACAGCCGGTCCAGGGGTATAAAATGAGCATCGGAAACTTAACAATTGAAATCCCGGCTGATCAGGTAATACATGTCGCCGACTTCAATCCGGAGTATGATTTGTACGGAGGGCATTTAAGAGGGCAGTCGCCGCTCAGAGCAGCGATAAAAACCGTCCAGCAGAATAACGAGGGTATCCAGTCCCTTGCTTCAGCCTTTTGTAATTCAGGAGCCGCGGGGTTTGTATTCAATGAAGGGCCCGATGCTGGATCTCCAAAGAGTATTGAATACATGTCACAGCTCCAAGCGAAGATCGATAAAGAAATTGCCGGTTCCAGGAACAGAGGCAGGATATTCGCCACAAACGGAAAAATAGGCTGGCATCAGATTGGCATGTCACCGGTGGACCTTAATATCATAGACAGCCTGAAATATGACCGACAAACGCTTTGCAATGTATATCATTGGCCCTCGATTCTCATGGGCGACCGGGCGAATGCAGCGCAAAGCAATTACCAAGAAGCCAGAAAAGCGGGAATAACCGATGCGGTTTTACCAGAGCTGGACAAGCTGGCGTTAGGAATCAACAAACACCTTGTGCCGCTGTACGGGAAAGGCCTTTATGTGGGATTCAATACCGACGTATACGAAGAACTGCAGGAGGACCTTAAGAAATTATCGGAATGGCTGAAAGAAAGCGACTGGCTGACGTATGATGAAAAGCGCGAGGCAATGGGTTATGAGGAATTAGGATTACCCGGGATGGACGAGCCCTTAATGCCCACAAGCAAGATGCTTTTAAGCCAAGCTATGACACCAATCCCTGAGCCTGATCCATCGGGAGAAAACGACGCATATGATAACGCACAGCCAAATAGAGCGTAGGATATTCCCTATCATCAGGCGTGGCCTCAGGCACCAGGTAGCGCCGGTTCTTCAAGCGATTGAGGAACGAGGACCGGAGTATGCTAATAGTCAGCTAAACAGGTTGGTAAAAATAGATCCTATTTATCTGGCATTCAATGACTTTTACCCGAAAATGCTTATCTTAGTAGCGCGGAATCAGTACAATGATTTGGAGCGTAAAAAGGACCTGATCCCTGAATGGATAGTTGATGCCTGGAACCAGTTTGCTGCCATGTATCTGCTTACAGATATTTTCACGCGCATGGCATCGATTACAGAAACAACCAGGCGGAGGGTAGCAAGGGTTATACTGGATGAAGGTGAGGGGCAGAACATTTTAAACAGGTCGTCAACCAGTGGTCCTGTACGCGGTGAAGCCATTACAGGAATAAATAGGAGAAGGGGAGCTCCGATTACATTGGGTGAGGCAGAAAAGCAAAACATTTTAAGCAAATTATCTGCTCGTGATTTTATCGATCCCCATGCCTTAACAATAGCAAGGACTGAGGCCACAACAATTTTGAACACTGGCGTGGAACAAGGGGCTTCTGGATACGGGAGGGCGAATGAGGTCACCATTTGGCATGGATGGATACCAATGGAAGATGATAGGACACGCCCAGCTCACTTTGCTATGCGGGATGTGCGCCCTATTCCACTCGGTGACAGGTTCGAAGTAGGAGGGGAGCTATTAAGATACCCGGGAGATCCAGAAGGAAGCCCGGGGAACACGATCAACTGCAGATGCAGACAGCTTATAGCAACAGAGCAGGAGGTAATAAAACGATACGGGATAGATTACGTGGAATCATTTTCTAATGTATTAATTTAACACTATTTATTATGGCACTTTCACTCAAGGTAAACAGCGACACGGTTTTTATAAACAATGTCCGTTTCAAAAAGAACAGCATAGTTGGTAACAAGATAAACGGGAGATGGGTGTTAAGAGGTGTTCCTCTTGATGAGGTTTCTCCAATAACATTCTACGGCAGCACGATAAACGAGGAAACAGGGGATTTTTTCGGATCTGAAGCCGAACTTGATGCTTGGTTGCAAGCGAATGCCCTGGCTCCCGATGACGGAGGTGATATTGGAATACCCAATGGATCAATTACTGAAATCATGCTGGATCCCGCCGTAGTGACGAAGCTCGATAATAAGGTTTTGAAGGCCGGCGACACTATGACAGGGCCAATTCTGTTTTCAGACCCAAATAACAGAAGTAAGTTAATTCTTACCAAATATCCAACCGGAACCGGGCACAACAACGCGCCTACTACATTTGACTTGGCTTCGGTTTACCTGCATTTGGGAGGAACCGAATACAATACCAATTCATACCGTCTCATCGGTTTCGGATATCGGCATTCCGAGGATTCAAGCCACGCTGCAGCAGTAATGGGTTACCAGGAAACAAGTGGATCTGGTAGCGACATGGGAAAGCTCCTTTTTGCGACCAGAAACGTAACGACCGATACTGCGCCTACGGTTCGTCTAACTATAGAAACTAACGGAGAAATTACGGCACAGGCTGGAGCGAAATTCGTAGGCGATGGCTCTGGGATCACCGGACTTACCGCTGCTCAAATTCCGGCTATCCCGCAAACCGGCGTAACAGGGCTTCCTGCCGCACTCACGGCAAAAGCAAATGTAGCATCCCCGACCTTTACAGGAACGGTAGTATTGCCTGCAACAACTTCTATAGGCCCGGTTACCAATACGCAGTTAGGTTATTTGGCTGGCGTTACAAGCGCAATACAAACGCAGATAAATGCAAAGTTGACTGCCGCTCAGGGAGCGGCCCAGGCGGATAGCACAGCAAATGATATAGCAGGATTGGTGGCAGATTTCAATGCACTGCTTGCAAAATTAAGGGCGGCCAATATAATCGCAACGTAATATGGTGGCATTACTGGCATTATTAACATTCTTGATAGGACTTGGGATAGGGTATAATGTCGGGAGGTCCGAACAGCCCCCAAAACGGCAGGAACCCGAAATACATCCTATGAAATACCACGAGATGGATTTGCCTATTAAAAAAATAAACGTCAACTGATGCTTGAGTTTATAGGGGATCTATCGAGGCGAGACGCGGAGGTATTGAAAGAACTGGCTCAAACTCATTCGCTCATTGTAGAATTTGGCTCAGGAGGCAGTACGCAAATACTTGGACATTACTCCCAGGGACATGTTACCAGCTATGAGACAAACGAGTATTGGATCAGCAAAACCAAGAAACATTTGGTATCCCTGAATATCGAAAACGTATATATAAAACACTTTAATTCGATAAATGATTTGTCCATTCCTGAGCATGATTTGCTATTTATAGACGGATTTAGGGAAATGCGTATATCCTTCGCCAACAAGGCATTGGAAACTAATAAGGGAATAATCGCATTTCACGATACCCGCAAGCGCATGTATACCGAAAAGATAGTGCCTTTCGTTCATCTGTATTGGAATAAGATACGGCGAATTGACGTCAATTATCGGGATAGCAATATTACCCTCCTTCATATGAGGGAAGTACCGTTGGCGTATGAGGATTGGAACAAGGTAGAAGGAAGAACCAGGCAACAGATCGGCATTGCATGAAGGCAATTTACACCTGCATATTGAATGGGTACGATACCCTTAAAGAGCCCTGCTTTATTCAACCCGGGTTTGATTATATCTGTTTTACCGATAATCCGGAACTTACCTCAAAGGTCTGGAAATTCAGGCCCGCAAAAGGCGACGTATTTACTCAAAGGGATATCAAGATAAGGCCGCATCATTATTTGCACGAATACGAACAAACCGTTTGGGTTGATGGCAGCCATGAGTTAAGAAAGGATCTTTCGCCGGTACTGAAGCCCGGCTTTCATTTATCGGCGCATCCGTCCAGAGTTTGTGTATATGATGAATGCCAGGCTGTCCTACGCTCCGGGAAAGCTCAGCCCCTCAAAGTACAAAGGCAAAAAGATGCGCTTATCCATGACAGGGTTCGGCGCAAAGAGGGCCTTTGGGAAACTGGGTTTATGATACGCGATAAGTCTGAAGCCGTCGTATTGCTATGCGAGCAGTGGGCCTTCCTTACCGCAAAGTTTACCCATAGAGATCAATTGAGCCTCCCCCACGCTGTGCATCTAACCGGAATAAGACCGAATAGTTTACCAGCCCATGTAGCAAGATCCTTCTTTCATATTTTCTCTCACAATCAGCCAACAAAAACAATGAAGGCGAAAGTTCATTACATGACCATCTGGGACACGGATAAGAACTTTGGTAAGTGCATCAATGATTTCTGCAAGCACATTCCGGAACATGATTGGATATGCGTACGAGATGGGGACAGCATGTTCCTGACGTCGCATTGGGGAAAGCAAATAGAAGATATTGTCAACGGTTCGGGGCAGAACTATACTTTAATGGGATGCATGACCAATCGTCTTGTATCTCCGCATCAGTGCATTGAAGGGATGTTCGACGAGCGGGATATCGTAAAGCATTACGAAATGGCCCTCGAGCTTGAGCTTACCAGGTACGGACAAGTAGAAAACAATAACGGAAGCGTTGCCGGGCTGCTTATGCTGTTTAGTAAGGCAACCTGGAATAAGGTTAAGTTTCGGGAAAAGGCTCTCGGTTTTGACAGTCATTTCACGAATGATTGCAGGAGAATAGGGAAGGTAGGCCTCATGACCGGGGTATACGTATTTCATAATTTCCGTATCTGGTCTGACACACCAAAATCCAGCGTTCAACATTTAGTGTGATTTAATTTTTGTTTTTATCGAAAATAGGTATATTTGCTAAGGAAATTATCGATTTAAGGTAATTTTGAATACTTACAGCCGTGATGGCAGAATGGTATTTATTATGCTAAGAAAAGCTATTTCAGAGGGATTCGCTGACGTTGATGCCAAACAAGGCATTGTCGTGGGGGTGTTCTCTCACTTCGGCAGCAAAGACAGCGATGGCGATATTGTCCAAAAAGGAGCATTCAATAAATCAGTAAAAGAGCGAGGCCCGGAAGGTGCGGATCTTATAGCTCTGCTCATGGATCACGATAAAAAGAAAGCAGCAGGCCGGGTAAATCGTATTTGGGAGGACAACGAAAGAGCTTACTACGAGGGGAAAGCTGGGAGGCACACCAACGGCCGCGACTTTCTTTACATGGCAGAGGATGGCATAATTAAAAATCACAGTTTCGGCTACCGAATAATTAAAGAAAATAAAGGAAGGGATGCTAATTACCTCACCGAAATAGCGTTACTCGAAATAAGCCCCTTACAATTCCTCGGGGCAAACAGCAATACCCCTATGCTTGGCGTGAAGTCATTGACTGATATAGTCGATGATCTTGACCTGCTTGAAAAAGCACTGAAGCGGGGTAATTATACCGATGAGACCTACCTAATCATAGAAAGCAAAGTAAAATCACTTTATAGCTCACTAAAGCCGGATGCTTCCACTTTAGCCGATGACGAAGTGATAAATCACATTCATAAGTCATTCAAATTAAATTAAAGATGGAAGTAAAAGAAATAAAGGACGCCATTGATCTTGCAGCCAAGGAGCTGAAAGAGGGCGTAAAGGGCGCTGGCGATAAAGCCGAAAAAGCATTGCAGGAAGCCGCAAAGGCCCTGTCAGAAATGGAAGGCAAAGCCGAAAAGGCAGAAATCGAAGCCTTAAAAGCAGAAGCTTTGAAGCTGAAGGATGAATTTACTGAAAGCCTGAAAAAGGAAATCAAGGTAATTCAGGATCAGCACGACAAGTTATCTGCAAAGGTGAAAGAAGCTGATTTCGGCAAAGCAATTCACGGAATGCGCCGGAAAGCCTTGGGGGATATGATCGCCGAGGGACTGGAAAAGAACGCCGAGTTAATTGAAAAGAAGGCTGCGGCTCGCACCAACTTTGAAATACCGATGGAGACCAAAGCTGTTGCTACGGTAGCTGATTCTGTGGCTCCCGATTTTCAGCCCATTCAGTCGGCCCCGCATGAGTTTTTCCACATGCGCAGCATTATCCCTGTTTCTCCAACAGTTTCAAACGCCATTCGCTACGTGCGCATGACGATTGGGTCTGAAGGCAACACGATCAATACGGTGGCTGAGGGTGCGCTGAAGCCTGAACTGAACTATACGCCTACTGTAGAAACTGCAAATGTATACAAGGTTGCAGGTCACCTTACGGTAACAGACGAGTTCCTGGAAGATATCGTTGGTAGCCGCGACTGGCTGGCTTCTGAACTGCCGCAGGCGCTGTTTGACGTTGAGGATGAAAAGATCCTGAAAGGAACCGGAGTAGGAGATATCGAAGGTCTTTACACGATTGCGACGCCGTTATCGCTGCCTTCTGGATCGGTAACAGCTGCATCAAATGTATGGGACAAGCTGGCTGCTGCTCTTGCCCAGGAACGCAGGCTCAAACGCCAGGCAACCGGCATAATTGTATCCCCGGAGGATTACATGGAACTGCTGATCAACAAGGGTTCCAATGGCATGTACACCTATCCTGCAATTTGGGGTGCTGTCGCTCTGAACGTTGCCGGGGTTCCGGTGTACCAAACCAGCTCATTGCTTCAGGGTGAAGCCTTGGTAGGTGACTTCTCTCGCGGAACCAGGATATTCCAAAGGATGGGGCCTGTAGTTCGGTATGCGTTTGAGCACGCCAATAACTTCACGTCCAACCTGGTAACTGTGCTGGTAGAGGAACGCATTGCCCTCCCTATCTACTTCCCTGACAGCTTTATCAGCGTGGACCTTTCTGCTGGTACTGCTTAATTGATTGGTTTAGGTCGTTCACTTAGGGTCCGGTGTAAAAGCCGGGCCCTTAATTAAAAAGCCATGAAAGTAGTAACAATCAAAGGGTTTAGGGATTATTCGTGGGGTAACACTTTCCGGTATCCTGGGGATGAATTTGAAGTAGATGCCATACGAGGCAATGCTTTGAAAAAAGCAGGTTTCGTAAACATCCTCCCCGCTTCCGAACCACTGATTAAGGAAGAAAAAGAGGAAACGGTAACAAAGGAATACAAACCGAAGCGCAAAACTAAAAAGGCATGATCTTCAGCACCGAGGACGGCGATAATTTCATTTACAACCGGGTGACATGGAAAGGCTGCAACTCCGGAACATATGGAATGCAGCTGGAGCCAGTTTCAGAAACCGGAAATGAACCGCTTTCCCTGGATGAAGTTAAGGAGAAGCTGAATATTGACTATACGGATTGGGATGCGGTATTAAGCAAATTGATCCGATCTGCTCGACAAAGGGCAGAAAAGTTCATGAACCGTTCTTTGAGGCCGCAAGTATTTAAGGTAAGCTGGCAACATACCTCCGGTTTTGTGGAGCTGCCTTATTCGCCTATCGGTTCAATTGTTTCGGTGGTCGATAAAGACGGTAATACACTTGCCTACAAGAGCGATCACCAGGGCCGCATCGATGTGCCTAAAGGCGCTATCATCACCTACAACGCGGGCGATTGGGGAACGCTGGGGGTTCCAGAAAGCGTAAAAACGGGACTGATAAAAGATATTTCAAGCTGCTTCGAATACAACGAGAACATGATTGTAGGGTATTCTGAAAACCCAATAGGTTTTAACATGGAGTACTACTACGAAGGACATTCTAAAAACCTTTGGCTGTGAATAAGACTACACGCGTACATGCGGGTCAGTTCAACAGGATAGGGGAGTTCTTTGATTACCCTGATGTTCCAGATGGGTACGGTGGAACGGTTCCAGGCCCAAGAGCCCTGCTGCTCCGGACAAAAGTAGGGGTTACGCCGCTAAGCGGCCAGCCTACATTTCATGCGCTGGAGATTGGAATGACCAATCCATACGAAGTGGTAATGCGAACAAGGGCAGGTTTCGAGCCCACAGTTAAGCAAGAGATTGAAATTGACGGTAACAAGTACTCGATCAAAAAGATAGTAGACGTGAATTACCGGCAGCGAGTAGCAATTCTTTGGGCAGACAGATTTAGCGATTCAGTATGATAATAACATTCAAGGTAAAGCACAAGGGGTCATTCGACAAAAGGCTAACAAATATGGTAGCTGGCGCTCAAACTATACTTTCAAATACTGGAAAGGCGGTAGAGCGGAAAGCCAACAGCAGGAAGCCGGACTTTGTGAACATACTGAGGAATGAAATAATTACCAAAGATGCAGCCAGGGTAAATATTGCGGTTCAGACCAGGGAGGACGACATGCATGCGTACTATGAGTTTCATACCGGAGCCGCAGCAAAAGCATACCTGGCAAGTGCGGATCCAGAAGTAAGGCGCATCGCCAGGACGTATTTCAAGACCGGTCGCGGCACATTAAGGGGACAGCCGTATTTCTACCCGTCTTTTTTCGAGGAAGCGATCAGGTACATTGAAAAGTTGAAGAAGTATGTTCGAGCACGCGCATAATATCAGAAAGGCGTATATAGATGCGCTGGCTGCACTACAGGTGGATGCTATAACCGTCCCAGTGTACGACGAGTTTTTGCGCGGTACGCCGCCTATTATCCGGGAGGCCAAATGCTACGTGATTGTAAGGGATCAACAGTCTGTAGAGGTTACAAATACAAAGTGCGGGCAGAAGCAGGAATGCTTTATCACGCTAGACGTGGTGACTGTTTTCCCAAAGAATAAGGGGGGCAAGCTTTTAAGCGAGCTTATTTCCAATGGCATTCTACAGCTTGTAAATGTATTCCGGGGACAACTTCAGATAGCGGGCGGATACAATGTAAGGACGAGAAAGCAATTGTCTGTGTCAATAATAGAGGACACAGTTATTAATTCAACATTTAGAAACGTGTTAACATTTAGCAACTTAATAACATAGTGTTATGGCAAACGAAGTTTATTTACCAGGCGAAAACCTCCTGTTGTGGATATGGGACAATACGGAAGCGATTCCTGCATGGGAACCGGCCGCGTGTTTAACGTCCAATTCGCTGACCGATAATTGGAGTTTCTCCGAGCAGCGAAACAAATGTAATCCCGGACAAACAGTTCGCACCCAAACAGGGCACAATTATGAGGTTGGATTTGAGTTGGAGTTCATTAATACGGAGCCCGATGGTGATACTGCTCGTCAGTCTTATAACTCTTTACGAAAGAAGGCGATAGCGGGCACTATTGACTGGAAGTTCGCTGGCCCAGATGGTCAGGCGGTGCAAGGACTTCTCTATTCGGGAACTGCTTACATGTCTAACCTGGCACTTACCGCACCGGCCGGAGACGAAGTAGTGACCGCATCCGGAACCTTACTTGGCGTTGGTGACGTGACCGAAGGCGATATTCACGCAAGCACGGTATAATGGACGGAAGGATCAAATTACAGCTTAACGGCAAAGAGATCGGCTTTACGTTCGGTCTTCGGGTAATAGAAGATGCTTGCCTGGATAACGACATCGATTTTATGTCAGTAGCCGCGGGGGACGCGAAAGAAGGCAAGCGGTTCGAATCGGTTTCCAACATGATCACTATGGCCTACTACGCTGCAATTCTTGATTGCAAGATAGAGGGGATACGTCCAGATTTTACAGAAGCCGATTTCCTGCTATGGACAAACACGGATATGAAGTTCGTGGCCGAGTTCAGAAAGTTCGCCGAAGAATGCCTGATGCGAAATGTCCCGAAGGCTGATCTTTCAAAAAAAAAGCCGAAAAAGGCGACTGGAACAAAGACGTAATAGGCTTTGCTGTGGGAGAACTCGGGATGAGGCTTTGGGATGTGTGGTGCATGACATGGGCTGAGTTCGTGATAAAGAAACAGGGGTGGTTCAGGGAGCAGGATAGACGGTTTGACGAAGTTCGGTTATTATCCTGGCATTCGATGATCGCTCCGTCCCACGACCCTAAGAAGCTGCCAAAGACCTTTGATCAGTTCATGACAGGAATCAGGAACCGGGCAAATGAAAGCCAGATAGAGGCCCTAAGAAAGGCGAGAGAAGAATATAACAAGAAACGCAATGCCAACAAGGATTGATGCGGAATTAGGGCTAAATGCCAAAAAGTTTATCTCCGGAATGGAGCAAGCTACTTCTGCGTTGGAGGCATTCAAATCAAAGGCTGACTTCGCTGGCAGCAGGGTAGCTATTTCCATAAGAAAAGCCTCTGAGGAAGCGAGTAAAGGTGCCAGGGAAATAAAAACAGAATTTTCCGATAGCGCTCAGGAGGTTGCGGCGGCTTTAAAAAGATCGGGGGCCGTTAGTGAGAATTGGTCGCAAGGCGTTACATCCGACATGCAGGCCGCCTCTAAAGCATTTTCTGACACATCTGCCAAGGTGGCTACATCACTTGATAGGGCATCAAAAAGCCTTAGAGGCGGATTCGGAAGGGGGGTTATACATCCTTCCATGTACGCCGATTTGCGGTTAATGGACAGAAGCCTGCAAAACATATCGCTTGAAGCCACCCATGCGGGAAACGCAATACAGCAATCGGTAGGACGAAAAAGCGTGGCTGCCTTTAATGGTGGGTCAAATGCAGCTCTATCATTTTCTCAGATAATTCAGGACGCGCCCTACGGTATCCGAGGGGTGGCGAATAACATAACCCAATTAACTACAAACCTGGGATACATGGCAGCCAGCGCAAAGGCTGCGGGCATATCAATGAAATCAGCCCTGCTTGGAAGCCTCGCTAATCCGGCAACGCTTGCTATATTGGGCGTTAGCGTCCTAACCACTGGTTTGCAACTATTTTCAGATAGGGCGGCAAAGGCAAAAAAGAAAACAGACGAATTAGGCGCGTCCGTCAAAGGGTTGGCTGATTTTCTTAGAGAAAGCGAAGGAAGCGCCCAGGCCGAGATCATAGCACTTACTACACTGCGGAAAATTGCGGAAGATGAAACACAAACCCGAAAGGATAGGATTGCGGCCGTTAACGAAATGCGGGACAAATACCCGACGCTATTAAAAAACTTCTCTGACGAGGAAGTAATCGCAGGAGAAGCAGCAACCGCTTACGGGAAACTGGCTGCCGCCATAACTGCCGCATCGACCGCTAGGGCCTACCAGGATGCGGCTATCGATGTGGCTAAAAGGAGATTACAAACGGAAGCAAGCCTAGCGCAAACTATAGAGGACAGGTACAAGGCGGAACGAGATCTGGCTAATCTGCAACCTGCTGGAGGCGATACGCAAGCTGCGGGTGTTAACCTGTATGATATAACTAGGCGAAAGGACCTAGAAGAACAGATAGCTAATTTCAAGAAGTCGGAAGCAGCTTACGCAAAACAGCTTAACCAGGAATCCAGGCAACAAATACAATACGGAAACCAGGCTTATGAAGCCCTAAAGAAAGCGGACGGGGCAATACAAAACTTCCTCGGTGATGGAAAGGGTGCCAAAAGCGAGACCAGAAAGGAGTTAGAGGCCATAGATGCATCATTTTGGCGGCTAGAGAAAGGGATTACAGATATATACGCTATGTCCGTAGGCACACGCATGGCGGCCGGCCTTGTGAATATCAGTCAGCAGGTTCAAGGAGTGGCGGCAGCGATTGCCCCAACATATACAGCTCAAGGCGAGATGTTGGCCGCGGCATTCAATGAAGGGTTTTCCGAAATACTGAGATATGGCATAGAGGACGGAATAGGTTCAGTGGCCGCGGCGCTAGGGGAAGCCCTAGTGAATGGCGGCAATGTAGTGAACGCGGCGGGAGGTGCGCTACTAGGGGCGTTAGGTGGCGTACTGGTGGATCTAGGCAAAATGGCGATAGCGGTCGGTATTGGACTTGAATCCATCAAGACAGCCCTCAAGTCGCTACACCCAGCCGTTGCAATTGGGGCAGGAGTAGCATTAGTGGCTCTCGGGTCCGCATTCGCCGCGAAATCAAGAAGCCTGTCTGGCACCATCGGGAATAGCGGAGGCGGCGCGTCCTCAGGTAGCACCGGATCGAGCACCACAACCATATCCCCCGCTAATACAAGTGGAATAGCCGGAACAGTAGTATTTGAAATTGCTGGCCGATCACTTGTAGGCATACTGAAACGAGAAGCACAGCACGGAAACAGAATAACCCCATAATGGCACTGGCATTACAATATTTTATGGAGTTTGATCCGGAATGCCGGTTAGATATTTACTCGGAAGGGTTTGCGGGAGATGTTACGGAACTCATTGGTGCTGGTGATAATCCTGTTGAATACGACAGTCCCGAAGTAGACGATCCTTATGAATGCCTCCGAGGGGGGAGTTTAAACGTGCGCTTTTTAGCCACACTCGACACACCCGCCGATACCCTTTACGCGGAAGATGAAAAATATTACTACGTCGAATTTAAAATAGGCGGCGTTCTTCAGTTCAAGGGGTATGCAATTCCTGATGGCGTCCTGCAATCCTTTGTTTTAAATGAATGGGAAACCGCCTTCCAGGTAATTGACGGACTTTCGATGCTTGAAAACTACGAGTATTCCCAGGAAATTGGCGTTACCGCGGGTGGCAACTATCTTCTTAAAGATATTGTTTGCGCATGCCTTTCCCCGTTGACTTTCCCTAGTGATAGCGTTTACATCGCGGCCGATATTGAGTACCTGGGCGCGCCGGATGGAATTGACAATTTTGACTGGATCCGGGTATCGAACGAAAGGTACTTGCAAGCTGATCAGGATACGCCGATGGACTGTAAAGCGGTCCTGCAATCGATACTGGAACCGTTCGGCCTCATTATCGTGCAATATCTTGGCCATTGGTATGTATTCAGCCCCGGGGGCCGCATGCTGCAATCATCCGACCCTATCAAGTTTTATCGATACGCCGTTGTTAACGGTTTATTCATGGAATCGATAGAACTAAACCCAAACAAGATACTTGCCCCGGAATGGGCCGAAATAAAAGATTTCTACCATGTTAACGCCAATCAGGAGCTCTCTACAGCAAGAGCTGTAAAGATTACGCGCATGCGATATGAACTCGGCGTAAGGGTAAATATACTCACCAATCCAACCTTTCTGCTGGAACTAGCGGCAGAGCCCCCCGGATGGACTGTGGAAGCCGATTTAATAGACTTCACATTTCTTGACCCTGGACTTGTCATTCGGCACGTGGAAGGATCGGGAAGGAATCCAGTTATCGCCTCTGACCCTCTTGCCATTACAGCAGAAAACGGAGGTTTGACGCTTGATATGCACGTCTTAGGATCGTCAGCTAACCAGGTGCCTTTTTATGTCGTATACGGTATCCAGGTAGGCCCTAATTGGTATAACGGAACGACCGGGCAATGGGAGGGCGTTTCTCATTTAAATAAAACCCCGATAGGAAGCAATGCAGGAAGAACAATAGAACTTAAAACCACTATGCCTCCCGTAGCCGGGGATCTGCAAATCAGGCTGTATGAGCCCGAAATAATTAACTCTGCCTTTGATGCTGATATTCAGCTAATATTTACCAAAGTAACCGTTTCCCAGGGAATAGATACCGGACTAAGAGCATGGATCTACAGGCACGAGAACGAAGGGAATATACTGGAAATACCTGATGCTAAAACGGTATTTAATGGCGACAGTGACGCCTCGTTGCTGGGATCCCTGTATGAAAATGACGGGGTGACCCCAACGCAAGGGATTGAGCTGGGAAACAAATGGATAGGGGACCCGGTGACAAACAATCCTCTGTTCCCCTCCACGCTCGAGCTTTTGGACGTAATAGCCGTACGCATAGGGTATTCCCTGAGAAGCCGCCAGTACGTATACGAAGGGGACGTTTTTGGGGTCGTCCCCTATTTCAGCGCGATAACTATTGACGGGATCCAAGACAAGTTTTTTGTTACAGGGCTTACCATAAACTACGCGAAGCAGATTTCAACTATCAAGTTAAACCAGCTGCACAGCGGCATGATAGACGTCCCAACGGCGGCGGCAAGTGTGACCAAGGAACCAGAGTATCAAAACACAATTAAACCCGTGATAAATGGCTGATCTGATCAAGGGCGATGAGGTATTATTTTTCATTCAAGTGGACGGGGATTTTGTCCCTGTTGCCTGTCTGACAAGTAGCGATTTGCCTGAGACGACAGACGCAATGGAAACCACTGTACGGGGAAATAACGGATGGAGGAGCTATACACCATCTGTCCAGGATTACACAGTCTCTATCGCCGGGGTAATTGAACGGTCATCGTCGTTCAGCTACGTGTTCCTACAGGGCCTCAAAAGAAACCAAATAGTTTTCATCTGGAGAATGGCTACCAGCGGGAGCGAAATACTGGATGAGGGGTCAGCATTCATTACCTCATTGACCCTGAGTGCACCGGCCGGAGATATTGTGAGCTTTTCAGCTACGCTAACCCCTGGCGTAGGAGGGATAAAGGATGTTATGGTATGGAGCCAGGACGGAGATAATGTAGTTACTCAAAACGGAACAAATTTAACACAGCTATGATATGGCACTTGAACTCATTAAAATAAGCGATTTTCCTGATTCCGGACCTCTGTCAGATACTGACCTTCTGGTAATCGGACTTCCTGACGGCACAGGAGCAAAAATAGATATTGCGTCTGCCAGAGCATTTTTAGGAATCAGTGTGGTAGAAGGAATTGCAGAGCAAAGCACCGATCCGGTTGGTCCAACGGTAGGTGAAACATACTTCGCCGGAGTAGGAACATTCACAAACTTCCTGGACGTAAACGGCGACCCTATAACAACTACAGAAAACCTAAACGTTCTCACCTACAACGGAACGTTCTGGGACGTGCTTCCGGTTCCCATAACTGTAGATTTGAGTGGGTATGCAACAACAGGCGCACTGGATCTTATCGACAACGAAAAGCCGAACGTAGTCTCGGCGACCCACAACATAGCCGACAAGGATGCTTTTCAGGAAGGTTATGCTATCAGTTCAGTAAATGGAGAGCCTATTGTGGCGGCAAATTTCATGATTACAGGTGTGATCAGAGTAACACCTGGTCAAACCTATACACGAAGCTGTGATAATACGTATGCGGTAGATACGGCTAATATCCACATTTACGATATAAATATGGCTTGGCTTGGAATTACGCCAGCCGCCGCGACGTTTACTGTGCCCTCAAACGGCTATTATTTCCGGCAGAACATCGCCGTCAGCACCGGAACATGGGACCTGGCGCGAGATTCATACCAGCTGCAAACCGGCAGTGTAGCTACACCCTACCAGGAGTTTTATCCAATTGCAGAATACCAGGGGACCGATGTAGTGGCTAAGAGAATACTCAATGGAGAGATTTTAGGCGATGTGTCCAAGCCGAACAGCCCCGCCCGGCAGATGGATTTACCAACCCTTGAAATGGAAAAGCCTGGGAATAAATTTGATCCATCGACAATGATACTGGCAGATGCTTTTGTGTCGGTTGCTGAAGGGCATGGAATTGCAGATGCAGTAGGGTGGAAAACCATGTATAACATGCCTATTCAGCCGGGACTGACTTATACAATCTCCGGTTGGAACAGCGCCCAGCAGGCTATGGCCATAATAAAAGGCACAAACCCGCGCCCTCCCGCAGATTCCCCTGACTATATCCTTAGCGGCAGGGCCTCTGATATAGGATTTGTAAAACTTGATGGTAAGTGCACGTTTTTAGCTCCCCCCGAATCTACCTTCTTGGCCTGTACTATCAGGAGTGCAACGGAATCGGACAGCCTTTTCGACGAGTTTATGGTAGAAGCGGGAAAGGAAGCTTCGCCTTATGAGCCTTACGACCCCAACACGCCCGAGGAAATATACGGCATAAGCGGCCATCCTTTAAGGTCCGCAACGGCTGAGGCCACGACCCCCGAAACTGATCTACGCGCCTTCGTGTCAGCTACTCAGTTTTACGTTCGCATCCCATTTAACAATAGCTATGACCTTCTTCATATATGGGACAGGTCCAATAACAACGGGGTGGCTAATACAAATAGCGTATACCGCATCGATAAATCCTTGCCTGACGGGGAAAGCCTGCTTGCAAATACAGACGGTCTTATTCACGATGTGAACGACAATATCAGCCCTATGATGCTGGATACCATCATAACAACTACAGGAAACCACGGTATAGCCAGCGTAAAGGTGACTGCAGCGGCGCACGGGAAAGATGCACAGGATCTGTTTTCAGTATGGCAGTCGAGCGCCCTTGAATGGATCTTGGTTGAAGTTATCGACGTAAACACACTTCGGTTTTTTGGTAAGTCCTATGCCGGAACAAACGGGGATGTTATCCCCAGGTCAATGGGCAGCAACACAATCACCCACGTTTCAGGGGCGACCCATACAGGAACGATCACCGCAACTCAGCGGCTGACTGAAGAAATATTCCCTTCGGTAAAATCGGTGACCCAGGAATTACTTGTGGACGGTAAACCGGCAAGCGCAGGTATTAATTACGGCAATATTTTCTCTCTTAAAGAAATTCAGGAAATAGGCGATTTCCGTCAGCCAGTACTGTCCGCTCCCTTCGAGCCATCGAGCGGCCCCACTATGATAACGAGGTCAATCGTTTACTCCTACGATAAAACCAATTCCCTTTATGTTGACGAGGTAATAAATTTTGTTATCGACTGGTATTTGCTCCGCATTGGATTTCTCCAGGCCCAGAAGTTTACTCCTGGAACCGATGCGACCGTTAAGAATATGGCTTACATGCCCAACTCCAATAACGCGGTAGCAAACGGCAACAATATAAATTTCAGAGCGCCTTTCGACTTATCAAGTCCGTTAGGGGGTGCAAATGATGTATACTTTGGGTCAAGCGTACCGGCAAATAACCCCAATGTTACTGTTGTGGAGGATGTTGATAAGCCTGTGCAGAGGATGGTTCAGCTACTGGAAACTGCCGGGGGAGAACGGAAGTACGGGTATGCGCATGGCTATTTCTATGAAACCGGAAGCACCAAAGCGTCCTTAAGAAAGAGTTATGCCGAACAGTGGGACCTGAGGAACAATACAGCAAAAAGTTATCCCCGCGGCCTTTATGAGTTAGCGCCCAACGAAGGCGTTTACCACGGCATGGCTTACCATCAATATTTTGATCCCAGCATAAACGAAAACGCTGTCGTATACTGGCACAAAGAGGGGCAAAGCTGGATTGTGTACATCGATTATCATGCGGATGTTGTAAAAGACACGGTTTCGCTTCCTCAGTACCTCTCAGGCCTTTCGATTACCGAAGTGGATAAGATTGGCATTACAATAAACAGCGGGGATATTGTCCCCTTATCCGGTATCAACCTGACCTCTGTTACGGCAAATGGATATGCCTATGCAGTATTGAAACTTACATGATACATGACAACCTCCGAACATAAAAAACTCATCTTCGATACCTGCCTGGAATACGGGGTAGAAGATACTTTGCAGATTGCCTACGTGCTTGCCACAGCAGGACTTGAAAGCGGTTACGGGCGTTCAATGGTAGAGAAGTACAACGGTGAACCGGAGGCGTATTTTGAAGGCCGCTACGGCGCGGGAACACGTGTAGGGAAGCAGCTTGGAAATACGCTGCCAGGGGATGGCGCAAAGTTCAGGGGTCGGGGATACGTTCAGATCACCGGAAGGTATAACTACGATCGGTTTGCAAAAATAACGGGGGTGGACTTGATCCGGTTCCCGGAGAAAGCCGCAACTCCTGAAATAGCCGTTAAAATTCTGGTGCTCGGAATGCGAGACGGGCTATTCACCGGAAAGAAACTTTCTGACTACCTGGTAACAATGGGCGCATGCAACCTTGAGCAGGCCCGCAAGATCGTCAACCCAGGCGAAGGGACCCGCAGGATAGAAGAATTTGAAAAGGAGTTTGATAATTCTGTTGCTTACATAAACTCTATGCCATGAAAGACCGCATGTTTACAAAAATCCTGGGCTTTGCCTTTCTGGTAGGGGCTTCCGGCTTCATATTCAACTACGTGCACGAGGTGACCTTTGAACCGGTTTCGCCGGATTCGAAGGAGTTCCTTAACCTGATACTTGGCTTCCTGCTCGGGCTGCTGCCCTCAGTCATAAATATTGTTTTCGGTAAATCTGAAGAAGATGGAAAAATTAAGTCCGATTCTGGAAAAGATCCTGGATAAGAGTACGACAATCGCCGTACTGCTTATTGCCGCATGGGTCCTGTGGGGCAAAATGAATACCGTGGAAGCGGAAATTCGCACCTACATGGCCGACGACCGGCAAAAGATGATTCAGGCGATGGACGAAAGTACCAGGGCTATGAGGGATTGCGCCCGCGCGATTGATAGAAGCTCACTAATAATTGATCAGCTTAACGATATTCGATGAAATGGAAGTCTTCATATTTTGCGTTTGCTATGCTATTTTTATGGTGCTCGCTTTCTTTGGGGTGCGGTACGAAAAAAAAGGTAGTGACAACAACAACCCTGGATAGCGCCTACGATTCAAAGTTCCTTGCCAGGGATTACCAGGCGAATGTTTCCACAAGTGTCGTCACCGAAAACACTACAGTTGATTTCAGCGAGTTTAAAGCCGTACAAACGCTTTACGACACGGCCGGCCGAAAGACCCAGGAAACGATAATTGAAGGGCGCAGGGATAAGAGAACGGCACACAAAGCCGATTCCGCGGCCCGGGACAGTTCCCACACTAAGGAAACTGCCCGGATCGATTCGGGAAGCGTTCAAAAGGAAGCGGTTATAAAGAACAAGGATTCCGACAGTACACTATTGCGGAACATCGGCACCCGGGCAATGATCATCATGTTTGCGATTGCTATAGGGGCGTTCTTTCTCTATAAGTGGATCAGAGGTTAACGCTCGCCCGGCACGGCCTACTACGAGGCATCAAGCCCCTCAGCATGCTTCCGCGCAGCCTCAATCATAAACTGCATATCCTCATAGGTAAATATCCCCGGCTTTTGTTCGTCGAAATGCCAGCCGTCAAGCATCTTGTGAATAGCCCCCAAATATTTTTTATCCAGGTAGACATGATAAGATAGTCTCGCTGCCTGAACGGGCGCAATGACGACTTCTTTAGTCACGTCCCCGAAGGAGACTTTTAAGACGATGTCTTTCATGATGAAAAACCCGGCCACAAATGCAACCGGGTTTAAGGTGCCCCACAAAACTACTTTACTCAAATTTACCTACTCCGGGGAAGAAAAGCAATCACTTTCTTAGAGCTACAGGTTTTGAAGCGGCACGAGAACTTCAGGGACGTTCGTATCGAGCCTGGTATTTGTTACCCCGTCCATGACGCGGTACGCCTCCAAAGTGTGATCCAGCTGCGGCGTTTCCATCAGCTTTGCCATTTCTTCCTTTGTGAGATCCGGTAATAACCACGCTTCGGCTTTTTCATCATCCAGGATCAACGGCATTCTGTTTTTACCGTTGTGAACATGGGCCATTAACGGACTTGCCTCGGTCGTGACAATCGAAAAGGTATTCGTATCTCCCCACCTCGACCAGACGCATCCCAGATACATTATTTCCCCCTCTTTTGGCCGGACGTGCCAACTTTCGTTTTGCTTCCTGTAGTCTACTTCGTGCGGCTCAAAGAACCCGGTTGTTACAAGGAGGCAGCGGTTGCGCCAGTAGGAACGATAAGTTGGTTTTTCAAACAGTTCTTCGGCCCGGGCATTCAGTGTATTCGCCTTGAATGTCGCGGGATCCTTTACCCATCCAGGAAGGAACGACCAGCGGTACATTCGCAGCTCCCTGGGTGCCTCGGTTGACACCACCGGGAGAAGCGGTTTGTTAAATCCCGATACCTCATAATACGACTTGTACAGTTCCCTGTGTTCCGGGGGAAACTGCAGGCTGGTTTGTCTTTCCAGCAGCTGATAATTGGGGGTCTTTATGCTGATGTTATTACACATAGTTCCTTTAATTCTTCATCCGTTAGCCACCTCAGGGCATCTCCTATTGAAAGGGCCTGATCTTCCTCGAGGGGCAAGGAATAAACAAAATCATCAAGATCTAGTTCTGTTTTCTCCGGGAAATAAAAATTGTTCCCGTGGCCGTTCATACGCCCGGAAACAAGCATCGTATACCCTTCCTCCTGGAGCCGCCGCAGCAGCTTAATAGTTGCTATCTCTACCACGGTCGAATATAGTAAATTTCAATTATCAGTCATCTGCACAAATACATGCTCAAAATGCGGGAGCGTAGCTAATTTAATTACTAAAATAATTAGTTTTGCTAAATGTATATCGGGCTCGAAAAGAAAATAGAAATGGCGCGTTCGGCTAAGTGTTGGATCTATTACGCCCCTACTAAAAAGTGGTATACACCGGAGGAGGCCCTGGAAGCATTCAAGCGGTGGGAGCCGATGAAGCGCAGGAAACTCCTGGGAGAGGATCATCTGGAAGACTTTAAAGTGATCGACCCAAAGGCCGGGCTTCGTGATCGTATCAAGGTGCTGAACAAGATATCTGAGGAGATAGAAGTATTTGCTAACCGGATAATGGAGTATTATAGGTAGGCGGCCAATGGGGCTGCGGCGCGAAAGGGTTACCCCTCCTGTGATTGCTGAAGGGCCTTGTTTGCGGCCGCAGCAACAACTCGTGCCACGGTGTTTGATTCAAATCTGGCACAATAAGCCTCTATCTTTTCAAGCTCGGTTCTCATACGGTCGTATTTCAATTTAAGGGTAGTGTATGGGTCACGCACACCAAATCCGGTTTTCCCTTCTACTCCCATTATTACATGTTTCTTGCTCATAGTTCCTTATTTTAAAGTACTTTCCAAATACCTGTACCTATCGGCATCCTGCTGTGTCCAACCTTGCTCATTTCGCTTCTGAAGCAGGTATTCCATTTCTTCGATGGTTTCCCGGTCGGCTTTGTCTTTGTCTATACTGCTCATTTTTCCTTATTTAAGTTTTTACCCCGTTTCCTTAATTAGGGAGTGGGGTTGTTTGGGTCGTAACCGGCTTCTTTAAGCACTTGCCTGGCTGTTTCAATAACCGGATGGTGCTGCCCCGGTAGTGCTGTCTGTAGCCACATTATATCTGCAAGATGTATAAGGTTATCAAGGGCCCTCCCGATACGTTCCCTTTCCTCTTGTCTGGCCTGATCTGCGTATTCTTGCATGAGCTCATCTATATCGGAATAATTGATATTGATATGGTCCAATCCGGTCCTATCTGGATTAATCCAAAATCTCTCTATTAATAGTTCTTCTGCTGTTTTTATTGTAATTTTATTATTGGTTTTCGATATTGCACATTCCGGGCACCATACATCCGATATGCCGCCGATCATAGGCACTTCTTTCCCGCATCCCTTGCATGGAGTGGTGTGTTTTGCTGAGGTTGTCATATTCGTTTAAATAAGTATGAGTTGGGTCCAAATGTCTTATCCTGGGCGTCGTGCCATTGATCACTATACATGAGCGTCGTATCGTTGCCTCTGCTTCCGTTTAGCTTACATGCCAATGTGCTATAATTCATACCCACTGACCTTGCGGCATCTCTTAATGATGGGTAAATATGGCCGCTCACAGTATCGATTACCGATTTGGCGGCTGGGTGCATGCCTCCGAAAACATTATGCCAGCAGTGGCCTTCCCCCATCGGAAGATTCATGAGCCCGTAATTGTAAGCATGCCGCATATTCTCTTCTGGGGTTGACCATTCGAGGTTATTTATAATTGGGTTTTGTTTGTCTCCATCTAAATGGTTAACCTGTGGCTTGTTATATGGATTACAGATAAACGCTTCCGCCACCAGTCTGTGGATTAATTTATTTCTACAACCGCCCTGATTACTCAATCTAACCGCAAAATACCCGGTAGAGCTTATAAAATGTTTCATTGGCTGCCCCCTCTGAACCCTCGTCTTTTTATTTTTCATCAATATGGGCCTTTGTTTCGATCTAACCCTCCCCATATTGGATACTTCATAAAGACCCTCATATCCTTTTATGGGACGCCATTCTTCCGGAATAAAAGAGAATGTGCCGGTTAAGTAGTTATAAGCTACATATCCGTATATGAAATTACGCATCAGTCTTCCCTCCAAGCATTTTAATCAATTGCCGAAGTTCCGTCATTGTCTTGCATCCGGGGAATGCCAAAAGCTCCCAACTAAAAGATACCCAGACATGACCGCTTACAGGCTCGCAGTAAATATTGAATCCCTTAAATTTGTTGAAAACAAAGGATCCCCGTTCTGTCCAACTCTTTGTAAACCCTTCTTCCCTTAAAGCCTGTTCGGTTATTTCTTCTTTCATGGTTAATAAATTGGTTTTGGGTATTTTTCTTTTGGTCGCCAGTGAGAAGGGTTTGTGGAATACGCGCCCTCATAAGGGCATTCCCAATATTTTCCATCTTTGTTATACCAAGCATCATATTGAGAGTTATCCTCAAAAACAGTAACAACATCATCATTCTCCGGCAACCGTTCGTCTGTTCTTATCCAGCCGTTGTTGTTATCGATACCAGAGATTAGTTTGGGCCTAAGAAACATACAATCGTCTGTAAATTCTAACTCCAATCCCTTTATATCGTGCGCCTGAACATATGGGTAAGGCGACCAACCGTTCACGTCAACTCTTTTCACTCACCTTTTCCCATTGATCCCCGTATGCTTCGCGAATTGTTTTCTGCTTTGGTGATTCCTGTTGATTTATGTTGCTCATAACTTTTTGCTTTTAATAACTATTTCATCATTATCTCCTACTTCATGGCAGTCGGGGCAGTAGTGCTTATTATCCTCCCCGCCGCCGAAGTGCCAGCCTTCTTCATCTAAGCAATCACTTAGATAGTTTTCGCAGTTATACGCTGCATACCCTTCGTTTGCGTCCGCCCATTCTTTGCCGCAGTTATCGCATTTTGCGCCGTAATATGTTACTGGGTATATCATTTCTGTTTGGTTTTAAGTAAGTCAGGATTGTCGTGGGTGTTGCCGATGATCTGGAATTGAGTTTGTTTCTCATCTTCGATATTCCCATTAACACCGCCAGAAATACCACTTTTAAGAGGGTTTACACAATAAAGAACGAGTTGCCATGCATTAAAAATCCATTCGACCGTTCCTATATAATTAGGAATATCATTGTCGAAGAACGGATAACTATCCATGGTAACAATATCCCCATCATAAATATCTACACCGTTCTTGTCTTTAAGGCCGGTGAATTGGCTCACGGTTGCGGGTTCAACTTCTCGCGCGATAAAGGAATCACGAATGTCCCATCCCACATAATCAGGTACGCGTCGCTCTAAAATCCAATGCTTGTTAATATTGATGACGGTGTTTCCTGGGCCCCGAATAGCGCCTTCACAGCAATGATAACTGCCATACGCCCATTCCCCATTATCTACTCGCTTTCCGCGAAAAAGATTTTCTCTCATGGTTTCATTCATTTATTGTGAAGGAGATAGTTTTGACGTAAGAACAGTCGTCCTCATAAGTTAATGCGTGATCTTCGCTTTCGAATATATTGCTTACTGTCAGGCTGCCGGGCGACCTATACACATTCACCCAATAGGTTACTTCACGGGGCAACATGAAAAGGTCCATAGGGTCTTCTCTTTCTAAGGTATAAACCGTTCCTTTCCGTGTCCATGCCCAAACATAGCCTTCCGATACCCCGTGAATGGGATACTGTGTGCTTTTAGCATCAAACAAATGCAGCTGCTGTACTTTTCTTCCGTTCCGTGTTACTACGGGTTCTCCGGCGAGTGCTTTTTCAAGCGAAAAATCTTTGTAATTCTTTTGCATTTTTATAGTGTTGTGGCTACTTTGATTAATTCCCTTGCTTCTTTTGCCTTTAAAAGAGATACGCCATGCCATTCCAGTTCTTCCGCGAGTTGGTTCAGCATTTCAAGCATTTCAGGAGCGCAGGCTATCAGGCTTGCATTAGCGTCCACTTCTTCGGGAGACAAACCGTCTACAACTACCCGCGATACATGAGTATTGATACCTGAAAATATAGTGGGGTATTTAGTGGCGGGAGGAACGTTTCGGTGCCAGGGGCCCGGGGTGTGTTTCTTTTCCATGTTATTTTACTGTTGGCTTTGATTACGAAAATTCAACTCGTTTCAACTCTTCCTCGATTCCTGCGTACCGATGCCATCCGCTGGGATTCCATTCTTTTTGCACCTGTTCTGGCTGTATAAGACCAAGGCCGAAAGCTATTCTTTCCTCGGTCTGACCGATTTGCATGCCGAGCCAGTTCATTTCAGCATTGATCTTCTGGATTTGCTTTTGGGAAGTGTTTTCGCTTTGGTATCGATCGGAAAGCTTTTCCATTTTCTCATTGAGTCGGAAAAGCTCGTCAGCTTGCTTTTTTATGTATGTGTATCTTTTCATCTTTTCTTTTTAACCCCCGGATGTTACCGGGGGAGGGGTTAAACTTTTATCAGGTACTTGAATGATTTTCGTTCAATTGCTACGAGCCAAGCCGTTCCAGAAAACAGGCTTACGGAATCTGAATCGTAATGGCATACCCCCGTAAATCCATCATAGGCATTTCCTTCTCTCGCGTACAGGTATCTTTGGCCTTCTACTGGCTTTATAGAGGCTGCAGTTTTTTTATGAATCGAAATGCCTGGGGCCACAACAATGAAATAAGCTGGCACTACGATAAATAGGAATACGCCGATGGCAAGTATTAGGGGCATTATGCTCTCTTGCATGGTTGTTTTAGTTTACGTAACACCACATTTGATACCTTCCAGAAACAGGCTCCCCGTCATTGCAAATAATCCTGCCTGCAAGCTTAAGGCTCTCTAACCCTTCTTTCTTTGAAATCCTTGTGAACTTTTTCTCATAGTCATCGAAACGTTTCATCCAAACATCCTTATGCGTCTTTTTTATAGTGATCGTTTCCATGTCTTTAAGTGTTAATGTCAATTGCTTATGTAAAAATAAGCCAATAATTTTACACTTACAAATATATTTGAAAATATGTACCAATTATTTTACATTTGTTTTTATGAATAAGGACATAAAGGCTCTGTACGTGGCGATTGAAAACAATGAGGTTGTTTGCTTTGATACAAACCTTTCTAAATTCCATTTGCATTTTTCCAACATGGAGCCACAATGCCCTTCTTATATTATCTTTCATCGGGCCTTTAAAAAGGGCTACAAATTCACAAAAACGCTTTCCGGCAAGGGGTACCATTTTCAAAAAGTCCTTTAGTCTTTCCATTTTAGCTGCTTTGCATCAAAATCCTGCAGTGACTTTTTGAGATAAGCCAACCGCTTATTGTTCCAATAATTATCGGGAGCAAGCCGGATCCGGTTATAAATAATTTCAAGCATGTCGCCTACCATAGAATCGGCCCTTCTTGTTGTTTCTTTGGCCTCCCTAACGGCTTCGGTCATTTCATCGAATGTCATAATCCTTAATTTTTTGTTTGTACGTCTCAATCAAATGGATCAATCCAAACCGATCCCAGCGGTGCCCTGATTGCTTGGCTATCCTTTCAAGTAATTCCAACCTTTCCGACCCTATTTTTTTAATCAGGTTCTCCCGGTATTTCAATTGGTTCCCGCTCAAATACGTATTACATCTGATGCATTGGGCATGCACGTTATCTTCGTTGAACCTTACTACTCCGTTATGCCCTGCGGACAAATAATGTCCGGCCTGGATCTGCTTTAATGATTTGAGTTCCCCGCAGGAAATACAGGTAAATGAATCTCCGTTGCTGTCTCTTTCCCGGATGTACTTGTTGAATACCTGGGTAGCTTTTTTTATCAGCCAGCTGATTGAACGGTTGTTGTATTTTTGAATTGACCTGACCTCTATCGTTTCCGGTTTCTTCTTATTTACAGCCGCTCTGTGCCGTTTATAATGACTTTGGCACCTACCAGCTATCAGCGGCCCGTTATAGTCACAGTCAAGGCATTTGCCCTCTTTCATCTTTATGGTAGAATTACGCTGCATCAAGAGGGTCGCCTTTCTATTTTGTTGGCGTATTCCTGGTACTGCGCCTTAATAGACGGGTATACAGATATATACCCCTGAATTGTCGCCAATCGGTTGTAGATAGTTGTCCTGTGGACCTTCTGGATAATTCCAATTTGGGCTATATGAACTCCCTTTTCATAAAGGAAAAGCGCCTCAAACTTTGCCGTAAGGCTTTTGTCTATTTTTTGTCCTGGCTTCATGATCCTTTGTATTCAACTTCTGAAATAATAAATGCTCCGGTAGTGGGCAGCCACGTGTCTCCGACCTTGATCCTGTCTTCCTGAACCGTTTTTAGGTGGTCTACAACCACGTGTTTTTGGCCGTTTTTTACGTACTCAAATCGGACGGTTTTCCCGATGTATTGGGTTAGTTCATTCATTGTTAAATATGCTTTCTGGCGTTCCTCCAAACTCTATTTGATCCTTTATCCAAGTATTCAAGGCAATTTTTTTCGCCTTTATTTCTACCAGGTCATTTTTTGATTTGGCCTGAATTTTTTCAATGATCAGCGATATCTGCTTTCGTTTTAGGTAGTCTGTTGCAGCGTTTTTTTCTTCCTCTTTTTCGAGAAGTAGTTTCGTTTCGGCTTCCTCCCAAATTTTCCACCTGCGTTCTTTGGATAATTTTATCACACCCTTTTCTTTGTCCAGCCATGTATACAGGAAATTACCGAAGTCCTCAAAAAACCCTCCCTCGGAAACAATTTTGAACGCATCCTTCAGATGCCCCATGCAGCGCTGATCGTATTCTTCTGGCGCAGGAGGGGCCGGTTCCGGTTCCGGGTCGGCTTCTTTCAGTATCCGCTGATCCCGTTCCCCGCTGGACAGGTAGGCTACAAGGAACTTATTGAACGTAACCACATTGAGGCCGAAGTAATCCCCGTATTTGCCCCTTACACCGTTTTGGAAGGCAATTCCGATTTCCTCCAGGCGAAGGTTTGGCGTGTAGGTTTGAATGTCCTTTACGACCTGGTTGACCAGATAGTCCCGGTCATTGTCGTCCAGCATTTTTACTCCAGCATCCGCGAAGGATTTGCCTATTGCTGCATTGACAGCTTGGAACAACTCCGTTTTTGCGACCTGTTTAACCGGGGGCATATCGATTAAAGCCCCTGATTGTCTTACTAATTCATTCATACATTCTCGTGTTTTGGAAGCTTTCGATTGCCGCTACGGCTCCCCTTTTTTCTTTTTTCAAACCTGTTTCCGGCTGAAGGAAGTTAATCGTGTTGCAAAGCGTGGATTTCCAGTTTTTTATCGCGCGGTCACCTCCTTTGCTCTTACTTCCACCGGTACGCCATCCGGCCTCCTTCCATGCGTTGTACTTGGCCTTGAGTTTTGCGGCATCTATGGCGATGTTAAATTCCAATGCCTTTTCTTCGGCATACTCTTCGAACTCTGAGTAATCGGGAATACCCCCCTTTGTAATCCCCCCTTCTTTTTCCTTTTCTTTTTCTTCTTCTTTATATTCTTCTTCTTCTTGCAGGGTATTATTACCCTTATAATACCCTTCCGTTACCCTTTCTAAGAGACCGTAATTTTTTAGTAGAGCTATCACCTTTCGGTGTGGAGGACAGGCGGAAGTAAGTTCTCCGTATTGAAATTTTACGAAGTCCTTTATAAAAATTTTCCCGTTAGGCAGGTATTCGATCTGGTCTTTTAATACCTCAAAATCTTCCTTGGTTACTCTCTCACCAATGAAAACACTTGCAAGCAGAAGATTAGGCTGCCACACACCGGCAGCGTCACATTTATCAAATAGGAATCTGATTAAGCATTTGTGCTTGAGGGAAAGTTCCATAAACCATGACTTTTCCCATATTTCGGTATCTGTAAATCGCTTAGACATTTTCAACCCCCTTTGAATACACGCTTTCCTTGATTGATTGCAGCAATTTTTCTTTTATAGTTGAATGAAGTTCCCGCAGGCACTTTGGATGGAAACCCGTATTGTGCCACCTCTTTCCGACTAAATTGAATTTCAGACCGTCAAACCCGTATTCGTAAGTATAGATGCTGATATAATCGTCAATTTTGTTATACAGATAGACAAAGTCGCTAGTCTCGTCAATCGAACTTCCTATTGCAATGGCGTTAACATGGATTAATAGCTTCCTGGGAACTTCCAGGCTATACAGGTATTCATCGATACATGTTTTATACCGGCAAGCTTGGGCTAATTCATTAAAACCAACTTTTCCTTTTTTTAATTCTAAAATGGATATACATATTTCTCTTGGATAGATATCAATGGCTATAATATCGGCTATACCGTACGATCCTAAATGAACTTGCCTATATAGTTTTCCAGGAGCATGTAGACCTGCTTCCGGCAATCGATCCGGATTGTTGAAAATTATCTCCTCTAGAGTATTCTCTAAAAATTCACTTTTTGACATGTTTCCCCGTATTTCATAAGTTCAAAAATTTCAATCTCGTTCTTCTCTACAAGTAGCCGTAAATCGGCGGTCAGTGTTAGGTATTTTTCTTTTTTATCGATCAACTCTATTAGCTCTCTGGCGGTCCTGTTGATCCGTTGTAAACCCTCCTTTCTATTTATTCGCATTGAAGCCATCCTGTCATACAGCTTGGTGCATCATCCGGCGCGTCCTGTTTGAATGCATTGTATTGCTTCCCTCCGCGGGAGGTCTTACACCACTCCTTTACTTCGCTGATCTTAGGGATATATCCTTTTGGTTTACCGGGAAGTATGCCGGAAGGAAACCATGATCTGCCCAGCATATTTTCCCAATGTTCTATTTTGTCCCACGCCCATTCAGGCAATACCTGTAACTGATTTTTATTTGCATGGATACAGGGGTAGCAGCCAACACGATTATTCCCTAAGGCGTATAACGGGTTAGGGGGTACGCCCTTTTGAGCCATTAATGAGAATATTTGTTCTTTTGATTCGTATAACAGTGGCAGGACGCTTTCACAGTTAAAGAAGCTGTTCCAGTTAAAAGGTTGCATTTTGGAACGCCTTTCGCTTTCTCCTGCACGGATACCAGTAAACATGATCCAATTGTAACAATCTCGTGGATAGTGTTTTTCAAGATAGAATCGGATCGGCCATAACTTCACATGTTCGGTGCAAAATTGAGCCTTTGTGCTGGGAGCCCTGCCTTTCCACAGCATCATATCAGCGAATGGATTTTCGGTTGGTATTATTCCTTTCTTTTCTAACTGTTTTGTAAAATCAGCCTTAACCATTACCACTTCCGGGCCTTCAGTCATTACATGAAGGTTTTTCACATAATTGACCGTAACCGGATGTTCATTCCCCGTGTCTGCGAAGATCGGAAGGAAGCTATTTCCGAAATACTCCTGCGCCAACAGGTAAAGCGCTGTGCTGTCCTTCCCGCCTGATACTGATATGATGCGCAAATCCTTCATGCAGCCCTCCACAAATATTCATTAACCCCATAAGGCCCCTTGACCTGCTTACTTGTTTTAACCAGCTTCCCTTGTTTTTCAAGGTCAGATATAGCCCTTCTTATCGAAGTGATAGGGAAGTCTCGACCTAACTGCCTGCAGAGCTTGAATGCCTTCCAGGGGCTTAATTCCTTGTGTGCCTCAAATAGCTGCAGAACTATTGCTTCCTGCTTTTCTGCCCGCTGCTGGAAGATGTCCAATTGGTTGGGAGCTTCTGCTGTTGTGTTGTACCAGGTCATGATTAATGTTTTTAATAAAGCCCGTCTATTCCGGGCTGTCAACCAACATGCCTTTGTTGGGTTTTATCGTTTGTCTGCGGGGCGTACTGTTTGCATCATCGCACTTTGCGGTACTTGTTGGGGATGCAGCCTTCAAGCGGCAACATTGGCAATCCCAACCTCTCATTATCGGCCAGAGGTACGCAGACCGATAAGCCCTAATCCTAACCGATGCAAGTAGCCCTATAGCCCCTTATTTGGAATGTCAGAAGGGCAATGAATCGTCCCTATTCTCAAATTCCTGTGACTTCGGCAGGCCATTCCCTTGCTTAGGTATAGATCCTTTGTCGTAGGGCTCCTGTATCTGAAAGCTGAAAAACGATTTCCCGTCCTTCGATTTCTTAACCCACATAGATATCTCAATGTCATTTCCTTGAAGGTCTTTCCCTTTTCCCCGGTAATCAGGGTGGCTGTCCTGCTTCTTATGGTCATTCTTGAAGATTGCGCCTGTTCCTGGCTTTTGTTCGTAATTGCTCATATTTTAAAAGGTTAATTCTACTTGTCCCGGGTCGGGGATTTCTATACCGAGAAATTCCGCTGCCCATTGTGTTACATCTGCCACGAAGTCCATAAATTCAGATGTTGTAAGCTCCGACGTGTGCTTAATGGCTTCTATTGGCTCTCCGTGTTCGCTGATGGTTTCGTACTTCAGGAACTTGTACTTTATCAGATCCTTTACCCAATCCTTTGATCGGGCCTCGTTGAAACCCGCATCGATCAATCCCGCTTGGAGAATGTCCAGCACCGGGCCGTGAAAAAACCGGTTCTGCGGGCTGCTTCTTTTTTTCTTCTTGCGTTCAAGGGTAATGGTAACAGGCTTGCCATTGAATGAATGAATGCATTCGTCGAACAACCTTCGGTTTATTATGCGAAGGGTTCCGTTTTCCGTTACACCGTTGAACTCGTAGCGCATCGTTATTTTATGGTGATTTTAAGCCCAATCTTCCCGGTGCGAACAGGAGGGTTTACGGTCCAGCTTTCTCCTGTTTCAGGGTCAAAGCATCCCTGCTCCTTCTTTACTCCCTGCAGGAACTTTTCACGTTCTTTTATTTCTGCGGAGATGGATTCAAGTTGCGCGTTAAGGTTGTCCCAAAGCTTATCCCCGCAGGAAGCGTAGTCGTACTTCACGCCGGTTTCTCCCTGGGTAACCTCAGCATAGTATTTGGTGATCTTATCGCCTTTGGGAATGCTGATTTCGGATTCAGCCAGGGGCCTAACTCGCCTTTCAACGGCCTTGTAAATTTCCTGGCCTTTTTTGGCGATTATGAGGGCTTCTATGGGGTCAATAAAACCTTCATTAATTCCGTCCTCGTAGTGAGACGCTATGGCCTCGATTGCATTTTTATCCAGTTCCGAAAACTCGCCTTTTTGAATAGTTGCAACATGTGTCATGCGGGTACTCCTTCCAGTTCGGTAACCCGTTCTTTGCACAGGAATTGAAATTCTTCGCTGGTTGTCCAGTAGGGGTTATCCTGGGTTAGTTTTACTACAGCCTTTTTGCTTTCGCAGGCCTTTATTTTGCCTTTCAGGTCAAACGGAACGAGTTCGTCGTATCCTGCCTGCTGCTGCTTTTTGAGCATACCATTTACCTTTTCGTCGGTGGAAGGCTCTTTAACAGGTGGGTTGTTTCCGTATCCCTTGAATACGTCAATTCCTATTTCCAGCATAGATGCCATTTTGGTAAGGGCGTCTGTAGTGGCCCCTTTGTAAGCGTCCCCCAGATCTGCATTATCGTTGCCGCCATAGCTTTCCAGCTCTATTTCGTATTCAGGGATAACCAAGTGCGACTTCACCACAATATGCTTGGTAGAATTGTCGATAACTTCCGAAGTCAATTTCCACATCCCTACGCCGAACACATCGTTTAGGCGCTCCACCACGTAAATGGCCTTGATAGTGGAAAGGTAATTTTTGGTAGGGTGCGGCTTGACTGCTTCTTTCGGCAGTGGCTCTCTTAATCTTTGTCTTATTTCGTCGGTGATTTTCATTTTGTATAGTATTTGATGATTTGCTCAATTATTCCGATCGCTGCAGCCCCCGCCATCAGCCAGATAATGGCATTATCGTTTTGGGGCTCCTCCTCTGATATGTGGTCGTAAGTCATTTCAGTTTAAAAGATTGCGGAAGAAGTCCAGTATTTGATCTTTCCAGATGATCCCTGCAAGGCAGAATAGAAGGGTAGCTGCCAGCATAAGAATGCCTTTAAGCATCTCATAAAGCGTCTGCTTCGCATGGTCGTTGAAGGCTTCCGCATCCCGCAGGAACTTTTCTTCCCGTAATTCCTGGTGCCTTATTTTAGCGCGGTCGATATCCGTAAACTCAAACCATTCAGTAGTGGACATTTCGCGGCCTCCGGTGTATGAGGTATCGAGTTCTTTCATTGCGATTGTATTAAAGTCCTTGCGTATTGTTTTGCTATCGATGCAGCAGATTCAGGGGTATGACCGTCATGCTGCCACCTGTCATGACTATCCATGATCTTGCAGAAGATTTGAATGGCGTAGTAGCTCTCGAGGTACTGGCGGTAGGCAACCTCATTGCCGTCGAAGTCTTGCAGTGATTTCATTGCTGACCTCCTTTCAATTTAATCCATCCCCATTCTACGAAGGTTTCCACGGAAACGCCCATGTAGGGAAGGGCGAAGGAGCGGGAGCGGAGGTAGTCGGCTCGATCGGCAGGAGCACCTTTAATGTGGAACCCAAAGGAGTAATGAAATATACCCTCGCTGTAGTTAATTGTCATCCCGTGACAATCTGCGCTAACCGATTCAAAAATCGCATCAGGATGAACCATGCACAATAATGTAGTGGCTTCCTCATCCGTAATGTCGGAGAGGGGGCGCAGTTCGAGATAAGCGTCTTTCTTTACTTTATTGTCCCTGGAAAACGTGTAGGCGCAAACGTCCCCCTTTCGGTTGTATGGATCATTATTGCGGTAGCATACCTCCAGACCAAAATACAGAGCAAAGAACCGGGCTTTATTTTCCGGTGTGTTCTCGAATTGCTTGCTCATAATATCACCTCCCCTCCATCACGCAGATATTCCGCTACTGCATTATTACGGTTCTCCCAATCTTCCAAAAAGATATCCACCGGCATATCGAAGATATCCTGCACGTGTTCGCCGTGATGGTTTACGCCGTTGTTTTCAACCTCATTCAGGCCTTCTTTTTCGATGTAGGTTTTCAGCTTTTCCAGGGGAATGCTGCCTTCGTTCCACTGCTCTACATCGCCGCCGGTTACCTGATACACCACCTCTACGCAGTCGCCATTTATTTTGGAATGGTCAACATAGTAGGAGGGAGCGCGTTCCATCATCGTTTCTACTGCCGGTCGCAGGTGATTTGCCAATGTTTCGAATAAGTCGTAAGTTTGCATTGTTGTAAGATTTAATTGATTGCCTCGGTTACCGCCGGGGCTTTCTTGTTTTTAATTATTTGCCGCCGCAGCTGCATTTCGTTTCGGGTTTTTCTTGCTTTGTCGGTTCAGGGAGTTCGTCCTTTTCGCAGGAAGGGAATGCGATCAAGGTGATTAAGGCAACCCCTATAATCAATGCCCATTTTTGAGAGGCGTTGGGAGTGTTTGACATTATCATAATCCGTATTCTTTATAGATTTCTTTTCTTAATTCGTCCCTTATATCTTCCGGGTGCCTGAGTAGCCGCTTTTCTATCACTCGCTTAGCGTATTCCCGGGATAGGCGGTCTATTTCGCTTTTGCGGGTTCGTTTGGATGGCTGTCCTTTTATGTATTCTACTCTCAGCATTATGCAACACGAGTTATTTCTACCTCTGAACGATCATTTGTGAGCTTCACAGTGTAGACTTTACCGTAGATAAGTTTCAACTCCCATGCGTAGCGGGCCGCACTATTTCGCCTTTTTAATGGGGCGGTTAGTGTGGCATTAATAACCATTTCTTTCATAGAGCCCTTCAGGTCCTCAGATTCCGCTCGCATTGTTATTCTCATTTTTTATCTATCTTTGTTTGTTGGTAAGCAAATATATGTAGAAAAATCTACACGAGCAAATTTTATGTGTAGATTTTTCTCAATTAATTTAAAATTAATGGGCTCTACGATTCAAAGATTTATTCAATTCATTGAGAATCAAGGGTATTCCAAGCGGCAGGCCGAGGTAAAATTAGGGATGGGGAACGGCCGCTTAGGTAAAATGCTCAAGAGCAATACCGAAATAAAAGGGATATTATTGGAGAATATTCTAAGGAAATTTCCATCTCTGAGTAGAAATTGGCTCCTACAGGGAGAGGGAGAAATGACAGTCCAGAATGTCGAAGATCCTATTTTAAATGAAAGCGGAATAGCGGTTTCTGCCGAAAAGGAGCGTACGATAAGCGTCCAAGAAAGGTACATTGCGCACCTTGAAGGTCAAATAAGCGACCTTTTGGGAAAGTACAATAAATTGGAGGAAAAGTTGATCGAAAAGGATAACGAGATAAAGGGCCTTCAGGAGCGTATAGAGCGAGATGCTAAAAAAATCTCGGCCTATGAGCGAAATTTGGGAAATAGCAACCCGTCCCGCTCTAAATCCGAAATACCGGCCGGGAAGTGATCATAATGATCGTATAAATGAAAACTGACTAATATGATAATGTTCAGTATCTGTCTTAAATAGGTTCCTCCGCTTGTTTAGTTATAGGTAACCCAAATATAGCAAATTACTACACAATTTTCAACCTTTAAATGTGAAAATATGAGAATACTATTACTAATAGGTTTTACGTTGCTTCCCTCTGCTATATTTGGTCAGTCTATAAATAATTTTAAATACACCGGCAACGAGGTTCAATATGAATTTGTTTACAACCTTGACACAGATTCAACGGAATTGCAAAGGCGATTATCGGCATTCATTCCTTTAATAAGAGGAGTTAAGGATGTTTTAGTGAGTGAGGGACAAATTTCAGGAAGGATTGAAAATGCCCAGGTAAATTATAAGGCACACGGGTTCAAAAGAGGGGATTTATCTCTCTTAATGGATGACCCAGTATCATATGGATTTTTAGTTCAAATAAAAGGCGGAAAGTATAGGGTGGTTTTAAGCGGTATATACTTTTATGATGAAGTTGAGAAGTTCACTTACTATTTTACGGAATATTCATACAATAGCAAAACGGGTGCATTTAAGTATCTAAAGGAAAGCAAAACGCCATCCTTCATGAGGAACCCCATAAGAAATACTATGCAAATGTTGGCAGTCCATTTCCATGATACTTTCGCACTTAAACCATCCAACGACAACTGGTGATGACCGATCCAGAAAAAATGCGCTTCATCATGAAGACGCTGAATATGACGCAGAAGGAGCTCGCCGAAAAAGCGAAGCTTTCGCAATCCCTTATATCTGACATCATAACCGGAAAGAGGAATGCCACCTATAACATTATAAGGAAAATAGGAGAGGCCACAAGCCTCAATCAGGATTGGTGGTTTAATCAACGAGGGAAAGCGTTCCTGGACAAGGATGCGCCTCCCGTAGCGGCCAATGACGCTAAATTCATTGCAGAGCAGAACGAATTGCTTAAGGCCCATATAAAGGACCAGCAGCGTATAATTGCTATGCTGGAGGATAAGATCTCATTGCTTGAGGCCCAATGCGATTTAAAAAGAAGAAAGGAAAAGTAATGACGTGTGCTCAGGAACGCCCCCGAAAACAAACTGTACAAATTCCGGACAAATTTACCCTTTTAATACCGCGTAAAATAATACAATAAAGCAATTAAAGATGCGGAAAAAGCAAATTCATACCGAACTTCCCAATCCCACCCTGAGCACGGATGCCCCTAATGATATCGTTAGGGGCATTTTTAATAAATACGGACAGATATCGGACAAGTTTAAGAAGCTGATGGGGCAACCACAATACCGTGAAGCTGTCCTTAAAAAG
>Ga0196958_10000077_pt1 | contig 39576 bp, 46 predicted proteins | sample S1v_10metaG_FD_148654 | JGI IMG/M metagenome (GOLD analysis project Ga0196958, IMG submission 148654) | Soil microbial communities from Anza Borrego desert, Southern California, United States - S1+v_10 | ecosystem: Environmental > Terrestrial > Soil > Desert | place: USA: California | collected... | reverse complement strand
ACCGCGCGATACGCGGCACGGCCACCGTTGGCACGGATCTCCCGCGCGACGGTGGAATGATGCCGACCCAACAGCGCGCCCAGGGCACGGGTCGAACAACGCCGGTCCCGACTCAACTCACGGGAAATTATCTCCCGCTCCTCGAACGACAACAACGGGCCACGAGCCATGCGACAACTCCAACGGTAGACGAACAAAATCATATCAGCTGTCGCAATGATCGTATGACACCGCCCCCAGCAACTGCACCACGAAAGCGACCACGAAAATGGTGCGGGCACGGCTGTAGTCGTTGGAGACGCCCGTCCGCGGTTCTCCCCCGGCGACCGGGCGTTCCTCGCGGTACTGCTGCACCGACTCCCGGCCACCACGCTTCATCGGCTCCGACTGCCGGTAAGCCCGGAGACGACGCTGCGACGGCACCGCGGCCTCCGCGCGCGCCGCCACGCTGCCAGGTCCCGGCCCAATCGGCCCGCCGACCACGGACCACCCGCTCCGTCCGGCCCCTGGTTCTGCGTCTACGGAACGCTGGATCCACAGCTCTCGACGGGAACTCTTTGCCATTCGTGCCCGGAATTAGATCCGATCAGATTCTATGACACGACTACTCGATCCACCTCCGGGAGCGAAGTCGGGGGTTCATCGCCATACCAGGCGTATTCAAGGCCGGACAACATGCCCGCTTCAGCCCAGAGAATTATTTCACCAATAAGCTCACCCCCCTCGTCAACAACCGTGCAGGTTACCGGCACAACCCCATCCGGGACAGGAGCAGGAGGCGCGTCATCCGTGACTCGCAAGTCGACACTTGCAGAATTGGATCCCCACAGGGCCACCACCCGAACCCGATCAATCTATGGCGGAGCTCTGCCGCTCCGGGGAAATCCAGTTGCAGAATCCGCTCCACTACTGCCCGCTCCTTAGTGGTCAGCGGGCGCGGTTCAACGGGGACCCGCATCTACTTGCCTCCTGGGAACTTATCGGGGTTGAACGCCGTGCCGATTCCCGGAACAAAGCCATACTTCTCCGAGTCGATAACATGCTCCAGCCTTGCTGGCGTACTCGCCGACTTGCACCATCGCGGCGTTGATCGAGCGCATGGCGCGGGAGAACACCGGCTGGGGATACCGCAGGATCCAAGGCGAACCGCTCAAGCTCGGCCACCGGGTAGCCGCCTCAACGGTTCGCCGCGTGCTCAAGCGCCTGTGAGTCCCGCCCGCGCCCCAGCGCGACACCGACACCTCCTGGCGACGATTCCTCCGCGCCCAGGCCACGAGCATGTCGGCCTGCGGCTTCTTCCACGTCGACTGCGCCGTCACCCTCAAACGCGTGTACGTCTTTTCGTAATGGAAGTCGCCACCCGCTACGTCCACATCCTCGGCACCACCACCAACCCCGACGGACCCTGGACAACCCAACAAGCCCACACCCCGCTCATGAACCTCGGCTAGCGGGCAGACAGCTTCCGGTTCCTCATCCGCGACCGAGCCGGCCAGTCCACCGCCTCGTCCGACGCGGTCTTCTCCGCCACCGGCATCCAGGTTGTGAATATCCCCCCACGGTGTCCGCGAGCCAACGCCCACGCCGAACGGTTCCGACTGCTCATCATCAACGAACACCACCTGCAGACGGTGCTGGACCGCTACGCGGCCCACTACAACCACCGCCGCCCCCACCGAGCACTCCAGCTCGCACCACCAGGACCGGACAGACCAGCAGTAGAGCCGAGCTGCACGTCGATACATCGCCGACCAGTCCTCGGCTGCCTGATCAACGAGTACGAACATACAGCCGCCTAACCGCAGGCCAGACCACGTGGCCAGCTATTGGCACCCCACAGGTCGTGAGATGTGGTCCCCACGTGGTCCCCAAGACCTTCCGGAAACGATCCTGACCGTGATCACCACGGGAACAGCAAAGAGGCCGCCTCACCTGGGCTTCTACCCTAGTGAGACGGCCTCTCAGCGACCGTCGGGACGACAGGATTTGAACCTGCGACCCCTTGACCCCCAGTCAAGTGCGCTACCAAACTGCGCCACGTCCCGGCCGCATCCCGTTGTGGGGTGCGCGATCAGCTTAGCGCATCCGCCAACGGACCCCCGAGGCGGCCCCCCGTGTTCGCCCGACAGGCGGCTGACCTGGGGTTTCGGCGGAGGCCCGTGCACCACGGGCCTCCGCTTCCCCTCGGTCGACTTACCGCTCCCCCGAGCATCGACGCACTGTCACTATGCGTTCGCTCGGTCGTGGGCACTACCGCCTAAAGTTGAGTCGTCCGGGTCTACTTTCGGCGGACCGGAGGGTAGGTCGGCTTCCAGTTCCCAGCTGCCGTCCGCCTTCGGGGTGGTCCTCAGCGTTCCCCCTACCAGGCGTATGCGCTCCGACAGGCCGTGCAGGCCCATCCCGCCCTGGTCGGCCGTCGACGGGTGCAGGGGGCGGCCGTTGACCACCGACACCTTCAGGCGCCCGTCGGCCTTCGTCAGGCTCACCCGGACCGCCGCGCCGGGCGCGTGCTTGGTGACGTTGGTGAGCGCTTCCTGGACCACGCGGAACGCCGCTCGGCTGATCGGCGGCGGCAGGTCCTTCACCCCGTCGTCCAGGCGGATGGCCAGGCCGGCGGCCCGGGCGCGGTCCACCAGTTGCGGGATGTCCTCGTGGCCCTGGGCGGGCTCGGTGTTGAGCAGGCCCAGGGCCGCCCTCATCTCCGCCAGCGCGTCCTTCGCCAGCGCCCGCAGCCGCCGGGCGGTGGCCTGCACCTCCGGGGAGTCGCTGGTCGCCGCCAGCGCCGCGGACTCCACCGCGATGAGCGTCGCGTGGTGCCCGACCGCGTCGTGGATCTCGCGCGCGATCCGCGCCCGCTCCGACGCCCGCGCGCCCGCCTCCCGCGCCTCCAGCTCCGCCTCCCGCGCCCGGGACGCCTCGGCCAGGCTCCCGGTGAGCTCCTGCCGCGTCGCGATCAGCGCGCCCAGCGCCGTCGGCGCGCCGGACATGAACACCGTGAACGAGTAGGTGAGCGCGATGGCGCCCACCGCCAGGTCCTGGGTCGCCACGACCATCGTCGCCGGGACCGCCGTGGTGACCGCCACCCACCCGATCATCACCCGCGGGGTGGAGGTGCGGCCCACCCGGTAGAGGGCCACGACCGCCGGTGGCCAGCCCAGGCCGCCGGCCAGCGCCGGGAGGCAGGCGACGACCGCGAGCCACGGCCACCAGCGGCGCACCGGGAGCAGCGCGCAGGCGACCAGGGCCGCGGGGATCGACCACGGGAACGGCCCGCCGTCGGCCAGGAGCACCATCGCGGCCGGGACGGCGACGGCCAGGACCTGGCGGGCGATCACCACGAGCCGCCCACCTGGTGGGCGACCAGGGCCGCCTGCACGCGGTTCTCCACGCCCAGCTTCGTCAGCACCGTGGACACGTAGCTCTTCACCGTCGCCTCGCTCAGGCCCAGGCCCGCGGCGATGGTGCTGTTCGACTGCCCGCTCGCGATCCGGGCCAGCACCTGCTTCTCGCGCGCGCTGAGCGCGCCCAGCTGCGGGTTGTGCCGGAACCGGCCGGCGGCGCGCAGCTTGGGCAGCAGGCGGGCGGTGATCCTCGGGTCGAGCACCGCGCCGCCGGCGGCCAGGTCGACCACGGCGCGGACCAGCGCCTCGGGCTCCGCGTCCTTGAGCAGGAAGCCCTGCGCGCCCAGCTCCAGGGCCGTGGCCACGTAGTCGTCCAGGTCGAAGGTCGTCAGCACCGCCACGGCGGGCGGGTCGGCCCACGCCAGCAGCGCGCGCAGCGCCGACAGCCCGTCCATCCCCGGCATCTGGACGTCGACCAGCGCCACGTCCGGGCGGTGGCGGCGCACGGCCTCCAGCAGCGCCGCGCCGTCCGCGGCCTCGGCGACGACGCGCACCCTGCCGTCGGCTTCCAGCAGCACCCGCAGCCCCCGCCGCAGCAGCGCCTCGTCGTCCGCGAGGACCAATCGCACCGGCACCACGTCAGGCAACCGCATTCCGCCTGCCGGGGCAACCGATCACTTCTTCGGGCGCTTCTCCCGCACCCGGACCGAGATCCGCACCGGGCTGCCCTCGAAGCCGAACTCCTCGCGCAGCCTGCGCTCGACGAACCGCCGGTAGCCCGCCTCCAGGAAACCGGTCGTGAACAGCACGAACGTCGGCGGCCTGGTGCCCGCCTGGGTCGCGAACAGCACCTTGGGCTGCTTGCCGCCGCGCACCGGCGGCGGGGTGGCCTGGATCAGGTCGTTGAGCCACGAGTTCAGCCGCCCGGTGGGCACGCGGGTGTCCCACGAGGTCAGCGCGGTGCGCAGGGCCGGCGCCAGCTTGCGCACGGCGCGCCCGGTCAGCGCGGAGATGTTCACCCGCTCGGCCCACGGCACGCGCACCAGGCCGCGCTCCAGCTCCCGCACCATGGCGTTGCGCCGGTCCTCGTCGACCAGGTCCCACTTGTTGAACGCCAGCACGCAGGCCCGCCCCGACTCGACGACCATCGTCAGCACCCTGAGGTCCTGCTCGCTGATCGGCTCGGACGCGTCCAGCAGCACGATCGCCACCTCGGCGGACTCGATCGCGGCCTTGGTGCGCAGCGACGCGTAGTACTCCGCGCCGGAGGCGAAGTTCACCCGCTTGCGCAGGCCGGCGGTGTCCACGAACCGCCACAGCTCGTCGTCCAGCTCCACCAGCGAGTCGACCGGGTCGACGGTGGTGCCCGCCACCGAGTCGACCACCGAGCGCTCCTCGCCGGTCAGCCGGTTGAGCAGCGAGGACTTGCCCACGTTGGGCCGGCCCACCAGCGCGACGCGGCGCGGGCCGCCGGCCGGGGCGCCGAACGTGTCGCGGGGCGTCTCGGGCAGCGCGCCCAGGATCCGGTCCAGCAGGTCGCCGGACCCGCGCCCGTGCAGGCCGCTGACCGGGATCGGCTCGCCCAGTCCCAGCGACCACAGCATCGCGACCTCGCCCATCAGCCGCTCGTCGTCGACCTTGTTGGCCACCAGCAGCACGGGCCGCTTGGAGCGCCGCAGCACCTTCACGGCGGCCTCGTCGGTGGTGGTGGCGCCGACCGTGGCGTCGACCACGAACAGGATCGCGTCGGCGGTGGACATCGCCAGCTCGGCCTGCGCCGCGACGGCGGCCATCATGCCGGTCGCGTCGGGCTCCCAGCCGCCGGTGTCGACGACGGTGAACTTGCGGCCGTTCCACAGCGCGTCGTAGGCGACCCGGTCGCGGGTCACGCCCGGCACGTCCTGCACGACCGCCTCCCGGCGGCCGATGATGCGGTTGACCAGCGTCGACTTGCCCACGTTCGGGCGGCCGACGACGGCCAGCACCGGCTGCGGGACGCCCGCGCCCCCCTCGTCACCGACCTCGTCGCCGTCGAACGCGGTCCAGTCGGACTCGTCCGCCCAGGTGCCGTCCAAGTCCGTCATCGTGCTTCTCCACTCGCGCTTCGCTTGCTGTCCAGCTCGGCCACCAGCGTGGCCAAGCGATCGCGGACCTGCTCGGTGGCCTTCTCCAGCGCCGCCCGGCCCTTCTCGGCCGGCAGCTCGAACGGCTCGCCCACCAGCACGTCCACCACGGGCCGGAACCGGCGCCCGGAACCGGGGGGCCGCAGGGTGCCCCGGCACGCGACCGGCACCACCGCGGCGCCGGTCGTGCGGGCCAGCCACGCCGCGCCCTGCTGGGCCTGCGCCACGTCGCCGGCGCCGCGCGTGCCCTCGGGGAACACGCCGACGACCCCGCCGGCGCGCAGCACCCCCTGGGCCGCGACCAGCGGCGCCCGGTCGGGCGCGCCGCGCCGCACGGCGAGCTGGCCGATCCGCCGCAGGCCCCAGCCCGCCGGACCGCGGAACATCTCCTGCTTGATCAGGAACACCACGCGGCGGGGCAGGACGCCGAACAGGATGGGCCCGTCCACCATCGAGCTGTGGTTGGCGACCACCACGACCGGGCCGCGCGCCGGCACCCTCGACCGGCCCGACACGCGCACCCGGAACGCCCACGCGAACGGCCCGCGGCCGATCCACCGGCCGAGGTCGTGCAGCCGGGGCCACGCGCCGGGTGGCAGCTGACCGCTCACCCACCCACCGCCACGACGCGCAGCCCGCGCCGCTCCACCAGGTCCACCAGCGCCGCCAGCACGCCCTTGAGGTCCAGCGACGTGGTGTCCAGCTCGACGGCGTCCGCGGCGGGCCGCAGCGGCGACACCGCCCGCGTCGAGTCGTAGGAGTCCCGCCGCCGCACGTCCGCCAGCGTCGCGTCCACCGTGGACGCACGGCCGGAGGCGCTGTCCTGCCGGGCGCGCCGCTGCGCGCGGGCCTGCGCGTCGGCGGTCAGGTAGACCTTCAGCCCGGCGTCGGGCGCGACGACCGTGCCGATGTCGCGGCCCTCCACCACGATCCCGCCCGCCTCCGCCAGCGCGGCGGCGATGATCGCGCGCTGCCGCGCCACGAGCAGCTCCCGCACCTGCGGCACGGCCGACACCGGCGACACCGCGAGGGTCACCTCGGGGCCGCGGATCTCCGCGCCGACGTCGGCGCCGTCCAGCACCGTGGTCGAGCGCTCCGGGTCGTCGCCCTGCTCCAGCGCCGCGGCGCGGGCGACCTCGGCGACGCGCTCGGCGTCCTCCGGGTCGACCCCCGCCCGCAGCACGGCCAGCGCGATCGCGCGGTACATCGCGCCGGTGTCCAGGTAGCGCGCGCCCAGCGCGGCCGCCAGCCGGCGCGCGGCGGAGGACTTGCCGGTGCCCGACGGCCCGTCCAGGGCCACCACACCGCGCAGCTCACCGTGTCCCACCGGGGTTTCCTCCTCAACGCGACGGTCCGCGACCTGGACGCCTCCGGGGCGCCACCCGGGCGTCGACCCCACCATTGTGCCCGGTGCGGCCCGTCACACCGGCGGCAGGGCGCGCGGGGATCAGTCCAGGTCGGCCAGCAGGAGACCGCTGCGCGGCTTGGGCGTGAAGTAGGTGCTCTTGCGCGGCATCCGGCCACCCGCCGCGTGCACGGCCAGCACGTCGGCCACCGGGACCGGCGCGATCAGCAGCAGGGCGTCGGCGTCCAGCGGCACGCCGCCGGTCACCGGGCGCACGTGCGGGCTCTCCGGGTCCAGCCCCAGCGCCCGCTCCAGCAGGTGCGACTCGACGAAGGCGTGGTCGACGCCGGCCGAGGGCAGCTCCACCCGCAGCGCCCGCGCGCCGGAGACCGCCACCACCGCGCCGGGCGACGGGCGCGCCGACGCGTCGGCCTCGGCCACCCGCAGTCCGAGGCCGCGCCACGCCGAGGCCAGCGCGTCCAGCCCCAGGCCGGTGCCGACCAGGGCGCGGTGGATGGGCCCGACCCGCAGGTCCGGCCCGGCGGCGACCAGGGCGAGCAGGCCGGTGAGCCCGGCCGCCGCGGCCGCCGCGACCCGGTGGTTGCCGTCGGCGACCATCAGCGGGTGCGCGCCGGCGGCGGCCAGCAGGGCGTCCTGCCGGCAGCCGGGCCCGACCAGCCACAGCCAGTGCCGCCGCCCGCCCGGGTCGACCACCGACACGGCGGGCTCCTCGGCGACCTCGGCCACCAGCCGGGTCAGCTCGGACGGCCCGGCGACGCCCCGGCCGGGCCGCCGGGCCGGCTGCCCGGAGGTGTCCTCGGGCACCGGTACCAGCAGCGCGGCGCTGGTCGCGCAGCCCAGGCCGGACAGCACGCGGGCGCGCTCGGCCACCACGTCCGGGTAGACGTCCTCGGTGTGCCCGACGGCCGCCGGGTCGACCATGCACAGCAGCCCGTACGCCGTGCCGTCCGGGCCGTCCACGCGGTAGGGCGCGACGACGTCGGTGACCTGGCGGTAGGCCGTGCGGCACAGGTAGGCCAGCTCGGCGCGCGCGGCCGGCAGCGCGTCGAGCAGGCCCAGCCCGGCGGCCAGCGCCGAGGGGGTGCGGTGCGGGTGCTGCACCGCCAGCAGGGTGCCGTTGCGCGTGGCGGCCAGCGCCTCCACCACGCGCTCGGGCTCGGCGAACTCGTCCACGTCAGGTCCCGGCACGCGGTCCCGGACCACCCAACCGCTGCGCACCGCCCGTACCCGATCAGTCATGGCTATTACTATCCGGACCCATGAACGTCGAGGTCACGCCTTTGCCCGGAATCGGCACCCGCCAGGACTTCATGATCCGCGCGGGCCGCCGCATCGGGGTCATCACCTACCGCGACGGCAAGTTCGAGCTGATCGTGTCGCGCAAGGACGACCCCGACGACTGCTCGGCCTCCGTGGCGCTCACCCCGGCCGAGGCCGGCACGCTGGCCGGGCTGCTGGGCGCGCCGCAGCTGGTCGCGCACCTGGACGAGCAGCACCGCGACGTGGCGGGCATCTCGACCAGGCAGTTCCCGATCGTCCCCGGCTCCCGGTTCGACGGCCGCACGCTGGGCGAGACCGAGCTGCGCACCCGCACCGGCGCGTCCATCGTGGCCGTGGTGCGCGCCGGCTCGGTGCACCCGTCGCCGCGCCCGGACTTCCCGTTCGAGGGCGGCGACCTGGTGGTCGTGGTCGGCACGGCCGAGGGCCTGGCCAAGACGACAGACGTCCTGGACGGTTGAGCCCTTGCACGACACCGCGATCGCCCTGATCCAGCTCGGCGCCGTCTTCTTCGGCCTCGGCCTGCTCGGCAAGATGGCCTGGCGGATCGGTATCTCCCCCATCCCCCTGTACCTGATCGGCGGCCTGGCCTTCGGGCAGGGCGGCCTGGTCCCCCTGCACGGCATCGAGGGCTTCTCCCACATCGCCAGCGAGATCGGCGTCATCCTGCTGCTGCTCCTGCTCGGCTTGGAGTACTCGGCCGCCGAGCTGATGACCGGGCTGAAGCGGTCCTGGACCGCCGGCCTGGTCGACATCGTGCTCAACGCCGCGCCGGGCGCGATCGCCGCGCTCGTCCTGGGCTGGGGCCCGGTGGGCGCGCTGGCGATGGCCGGCGTCACCTACATCTCCTCGTCCGGGATCATCGCCAAGGTGCTGGGCGACCTGGGCCGGCTGGGCAACCGGGAGACCCCGGTGGTGCTGTCCGTGCTGGTCTTCGAGGACCTGGCGATGGCCGTCTACCTGCCCATCCTGACCGCCGTGCTGGCGGGCGTGAGCTTCCTGGGCGGGCTGGGCGCGGTCGGCATCTCGCTGGCCGCCATCACCGTCGTGCTGGTCGTGGCGCTGAAGTTCGGCCGGTACGTGTCGGCCGTGGTGGACAGCCCCGACCCCGAGGTGTTCCTGCTCAAGCTGCTCGGCGCGGCGCTGCTGGTGGCCGGCCTGGCCTCGCAGCTGCAGGTGTCGGCGGCGGTGGGCGCGTTCCTGCTCGGCATCGCGATCTCCGGCTCGACCGCGGAGAACGCGACGCGGATGCTGGAACCGCTGCGCGACCTGTTCGCGGCGATGTTCTTCGTCGTGTTCGGGCTCAACACCGATCCCGCGTCCATCCCCCCCGTGCTGGCACTGGCGGTCGCGCTCGCGGTGGTCACCACGCTGACCAAGGTCGCCACCGGCTGGTGGGCGGCCAAGCGCCAGGGGATCGGGAAGCTGGGCCGGGCGCGGGCGGGCGCGGCGCTGGTGGCGCGCGGCGAGTTCTCCATCGTCATCGCGAGCCTCACCGTGGCCTCCGGCGCGGTGGACGGGGAGCTGGCGGCCCTGGCCACGGCCTACGTGCTGCTGATGGCGGTGCTCGGCCCGGTGGCCGCGCGCGTCGTCGAACCGCTGGCGAAATCGGTCCGCGGGCGTTCGGCGGAGGCCGCCGCGGTCTGATTCGGGGTTCCCCGCGGACCCGCTTCCCGGGCTCGGCGGAAAAGCCGCTTTCGGCCCCTTGTAGGGGGGTGACCGGCAGGGCTACACCTGATTTCCGCCTTGCCCGAGAAGGGGGCCGCCATGCCCGACCAGAGCGAGACGACGACCGGCCGCTACCTGGTGCTCCTGGAGGGCGGCTCGGTCGCCGCCGGCGCCCGGGAGATGAGCCGCGTGGCCGGGATCACCGCGACCGCGACCGTCGAGTCGGTCACCGCCGGGCAGTGGGGCGCCTCCGACGGCGTCATCTTCCACGACCTCGGCATCGCCCTGGTCGACGCCGACCCGGACCAGGCGAGCGCCCTGGCGCGGGCCGTCGACCGGCCCGGCCCCATCGCCGTGGTGGAGCCGGAGCGGGTCGTGCGGGCGATCGCCGCGCCCGCCACGGAGGACACCGGGGCGGGCGGTGCCGCGGTGGTCGACGAGAGCGCGTTCACCTGGGGACTGCAGGCCGTGGGCGCGCCGCTGAGCACGGCGTCCGGCGCGGGCGTCCGGATCGCCGTGCTGGACACCGGGTTCACCACCGACCACCCGGACTTCGCCGGCCGGACGGTGCTGACCCACTCGTTCGTCGAGGGCGAGACGGCGGAGGACGCGCACGGCCACGGCACGCACTGCGCCGGCTCCGCCGCGGGACCGCGCGAACCCGCGTCCGGCGGCCCCGGCTACGGCGTGGCCCACGAGGCCGAGCTGTACGCGGGCAAGGTGCTGGCGAACTCGGGCCTCGGCGCGGACGGCGGCATCCTCGCCGGCATCGCCTGGGCGGTCGCCAACGGCTGCGCGGTCGTGTCGATGTCGCTGGGCGCGGCGGTGCGGCCGGGCACGCCGCACTCGCAGGTCTTCGAGCAGGCCGCGCAGCGCGCGCTGGCCAGGAACACGCTGATCGTGGCGGCGGCGGGCAACGAGAGCAGGCGCCCCGACGTGGTCGCGCCGGTCGGCCACCCGGCCAACTGCCCGTCGATCCTGTCCGTCGGCGCGATCGACGAGCGGCGGGCCACCGCGCCGTTCTCCTGCGGGTCGGTGGACACCACCGGCCAGGTCGACGACGTGGCCGGCCCCGGTGTCAACGTGTACTCCAGCTGGAACGGCCGGACCCCCGGGACCAGGCACAAGCGCACCCAGGGCACCAGCATGGCGACCCCGCACGTGGCGGGCGTCGCGGCGCTGCTGGCCCAGCGGCACGGCGCGCGCGGCTGGGAGCTGTGGGCCCGGCTGATGCAGTCCGGCCACCGGCTGGGCCTGCCGTCCACCGACGTCGGGGCGGGCCTGGTGCAAGCCTGCCCCTGACCGGCCGCGACGGGTCCGACGGGCGGGGCGCGGGAGGTGGTTTGGGCCGGCGAGCGGGGGTAACCGTTCGGTGAGCCGAATCACCCCCTCCGAGGAGGTCGAACGATGAATGCCCTGCTCGCCGTGCAGACGGCGCAGGCCCAAGGCATCGGTGAGGCCGCCGGTGACGCCTTGCGGTCAGTGGTGACCTTCCTGCCGAAGCTCGTCGGGTTCCTCGTCGTGCTGCTCATCGGGTGGATCGTCGCCCGACTGCTGCGCACCGCCGTGCACAAGGTGCTCGAACGGGTGCACTTCGACCGCGCCGTGCAGCGCGGGGGCATCGGCGACGCGATGGCGCGCTCGAAGTTCGACGCCTCCGGGCTGGTCGCGCAGATCGTCTACTACGGCATCCTGCTGATCGCGCTGCAGATCGCGTTCGGCCTGTTCGGGTCCAACCCGGTCAGCAACCTGCTGACCGAGATCGTGGCCTGGCTGCCCCGCGCGATCGTCGCCATCGTGATCATCGTGGTCGCCGCCGCCATCGCCCGCGCCGTGCGCGACCTCGCGAGCCGCGCGCTGGGCAGCCTGTCCTACGGCCGCACGATCGCGAACGTGGCGTCCTGGTTCATCATCGGCCTGGGCGTGATCGCCGCGCTGAACCAGATCGGCGTCGCCACCGCGGTCACCCTGCCGATCCTGATCACCATCCTGGCCACCGTCGGCGGCATCGCCGTCGTGGGCGTCGGCGGCGGCCTGGTCAAGCCCATGCAGCAGCGCTGGGAGGGCTGGCTGACCCGCGCCGAGAACGAGGTGCCGCAGGCCAGGGCCCAGGCCGAGGCGTACCAGCGGGGCCGCGAGGACGTGCGGCGCACCCAGGAGGCCCCGACGCAGCACGTGCGCCCCGTCGGCGAGACGCCGGCGCACGCCGCCACCATGCCAACCCCGCCGGTCGGGAACCCGGTTCAGCCCCAACCGAACCCCGGCCAACGCCCGCCGCAGTGAGGCGGTCGTAACGGGGGGAGGCGGTGGCGCCCGGCGCCGCCGCCTCCCCCTCCGGCGCGTCAGGACTCCAGCGCGTACTCGTCCTCGTCGGCGCCGCGCGCCAGCGAGCACACCGCCGCCAGCCGCAGCGTCGTCCAGTCCGCGCGCGGCCAGTCCACCAGCGGCGGCGGGCTCCAGCCGTGCGCCCTCGCCTCGTCCAGCACGCCCCTGGCGTAGCCCGCCAGGAGGATCTCCGCCGCTGCCGCCGGCGCGCCGTGCGCGAGGATGTCGCGCACCGCCGCCGAGTGCTGGTCCACCGCCGCGAGCACCCCCACGGGCAGTGCCGCCGCGATTCCGATTTCGCCACCGAGCCGGTCCAGGAACCGGCGGGCGGACATGTCCCGCCATCCGCTCACAAGGCCGACACCCTACGCTGTGCGGGGCAACCGACCCAGCATCGAACAGTTGTTCTATGATCCCGCCGGGTCGGGCCGGACGCGCAGAGAGGACCAGAACGTGCAGGCGGACACGCTCGTGGAGCAGCAGGACCAGGTGGACGCCGAGGCGCCCGCCGCACCCGTGCCGGCGGAGGACGGGCCCGCCACCGCGCAGCAGGAGGACGAGCCTGCCGCGCCCCGGCAGGAGGAGCCGGCGCCCGCCCAGCCGGCGGCCAAGCCCGCGAAGACCCGGGCGCCCAAGAGCACGGCCAAGAAGACCCGCACGGTCGAGCTGACGCTGACCGTCACCGGCACCGCCGACGGCGAGTGGCAGGCCGACCTGGTGCACGGCACCAAGCGGGTCGTGCAGGGCCTGGCGATCTCCGCCGCCGCCGTGTCGAAGGCGGCCAAGGAGCTGCACGAGGACATCGCCGGCGGCATCGACGAGGTCATCGAGGCCGCCCGGTCCCAGCACCGCACCCGCATGGAGGAGCTGGAGGCCGAGCTGGCCAAGGTCAAGGCCGCGCTCGCCGAGCTGAGCGAGTGACCGGACCGGCCGGCCGGGTCGTCGGCCGGTCGTCGCGCTGAGCGGGTGATCCGGGCGGGGCCGCCACCCGCGCGGGGGTGGCCCCGCCCGGTGATCCCACCCGGCGCCACCGCGCAGGCCCCTCGACGAAGGACTCCCGCGAAGGACTCCCGCGGAGGAGCCCGGCGGGGTCACCGCGAGGGGTCCAGCACCAGCTTCCCGGTCGTCCGGCGCGACCGCAGGTCCTCGTGCGCCCGGCGGACCTCCGACAGCCCGTACTCGCCGCCCGGCACCGCCCGCAGCTCCCCCGCCTCCACCAGCTCGAACAGCTCCGCCACGGCCCGGTGCACGACCCGTCCGGGCAGGCCGAACGCGTGCGGCAGCCACATGCCGGCGATGGCCGCGGAACGCCCGAGCAGCTCACCCGGGTCGACCGGCGTCGGCCGCTCCCGGCTGGCCATCCCGTAGAAGGCCAGCCGCCCGAACGGGGCCAGCGCGGCCAGGCTCTGGTCGGTCACCGCGCCGCCGGTCATGTCCAGCACCACGTCGACCCGCCGCCCGCCGTTGGCCTCCCGCAGGGTTTCGGTCATGTCGCCGGCGGTCGAGTCCACGGCGACGTCCGCGCCCAGCTCCAGCGCCAGCCGCCGCTTCGCCTCGCTGCTGGCGGTGGCGATGACCCGGCCCGCGCCCCACCTCTTGGCCAGCTGCACGGCGATCGACCCGACCCCGCCCGCGGCGGCGTGGACGACCACGCTCTCCCCCGGCTCCAGGTGGGTGCTGCGGCGTAGCAGCAGCCACGCGCTGACCCCCTGCACGACCATGCTCAGCGCGGTCAGGTCGTCCACGCCGTCGGGCACGTCGAAGGCGGTGCCCTCGGGGACCACCGCCTTCTGCGCGTACCCGCCGGAGTTCACCAGGGCGACGACCCGGCGGCCCTGCGGCGTGCGGCCGACGACCTCGCCGCCGGGCACCATGGGCAGCCGCATCCGCGCCAGGTAGGAGTTCTCCGCCTGGTGCGTGTCGGCGTAGTTCAGGCCCGCCCGGCTGACCTCCACGAGCAGTTCACCCGGACCGGGCGCCGGGTCGGGCAGCTCGACCTCGGTCAGCACCTCGGGTCCGCCGAATTCGGTGATCTGGATGGCGCGCAAGGGTGTCCAGCCTTCCTGGGACGGGTCGGGCGGCGCCCCGCGCCCGCCGTCGCCGGTGCGCGGGCCGGGCAGGTCGGGCAACCGGAGCGGTCCGCCGGGCCGACCGGCCTGGACGTACCAGCATTCACCGGTTCCGCCGGCGCGCAACACGGCGGGGCCGGCGGCCGCGGCCCGCGAGCCGCCGGGCGACGCCCGCGCCGATCCCGCCCCCGCCGGCGACCAGGGCGACCCGCCCCGAACCCCACGCGCGCATCCCGACCGGTCGGTACGCTGATCGTGCCGGGTGGTGGCGTCGAGCACGGCGGCACCGGTAGGTTCTCCGGCGCTCGCTCACAGCGCTTGTCCACCGGACTCGTTCACAGCGCTTGTTCACCGGACCTGTTCACAGGGCTTGCTCAAGGAGGATCTCGTGGCCGGGACGGACGCACGGGTGGCCATCGTCACGGGCGCCGCGCGCGGCATCGGCGCGGCGGTGGCGGCACGACTGGCGCGCGACGGGCTCGCCGTGGCCCTGCTGGACCTGCAGGAGAGCGGCTGCGCGGCCGGGGTGGAGCGGATCACCGCCGCCGGCGGGCGCGCGATCGCGGTGGGCGCGGACGTCAGCGACCGCGCGGCGGTCGACGCGGCCGTCGAGCGGGTGGCCGACGAGCTGGGCGCGCCGACCGTGCTGGTGAACAACGCGGGCATCCTGCGCGACAACCTGCTGTTCAAGATGACCGACGACGACTGGGACGCGGTGATGGGCGTGCACCTGCGCGGCGCGTTCCTGATGAGCCGGGCGGTGCAGGTCTTCCAGACCAAGGCCGGCTGGGGCCGCATCGTCAACCTGTCCAGCACCAGCGCCCTGGGCAACCGCGGGCAGGCCAACTACTCGGCGGCCAAGGCGGGCCTGCAGGGGTTCACCAAGACCCTCGCGATCGAGCTGGGCAAGTTCGGCGTCACGGTCAACGCCATCGCGCCGGGCCTCGTCGCCACCGACATGACCGCCGCGACGGCCGCCCGGCTGGGCATCGACTTCGAGGACTTCAAGAAGGGCGCGGCGGCCGCGATCCCGGTCGGCCGCGTCGGCGTCCCCGAGGACATCGCGCACGCCGCGTCGTTCTTCGTCAGCGAGGGCGCGGGCTTCGTGTCCGGCCAGGTCCTCTACGTCGCCGGCGGGCCGAAGGACTGACCGTGCGGGTCTTCGCCGACCTCGACGAGTTCGCGGCCGCCCGGGGCGAGCACCTGGGGCACGGCGGCTGGCACGAGGTCACCCAGGAGCAGGTCGACCTGTTCGCCGACGCCACCGGCGACCACCAGTGGATCCACGTGGACCCGGTGAAGGCCGCGGCGGGCCCGTTCGGGGCGCCGGTGGCCCACGGCTACCTGACCCTGTCGCTGATCCCCTCGCTGGTGCGGGACGCCTACACCGTGCGGGGCCTGCGGATGGGCGTGAACTACGGCCTGAACAGGGTCCGCTTCCCCAGCCCGGTGGTCGTGGGCTCGCGGGTGCGGGCGGGCGCGGAACTGCTGTCGGTCACCGACCTGCCGCCCGGGAAGCAGGCCGTGGTGAAGGTGACCGTGGAGATCGAGGGCGAGCCGAAACCGGGCTGCGTGGCCGAAACGGTCGTGCTCCTGGTGCCCTGACCGTCCACAAGCGACGGTGTTCCCCCGTCAGGGGCGCAGCGAGCCGAGCAGCAGGTCCGCGTAGTGGCGGGCGACCTGCTCGGCCGACAGCTCGCCCGAGGCGTGGTACCAGGCGCCGAGGTGGTGCACCGCGCCGAAGAAGTTGTGCACGACGAGGTCCGCCGGCACGTCCACCCGGAACACGCCCGCGGCCTGCCCCTCCTCCACCAGCGACCGGAACCGCTCGTGGTAGCGGCGGCGCTCGGCGCGCATCGCCCGCCGCCGGTCCTCGGCCAGCCGGTCGGCCGACCGGAAGTACACCTTGGCCTGGTCGAAGTTCTCCACCGAGGTCACCACGACGTCCAGCGCGGCGGCGTGCAGCCGCTCGGCCACCGGGGCCGGGCCGGCGGCGACGCGCTCCAGCCGCTCGGTCTGCATCCGCAGCAGGCTGCCGTAGATCTCGTGCAGCAGGTCGTCCTTGGACCCGAAGTAGTGGTACATCGCGCCCTTGGTGACGCCGGCCAGGTCGACGACCTCCTGCACCGCGACCCGGTCGAAGCCCTTGTCGGCGAACAGCCTGGTGGCCGCCTCGATCAGCCGCTCCGGCACGGTGCCCATGCGCAGCAGCATAAACGCCACCGGACCGGGGCGAGCCGGTCAGCTCCCGACGGTCGCGCCGCCGTCCACCACGAAGGTCGCGCCGGTGGTGTAGCCGCCCGCGGGCGACGCGAGGAACACCACGGCCGCCGCCAACTCCTCGGGGTCGCCCACGCGCCCCATGGGCAGCCGGGCGACGTGCGCGTCCAGGTAGCCCTCCGGGTACTGGTCGGTCATCTCCGAGGCGAAGTAGCCGGGCGCGATCGCGTTGACCCGGATGCCCTTGCGACCGGTCCACTGCTGCGCGAGGTCCCGCGTCAGGCCGAGCAGGCCGGCCTTCGACGCGGAGTACGCGGCCTGCGGCAGGCCGCCGGACACGAGGCCGAGCACGCTGGAGATGTTGACGATCGAACCGCCGTCGGCCATCACCGCCGCGGCGGCCTGCGCCATCAGGAACGCGCCGGTGAGGTTGACGTCCACCACGCCGCGGAACTGCTCGGGCGCCTCGCGGGAGGCCGGCACGGCCGACGCGACACCGGCGTTGTTCACCAGCACGCCGACGGGGCCGAACTCCGCGGCGGCCCGCGCCACCTCGCGGCAGTCCTCGGGCCGCGCCACGTCCGCGCGCACCACCAGCGCCCGGCGGCCCGCCCGCTCCACGAGCGCCGCGGTGTCGGCCAGCCGGTCGGCGCGGCGCGCCGCGAGCACGACGTCCGCGCCCGCCTCGGCCAGGCCCTTGGCGAAGGCCACGCCGAGGCCGGAGGACGCCCCGGTGACGATCGCGACCCGCCCGTCGAGCCGGAACTTGTCGAGGATTCCCATGGTCGGCCTGCCCCTCCCGGTTCCCGTGCGCGCTCGTGCCGGTGCCTGCTCGTGCCGGCGCCGGCTCGACCAAGGCGGCGCCGCTCACCGTACTAAGCGGTTGCTCGGCCCCGGGCGCGCGCTCGGCCGGCGTCGGGCCGGCGGCCCGCTCTCGCGCCGGAGGGCCTCCCGGGCTGACCCGGGAGGCCCTCCGGCGCGCGGTCGCCGGGCCCGGTCGCGGTCCCGTCGGCGGCCCCCTGTCGGCGGGCCCCCGCCGGCGAGCCCGGTCTGCGGGCCCCGGGTCAGCCGGCCCCGGTCAGCGGGCCTGCCTCTTGCCCCAGAACCCCGCCACCAGGCTCACCCCGATGGCCGCGAGCACCACCTGCACGATGACCTCGATCCAGTCGATGCCCGGCGTGTCCTCGACCCCGAGCGCCCGGGCGATGAAGGTGCCCAGGAAAGCCGCCACGATGCCGACCACGATCGTCAGCCAGACGGGGATGTTCTGCTTGCCCGGCGCCACGAGCCGGCCGAGGAACCCGATGACGAGACCCACGATCAGAGCGCTGATCAGACCGCCGATGCCCACGATGCCTCCTGCGGTGTAGTCGCCTTCGAAGAAGTCCCCGACCTCGCCGAGGGCCTCGCCGACAATCATCCCACCGAACCCGCCGACCGCAGCCCCGGCGACGGGCCCGCCGGCGCGGTCCCCCCGCCGCGGCGACCTCGTGGTGGTCGCCCGACAAGCCGTGTCAGCGGGAAGATCGCCGCCCCGCGACCTGGTCCATCCACTGGTGCAGCACCGCCGCCCAGTCCGTGCGGATCACCTCATCGTGCGACATCGCGAAGTGCCCGAACGTGTCGCCGCCCTGCCGGAACAACCCGCCCCGGCGGTCCGCCTCCAGCACCACGTGGAGGTGGTGCGGGTCGGCGACGAAGGTCAGCTCGACCTGGCTGACCCTGCCGTGGAACTGCTGCGGCGGCAGGAACTCGATCTCCTGGTAGAACGGCAGCTGCTGCGGCACGCCGTGGACGCGGCCCTGCTCGGAGTCGGCGCGGGTGAAGCGGAAGCCCAGCGCGCCGAACGCGTTGAGCACGTGCTCCTGGGAGCGGATCGGGTGCACGGCGACCGGGTCGAGGTCGCCGGGGTCGATCGCGCCGCGGACCTCCAGCTCGGTGCGCAGGCCCATCGTCATGCCGTGCAGGTGGGCGCCGTGCACGACGGTCAGCGGCGTCTCCAGCGGCACGGGGAACCGGAAGGGCAGCGCCAGCTGCCGGCCGGGGTGGACCTGGACCTGCCGCCCGACGACGACCCGGGCGAACTCGACGTTGCGGTTGTACTCGTTGTCCCCGCTCTCCACCTCGACCCGCGTGACCAGCGACAGCTTGACCTGGTCGATGTCGGCGGCGGTGTCGCCGCCGGCGATGCGCACCTCACCGGTCAGCAGCTCGCCGGGGCGGACGTTCGGGTTGGCCAGGACGGTGTCCACCGAGGGACCGCCGACCCCGAACGCGCGCAACATCCTCTTCAACACCACGGTGGTCCTCCTGAACGGCTCGTGCTCGCACCCCGGCACGTGATTCGCCCCGAGGACGCCTCACGTTCCAGAGACGTCCGATCGGGGGCGTCGGTTCCACCCGGGGGCGGGCTCCCGGCACGAGCTGCCCGGGTGAGGAGGCGCGCACGGCGGGTGCGGACCCCCTCGCGAGCGGGGCCGTCAGCGCCGCCGGACCAGCTTGACCAGGCCCTTGAAGGTCTCCTCCAGGCCGGAGGAGAAGGGGTTGTCGTTGACCAGGTAGGTCCAGGTCGTGTTCGGCCGCTGCACACCGGCCTCCGCCAGGTGCGCGCCCTCCTCGTCGATCTCGACCTTCGCGAAGGTCTCCTCCGCCTCGTCCCACGTGTCGGGCACGATCTTGCGGTACGCCGGGATCGCCTCGCGGTGGAACTCGTCCAGCGGGTTCTGCCTCGCCAGCGCCCTGAGGTGGATGCCCTCGCGCAGGTCGGTCAGGAACGTCAGGTGGTCGCTCCACCGCTGGTCCAGGTGGTGCAGGACGATCAGCCGGGCCGCCCTCACCAGGATCTCCGACGGGAGGTCGGCCAGCTCCGCCGCCCGCTCCGGCAGGCGCCCGGACAGTTCCCGCCACGCCTCGTCGGTCAGCAGCAGCTTGTCCCGGTACTCCAGCAGCAGGGTGCGCTGGTGCTCGATGAGCTTGTTGTACCGCCACGTGTTGCGGTGGATCTCCAGCTGCACGCCCTCGGCCACGCGCTGCGCGTGCTCGACCGTGTGCAGCGTGCCGGCGTCGGTCACGCGGCCGTCGTCGTCGACCTCGGCGGGCTCGTCGTGGTCGGGCACGTACTGCGCCACCAGGTCGTCCTGCAGCGACGAGAAGAACACCGAGCCGCCCGGGTCGCCCTGGCGGCCGGCCCGGCCGCGCAGCTGGTCGTCCAGCCGGGACGAGGAGTGCCGCCCGGTGCCGATGACGTAGAGGCCGCCCAGCTCGGCGATGCGCTCGCGGTCGGTGGAGTCGTGGCCGCCCAGGCGGATGTCGGTGCCGCGGCCCGCCATCTGGGTGGAGACGGTGATCCGCCCGTGCGACCCGGCGTCGGCGATGATGGCCGCCTCCTCCGCGTCGTTCTTCGCGTTGAGCACGACGCACTCCAGGCCCGCTTCGCCGAGCTTGCGGGACAGCCGCTCGGACTCGGCGACGTCCAGGGTGCCGACCAGGATGGGCCGCCCGGTGCGGTGGACCTGCTCGATCTCCGCGACGACGGCGGCTTCCTTCAGCTCCAGCGTCGTGTAGAGGCGGGGCGCCTCGTCCTCGCGGACGCACTCCACGTTGGACGGGATGACCAGCACTTCCAGCTGGTAGAAGTCGCGCAGCTGCTCGGCGACGGCCACCGCGGTGCCGGTCATGCCGCACACCGTCGGGTAGCGGCTGAGCAGGGCCTGGACGGTGATCGAGTCGAGCACCTCGCCGGAGTCGGTGGTCTGCACGGCCTCCTTGGCCTCGACCGCCGCCTGGAGGCCGTCCGGCCAGCGCTGGAGCTTCGCGATGCGGCCGCGGGTGTCGTTGATCAGGTGCACCTTGCCGTCGCGGACGATGTAGTCGACGTCGCGGTGCAGCAGGACCTGCGCGTGCAGGGCCACGTTGACCTTGCTCAGCGTGGTGGAGACGTGCTCGTCGGAGTACAGGTCGATGCCGCCCAGGGCGCGTTCGACCAGCTCGGAGCCGGCCCCGGTGAGGTAGACGTTGCGCTCCTCGTCGTCGACCTCGAAGTGCAGGTCCCGGCGCAGCCGCTTGACCAGGTCGGCCAGGGCCGGGTCGACGGCGGGGCCCGCGGTGGAGCCGGCCAGGACCAGCGGCACGCGGGCCTCGTCCACCAGGACCGAGTCGGCCTCGTCCACCAGGGCGACGCGCGGGGACGGCACGACGCGGTCGGCCTCGTCCACGGCGAGCCGGTCGCGCAGGACGTCGAACCCGATCTCGGACACCGACGCGTAGGTGACCTCGGCCTCGTAGGCGGCGCGGCGCTCGTCGGGCTTGCTGCTCTGGCTGAGCCAGCCGACGGACACGCCGAGCAGCTCGTACAGCGGGCCCATCCACTCCGCGTCGCGCTGGGCCAGGTAGTCGTTGACCGACACCACGTGGACGTGGTCGCCGCGCAGCGCGAAGCCGGCGGCGGCGATGGCGCCGGACAGCGTCTTGCCCTCGCCGGTGGCCATCTCGACGACGTGGCCCTCCAGCAGCCCGAGCGCGCCCAGGACCTGCACGTCGAACGGCCGCAGGCCCAGCGCCCGGTCGGCGGCCTCGCGGCCGAGGGCGCAGACCTCCACCAGCTCGGCGCGCCCGAACTCGGACCTCTCCCGCAGGGCGACCGCCGCCTCGGTGAGCTGCGCGTCGCTGAGCGCGCTCACGCGGTCCGCCTGCTCGTTGACCTCGGCGAGCAGCGAGCGGTACGGCGTGAGGTCGGCCGAGCCGGGCTTCTGTGCGAACCGGCGCAGCCGCTGCTTGAACCGTCCCAGGAGAGTGGTCACGGCACGGCAACGTACGGCACGCACCCAACGTTCCGCACGTCACCCGGTTGACTTTTCACGTTCGGCGGGCCGGTGGCGGCCCCGGCCGGGGCGGGCCGGGCGCGGTCCCGGCCCGCGGGCGGCGCTAGACGGCGGGTGCGCGCAGGTGGGCGTCGTCGACCGGGTCGGCCTGGCGGGGCAGGCCGGCGGCTCTGCCGAGCCCGGCGGCCACCGCCTGCTCGGTGAGGGTGCGGATCTCCGCCAGGATGTCCAGGTGCTCCTGGGAGGGGGGCGGCCCCACCAGGTTGGAGTGGTTGAACGCGGTGCGTTCGGCGCGGTGCGCCAGGTTCTGGATGCGTCGGATGAGGTCCGATTCCCGGTTGGTGGGCTCAGAGCGCCGTTGCTCAGTCACCCCGGAAGCGTTCACCTCACGCCGGGTGAAGGTAAATCACCTGGTAGTGCGAACTTCGCTGGGTCATCCCAGCTACCCCGGCCAGTCGCACCGAAACGCCACCATCGTGCGACTCAAGCTTCCACCGCCGGGCCGAGCACCACGCCCCGCAGGGGCCGAAGCCCAGCACGAGGGCCACTTCGGTGAGGCGGACCGCCCCCGATCGCCCACCGATCACAACTCGTGCGGGTGAACCGCGCCGGTGGTGAGGGCCGTTGACCCGCTGTCGTCCGGGTGGCACGAACGGGGGACGCCCGGTCCAGCGGGCGGAACTCCCCTCTGGCCTTTCGTGGCCGAGCGCCGGGCCGGGGTCGCCCGCCGGCGTCGGCGCGGTCGCCGGGCGGGGTCGCGAGCGCTTGCGCGGTGCGGGCCGGCTCGGCGCTCCGCCGTCGCGCGCCGCGGCCCCGCCCCCGTCGCCGCCGAGCGCGCCCGCGGCCGGGTGCGCCCCGGCGCCCGACCCGCTCGTAACCTGCGGCTTCCGGGCGCGTTTAGTCGCCCGTTAGCGAGACGGCGGGGCAGTTGCCCGATACCGGGTGAAGTGGACACCCGATCATGAGTAGGCTGCCTTGGCCCGATCGGGGGACGAACCAGGCTGAGAGGGTTACTAAGTGTCACTCACGCCGATCTACGACGACCTGCTGCGCGAGTTCCAGGGCATCATCGAGGCCAGCGCGAACGTCGAGGCCGACGACGCGGGCGCCACCGCGCCGGCCGCCGCCGGGACGACGCCCGCCGCGCCGGCGGCCGGGGGCTGACGGCCGCGGCGCGGGCCCAGCGCGCCGGCGGGCCCGACCGCGGCGGACCGGCCTACTTCGGCTGCTGCAGCAGGTCGGCCGGCACCGGCTCGTCCTTCTCCAGCGCGCCGAACAGCCGCAGGGCGTTGGTGCGGTCCCACTGCACGACCGAACCCGCGCCCGGCACCGTCGGGGTGCCGCCGACCGGCACCGTCACGTTGTCCACGCCGCCGCTCATCCCGAACGCCATGCCGGCCAGGTCGTGCAGGTGGTCGTCGTCGTCCACGGAGATGGAGTCGGTGGCCGCGAACAGCAGCGGGAACGCCCGGAACGGGTTGATCAGCGTCCCGGCGCTGGTCGCCTTGTCCGACAGGGCGGAGAGGAACTCGCGCTGGTTCTGCACGCGCTGGAGGTCGGCCGAGGCGAACGCCCTGGTGCGGACGAACCCGAGCGCCTGCGCGCCGTCGAGCTCCTGGCAGCCCGGCTGGAGGTCGAGCCCGGCCAGCGGGTCGTTCATCGGCTCCTCGATGCACATGTCCACGCCGCCCACGGCGTCGACGATGCCCGCGAAGCCGCCGAACCCGATCTCCATGTAGTGGTCGACGCGCAGGCCGGTCGCGCCCTCGACGGTCTGCACCAGCAGCGGCGCGCCGCCGAACGCGAACGCCGCGTTGATCTTGTTCTTGCCGTTGCCGGGGATGTCCACGTAGGAGTCGCGCGGCACGCTCACCAGGGTCGCCTTCCCGGAGCCGTCCGGGATGTGCAGGACCATGATGGTGTCGGTGCGCCGCCCGCCCGCGTCGCCGGTGGCCAGCGCGGACTTCTGCTCCTCGCTCAGGTCGTCCCGCGCGTCCGAGCCCACCAGCAGCCAGTTCGTGCCGGGGGTGTCCGCGGGGCGGCCCTCGTAGTCGGGCAGGGCGTCGATGCGGCGCAGCGAGGAGTCGACGTAGACCCACAGGCCGACGACGAGCGCCAGCAGCAGCACCAGGACCACCAGGACGATCCGGCCGACCCTGGGCTTGCGGCGCTTGGGCGCGGGCCGGTACCCCGCCCGCTGGTACCCCTGGTGGTAGCCGGCGCTCATGTCAGCGACCCCGATCCCGTGTGTTGGCTTGCGTCTCGCACCTAAAGACGCGGTGTGCGCCGCGAGGTTGCCAGCCTAGTGCCCCGGCGGCAGCACCAGCGTGCGCAGGAGGTGCTCCAGGGACGCCTCCGGGTCGTCGGTCAGGCCGGTGTGCGCGGGCGAGGTCTGGATCACGGTGCTGCGCGGCGCGGTCAGCCAGCGGAACCGCCGGCCGGGCGTGGTCGCGGCCACCGGGCCGGCCTTCGGGTCGCCGTCGCAGGACACCCCCAGGTGCGCCAGGTGCGCCCGGAGCAGTTCGACGTCCGCGGACGGGTCGAGCGCGCGCAGGCGGTGCTCGTCGACGTGCACGCGCGCGCCGAGGTAGTCCAGCGGCGCGCAGTAGACGAGCACGCCGACGTTGACGAACTCACCCCGCTCCGGCCTGGGCACGGCGCGCAGCAGCGCGTACTCAAACACGTGCGGCACGGGCGGCCTCCAGGGCGTCCACCCAGGCGCGCGGCTGGGCGAGGCGGGTCGCGAAGAACTGCTCATAGGCTGCGCGAACCTTATCGGGCGTGCCGAAGACCTCGTCCTGGGCGAGCCACTCGTCGGGCGCCAGCGCCAGGACCTCGCGGACCAGCTCGGGCGTCACGCGCGCGGACATCTCCGCGTCGACCTCGGCCAGCGGCCCGGCGAAGGGCGTCATCAGGTGGTCGGCGGCGTCGAAGCGGTAGGTCCCGGCCGGGAAGCGGTCGGGCCGCCACGAGTGGTGGAAGTACAGCGAGGCGCCGTGGTCGATCAGCCACAGCTCGCGGTGCCACAGCAGGGTGTTGGGGTTGCGCCAGCTGCGGTCGACGTTGAGCGTCAGGGCGTCCAGCCACAGCAGGCGCGCCGCCGTCTCCGCGGACGGCTCGCGCACCACCGGGTTGTAGTCGAACGAGCCGGGCAGGTAGTCCAGGCCCAGGTTGACGCCGCCGCTGGCGCGCAGCAGCTCCTGCACCTCCTGGTCGGGCTCGGCGGAGGCCAGCTGCGGGTCCAGGTCGACCAGGACGATCTCGGGCACGCGGAAGCCCAGCCGCCGGGCCAGCTCGCCGACCACCACCTCGGCGATCAGCGCCTTCACGCCCTGGCCCGCGCCGCGGAACTTCAGCACGTACATGCCGAGGTCGTCGGCCTCGACCAGGCCGGGCAGGGAACCGCCCTCCCGGAAGGGCGTGACGTAGCGGGTGGCGGCGACCGTGCGCAGCCCGTTCGTGGCGTTCACGCCCGGCATCATCGTCGGTCGCGGGCCACCGGCGCCAACCGGTTGACGCCCGCGCCGGAACTTCCCGCCGCGGGGGTTCCTGCAGCGGGTTGCTGCTGCGGGGTTGCTGCTGCGGGGTTTCCCGCTACGGGGCCGCCCGCGTCAGGGCAGGCAGGTAGCCGAGGCGGTGGCCGTCGGAGTTGGGGTGGTAGGAGTCGCTGATCGTGAGGGACAGGTCGTTGATCCACGGGTCGTCGGAGCACACGCCGTGCCCCTCGAAGGCGTCGCGGACGTCGGCGAACCCGAAGCCGGCCGCTTCGGCGCGGGCGCGCACCACCTCGTTGAGCACGTCGGCGGCCCGGTTGAGCGCCGCCCGCTTGTCCACGCTGAGCGAGCAGCCGCCGCGCGGCGCGAACAGGCGGGGGTAGCCCAGCACGACGACCGGCGCGGACGTGCGCTCCCGCACCCGCGCGTTCAGCTCGTCGAGCCGCTCGGGCAGCTCCTCGCGCAGGAACCGCTCGGCGCCGGCGACCCGGCGCTCGCACGCCTCATCGCCGCGCAGCACGCACGCGGTCAGCACGTCGGTGAACCCGGCGTCGTTGCCGCCCACCGTCAGCGTGACCAGCGAGGTCTCCGGGGTGATCCGCTCGACCTGCTCCTCGACCTCCTCCGTGGTCGCGCCGCCGCAGGCCGCGAAGACCAGCTCCAGCCCCTTCGCCGAGGCGTACAGCGCGGGGTGGGCGTTGGCGGTGCGCCCGCAGTCCTCGCGGTGCGCGCCGACCCCCGCCGCGTAGGAGTCGCCCAGGGCGACGTACTCGGGCGCGACGGGGGCCGGTGCGGGCGTCAGGGCGGCCACCAGCAGTGCGGGCAGGATGTTCATGCACCGGAGTTACCACTGTGGACGGTCCCGCGCCCGCGGTGTGCCCCTATAGGGCGACGCACACCGGGATCGGCGCCGGGAACGTGCTGGTGAGCTTCAACCGCCCGGTCGCGCGGTCCACCGCGAACGTCGTCACCGTGTTGGAGTTCTGGTTCGACGCGAACAGCAGGCCGCCGGTCGGGTCCAGGGCGATGTGCCGGGGGAAGTCGCCGCCGACCGGGGTGGCCTCCAGCAGCCGCAGCGACGCGCCGCCGTCCTCGACGGCGAACACCGCCACGCTGTCGTGGCCCCGGTTGGACAGGTACACGAACCGGCCGTCGGCCGAGACGACGACCTCGGCCGGGTAGTTGCGCGGGGTCGTGGGCGCGCCCGCGGGCAGGGTGTCGAACTTCCGGCCCGGGGTGAGCGCACCGCGCTCGTAGGAGGCGACCACGACCGTGGAGTCCAGCTCGTTCGCGATGTAGGCGTGCCGACCGGACGGGTGGAACGCCAGGTGCCGCGGCCCGGCGCCGGGGTGCAGCCGGGCGGTGGACACGCGGGTCAGCCTGCCGCCGTCGAGCCGGTAGCCGAACACCGCGTCCGCGCCCAGGTCGACGGCGTGCACGAACGCGCCGGCCGGGTCGACGACCACCTGGTGCGCGTGCGGGCCGTCCTGCCGGTCCGGGTCGGGGCCGGAACCCTTGTGCCGCACCAGGTCCGTGCGCGGGCCCAGGCCGCCGTCGGGGCGCACCGGGTGCACCGACACGCTGCCCGAGCTGTAGTTCGCGGCCAGCACGTGCCCGCGGTGCAGCACCAGGTGGCACGGGTCCGCTCCCCCGGTGCTCTGCACGTTGAGCACCTTCGGCACGCCGTCGGCGCCCACGGCGAGCGCGGTGACCGTGCCCTTCGACTGCTCGTTGACCGCGTAGACCCGACGGCCCGCGTTGATCACGAACGACGGGTTCGGCACGCCCGCCACCACCCCGGTCGACCGCAGCCGGCCGGTGGCCGCGTCGTAGGACGCCAGCCCCAGGCCCGTGCCACCGCCCGACCAGGTCGTGTAGGTGCCCAGGTAGACCCGGACCTCCGCGCGCGCCCCGGCGACACCCTCGGTCATCAGCAACCCCGCTCCAACGCCCACGGCCCCCAGGAACCGCCGCCTGTCCACTGTCACGTCAGACCTCCGCTCCACCTTGCCCGCGGCGGTTCCCACAGTGGACTAGACCACTCCGGGAGGGCAATAGGTGCAATGAAGATTGCGCTCAGCGCAACGGGTCGGCCTCCTGGAGACGAGCCAATTCGACCAGTGGATCGTACGAGGGCTCGGGGAAGGCCGGCGCCATCTGCTCCAGCGCCTCCCGCAACAGCTGGGCGACGGCCCAGTTCCGGTACCACTTGCGGTCCGACGGGATGGCGTACCAGGGCGCGACCGTCGTCGAGCAGCGCACCAGCGCGTCCTGGTAGGCCGCCTGGTACTCGGTGAACCTCGCCCGCACCGCCAGGTCGTGCGGGTCGTACTTCCACCGCTTCGCCGGGTTCTCCAGCCGCGCGACCAGGCGCTCCTTCTGCCGCTCCGGCGAGATGTGCAGGAAGCACTTGACGATCGTCACGCCGCTCGCGGCCAGCTCCGCCTCGAACTCGTTGATCAGCCGGTACCGGCGGCGCCACTCGGCGGCGGGCACCAGCCCGTCCACCCGCGCGACCAGCACGTCCTCGTAGTGCGAGCGGTCGAACACGCCGATGCGGCCCGGCGCGGGCACTTGCCTGCGGACGCGCCACAGGAAGTCGCGCCGCAGCTCGGCGGCGGTCGGCTTCTTGAACGAGGCGATGTGCAGGCCCTGCGGGTTCACCAGGCCGGCGACGTGCCGGATCGTGCCGCCCTTGCCGGAGGTGTCCAGGCCCTGCAGCACCAGCAGCGCCCGCCGCCGCCCGCCGCCGGCCCCCTCGGCGTAGAGGGCCTCCTGCAGCACGTCCAGCGCCACGCCCACCTCGCGCACCCGCTCGGCGGCGGCGGCCTTGGACCGGGGCCCGACGGGCGTGGCGGCCGGGTCGAGCGCGGCCAGGTCGAAGTCCTCCGGGACCACCCGGAAGGCGTCGGCGGCCGAGCGGGGCCGGGCCGCCTTCCCGGCCGCGGACCTCTTCGCCGTGGTAGCGGTCTTCTTCGCCATCGTCGGACTCTAACCGCGCGATCTTCGCCCCGCCGGGTGCGCAACACTTCGCCGCTCAGACCTCGAACTGCGCAACGATTACACCTGATGCGCAACGCTCCACGGATGAAATCGCCGGCCTGACCCCTCTAGCCTGGTGACATGACCGCCATCGCCGCACCGGCCACCGCGCAGTTCATCGCGCTCGACGACCAGTGGAGCACGCACAACTACCACCCGCTGCCGGTCGTGATCTCCCACGGCGAGGGCGCCTGGGTGACCGACGTCGAGGGGCGCCGCTACCTGGACTTCCTGTCCGGCTACTCGTCCCTCAACTTCGGGCACCGGCACCCCGACCTGGTGGCCGCCGCGGTGGAGCAGCTCGGCCGCGTCACGCTGACCAGCCGCGCGTTCCACCACGACCAGTTCGGCCTGTTCTGCCGCGAGCTGGCCGAGCTGACCGGCACCGAGATGGTGCTGGCGATGAACTCCGGCGCCGAGGCCGTCGAATCGGCCATCAAGGTCGCCCGCAAGTGGGCCTACCGGGTGAAGGGCGTGCCGGAGGGCGCGGCGGAGATCGTCGTCGCCGGCTCCAACTTCCACGGCCGCACCACCACGATCGTGTCGTTCTCCACCGACAGCACCGCGCGCGCGGACTTCGGGCCGTTCACCCCCGGCTTCCGGGCGGTCAAGTACGGTGACCTGGACGCGCTGGCCGACGCGATCACCGACCGCACCGCCGCCGTGCTGATCGAGCCCATCCAGGGCGAGGCCGGCGTCGTCGTGCCGCCGGCCGGCTACCTCGCGGGCATCCGCGCGCTGTGCGACGAGCGCGGCGCGCTGCTGATCGCCGACGAGATCCAGTCCGGCCTGGGCCGCACCGGCGACCTGCTGGCGCTGGACCACGAGGGCGTGCGGGCCGACCTGTACACGCTGGGCAAGGCGCTGGGCGGCGGCATCCTGCCGGTGTCGGCGGTGGTGGGCAGCCGGGCGGTGCTGGGCGTGCTCAAGCCCGGCGAGCACGGCTCGACCTTCGGCGGCAACCCGCTGGCGTGCGCCGTGGGCCGCGCGGTGGTGCGGTTGCTGGCCACCGGCGAGTTCCAGCAGCGGTCGCGCGAGCTGGGCGGCCGGATGCACGCCCGGCTGGGCGAGCTGGTCGGGCGGGGCGTCGCCGAGGTGCGCGGGCGCGGGCTGTGGGCGGGCGTGGAGATCGCGCCCGGCGGGCCGCGCGGACGCGAGGCGTCCGAGGCGCTGGTGCAGCGGGGCGTGCTGTGCAAGGAGACCCAGGACACCACGCTCCGCGTCGCGCCGCCCCTGGTGGTCACCGAGGAGGAGCTGGACCGGGGCGTCGACGCCATCGCCGAGGTGCTGACGCGCTGACGCGTCGGTCGCGGTCGCGGCGGTCGCGGCGGGCACGCTCCGCGACCGCCCGGACGCGGTGGGCGCGGGGCGTGCCCGCTTTGCACGGTGAGCCCGATTCCGCAGGTCACGACTGGTGCGCGTGGGAGGTGTCCGGCGGCTCCCGCGTGCTACATCTCCGGTATGGGTGAACAGAGGCGGGCCGAGGCGGCTGTCGCGTTGGGACGCTGGACCGAGCCGGAAGAGGTGCTGGCGCGGGGGCGCGCGCTGCGCGACGCGGTCCCGCACGGGGCGCACCGGGCGATGACGCTCGCGCCCGACCGCCCGTCGGTGGTGCGGTACGTGGAAGCCTCGAACGCCGGGCGGCTGCCCGCGCTGGCGCCGCTGCGCGTCGGTCGGATGGCGGCGTCGCCGTTCGCGTTCTTCCGGGGCAGCGCGGGGCTGATGGCGGGCGACCTGGCGGTGGGGCCGCGCAGCGGGCTGGACGCCCAGCTGTGCGGCGACGCCCACGCCGCGAACTTCGGCCTCTACGGCACGCCCGAGGGCCGGATCGTGATGGACATCAACGACTTCGACGAGACGCTGCCCGGACCGTGGGAGTGGGACCTCAAGCGGCTGGCCACGTCGCTCGTCCTCGCCGGCCGCGAGGGCGGCGTGTCGGAGAGGGGCTGCCGCGACGCGGCGTCGGACGCGGTGCGGGCCTACCGCGGCGCGGCGCGGCACCTGGCCGAGCTGCCCTTCCTGGAGTCGTGGAGCGCGCTGGGCGACGAGTCGGTGCTGAGCCGGTCCCAGGCCGACGACCTGCTCGACGAGTTCAGCAAGGCCGCGTCCAAGGCGCGCAAGAACACCAGCGCGAAGGTCGCCGCCAAGTGGACCCGGCGGGAGGGCGAGCACTGGCGCTTCATCGCCGACCCGCCCGTGCTGACCCGGATCCCGGACGCCGAGGCGCAGTCCGTCGTGGACGCCCTTCCGTCCTATGTGGACACCCTGCGCGAGTCGCGCTACGACCTGATCATGCGCTACGGCGTGTCCGACGTGGCGTTCCGCGTGGTCGGCACGGGCAGCGTCGGCCTGCGCAACTACCTGGTCCTGTTGCACGGCAACGGGGACGAGGCGCTGGTCCTGCAGGTGAAGGAGGCCAGGCGGTCGGCGCTGGCCCCGTTCCTGGACGTGCCGGACGCCAAGCACGAGGGCAAGCGGGTCGTGCACGGCGCGCGGCTCGTGCAGGCCGAGACCGACATCCTGCTGGGGTGGACGACCATCGGGGAGCGCCACTTCATCGTCCGCCAGTTCCGCAACCGCAAGGGCGGGATCGACGCGACCACGCTCAAGCGGAACAACCTGGACGACTACGGCCGGTTCGCGGGCGCGCTGCTGGCGCGGGCGCACTCGCGGTCGGTCGACCCGCGGTTGCTGGCGGGGTACTGCGCGGGCGGGGACGAGCTGGACGAGGCGTTCACCCGGTACGCGGTGGACTACGCCGACCGCACGACGGCCGACCACGAGGAGGTGGTCAAGGCGGTGAAGGCCGGGCGGTTGCCCGCGGACCCGGCTTAGGGGCGGGCGGCGGGAGGCGCGTCAGCGCACCCGGTCCACCCGCTGTTCGTCCCAGACCGGTTCGGGCACCTCGACCACCTCGCCGTCCGACCGGAACAGCAGGAAGCGGTCGAAGGCGCGGGCGAACCAGCGGTCGTGGGTGACCGCCACCACGGTGCCGGTGAAGCTCGACAGGGCGTCCTGCAGCGCTTCCGCCGAGTTCAGGTCGAGGTTGTCGGTCGGCTCGTCGAGCAGCAGCAGCGTCGCGCCGGACAGCTCCAGCAGCAGCACCTGGAACCGGGCCTGCTGGCCGCCCGACAGCGACTCGAACCGCTGGTCGCCGGAGCGCGCCAGGCCGTACCGGTCGAGGGCCGCCATCGCCGCGCCGCGGTCGCGGCCCGCCCGGCCGTCGTCGCCGTGCCACAGGAGGTCCACCAGCGTGCGGCCGATCCACTCCGGGTGCTGGTGGGTCTGCGCGAACAGGCCCGGCACGACCCGCGCGCCCAGCCGCCACGCCCCGGTGTGCGCGACGTCGCCGCCGCCGAGCAGCCGCAGGAAGTGGCTCTTGCCCGACCCGTTGGAGCCGAGCACGGCCACCCGGTCGCCGAAGAAGACCTCCACGTCGAACGGCTTCATCAGGCCGGTCAGCCCCAGCCCGGCGCAGGTGATCGCGCGCAGCCCGGTCCGGCCGCCGCGCAGCCGCGGCGCCACCCGCTCCTCGGTCGGCAGCTCCGGCGGCGGGCCGGCCGCCTCGAACCGCTCCAGCCGCGACCGCGTCGCCCGGTACTTCGCGGCGACGGCCTCGCTGGTCTTCGCCTGCACCTGCAGGGTGCGGACCAGCTCCCGGAGCCGCTCGTGCTCCTCGTCCCAGCGGCGGTGCAGCTCGGCCAGCCGCTCGACGCGCGCGGCGCGGGCGGCGTGCCAGGTGCCGAACGACCCGGTGTGCGTCCACGCCGAGTGCGCCTCCACGGTGACCACGTGCGTCGCGGCGACGGCGAGCAGCTCGCGGTCGTGGCTGACCAGCAGCACGCCCTTGTCGGTCTCGGCGAGCCGCTGCTCCAGCCACCGCTTGCCCGGCACGTCCAGGTAGTTGTCCGGCTCGTCGAGCAGCAGCACCTGCTCGGGCCCGCGCAGCAGCGCCTCCAGCACCAGCCGCTTCTGCTCGCCGCCGGACAGCGTGCGCACCTCGCGGAACCGGGCCCGGTCGAACGGCACGCCCAGCGCCGCCACCGTCACCGTGTCCCACAGCACCTCGGCTTCGTAGCCGCCGGCCTCGCCCCAGTCGGCCAGCGCGCCGGCGTAGCGCAGCTGGGTCGGCTCGTCGTCGGTCCCCATCAGCGCCAGCTCGGCCGCGTCCAGCTCCCGCGCCGCGTCCCGCAGCGGCTTCGGCGACGCGGCCAGCAGCAGGTCCCGCACCGTGCTCGAATCCCGCACCGACCCGACGAACTGCGGCATCACGCCCAGCCCGCCCTGGACCCGCACGCCGCCGGCGGCGGGCGCCAGCTCGCCGGACAGGATGCGCAGCAGGGTCGTCTTGCCCACGCCGTTCGCGCCGACCAGCGCGACCACCGAGCCCTGGCCGACCTTGAACGACACGTCGCGGAACAGCTCGCGGCCGTCGGGCAGGCGGAAGGCGAGGCCGTTCGCGTCGAGGAATCCCACACCGCGCATCGTCGCCGGTCACGGCCCGCGGGGCCACCGAGTTTCGCGTGCTCGCGCCTGGCCGTGCGGACGGCCGGTGGCGGCGGAGGTCGGGGCGGCGCCCACCGGGGGCGGGCTCGGCGCAGGACGGGGCTCGGCGCGGGATCGGGCTCGGCGCGGAGTCGGGCTCAGCGCAGGGTGAAGCCGCGCAGCAGGACGCTGACCGCCGCGCACCCGAAGGACGCGAGCGCCGGCCCGAGCGAGCCGAGGGTCAGCAGCAGCACCCCCAGCGCGCCGAACGTGGCGGCCAGCGCGTAGGACAGGGTGGGGTGGCGAGGGCGACCGGCGACCAGCGCGTTGGCCAGTGCAGGCTCCTCCACGGCGAGTCTGTGCTCTATCTCGTTCAGCGTCCGGCGCTCCGCATCGCTCATCACGCATGCGGGATACCCGGCGCCCACCCCCGAAAACCGGCGCGAACGGGGGCCGGGGCTAACGCGAAAGGGCTACCAGTCGGGATACCGCCCGCAGGTACTTCTTGCGGTAGCCGCCGCGCAGCATCTCGTCGGTGAACAGCTCCGACAGCGGCGCGCCGGACACCGCCACCGGGATGTCGCGGTCGTAGAGCCGGTCGCCCAGCGCCACCAGCCGCAGCGCCACCGCCTGGTCCGGCGCGGGAGCCACGCCCCGCAGGTGCACGGCCGTGACGCCGTCCAGCAGCCGCCCGTAGCGCGAGGGGTGCAGGTGGGCCAGGTGCGCGCACAGGTCGTCGAAGTCGTCGAGGGTCGCGCCGGGCGTGCTCTCCGCCTTCGCGGCCAGCTCCCCGTCGCCCATCGGCTCCGGCGCGTCGGGCAGGCCGCGGTGCCGGTAGTCCGGGCCGTCCACGCGCACGACGGTGAACTTCTCCGCCATGGACTGGATCTCGCGCAGGAAGTCCGCCGCCGCGAACCGGCCCTCCCCCAGCTTGTCCGGCAGCGTGTTCGAGGTCGCCGCGACCGCGACGCCCGCCGCGGACAGCTCCTTGATCAGCCGCGTCACCAGCATCGTGTCGCCCGGGTCGTCCAGCTCGAACTCGTCGATGGCCAGCAGCTCGTGCCCGGACAGCCGCGCCACGGTCTCGGCGAAGCCCAGCGCGCCCACCAGGTTCGTCAGCTCCACGAACGTCCCGTAGGACTTGGGGCCCGGCACGGCGTGCCAGGTGGAGGCGAGCAGGTGGGTCTTGCCGACGCCGAACCCGCCGTCGAGGTACAGACCGGGCTTGTCCTGCCCGCCCTTGCGGAACAGCGAGCCGAACCAGCCCTTCGGCCCCTCCGGCACCCGCTCGGCGAACGACCGGCACGCCGCCACCGCCGCGGCCTGGCTCGGCTCGTCCGGGTTGGGCAGGTAGGTGTCGAACCGGACGGCGTCGAAGCGGGGCGGCGGGACCATCGCCCGGACCAGTTCGTCCGGCTCGACGCGGGGGTCGCGGTCGGACAGGCGGGGGGCTGACATGCCCGAAGCGTAACGGCGTGCTGGGATGGGCACGTGCAGATGTTGTGGCCGCCACCCTCCCCGGGCGCCGGGGCGACCGGGCTCACCGACGCCGAGCTGGAACGGCTCTACGACTACCCGCCCGACCTCGACCGGCCCTGGGTGCAGGTGAACTTCGTCGCCAGCGTGGACGGGGCGGTCACCGTCGCCGGGAAGTCCGGCGGGCTGGGCAACCCGGCGGACAAGAAGGTGTTCGCGCTGGGCCGCGACCTGGCCGACGTGGTGCTGGTCGGCGCGCGCACCGCGCTCATCGAGGGCTACCAGGGCGTGAAGGCGGGCGAGGTGCGGCGGGAGCGCCGGGCCCGGCTGGGCCTCGCGGAGGTGCCGCCGATCGCCGTCGTGACCGCGCGGTGCTCCGTCGAGCCCACCTCGCCGCTGCTGACCGGGACGACCGCGCCGCCGATCGTGCTGACCACGTCCTCGGCGCCGGCCGAGCGGCGGGCCGCCCTCGCCGCGGCGGGCGCGGACGTCGTCGTGGCCGGTGACGACGAGGTGGACCCGCGCGCCGCGCTGGCGGCGCTGGACGAGCGCGGGCTGCGGCGGGTCGACTGCGAGGGCGGGCCGACGCTGTTCGGCGCGCTCATCGCCGAGGACCTGGTGGACGTGCTGTGCGTGACGTTCGCGCCGCTGCTCACCGGCGGCGACGCCGGGCGCATCGCCACCGGCCCGCTGCCCGCCGCGCCGCGCGACCTGGAGCTGGCGTCGGTGCTGCGGCACGAGAGCGCACTGCTGCTGAGGTACACCCGATCGGGTGGGTGACACCGGACCGCCCCCGCGGCGGCCCGGGCGCGCGGCAGGCCGTAACGATGTGATGCGCGTCACAGTGCCGTGATGACGGGGACGCGGGCGGCCTCCGAACCAGTGCAGAACGATTCGGCACCGGATCCTGGAGGACCCCATGTCCCAGACGACCGCCTCGACAGCGTCCAAGCCGGACACCGGCACCGTGCCCGCCCGGCTGGCCGACGAGACCACCCAGGGCAAGACCACCATCGCGTCCTCGGTCGTGCAGAAGGTCGCCGGCATCGCGGCCCGCGAGATCTCCGGCGTGCACGCGCTGGGCGGCGGGGTGTCGCGGGCGTTCGGGGCGCTGCGCGAGCGCATCCCCGGCGCGGGCACCTCGGCCACCAGCGGGGTCAGCGTCGAGGTGGGCGAGAAGCAGGCCGCGGTCGACCTCGACCTCGTGGTCGAGTACGGGGCGGGCATCGTCGACCTGGCCCGCGCCGTGCGGCGCAACGTCATCACGGCGGTGGAGCGCATCACCGGCCTGGAGGTCATCGAGGTCAACATCGCGGTCAACGACATCCACTTCCCCGAGGACGACGACGAGCAGGAACCGGCCCCGTCCCGCGTCGAGTGATGGCCCCGTCGGGACGACCGGCGGACCCGTCGGGACGACCGGTGGAGCTGCCGGAACGGCTGGCGGAGGTGCTGCTGGCCCACCCGTCGGTGGCCCGCCTCGGCGGCGGCTTCGCGTCCTACCTGCCCGGCCGCCGGGTGGTGGGCGTGCGGGCGGAGGACCGGCGGGTCGGCGTGTCGGTGGTCCTGCGCCCGGACCGGCCCATCCCCGAGGTGGTGGCCGAGCTGCGCGCGGTGGTCACCGCGGTGGCGGGTGACGTGCCGGTGGACGTGGAGGTGGCGGACCTCGCCGAACCCGAACCCGGGCCTGAACCCGAACCCGGCCCGCTCAAGCCCGGTCGCGTCAAGCCCGGTCGCGGCGAGCCCGGTCGCGGCGAGCCCGGTCGCGGCGAGCCCGGCCCCAGGGCTCCCGCGCCGCCGCGGAACCCGTGACCGCGATCCGCCCCGGCCGCACGTCGGGAGCGCGCCGAGCGGGAACCCCGTGCCCAGAGGACGCGACGAGGCTGGAGGAACCATGTCTCGACCTACACGATGCGGTGAATTCCGTGCCGAGCTCCGGGCGTTCGTCCGGGCCAACCACCCCGATGTCGGGGGTGATCCGGAGGTGTTCGCCCGCGGGCTGGCCGAGTTGCGGGAGCGGGCGCGTGCGGGAGCGTGTGACGGGAGCGGGTCCGGGCGACCGGGCGACGAGCGGCGCGCCGACCGGTACGACGCGCCCGTGGTGCTGGTGCGGCGCCGGTTCTGGCACCGGCTGTTCAAGCGCCGGGTGCGGCGCGACCTGATCTAGGAGCCTGAGGAGTGCTGCGCATGAACGGAACACAGACCGGGTTGTTGGCGGGCCTCGTCCTGGGGCTGGCCGCCACCGGCGGTTTCACCGCGTTCCTGGTCACCCTCGCGGTCGGCGTCATCGGCCTGGTCGTGGGCCGGGTGCTCGACGGCGAGCTGGACCTCGGCGACCTCCTCGGGCGGGGGCGGGACAGGTGACCCTCGCCGACGCGCCGACGCGCGCGCCCGTCGACGGGCGGGACGGCGACGACGGCGGTGACCGGGGCGGGCTGGAGGTCCACCGGTCCGTGGTCCGCAAGGTCGCCGCCCACGCCGTCGCGCGGGTGCCCGACGCGCTGCCCGGGGCGTCGGTGAAGGTCCACGGCGACGGGCCGGACGTCGAGATCGCCGTCAAGGTCGCGCTGCGCTACCCCGCCCCGGTGCGGGAGGCCGCCCGGGAGGTGCGGCGCTCGGTCGCCGACGAGGTGGAGCGGATCACCGGCCACCGGGTGCTGGACGTGACGGTGGTGGTGACCGCGCTGCGCACCGCGACCCGACCACGAGTGGAGTGAAGCCGTGCGCGTGCTGCTGCGCCTGCTGTCCCCGTTCCTCGGGCTGGCCGTGGCCTGCGCCGGCGCGCTGCTGGTCGCCGAGGTCGCCTGGCACTGGGCGGGCAACGGGCACCTGGCGCCCCGCCCGCCGACCGGCGTGACCTGGACCGACGACCGGGTGCGGCCCATCGCCCTGGCGACCGCCGTCGCCGGGCTGCTGCTCCTGCTGATCGCCCTGACCGCGCGGCGCAGGTTCGTCCGCCTGCACGACCCGGCGGACGGCGTCGTCGTCACCACCACGCCGACCGCGCTGGCCCGGGTGGTCGGCAACCGGGTGCGCGCCGAGGAGGGCGTCGCCGGCGCGTCGGTCACCGCGTCCCGGCGCAGGATCCGCGTGCGGGCCACCAGCCGCCTGCACGACGAGGCCGCGCTGCGCCCCCGCCTGCTCGACGTGGCGGGCAGGACGGTGAAGGCCCTGCCCCTGCCGTCCCCGCCCAAGGTGTCCGTCGTCGTCAGCTCGCCCAAGGACCGCGCGCCCCGCAAGCGCTTGGACCGCGAAGCCCACGAGCACCGCCCGCCGGAGCGGCCGGCCGCGGGCGCCGACCACCGGGAGGGCCGATGATCGCCCGCTCCAACCGCCTGGAACGGGTCTGCGCGGGCCTGCTCGGCGCGCTGGCCCTGCTCGCCGGCGCGGGCGCGCTCGCGCTGCACCTGCGCCGCGTCGACCGCCCCGTCCTGGACCCGGCCCTGCGCGACTGGGTGCGCGACCACCTCCTGCCCGTCCGGGTCGGGGCGATCGTCCTGGGCCTGCTGCTGGTCGTGGTGGGGCTGCGCTGGGCGTGGCGGGCCGTCACGCCCGAGAAGCACCCCGACCTGGACCTGGAGGACGGGCTGGTGGTCACCTCCGACGCGCTCGCCGACGCCGTGAAGGCCGACGTCGAGCAGGTGGGCGGCGTGGCGTCGGCCGGCGTCAAGGTGGTCGGCGAGCCCGCGCTGCGGCTGAAGCTGACCCTGCGGCAGGGCGCGGACGTGCGGGCGGTGTGGCAGGAGCTGGACGGGGTGCTGGGCCGGGCGCGGGACGCCCTGGGCGTGCGGGTGCTGCCCGCGGCCGTGCGGCTGGACCTGGCGGCGCGGCACCGGCGGCGCGTGCGCTGAGGACCGACCGCCGAAGACCGGCCGGCGGGGTCCGGTTGTCGCGGAACCGCGTGCGTCGACCGGGTCCACCAGGCAGGATGGCGCGCGTGGCGCTCCCCCTGACCCCGCCCCTGCAGCCGATGCTGGCCACCGCGGTGGACGAGATCCCGACCGGCTCGGACTGGGTGTACGAGCCGAAGTGGGACGGCTACCGCTGCCTGGTGTTCCGCGACGGCGACGACCTGGTCCTCCAGTCGCGCAGCGGCAAGCCGCTCAACCGGTACTTCCCGGAGGCGGTGGCCGCGCTGGCGCGCACCCTGCCCCGGCGGGTCGTGGTGGACGGCGAGCTGGTCGTGGCCAAGGGCGACAAGCTCGACTTCGACGCCCTGACCGAGCGCATCCACCCGGCCGCGAGCCGGGTGCGGCTGCTGTCCGAGCTGACGCCCGCGAGCTTCGTGGCGTTCGACCTGCTCGCGGTGGACGACGAGGTGCTGCTGGACCGGTCGTGCGCCGAGCGGCGGGCACGGCTGGAGGCCCTGGTCTCCCCCGGCGACTCGCTGCACCTGACGCCGGCCACCGCGGACCCCGCCCTGGCCCGCCAGTGGTTCGAGCTGTTCGAGGGCGCGGGGCTGGACGGCGTGATCGGCAAGCCCGCGTCCGCCGGGTACTCGCCGGGCAAGCGCACCATGATCAAGGTCAAGCACGCGCGGACCGCCGACTGCGTGGTCGCGGGCCTGCGCTGGCACAAGGACACCGAGCCGGGCACGGCCGTCGGGTCGCTGCTGCTGGGCCTGCACGACGAGCGGGGCGTGCTGCACCACGTGGGGGTCGTCGGCTCGTTCAAGGCGGCCGAGCGGCGCGCGCTGGCGCAGGAGCTGGGCGGCCTGGCCACTGACGGCGAGCACCCGTGGCTGGTCGAGCCGGACGGCCGCCGCCTGCCCGGCGAGGTCAACCGGTGGCGCGGCAAGCACGCCGACTGGGTGGCGCTGCGCCCGGAACGCGTGCTGGAGATCGCCTACACCCAGACCGAGGGCGCCGCTCCGGCGCGCCTGCGGCACAACGGCCAGTTCCGCCGCTGGCGGCCGGACCGCGATCCCGCGTCGTGCTGCTACGACCAGCTCGACCAGCCCGCCCGCTACGACGTGGAATCCGTCCTGCGCGGCGAGGTCCGCCCGGCCTGAGGCCGGCCCCGTGCCGACGGCCGTCGGACCACGACCGCGGTGCGGCGAATTCGCCACGCGGTGCGGAGCCGGCCGCGTACCGTGATGGGCTGTGGCGGATGTCGACGCGTTGGTGGGGGAACTCGACGACCGGATGAGCCGGGACTGCCGGTCGCTGACGAAGTGGCGACACGTGCACCGCAGCACCGGTGTGGTCTACACGATCGTGCTCATCCTGGTGCCCGCCGTGCTCGCGGTCGGGTTCACCTCCTCGGAAACCGTGCTGGGCAAGACCTTGCTGCTGGTGGCCGCCGTCGTCGGTGGGCTCAACGTGACGTTCAAGCCTTACCTGCACAGCCAGAAGCGACGGGCGGACGTGAACACCATGCGGCTGCTGCGCGACCGGTTCCGGGCGGAGGTCGCGAAGGCCGATGACGTGATCGCGGTGTACGAGAAGTACGCGGCGCAGTACGCGGCGATCTTCGAGGCGCGGGGGCGGGAGTTGGTCGACGGCCACCTCGGCAAGGAAGAACCCGCGACCGAGCCCCCAGCCGAGCCTTCAGCCGGGTCCGCTCCGGCGCGCAGGGCTGATTGAGGCCAGTCGCAGCACGCCCGAACGCGAACGAAACCGGGATGAACGCACCCCGGACTGCCCAAAGACCCAGGCCGCGCGGCACCGCCTCAGCTCTCCCCACAGCCGCGCTCCGCGCGGCGGCGCTTCAGCGCAGCCGTGTGCCTCGTGTTCTCCCCGTACGGCCTGGGCGCAGCCCAATCATCTTTGTCGGGGGGTGTCAAGCACGCTTCACCGCTTGACACCCCCCGACAAAGATGATTGCCTCCGGCAGGCCGTACGGGGAGAACACGACGCACTTCCCTCCT